>Ga0315284_10005939_pt1 | contig 17375 bp, 20 predicted proteins | sample YL17G09_16_MG_FD_203696 | JGI IMG/M metagenome (GOLD analysis project Ga0315284, IMG submission 203696) | Sediment microbial communities from Yellowstone Lake, YNP, Wyoming, USA - YL17G09_16 | ecosystem: Environmental > Aquatic > Freshwater > Lake > Sediment | place: USA: Wyoming | collected...
TCTTAAAATATATCCCGGGGTGCTGATTATTCCCGAGCCAAAGGCTGTTAATGCAGTTGTATCCACACTCACTTGTCTGATAATTGCAAGGTTACTATCACATTCAATATCCCACATATTGACACGGTTTGTAGAAGTATATCCACATTGAGCATTTTTGGTAACTCTTCGGATAATGCCATCAAAAACAATTTCAGTACCCATAACCAGAGTTACAGAAACTCTTTCCTGCAAGTAATTTATTTGGGTTTGTGTGGCATCACCTGTGTCAAGTACCGTAAACTTGAGAGTGCCTATCATATCCATTGTGTCGGTGGATACGACATTGAGTAATATCATAGGGTTTTCTGTGTTTCCCTCTCTCGTAAGAATTGTCAAATCTGGAACTTCGCCGGACTCTTTTGGATTTTTGAGTATGATTGCAATTTTAAAGTACGTTCCACCAACCATAACGCTGCTGATGTTATCGGCATCTTCGGAAGTTATGAAGTCGGTTATGGTAAATGAGCAAGTAGCACCAGAGGCGTCGCACACGGTTAATGTAACATCCCATGTTTCGGGAGTGGATGTTGCAGGGTAAATATGGATGGGTGTCGCATCATCTGAAGTATCACCATCACCGAAATGCCAGTGGTAGGCGGGTGTTGCACCAACAGAAACAATTTCATTTACTGTACCCGACACTGTTGGAAAGAACCTGACGCTACCGCCAGAGGTAATGGTTCTCGGTATCGCATCGAAGGTACAAGCAAAGGTCATGTCCCAATCACCTTATGAGTTCCAGAACCGGCACTTCCGGCGGTTATCAAATCGCCAAGGTTTGTTGCAGAGACTCCGAATAAAGATTCGGTAGTACCCCACACCCAATAATCCGTACTCTCGGAAAAGTTCGCAGGGAGAACGCCATCTGTTGTGAACTGGATTTTCTGACGAGAGGCGAAAATTGATTGCGCTCCTGCCAGTCCAATCCAAGGAGAACCATTGGTGAAGGTTACTTCAAGGCCGTCTCCCCAATCCGTTTGTTCCATTTCGATATTCTTCGTAACTCGGAAAGAGAGGAAACCATTTGATATATCTTTTTTACCACCTTCCCATGGGAGAGATAGACTTTCGATATGGCCATAAATAATTCTGCCATTAATCCTGAGCATTTTCGGATTCGCTTTGTAACCGAAGTAAAATAACTTCTCATAATTGGTAATGGGAGTTGCCCAATTAAGAGTCCCAAGTCCATCGGTGAGTGTAAATTTCATATCAAATGCTTCACTGACGAAACGGATGTTTATACCAACGGAATTTGATACGAGCAGGTTTGTCCTAGGAGTATCAATTACTATGATGGGGTTGTTAAACCTGTGGGTAACACTTACTCCACACGATGTCAAATCAACACTTACCGACCCCAACGAAAGAATAACCTCTGCGGTCATTGTGAGTACCTCGTTGCATCTCCTCTCATAACATCACGAACCTTTGCGATGAACTTGTCATCCTGATATCCATAGAAGTTGAATGTATTATTGCCCCCCTTACCTTCAGGAGTTATGGTCTCTCCACCGTGAACAACCGCCATCTGTGCCTGTCCCTTTGGGCCGGGAACCATACCCCCTTCTGCATATCCAAATAAATTGGCCGCACCGGATAGTATTGACCCAACAACACTTACAGAACCGGACATGAGCCACTTGATAGCCCCCCATAACCAACCACCGGGATCTTTCATAATCAAATCCAATGCTATCTTCATATCCTTCGCTCCCTGCTCTGTGAAAACCCAATTGATAACATCCCACCACAAGCCAACAAGTTTTGCCGACAGTAATTGGAGAGTTAGGAACTTTGCCTCCGCATTGTGCGTTCCGAATATCCAATCCAGAATTGCTGTAATAAGCCAATCTACAGCAGCCCAAATAACATCAAGTGATGCTTCGAGAAACCCAAAGAAGGCTTTTCCTGCACCTGCACCAAACACAAGGTCAAGAATCCATCCAAGAAGACCCTCGTAAACGGCTGTTATGGTAGTTATAATTTTAAAACCAAGTGGCTCTTTGTTCTTTTCACTGAAGAGATATTCTAAGATGGCTCTTATAACTCCAACAACGGTGTCCCAAGCAAACACAAGTGAGACTTTGATAAGTCCGAGCAACCCCTCCTTTTTGAGGACGCTCGTTACATCGTTCCACCATTTCCCAAAAGCAAGGATGGCCATATACAAAGTTACGATACCGTAGATAAGTATGGGAAGAAATGGCAACAGGATTAAATCCACAAGCAAACCAAGGGCTCTTGATATTTCCTTATCCAGAGTATTGATAATTTTTGAGTTATCAATCCCCTCTTTTACCACCGCCGTTAAAGCGTCAATCGCTGTCGTTACTGCCGATGCCATTACTTCCTCCCTGCTTTAGTTATTGCAAAGTTCAGGAACATATCTTCCGTATCTGAGAAATCCAGAACTTCTGCCGGTCTGCTTCCTGTCCTCTCACATTTCAATAGGAGCATCTGCCCCTCGTTGGACTCCGCGAAAGTTCTTCACATCCTCCACATGAGAGCGTATCTGCTTCATCATGTCCGTGAGGACATCCTGCGCTCCGACCTCTTCCGCATTGTCGTCAAAGACAGACCACGTTTTCCAGTTTGACCATGGCTGCTCAACGGAGAGACTTGAGAGGATATCATACAGCACCCTTTCGGACTCCATCATGTCGGTCTTTCCGGCATCAATGTTTGTCTTATAGTGCATCAGTTTCTTCCTGAGCCTCTTGTTTATTGTGAGCCTGAACTTTACACTAATCCCATTGAGGTCTATGTTCCCATAGAGTGAAGACCTAGATTGGATTGCAGTCTTGACTTTCGCATCGCCTTCAATCTGTTTCCTTTCCATCTCTGTTATTTCAGAGAACGCTTCCTCGACAAAATCATCCATTCAAATCAACTCAACTATGTGCTGTGTTTGCCCACACTACTGACTTTCCTTCACCTGTTACGTCCTGCTTTACCCACTGGCCTTCTGATGCCCTGAATGGAATTGATGGGAAGTAAACGCTGCTTACCGTTCCTTTCAGATATGTGCCATCCTCAAAGGTGAACACGGCCTCGATGTCAAACAGTTTGACCGCATTGGTATCTTCGATTGTTCCCCCACCAGAGGTAGTGTGGTGAGTGTACGTCCACCATGCAGGCGTAGTTGTCAGCGTGTTGTTAATCTTCATCGCTCCGAATTTTACCTGAACCTTGTGGGTATGTTTTGCAACAGCAACCCGCAGGATGCTTCCCCACCCATACAAGGGAACGTGCTCGGTTGACATCGTAAGTTCAACATCCTTTATCACACCGACGGCTGCCGATACCGGAACACCCCCGGTTGTACCAACAATATAGAGAGTGCCTCTATTTGCAAATGCGTAAGAATCTCCCATGATTTCTCCTAGACTTCAATTACCTTTACGCTACTGCGAGCGATTTCATCTATCCCGAGATAACATTTACCGTCATACCCATTAGTAATCATCTCGGTAAAATGTTGTTCATAATATTCTCTTTTGCGATTTGTCTTTGAGTGACAAGACCTACATAAAGTAACGAATAGTGGTTTCACATCGGTACAGCATGAAGATTTGTTGTAATTTATGTGGTGTACACAAAGACGATGTGTTGATGTAGAACCGCACAAGACGCATTTATACCCAAAGAACTTCCGTACCCGCTCTCTAAATTCGTGCGTCCATTTTATACAGTATGGTTCAAACGAAATCCCGCCCAACCAATGGGGGTTTTTATCACCCCTCCTACTCACCGACAATAACACTCTTGTTTCTTCCGATGTTTTTTTACCAGTATTAGCATTAGATATTTTTTGTTTTGCCTCCTCCGATAGATGTTTTCCAAAATTGGAATTTTTATCTCCCTTTTTAGACTCACTCATCTTTTTTAATGTTTCCTCTGTAAATTTTGGTCTTGTTTTCCAAGACGTGACCATTTTCAATCTGGTTTTTTCTGTGTGATTCTTACCAAAAAAATGATTTTTGTCGCCAGTTCTACTAATAGACATTTTTATTTTTGACTCTTTTGTATGCTTGAAACCAAACGCTGGCATATTAAACCTCGATGACTTTAACTGAAAGAGTTACGATAAACTTATATATAATATAATCTGTTATGGCATAGTAACCTAACTCCACCCGAGTACGGTATATGTTGCCCGGAGTAAAGAACGCCCCCTGTCCTTTAAATAACTCCGCACAGTCATAGGCCTTCTGTCTTAGAGTGGCGATATCATCATAGATATCCTCACCCCGGGTTTCATTGCTAGTGGCGCGATAGTACCCCGCAACCATTACGTTGAACACATGCTCCCACTCTGCACTTCCGATGAAGTAAGAGATGGCATCTGCCTTATCACCGATAGGAACAACGACAATGGCCGGGAGTCCCTGCGGCGAATCGGCAAGAACAGCAGGGTCTTCATCCCTGTCAAGTACAACAGGAGGGACGGAATCTCCGTGTTCATCAATTACAAAAAGCGGAGTTGCTCCAACAACCATCGCCCTGATACGGGCAACAATCGTATTGACGGTTGTAAATGCTGTCATTTATTGCCCCCTCATTAACTGATACTCCTCTTCTTCAATAATACTTTGCATAGATTTATCAATCCCCTGCTCAATGGCATCATAGATGTAGGTCTTGAATTTGTCATGCAGTCCCGTATCCATGCCACCACGATACTTCATTTTGTAGAACCACTTACTTTTATACCGATTATAGAAGGTCATCAATTTTCCAACAAAAGTATCTCCCTCTCTTTCAGCCTCAAATTTTCGCAATCCCTTTTTTGTCCGGGTAAGGTATGCCCTCATCTCCGGGGATACCCGCATCATTCTTTGGAACGCACCCTTGTTTTCTTTCTGCCAACCCTGAGGCACGTAGTATGGCCCGAAACTTGGCCAGAGCAAATCCTCAAAGAGATTGTAAGACCCCTGCGAACTACTCACCATCTTTGGATTGGAGATGAGGTAATTCCTGCCATCGAATTTGACAACGAAGGAATCCTTCAGATGGTTTGCACTCATCCTTTGCGAATAAGTTTCTGCTTCACCCCCGGGTTCATCATTGTAAAATGCCTGTTTCCTCCCATATCTACCTAGAACTCCCATATCTGCCAATGTTTCCTCTATGAATGAGCAAGCCTCTTGGAGTATCTGTTCCTTTTGGGAACTCTCAAGCATGACGAACTCATCGTATTTGTCTCCTAAATAACTTTCAGCAAAAAATGTAACGGGCATGTTAGTAGTACATCGGCCCATCGAACACAATTCTTCTGTACCTTTCCAGAGCAGTCTTCTCGGATTCACTGAGAATTGACGACTCATCGAATGGCTCGAACATCTGCGAGTAGTCCCGGACAGCGTAGTTACGGATTGTTGAGGCTTCCTGCGTCTTCTTCTTTAGCATTATCAGATTCTTAAATGCCCTGAGTATTTGCAGCCGTATGTCACCGAACTCCTGTGAGGTAGGCAGGTAGCCGGTGAAGTAAGTGAAGCGAACATTGCCAACGCCTTGACGCGGAATATTATTATGGAACCGAATATGGGTAACATCTCTGTCCGTGAGTACCCGGTAATCTCCTCCCAAACTAGCGGAACGCTCTGTCCTTGCAGACCACGAAGGAGAGGCAGTCGGTGCAGACGAATCTTCCTCAATTACGATGGGTGCATAGACAGGCGTTGCGCCACTTGTGAGATACAAGTTCCTCAGATAGAATTCCACATCAGAGTCGAGGTAATCGGATGTGGAACTATCGTCATCGGAAGCACCGCGCCCATTCCGGTATTCGATAATCTGTGTCGGTTCAAAGGAGATGACGTTGCAAAACCTGTGAACCATCTGTGCAATTTTAGGAATCCACTCATTACAGAAATCGGTAAACTGTGCATCGCTCATCTGCACACCGTTCACCTTCATATCCCTGTTCGAGAAACCCATGAAGGATTGAATATCCTCTTTGGTAACGTATGTCATTCTTCCACCTTTTGACGGCAGATTTCAGCAAGCCCGTTTGCCTCCATCCATTCCCGTTGTCCTTTGATTATCCTTTCTTTATTAGACTGGTCAATGTTAATGGTTTCCCCGGTAACATCGACACCATACCAGAGTGCATATTCTTCCTCGATAGAAGGTGCATCCGGTTTGTTCTCCCATTGATACAGGTCTCCACTTTCACCCCGCCCGGTGTTGTTGCGCCCCATAGGATACCAGTTCTCGGGTTGAAACATGGGGATTTTACATACCCCGAACTGCCCCTGTCTTTTGATTATCTGACTGATAAGCCATGCTCCCCTCTCCCGAAAGAACAGGTCTGATGCGTAGAGTCCGATGGCATACTCAAAGAGAGTTACCAGAATCTTTGCCCGGGCTGGCCTGTGTTCAGCCGTCTTGTATTCCTCAAGGATATCAAGGAGTGCTTTGATAGACGGGTCGCCGCAGGAGTTTCGCAGCCATCGTGGGTCTGTTTTAAAATCGAGTTTTGTTAAGGCAAGGAAAAAGTCCTTGCCACTTTTCATTTTGTGATAGGCATTGATAACCTTTGATTTTGCCGTTACGTGAAAATTGTAATGTGAATCATCAACAATCTTCCCAAGCATCTCGGGTTTGATTTCCATAGTGACTCTCACATGCAGAACTTTTCATAAACGGTGAATGTATCATTGGTGAGTTTTCCATCGTCGTCCATCTTTTTGAGTTGCTTCTTTATGAGGTCAACTTCAGCCTGAGCAAACTCGAACTCCTTTTCAATAGCGCCCATTTGCCCCCACCGGACTTGTCCACCCGGGGCTTCCTCAACCTGAAAGTCAACAATCTCCTCTGCTGTTAAACCGAGTTTCTGAACAAGGTTCCGTATCATGCGAAGGGTAATGAAGTTCCCTTCCTTTGGCATGACGTTCAATATTATGAGTCTTTCTCCACAGTTTAGTTTCGTGTCCATCTTAATCACCCTCGACAAAAATTAAAAAGATTATTCTTGGTCTTTCGACTTGCGCTTCTCTGGAACTACATAGGGTTCCGGTTTTGGTTTTGGTTCGTTGTCTTTAGGCATGATTACTCCGCAGCCATGAATGGTAGCCACTTTGCAGTACCGTTAATCAGAACAGCGATGGTTCCATGCTGAGTCCCGGCAGACGTGTGAGTGTAGATACTCTTTCCAGTACCATCCGCTCCACTGAACTTGAAGTAAGGAGTTGTCCCAACGTCATCATTCAGGTGAAGAAGAGCCTGACACCCGGTACTTCCGGCTTCAACAACGATGCTGACACCGTAGCACAACTGACTGCAAGTTCCAGCACCTTCGACAATGAAGAGACCGGCTGTTACCCATCCCTTCGATACCGTTCCACTTGCGAAAGTTACCTTTGCAGACAGGGCGGTAAGGTGAGCATTGGCATCGGTTGTTGCCACCGTTGCAGCGTCAAAGACGATATGGGACATTAACCCATAGGCATCAAAGACATTGTGGTATATGCCAGTCCTGACCATCAGGGTTGCAATCTGCCCAGTCATTGCCGCCGCAGTTACAACCTTGAAGTATCCTGCACCAACTGTGCTACCTGCGTCTGCTGCGACACTGAGGTAAACCTGAGTCGGGATATACGCCCCTGTCGCAGATACCGTTACAGCAGATTGGACAGTACGAAGTCCTGTTGAGTTCGCACTAAGCGTTATGGCGGGTACGATTAACCCGCCAGTCACAGATGGATCGAGCGTAATGCTCGTCACATCAACATTTCTTTTGAATAGACGATACAGCCATGACATTTTATTCCTCCTTAGGCGAACAGTTTTGCCTTCGGTTCCATCGGTAATGGATTGAACTCGAAGTCAACGTATCCGGTTGTTGCCTGCCCGAACACGACGATATTCTTGATGTACACGGTGTTGGTGTGGGCTACTCCGGTTAAACTTGCGGTTGTCCCAAGACATCCACGGATAACCTTCAGTGTTGAATCTGCACTTCCGACAGCCGACTCACTCACAACCATTATGATTTCGCCACTGGTGGTCTGAATGTAGTACGGAACCTGCCGGGTGATTTTGCCAGTAGTGACAACGATTGAAGTGTCGGTAGCCGTGTAAGCAGTTCCACTGTTATTGATTGCTGCTGTCCCGAAGGTCAGAGTCGTTTCCTGAGCGCCGGTGTAAAGGTTGCCCCTGATGTTTGCCGCACCCGGATACGGGAGGACAATCCAATCAGAGGTAGCAGCCTTCAGAAACCGGCCCTTTACTGGAACCTCATGTTGGTAGTTCCAGACTTTTGGGGTAATTTCGCTTGCCATTTTTCCTCCTTACTCAAACATTCTTGCCCGGTACTCATACGGGAGTGGGATAAACTCGAAGTCAACCACACCGACGGTTGCGGTTCCGAAGACAATCATGTTCTGGACATACAGATAGTCGTTATCTGCCAGCCCTGTTGCGCTTGCTGTGGTTCCGAGACATCCCCGGAAACAGGAAGCAGTACCAGTAGCCGCAGTCGCGTCCGTTTCTGTATAGACCATGATTATCTCACCACTTGTGGTCTGGACATAGTAGGGTAACTGTCGGGTAATCTTCCCGGTGTCAAACACAATCTGCGTATCCGTTGCTGAATACGCAGTTGCGGGAGCGGGGTTGTTTACCCTGATAGTTCCATACGTGAAGGTTGTTTCTTCCGTTCCCTCATACGTCGTTGCTTTGATATTTTTAGCCCCGGGGTATGGGAGAACAATCCAGTCACTTGCTGCCGCCTGAGTAAAACGTCCCTTTACCGAAATGGCGTGAACGTCATTCCAGTATTTGGGGGTTATCTCTGCTGCTGCCATTTTTCAGGCTCCTCAGGCGATGCTGAACACGCCACCGTGGAGTGAACTTGCTGCGTCGATGTCGGACTTGTCAACGAGGGTCTCAGCCGCAGAAATTACGAATTTCTGTGACAGGTTGATTTTGGCCAGTTCCTCAAACATATCCTGCCAGAGTGAACGCCGAGCCCAGAGCCGGGTGTCAACGAGCATGATGGTTCCGTACCCTGCTCCCATTGGGAGGAACGGGTGTGGTACGAGCGGGAGTCCGTCTGCGTTGGGGAAGACAAGGTTGATTTTGCTGATACCCTGTGCGAACTGCATGGTGGGTTCGGTACGGAAGTACTCCATCAGACCGCGCCGGATGATACCGAAGGTGCGGTAGTCGCAGAGTGCGAGGTTTGGCTGCATGGCGAACTTGACCATGTACCTGTATGTGGTATCGAGGTCTGCCATAATCTGGTCATACGTTCCACCGTTGGACGCAATCCAAGTCTGGTCGCCGGAAGTACCGGCGGTGTTCGCGGTGATGATGTTGTATAGACCGTTGTAGAAGTTGTCTCCTGCTGCGGCAACTGACCTGAACAGGTTTGATGTGCTGGTGACATCGAGGGTTACACCGAGTAACGCCCTCTCACGGAGAGCCCGGAGTGCATCCTGCGCCGCATCAATGCGGATTGCGAGAACGTCTCGGGCGGGAATCTGTGCGAGACCTGCGAGTTGGGCGGCCTTGGTCACTCGACCAACTGCATACAGATATTTCACATACTGTGAACGGTTGTACGTGGTGATATCCGACTCTTGGAACAACTGGTCTTCAACACCAAAGGCGGCTGAACCGAAGTCATATGGGCCAACGATATCGAAGTTTGCAGTCTTACCTTTGTTGGCTTCAGTGGGAATGAGCGCCTGAACAGGATACGGCCTCTTATACAGGTAGGTCACATCTAGGTCAGTGATAACGTGCATCAAGTTACTCGATGCCGCAGTCAGCGCCTTTTTGATTTCGTTCCCATCGGGAAGTTCCATGCAGATTGCCTTTGCAAGGTCATCCTGATATTTCGCGGAGTCCTGTGCAAGAGCCTTGTGGAGTGGGAACATCCTCTGGTCGTACTCGTCCTGAGTGGTAGCCCCATTCATTAACTTCTGACCCGGGCCTTCAAAGATTGCCTTCTGGATGTACTCGTCTGGGATTGGCGGGAGGAGCGGAAGCATCCCCGCGTTTGGTGCAGTAAGGAAAGCCTCTCTTGCTTTTATGAGGTCTGCTGTGGTAACGCGGGAGCCGTTGGGCTTGCCTTTCCACATAATCTCACCGATTAGTTCGGCGTCATTCTGGTGGTGCTGCGGGAATCCCCCGAAGCGAAGTCCTGCTACAATAGATGTGTCAATCATGTTCTTCCTGCCTGCATCCGCGCAATGGCATCTGCATTTGAGGTCGCTGCTTCACCCGACATTCTGAGAAGTTCGGGGATGATTACTGGGTTCGCACCCTTACGGATAGTCTCCTGTTCCATCTTCTCAATCTTGGATGAGAGTTCGACAAACTTTACATCATAGGCTTTCTTGATTTCTTCAAGTTGTCCCATGTAGGCTTTGCTGATTTCTTCAGTTCGTGCCTTTACAATCGTGTCAATCTCTTCGATTGGAACGAGTGCCTTTGTGACGTATTCAACGTCGGTTTCATTTTCGTCCATTTGTTCTCCTGCTTTGGTCATATTTTTGAGACCGGCTGCGGCATCATCTTTGTTTTGTGCGTGGGTTGCCGTATGGGTTTTCACATTTGCCCTTAAGGTTCTGGTGATTTTGCCCATTGCCTGAGAGTGCTTTGCACTGCCACCCTCCTTTAGGGTGTCTTTGTTATATTGGTGAGTGGACTTTCCATGGAGATAGGATTTGGGTTCGCGGTCATACTGTCCCTTTTCAACCTCTTCTTCCTCTTCTTCGTCCTCCTCTTCCTCTTCGACTTCAGAGGGCTTACCTTTTTTCTGCTTTTTGGGTTCTTCAGGTTCGTCCTCTGCCTTTTCAACGGGTTCTTCTTCGTCTGACTTGTGAAGGTTTCTCATTCCTTCCATTGCATGATAATGTTCAATATCAGAGATTTCATTATTTTTGTCCTGTTTTCTTGTAGCCTTGGTTTTAAAACCAGAATATTCTTTTGCACCCCGCCCAAGCGTAGAACTGGTTTCTTTATTAGATTCGTGATCTGTTCTACTATCTGGTGATACAATACCAGACTTTGGTATTCTATCAGTTCTGCCCTTTTCAACGTCATCCTCTTCGGCTTTTTCCATGTCTTCCTCTGCCTTTTCAACAGGTTCGTCTTCAGCCTTTTCTACGTCCCCTTCCTCTTCAGCCTTAGACATTTTCACCGTGCCATCGGGGTCTTTCTTTTTGCTCCACTTACCATCTTTGTCAGTGGACTTTGCATGTTTGAAGTCCTTGTCCTCATCTTCATCGTAGGATTCATCTTCAAGGTCTTCTGCAACCGATTTTTCAACCTCTTCCGTCATATCATCACCGTGTTCATCTCCTTTTTTAAATGGTTCTTTATTATGGCGGGAATTCTTTTTGCCCCACGCCAACCGTTGTTCTCTTGTCATTTCACTGATGGGTGCTTTTCCCTCGGGATAATTCGCAGCCTTCTCAGACCTTGACTTTAGTTTAGTACCAACACTGTTTTTCCGTTTGGTATTTTCGGGTCTTTCTTTATTATCCGGGGGAACAAGTTGATTACCGCCAATCTTTGCACCGGGATGACCGTACTCAGCACCAACGGTGGCCATGGGTTCTGTTCCCCTTTTAGTAGTATGGGATGTGAACTTTACATTTCCCGTTGGTTTATGACCTGCTGGCGGTTTGTTGTGAGCCGCTTCTCCGGGTTTCCTTTCAGAAGGTGGGTTTCCGCTTCTTGCTTCCGTTTTTGGAGGGTTTGTTTCTGGTGCATATCTTGGTGTACCGGGATTATATCTCCCTTTTGGAGCGGGTTGTTTCTCCTTCTTCTCACCGGAGATATTTGAAGTATGGGGGGATTTGTCCCTTGTCGTTGGTCTGTCTTCACTATACTCGTAATCACCATTGGCTTTCTCAAACTTCTCACCCGGACGAGCCTGACGAATCCTCACCTTTTGACCCTCATTGCGTTCCTTTGGCGGGACTGGTTCCTCAGTTGTGGTTGGACGTTTATAGTTACGTCCCATACTGTCGAACTTTCCCTTTTCGACTTCTTCTGTCACATCGCCATCCTCCTTAGAAATAGTGTTCGGCTCTTCCCGTTTACAGGCAGGGCATTTCTTAACAGATACGCGAACTTTCTTTCCGGCGTAGTCCGTTGATGAGTGCATTAGAGAAGAACTTGAATCCTCTGCCTTTATAATTGTTTGTGCATCAAAAAGAACTTTAGCCTTCTGGACTTCCAGAGAAGTCTGCGGGTTCCGGGCGTTTTCATCACACACGGAAATAGAGTCGAGCCTTACACCATCAGTAATACAGGGGCCGCTTCTCATGTTTTGTGGGAGATTGCAGTTACTATTGTAAGCCGTTCTCTTCCCAAAGATTGAAACTTGGTCATAATTTCCCGAGGAGATTTTCTGCCATATATCGTCACAGTCTGCGGTTGCCTTAATGACACCCTCAAAGAAGAACTTTCCACCGGACAGTTCGTATATCTTTGTGGCGATACCAACGGGTCTCTCTTTGTGGAAATCGTGAAGGGCTGGAAGGTGCATGTAGTCAGGGATGGACTTTCTGATTGCATCAGCGGTTATGAACTCTCCGTCTTTGTCAATCATTGGCTTATGGAAAATCCCCTTGACTTTGCGTGGACTCAGGAGAATCTCTCTTGGATTGAATTCCCATGAGTTGATTGCTGCTTCCATGTTTCCCCTCAATATACGATGTAGTCAATCTGATATGCACAAGCCCCGGAACCATTAGTAACCAGTACGTCAATCCTTGCAAATGGTTTGTCTGCATCGGTGTTGACGATGGGTGTTGCATTGGCGATGGTCGTCTCTGCCTTTACAGCAGTCGCCACACAGTCGGGATGCGTCGAGTAGTACCCGTTGATTTTGTACTTCATTGTAAGGGTTGCACCAGTAAGGTCTGATATCTGGAAGATGGTTTTACCATTGATGAACCCATCTCCTTCAACAGAAAGTGCAACCACGTAAGATGCAGTTGTTGTTCCCGTTACCGTTCCGTTTCTTCCACCGAACTTTACATTCATTTTTCCTCCATATAATATCATATCATATGTGCAACAAAAAAAGGTTACTCTGGGGATTTCTTTCCTGTGAGAGTGACCTTAAAGATATTGTTGCTTACCCACACTGGGTTTTTTCCGGCCACATCATAATATCCAAGCCAGATATTTATGGTATGTTCCCCGGGAGTCTGTTCGTTGTACCAGATATTGAAGGCGTATGGTTGAATTGCTCCAATAACCCCCAAATCTGTTGTCTGGTATGGTTCGAGACCCTGCATATCTGGCATCCACTTTTTCTGGATGATGTTGTCGATGATGAGTTGCATCGCAATAGTACCAGAACGAACAACCTCAACATCGAAGAACAGGGTCGGAATCATATTTATGTCAAAGGTCTGCGATGGCCTTGGCGGGTTGGCCAATGCAGAATGTCCGTAGATTCCAAGGACTTTCCCGAGACCATAATTAAGATAGGCGGGGACTGATACGCTCGGTGTTGAAACTGCCGGTTTAACCATTTGTGCAGGAGCGGCGGGCGAGGTCTTTTTTAGGAAGAAGTTTATAACTCCGAATAAAACCGCAGTCGCAAGTGCGAGAATTTCCTGTGCATTGGGAATACCCTGTTCAAGTTGCGCCAGTATTGCGGCGAAATCAGGTACAAGTCCTGTTGCAACATACGAACCTAGGGCAAGTAGGGCAACATACCCAAGAGTCTTTGCATAGCGTTCCATGTCGAAGGTCTGACCTTCGGATACTTTTCGATATCCGAACATGAAGGTCGTAAATATGATACCTGCGAAAAGTATTATTAACATTGTAGTCGTCTGAACTTCCATTCTAATTTCTCCTAATTGCGCAATCAGGTTCGGGAATTTGCCGTCATTACCCTCACTCCACCTCATAAGACCCCGATATCTCATACGCGATAACTTGTCCATTTGTGCCGACTACCGATGCCCTGAAATTGATTTCCTTATTGTTGCCTGACCCGTCTGCTTTGATGTATGCGAGCGGATTGGTGTAGGTTACTCCAGTCGCCCCCGATGTTTCGATGGATGCACAGGCGATATTTGCGGCGATGTTTGCCGCTGCGACTGGTAGTGTTACAGTAGTGAGTGAACGGCCATCACTGTCTGCGGTCGTTGTGCTGAATACGTAGGATACAATTTTGCCAGTCTGTGTCCATCTGGCAACAGTTGTTAATCCCGCTGGAGTGGTCGAACTCCATACCAGCATTGGACTCCATGCCGCCCATGCCTGATATATGAGAGCGTCTCCTGCGGTCGTTGGTGCAGCAATCCCGGCGATACGGTGAGAGAGCATATCCAGAAACGGAGTATCCGTTACACCTAACACCCGCATCACAGCCAACGACGATGTCTGAGCATCATCCGGTGTGTAAAAAAGCAACGACCCCGGAGTAGTAGCATAGGTACCCCCATACAACCGAATCGCGGCACCTTTATCCGTTGTACCAACAGCACCGCCGTAAATAGTAAGATTCCCGTTATCAATATCACGTTTAATAACAGAACCAGTAGTAACAGTACCTGTAAGTGTTGGAGACCCGGCGCAGACGGGAGCGCCCGTTCCTGTTACTGTTGTCCAAACCGGGTCTGCTGCCCCACCGCCTTTCAGGATGGTTGTTGTTGCTCCTGCTACAAGTTTGTGTGCTGTGTTCGGCCCGGTTCCAATTACCATGTCACCGGCTGCATCCCACAGAGTATCGGTTGCAAGAGGGTTGCTTGGTGCGAAACCGACATGACCGGCATTGGAATATTGCAAGAAGTCAAGACTTGCATGGCTTAACGAAAGCGGAGTTTTGACGAATGAATACTTGTCAGTTCCATTGTGGGTGAGATAAAGTCTTCTTACACCTGCTGCTGCCCTATTGGATTTTGCAAAGTATTTCACTACTAAGTGGTCTGTTACGAGGGTTGCAAATGAACCATTGATGACTGTTATTTGGGATAGGGTATTGACAATTCCCAAATCTGCGGTCTCGGCGTAGAAGAGTTGTGTCTCTGCCCCGGCAGTATCCCTCTTGTAAACCCGGATGACAATGGTATTTACGTCCGTTGCTGACGAGGCGTAACACCATGTCTTGAATACCCATTCCCCGCCAGTTAATACGGTTCTGCCCAAAGGTAGAGGAGTTTGGAATGTAGTCATCGGGACTTCGCCAGTGGATGAACCGGCATCGGCAGAATCGGTCTGTGTTACTATTGCAGTATCCGGGGAATTTTGGAGGATACCGATAGAGACAGTTCCGTTATCGACGGCAGGATTATAGGGTGCTGCATACCCGGAAGTGTTTACTGCGATTGTGAAAGCGTCAACACTCGTTACCGTTATTTTATACCATATTGGTACTGCCGCAGTACTGTTAAGGGCAGTCCAATCGGCCTGTGTTATTCCCCAAAATGCGCAAGATGCACCAGTGGATTGACCGTGACCAGTCCATGTAACTACTGCTGCTGCTGCTTGACTAATTCCCCCTATCGGGTTTGCATGGTTCCCAGTAAGATAGAAATCAGTCCCACCAGCACTTGAGACGGTTGTGGTATCTGCTGCTACCCAAGACACACCATTGAATTTCAGGATTTGGTTTGCCACAGGAGATGGTACTGACACATCGCTAAGAGTGCCAAGGGCATACAGAGTTGTGAGTCGGACGTTAATCTTTCCGTCAGGTTCAACATCTTTTACAATAAGTCTTCCCATCCGTATTAAGAGGTTTGGTGATATGGGAGGAGTTGAAGTCAATCCACCTGCTACGGTTCCAGACAGGTAAAGAGAGTCCCCTGCTGTTCCATCAAATGCAGAAGTATCAATACAAACATGACCTCTAACTGTGCAGAATCCGGTATGGGTTGCTTCAATATCATCTGATAATACCCCCAAAACAATAGAGGTTGCAGTAGCGTTGGCCTGTGCAAGTGCAACTGCTACAACGGTTGGAGTTCCACCAATACCATTGGTATAAACAGCAGACCCCTTTAACATTGTCGAACCAGTAGGATTGTAAACCCTACGAAGTTCACGGAGACCTATCGGAAGGTCGCAATCTGCATGTAACTGGATAGTTGCGGTTTCATTATCCGCTTCCCAAAAGATTGAACCGACTGCGGGTGTTGCGTTCCTTGGAAAAGCAATATCAAAAAGGACAGGGGTTGTCCCTGACATAAGGTTTCCATCGAGAGTCCCACCAACAAGTAGGGCCTTGGACTTTATCTCGTCTATCTCTGTATTGTGGTCGGCGGCATAGTGGATGTCGCCATTAACCCTCGGTGTGTCCCATGCCATGAGGAGCCCCTCACGGTGCTATGGATACTGTGTATGTGAGTTTCAGGTCGTTGTTCAGATTGTCCTTTGTCGCAACGAACAGGTATTCATTGAAACACGGTGAAGCCCCGGTGTCAGATGATTCCATACCGAACTTTGCGATTGCTACTTTTCCTGCTCCCGCCGCAAAGGTGAATATCCACGTTACCTTACTTGTTGGGGGCGTGTTGTCAACGGCAGGGGTGATTTCAGTACTCATGAATTTAGTAATGGTGGGTACAAGAGAGCCCGGGATGGTTGGTGTTGCCCGGGCAACTGCGGCTGCATTTGCCGATATAGCCATCCAGTTGAACGGTGATGGGGCTGCGGTAGTCCCAAGTGCTGTGGCAAGTTCGTCTGCTCCACCAACACAGATGATGTTCTCTCCTTCTTCTCTCGATACAACGATGTCCGTTCCGGGTACAAGTTCTTCTGCGATGATGTACCCACTTATTTTCATGCTGTCTTTTTCCATGATTACTCCAATTTTCTATATACCGGGAATGTGTCTATGTTCGATGTGAGGTCATCTCCATCTGCGAAAATGCCATGAACCTGAATCTGATACTCTCCAACTTGGTCAACATCTCCTGATACCGTGTCATAAGTCAGAACCCCTGTGGTAAAGTTCACCGCCGGTGTTGCGGTAACAAGTTCACCATCGGGCTTCTTGATAATTATGGTAAAAGTAGTTGTTGTTGGCATCGCGGTATTCCCTGTTGCGATGACAAGATGGGCTCCAATATCATCATTGTAAACTAGAGTCATTGTTATGATAGAATACGGGTAGAGTTTTATATAAAGATTTCTAATCTAATTACAATGGCCGGAGCGACAACTGGTATTTTCGGGAGTGCTACCTTTGACCACAAGCGTTTCGGCATAGGAGAACTTGTAGAAGTCCACTCAGAGGATGTGGATTCCACAGAGTCTTTTTTAAGTGAGTTGTCTCAGGGAATTGATGAGGACAACGATTTTACAGAGATATCTTCTGGGGAATATTTGGCAGAATTTAC
>Ga0315284_10005942_pt1 | contig 17370 bp, 16 predicted proteins | sample YL17G09_16_MG_FD_203696 | JGI IMG/M metagenome (GOLD analysis project Ga0315284, IMG submission 203696) | Sediment microbial communities from Yellowstone Lake, YNP, Wyoming, USA - YL17G09_16 | ecosystem: Environmental > Aquatic > Freshwater > Lake > Sediment | place: USA: Wyoming | collected...
AGGATACCGGCCGTGATGAGTAAAAGGCCGCTGACCAGATAAATGATAAACGAATATTTATTGATCTGTTTTACCATAGGTAACAGGAAATCGAAGGCGATACCCATGATAAGAAAGGGAATTCCCAATCCCAGCGAATATACCCCAAGTAAGAATGCACCTTGCAACGCTGTTGACGAGTCCAGTGCTAACGCTAGGATGCCACCGAGGATGGGACCAGCGCAAGGCGTCCAGGCGAAGGCGAATATTCCTCCAATTATTAAAGAACGGAAATATCCGGTTCTTGTATTCTTTCCTGGCGCGAGACGTTTTTCAAAATTGAGCCAGGGGAATTTGATCGCTAGGAGCATAAAAACTCCGAATGCAATCAATAAACTCCCGGCAATCCTTCTCACGATTATATGTGATACCAGGTTGAAACCAGCCCAGCCAGCTAAAGCTCCAAGTCCGACGAACACAAGGGAGAAACCAATGACAAAGAAAATCGAATGAAGAAAAATTGGAAGGTGAATCTTACGTGTTTTGGACTCAAAAACTTGCTGACCGGCAACACTACCCAAGTAGGCAGGCACCAGCGGCAGGACGCAAGGCGATAAAAAAGACAGCAGGCCGCCTCCGAGTGCAATAATGACTGATATATCTGACTCCATCAATAGTTAGACCTACTATTATGCTACTCAATTTCGAGCGTATTATCAAGGCGAGAGGATTGGACAATAATTCTGGATACAAAAATCAAGATGCTAAGGTTACGAATACATATAGTAAATAGTGAAGGATACCTTAGTGAAGAATACCTTCATGACTTAATGCGCTTTAGTTCAAACACAACTGGATTGGTTGGGTCGGGGCAGGCGACGGTTGTCGTATCGTTAGCCTTTTCCCATGGAAAGGAGCCGCCGGATTGCAAAGCTGACACAAAGGGAAAAAGAGTATAAAAGGCCCAGGTACAGATACCGGCGGGTACAGTACCCTCAATGAAGAATTCGTCTCCGACCTTATGCCCTGTTTCGCACTGCCCCTTCTGGCTGATGACTTTCGCTTTTACTTTATACCAGTCTGTCATAGACTACCTCCCTTTTATAATAGTGGGTAAGCTTTATTAAGAGATCTAGTCTCGCTCGGCTATCTTTAACGCCCGTTCGTAATCCGCCTGCCGGTTCATATTGAAGAAAGACAGTAATTCGGGATCGTATCGACGGCACTCATCCTCTTCGATATAGCGCACCTTTACCTCAGCTAGAAAAGCCCGTATGCTTAACTTCCCTGATTCGACATGGCTTTTAATCACCGGTAGACAATTCCTTGAGTAGACGGCATGAAGCGGTTCGAAGAGACTTTCCCTGGTTCTAGGGATAACCGCATCGAAACCAGGCGCCAGTTCAAGCATGTGCTGCAGCAGGTCAGTACTTAGAAACGGCATATCACAGGCAACCACGATGTTCAAATCCGTAGAAGAAGTAGAGACTCCCGAGTAAATACCGCCAAGCGGCCCTTTTCCAGGGTAGACATCTGCTACAAATCGAGCGTCAGGCAACGGCATCAGGTGATTTTTACCGTCAGCAGTCACGATAATGATAGTATTGACAATCCGAGATAATCTGGCTAGGACGCGTTCAATAACGGTTTTGCCGCCGATTATTTCCAAGGCTTTGTTTCTACCTAACCGTAGATTTTTACCGCCTGCAAGGATAATACCGGTGGCATCCATCATTACACCGAGTTTGCGTAGTTAATGAGCCGCCAGGTAATAGTCTCGCATACCACTGTTACGTCTTCCGGATCCAAATAATCAGTAATATTAGAGTCAAAAAGGAGGTTTCCTCCCGGCGGTAGTTCGGTATCGCTTGCCCATATAATAAGATAAATCGGAACCTTTGGAAAAGCTTTGATGAGTAGAGAGGCATCTCCCATAAACACGTTGGATCCTCCGACTGCTATCCCGGATTTAATTATGTTCCGAGGTATGTCACCGAAGTGCTCGACGAGGGGTTGAATGGTCCTTTTCTCAAAGGTAGGAAAATACACAAGCCCACCCGGAAGGTCGCGGTAGGTTATTTGTTTCTGTGTCGGGGGAGTACCTTTTGCTTGAACGAAGTAATGCAGGAGAAGAATTTTATCGCGTAAAGAGACATCTTTATCGCTTTCGGGAAGCGAAACATCGGCTTTTTTTATGTCCAAACTGTATACCTGGTTTAAATAAATGAGCTTTACAGTTCCGTTGGATTGCAGTTCCGCACCACTGTTTTCGCATTGCTCCCGTACATTAACCTTTGCCAGTTTCTCACGGACAATGTCGTATGCAACATTAAGGTTATATACTGGCTTGTCTTTGGGTGGTTCATAAACCATAACTCTCTCCTTTTAAAATCCGCTCTTTTCTCTGAACCATCAAAATTAATAACCAAGATACAAGAAACCAACAATTTCCGAATATTAAAATCCAAACTAAATTTACAATATTGCTATATATTTGTCTATTGTTTCTTGTTTATTGTTAAAAACACTGTGTCTGTTGTACTGCTATCGGTAGTTCCGACCGCTGCACAACAGACACAATCTACTTTATTAGAACCTTCTTATTTAAGTATCCAGCCAGGAATGTGAGTACAAGTTGATACCCAGTAGGACCTTTACCGTCTTGACGTATTGAACTTGTTCGGGCGTGAGTTTAGAGGTATCAATCGCCTCGCCGTCCATAACCTGGTGGACGACCTTGACCAGTTCGGGCTTCTTGCCGCGGGCAATATCAATTAAGTCCTGGTCGAATGCGTCTACAATCGCCGAATGGATATTGTATTTCATCAGCATCATCAGGTAAGTGCGGTTAAGTATCGGCCTCAGGTTGTTGGGAGCGCCATTGGAGACATTCGAAAGACCGACGGCTGAACCAGCTCCAGGTGCCAGGTCCTGCAGCATACTCATAAACTCGAGGCAAGGTTTTACATGGTTCGATTCAATGTTTACAGCTGGAGTAACAATCGGGTCGAACCAGATCCTCTCATTGGTAATCCCTTTTTCGTTGGCGGTATATAGCAATTCGGCAGCGATAGCCCCGCGCTCATTTGCATCCCGCGGTAAACCTTCTCTGCCCCAGAGTAGTCCTATGAAATCGCAATTGTATTTCACAACGAAGGGCAGCTCTTCCGCCATCCTCACTAGCGAAATGGAATTGATAAGCGCTCTGCCCTTGTGTACCTTCAAACCGGCTTCCATAGCTATAGGGTTGGTAGTATCCAGCGAAAGGGGTTTATTGGTAACTTCCTGGACGGTCTTAACCATCCACTCCATGAACTTATCGCCTTCTTTACGTGCCGGACCAATGTTAATGTCGATATAGTCCATGCCCTGCTTGGTCTCCTGGATTGCCATTTCCTGGATCGGCTTGGCATCACGTTCCTTCATCGCAGGACCAAGGGTTTTGGACATGACATTCAGGTTTTCCCCGATAAGATACATTCTTTCCTCCTGTTATTTACTTCCAGGTTTTCAGAAAAGCTGGAATATGGGAACCCTCTCTGGGACCGACCATGATTTCCCAGCCAGGTAACTCTTCTTCAAGTCCGCCGCTTTCGGAGGCTGAGTAACCCGGGATAATGAGCTTGTGATGTTTTACTTTAGCCTCAATGCCGGATTTCTTAATAAATTGTGCCATCAGGTCGGCAACAAATTTGCCTGCTGCCCAGGCTGTCATTACAGAAAGTCCTTCGGTATCCATGACAAGCAGGTAGCTGGGTATTTTACTGCCTTCGATTTCTCCTGAAACGATGAAATAGGTGAGGGAGAAGTTGGTCGTAATGAGTACTGGTGAGGCATCTGTCGGAGTCCCGATTTCATAAATACCGGGAGTTGTTGCCAGCGGTCTTTGTGGATCGGTGAAGATATTTAATCGTTCGACTACCAGCGGGAACAATGCTTCACCGAGTAGATCGGAGAGGACCACAATGCCAGCATACTTGGAAACAAACATCGATGCGATTAGAGCTTCCTTGAGCGGATTCTTAGTCATTTCAAACGGCATTACAATCGTTGGATAGCCAAGAGGTCGGAACTTCTTTACGAGTGCTGATGCTCTTATGATGATCTGGTCCTGGAAAGCCTGTTTAACAGTCCGTGCGCCTGAATCAATTACTATATCCTTAACTCCGGTTGTTTTATCGAGCATATCGGTTAATTGAGCAACTTCATCAAGCGTGGCGCCTCTAACAGCTACCGGACAGCTATTTTCTTTACCGAGTTTGCCGATTGCTTCGGCGTTCGCTTTAGTTGCTGCATAAAGGAGAGGTTTGCGGGTGGCGACTACCTTTAAGCCGGCTGCCAGTACATCCGGTTTCTCACTCATTAATATCAGAGCACCGTCGGTAGCTTTAGCAACTTTACCAACCAGAGCTTCGAATTTGGCTGGATCCCCAGACTCACTCTTGATAGCGACTGCCTGAGCGCGTAGTTTCAGACCGACTCTTTCATAGGTATATTTATTGAATTTGTCGACTTTAGCTGCAACATCAGCGTCTGACATCGCATCCGTTACCAGGACAGCGAAGGCTGTCGGATTCTCAAACCGTTTTTCATGCCGGAACATCACCGTTTCGCCGCCGACCTTAAATGCGGTTGCTCCTGTCCCAATAGTAACCGGGCGGATTGGAGGAGCTGACGCCTCAGCTAGTTGTGCTTTGGCTTCTTCCGAAACCGTAGGGCAAGAGCTGAGTTCTGCTTTCCCCGCTGCCAGGTTCATGGCAAAGGCAAGGCATGTCGGTATACCACATTTACCGCAGTTCGTTTTGGGTAGTAACTTAAATATTTGTATTCCTGTAAGAGCCATTAGTGTCTCCTTTCCTAACCTATAATCGGCGGCATAGTTAATGCCGGATGCCCTTTCTCAGTGAGGAAGGGCAGGATTTCATCTTCGGTCGTACCGATTGTTTCGTCTGCAATTTTATCCAGAAGATCGGGAACGCCCATTTCGGCAGCGCGTGTCTTAAGTCTTTCGCCGATTTCTTCCTTGAGCATTTTAGGCATCCATACCATTCTTAACAGACCGCCATCACCGATGAGGAATTTCCTCTGTGTGATATTGTACTTGCCGTGCCCGACAAATCCAGGTGTACTGATGCCGCCGCCGATTGTACCGGCGAGAGTCGTGAATTTCATGCCACATGGAGTCATTCCCGGAAATTCACGGTTGACGGTCATGACGCCATTGCACATCGGCAGTACGGCAGCGATAGCCTCGCAGCATCCGCAAGTAGTCATCGGGTCGTTGACAAGGCTATAGAAGTTGTAGTGGTCGATCTTACCGCGGGATGCCTTGATAACGAATTCATTGACTCCCTTCCATTGGCCAAGTTTAACATCAATAATCTCGCCTTTAGGTACAGGTTGATTAGGTCCGGTGGGATTGATTTCATAGGATGCCTTGCAGTCCATCCAGTTATACGAACCGCATAGACCGGTACGCTCAGGGCTGATGACGCAGACATGGCTGGGGGCGAATGACTGGCACAGCGTGCAAGAGTAGTACATTTCTGTAGTCTCATCAGTCATGCCCTCGATTCTCATATCACGTTCTCTGTAGACTGCTCGGGCTTTCTCAACGATATCCTTAACTTTGGCAGGATCAGTATAAATCTTAACTTGAAGCTTATCGAAAATTCTGCCAAAGTCCTGATGCAATTTAGCGTGAAGGATAGTTCCGATGTGTGCAAGTTTAAAGCCTTTCTCAACCGCCTTTTTGTCGACACGGAGCCATGCTATATCACGCTGACCGATATGCATTACTCCCTGAGCGTAGTTAACAAGGTGGTGAATCTGGCGTTCAAGGATAGGTTCGTAATCGGCTTCAAATTGACGCCCGGCGACCTCTACATTTATTGCAACTGGCAAAACGGACTTCGCAGGTACATCGGTGATTTCAGGACCGATTACTTCGACTTTGCCATCCTCAACTTCATCCATGCGCTTGGATGTAACCCATTCAACCATTGGTGAACGTCCGCCGCCAGCTTCCAGGTAAATATCATCGCCGCGGACACGCTCGCCTTCAAAAGCGGGACCATAAGCGACAGGGATAGGAATTTCGGTGACGGTTACTTTCAAGCCGCGCACTTCGATTGCCCTGGCAACAAGCTGGTCATGAGGGACGTTAGAAACGACATGTTCGTAAGTGCAAATACCAGTGGGCAAGACCTCGGGGATGGGGGTATCTGCGATAACCGGGAAGCCCCAGTTGATTGCGCCAGCTGCATTCGCGTACCATTCATCGGTCACATAACCCATTGGAAGAGCGAAAGCAAAGACACGATCCTTGTTATATATCAAAATTTTACGGTAGTCACCGGGTTCGATGCCACCGAAAGACATGGCTGCCCTCGTGGCAAATCCCATAGCAAAGACCGTTGCGCTAACATCAGGTCCAAATGAAACGAGGCGGACACCCCAACCGATTTGTACGCCGGCATCGACTAGCTGTTGGGAGAATTGTTTGCCGTTATAATCGGCTGCCATAAAAACGTACAGGTTCTTTTTCTGCAGTTCGTGTGCGATTGCGGCAGCTATTTCTTTCGTGGGTGCGGCTCCAAGAATAGCTGCAAATCCGGGGGCGGTTCCATCTACAAACTCGACGCCGCGTTTTCTCATGATAACGTCATCTGCAGCGCCGAGCCAGATATTATCAGGTGTAACATCTTCACCGCGAAGGTAGAAGTTTGGATTTTCAAGATATCTTATGGCTTCGAGGATTTCTTCTGCCCAGAAAGTTGCCATACCGGCATCAAGAGCTGGAGCAAGATATGGAAGAGGGTGAGTTTCGCGGACGGGGGGTGGTAGAAGGGTCCGGCATTTTTTCAATACCGGTTCCATATCACCGAGTTTTTCAACTTTATGACCGAGCATGCCGTAGATAATCGGCAGGTAATAGGCAGTATTGGGGAAACCAACCGGTTCTTTAGCACCATATTTGTCCATCGCCTGTTTCCACTTGGCTTCAGCGCGGTCAACTATCTTATGAGCACCTCTAATGGCAGCTGATGCAATAATCTTAGACATTTCCTATGATTCCTCCTAATCCTTCTGATGTATACATTAGGAAATCTCCCGTCTCATTTCCATATCGTAAAGGACACGCTCTCTTGCTTTATCAATACCGAGCGCTTTGCGCTTCGCATCGATATGGGCGATCATTTTTTGAGCCATCTTGATCGGATCAGGTTCAAAGTCCCATTTGCCGCCGTAAAGCTTTTCCATGTTCTTAAACAGGTAGTCGGTAACTTCTTTGCTGCCAATAGTCGGCCAGGTGACGCCAAACAGTGTGTAAACACCGCTGGTGACGAAATACTGACCGATAGCAACAGCCTTCTCGCTCATCCATTCAGGGGCAGCGCCACAGGCAGGTAAGTCGCTTAGGTCATCGCCTAGACCGCCGTCTTTGACCATAGCGGTGGCTGCCACCAGAATGCGGCAGTTATCCACGCAAGCACCGAGATGCAGAACCGGAGGAATACCAACCGCTTCGCAAACACTGCGTAAACCTTCACCGGCATACTGAGCACCTTCTGGTACCATGAGTCCAGTCTTGGCAAGCGCCATTGCTGCGCAGCCGGTAAGCAAAACAAGAACATCGTTCTTAATCAATTCTTTGACGAGTTTGACATGGATATCGTCGTGAGTTACCCGGGCATTGTTGCAACCAACGACGCCAGCAACGCCACGGATTCTACCATTAATAATGTTGTCGTTGAGAGGGCGGTATGAAGCACGGAACATGCCTCCGAGTAGATAGTTAATGGTCTCATGACTGAAACCAGCGATCAATTCAGACTTGTGCTTAGGTATAATCGCGCCCGGTCTACGGTTCGGGAAGTTATCAATGGCGGCTTTTACAATCGCTTTAGCCGATTCAACCGGATTGGTTTCGTCGAAGTGCATAAAGCTAGCGCCTTGAATCTTGGCTCTCTCATCGGTTGTGATTATCTTGGTATGGTAGCATTTGGCTACTTCGACGATACCCTGCATAATGCACTGGACATCTACGACCATAGCCTCCAGGGCACCGGTAATAATAGCCAGTTCCTGCTGCAGGAAGTTACCGGCAATCGGGACGCCGTGGCGCATTAATATCTCATTGGCGGTACAGCACATGCCAGCGAGGTTGATTCCATTTGCTCCCTTTGATTTAGCATAGGCAACCATTTCAGGATCACGTGAGACAACGGCTAGCATTTCAGCCAGCGCTGGTTCGTGTCCGTGGATAATCAGATTTACTTCATCTTCTTTGAGAACACCGAGGTTAATCGAACTGAGTACCGGAGACGGGGTGCCGAACATTATATCCTGGAGTTCGGTGGCGATCATACTGCCGCCCCAACCGTCTGCCAGGGAACAGCGGGCTCCCTGGAGTAGGAGGTTCTCATAATCCTGGTCGACGCCCATATGGGTGCGGTGCATCGATTCGACTACTTCGCGGTCGATACCGCGCGGGGCGACGCCCATTTTATTCCATATTTCCTGTCTCTTAATTGGGGCTCGTTTTAAGAAGAGTAGTTCACCTTCCTGTTTTCCGAACTCGCCCAGTAAGATATTTCCGATTTCTTCGGCGATTTCGCCGTTGCTGCGGTCTCCGATTTTTACTCCCAATTCAAGAGCGAGAGCAAGTAGTTTTTGTTCGTCCTTAATCTCGAATCCTTTGATATTTCCCTTGGCAGTCTGGATGAAATTATGGACAACTCTCCTGCCGTGATCGCTGTGCGCGGCGGTACCGGCTGCAATCTTGCGCAAGAAGTTCCGAGCGGCAATTGTTTCCGCGGTTGCACCGCATAAACCGCGCCGTTTCATTTTATCCTCAGGGGTCTCAACCTTGGACCTGCCTAGCGGAATGCGGCACGGTCCCATAGCGCAATTGGAGCAACAGCTCCCTTCAGCTCCAATAGGGCAAGGCGCCATTTTTTCAGCTCTATCAAATACTGTGTTGCAGTTGTCTTTTGCCGCTTTTTCAAGCATTTCTAACGTTGCGGCGTCAATGCTCTTTTGTTTCTTTTCGTCTGCCACTTAATCCTCCTCGTGCAGTTAGGCGGCTGTTAAATCAGCCACCATCTCCTTGATAAGTTTTATTGATTCCGGATGTCTCATAACAATTACATCCCCGCCGGCCATCAACAGAGCCATAGCGGACATGGCTTCCAATAGGATGCCTCTATTTTTAGCATTCCCCATATTCATGGTATCGTCTGGCTGATGGACTTCTTTAGATTTCCACACTTCTTTCGCCAGGTTGCAGATAATGGGGAATTGTAATTTTTCGTCTTGTTGTGTTAGCCCTGCCATTCGCATTCTTTCCATGACGGAATAGCAGTACTCCAGTCCATATCCAATGCCGCTAACGGTCGGATCCATTACTACCATATCGTCTGATACGCCAAGATTTCCAAGTAAGATATTCAGTTGCTTGGCGAGGTTAATATCAATAGGTGTCGATGCTACTACTGTATGCTTGTAACCGATGGCGGCGGCAGCGATCTTCTTATAGTCTTTTTCCTCAATCGGACCCAGGATGAGACGCTTATCCTGGCAGACTTCGGCAATCTTGGTAAGAGTCTGTGTGTCCTTTTCATGGTTGGCGACTCCCCAGACAATCATGGGGACATCGATCGCGTCCGCGACTTTCTTAACAACGGCGGCAGCCTCGTCAGCACCGCGGTTTTGCCCATTCGGGTCGGTGCTTACAAGCTGAAGAGCGATCATTTCTGCGCCATAAGTCTGAACGCATTTCTTCGCCCAAGCGACCGGGTCATTGATCACATCAGCAAATGGTTCTACTGCAGCGGGCGCCCATTCTTCAGGTGCAGTATCCCAGACTTCCATTGCTATTTTAGGTTTGTTAGGCATCGCCCCTTCGAAGAGATAGAAAGGATAGGAACTTTCACCTCCGACGGTGACCGCCTTATCGCCTTTACCCAACTTTATCTCTTTTACTTTGCCTGAGTAGGGCGTCTTTGGAATCTCAATTGCCATTTTCCCTCTCCATAAAGTTATTCCGGTACTACCTTAATTACATGTAGATTTAAGCTCACAATGATATGTTACAAGTTCGTGAGAAATAAATGTCGTGCTAAGCGGGATTCTTCCGTTTTTCGCTTCCATAACCTTCTTTACTGAAGAAATACCGCTCGCCGTTTCTTAGATATTTTATGCGCTCTTCGCGCGTATCAAATTTCTGCCGCCACCTTCCCATTTGTTCGCCTTCGGGTTTACCTGTCTCATAAGTTTCACCCAGAAGTTCTACCGAATCGCGGTTGGGGGCTTTAACTTTTTTAACATTTTGTGCCATGTTCGAGTTCTCCTTTACACTTAAATTATACCAGCCGCGCGTTTCGCAGACCAAACTGTGCTCGCCATGAGCATGGTAACCAGCATCGGTCCGACGCCGCCGGGTACTGGCGATATCGCTTCTGCTTTTTCCTTGACCGCATCAAAATCAACGTCACCAACGGTTTTTCGCTTCTTGGTAACCGGATCTTCTACAAAGTTCGAACCAAAATCCAGAACTATGACACCTTCCTTTACCATATCGGCGGTAATGAATTTTGGTCTGTTCACAGCAACAACGAGAATATCTGCTCTGCGAGTATAAGACGTTAGATTCGGAGTAGTTGGATGACAAAGTGTAACATTAGCGCCGGCATTCTCCTTGTCCTGCACTATAATTGAAGCAAAAGGTTTGCCGGTCATGTTATCTGCAGGCACAATGACTACTTCTTTGTCTTTAGCTTTGTAACCGCTGCGAATAAGCATCTCATGCAGGGCGATAGCCACTGCCGGTATGAAGGAAGACTGTCCCAACCAGGCTTTGCCAACGTTTTCGGCATGGAATCCATCGACGTCTTTCAGGGGAGAAATTGCGGCTAACGCTTTATCTTCACAACTAGATAGGTGCTTGGGTAAGGGAAGCTGGATAAAAATACCGTGGACTAAAGGATCTTTATTAAGTCTTTCTATATTACTGAAGAGTTCTGACTCAGTTACCGTCTCAGGAAGCTTACACATAAACTCTGTAATGCCTATCTCTTCACAGGCTTTTTTCTTCAATCCAACGTAAGTTACCGAACCAGGATCCTCACCGACAAGAATACCCGCAAGACCCGGAACAATCCCTCGTTCCAAGAGACGTCTTGCGTCACCTTTCAATTCCTCTCGTATTTCAGCGGAGATTTTTCTTCCATCTAGCATTTTAGCCGGCATATTATGACCTCCTACCACACGTTATCTCAAGTTACCTGGTAAGCGCTTCAGCTGCTCTAACTGTGTTAACCATCAACATGACAGAGGTGACCGCTCCGGTCCCTCCGGGAACAGGTGTAATTGCAGCCGCTTTTTCTTTCACCGCTTCGAAATCGACGTCCCCAACCTGTTTGTTCTTGCCTGTGACAGGGTCGAGGATGAAATTGACTCCGACGTCAATTACTATTGTCCCGGGTCTTACCATATCAGCAGTAATGGCTTTTGCTTTTCCCATAGCGGCGATTAAAATATCAGCCTGCTGCGTTATTTCCGCGATATTTTTAGTTCCGGTGTGACAAACGGTGACGGTAGCATTCGCACCTTTTTGCTTTTGGACAAGGATGCCGATTAACGGCTTCCCGACGATATTACTGCGGCCGACAATGACCACATGCTTTCCTTCGGGGCTATGCCCGCTGCGGACTAGCAGTTCCTGAACTCCGAAAGGTGTGGAGGGGAAAAATGTCTCCTCTCCGAGCAGCATTTTACCAGCACTGATCGGGTTGGTCCCATCAACATCCTTTAAGGGAGAAATAGCGCTTTCGGCTTCGAGAGTATTAAGCTGCTTGGGCAATGGCAGGAACAGTAAAATGCCATGCACCTTAGTGTCTTTATTAAGCTCATCAATTTTTTTTAGTAGGTCGCTCTGTACAATATTGGCAGGTAGTTTTGCGGTCTCAGTGAGGACACCCACCTCCCCACAAATTCTACCTATGCCTCGTAGATAAGATAAAGAGGCAGGGTCTTCCCCAACCAGAATCGTCACAAGTTTTGGAGATATCCCTTTAGTTGCTAAACGCTGTATTCGCTGTTTAAGTTCTGCTTGAATTTCAGCGGCAATTTTTCTTCCGTCGATAATCTCTGCTGTCACTTCTACCTCCTTTGAGATGGTAAACCTGTAAGTTCTATTTAACGGATCTTTTTCATTAAGTCACTGACTGCCTGTACGGCAGCCGAAGAATCAGGCATATTTAGAAGGTTTTTTTGCTCCAGGTCAAAACGGTAAAGCTCCTCGTCTTCTGGAATAAGAGCGTCAGCTTTAATATGTAGTTTTTCCAATTCATTTGCTACCAGAGCGTCCAGTTTACCGGGCACCATGTTAATCACAACCAATTGCTGTTTGAAATTGAGCTTTAACTCGTCAACGAGTTCCTTAATCCTGGCAACGGCTCTTATACCTTTGATGGAATGGTTTGACACGAGCAGGAGTGCATCCATATCCTCGGTGGTTTTCCGACTCAGGTGCTCCATTCCAGCTTCATTGTCCATAACTACACTCTGATAACTCGCCGACAATCCATCGATAAATTTTTTAAGTATTACATTCGGATAACAATAACATTCGGGGCCTTGTCCCCGTCCCATTGTTACCAGATCGAGACCGTTGCTCTCGACAATTGTCTCGTTGAGTTTATACTCTAGATAAGCTTCTTTTGTCATCCCTTGAGGGATACTAATTTTCTCATGCTGGAATAAATCCAGTACCGTGCCGATCGTTTGTCCAACCTTCAGTCCCAAACTTTCACCAAGGTTGGCGTTGGCATCAGCGTCAACCGCGAGGATTGGTGTCTTGCCATGTATTTTCAGGTATCTGATAACGAGGGCGGCAAGGGAGGTCTTCCCGCAACCTCCCTTGCCGGCTACTGCTAATTTAAAGCTCAAAACGGTCTCCTGGGAATAAAGGAATCAATTAATCTACTTCGTGTAAACCTTTGACCTTTCCAGTCTTGACATCTACATCAACTTTTCGGAATGCGGGATCTGAACCGGTGGCAGGCATAAGGCTGATGGTGCCAGCCATCGGGCAGAGGAATTTAGCGCCTGAATAAATCAAGATGTCACGGATAGGTAATGTCCAACCCTTCGGTACACCCTTGCGAGTCGGGTCATGGGTTAAGGAGAGGTGAGTCTTCACCATCATGGTGGCGAATGAATCATATTTCGGGTCTGCCTCAAAATCCTCCGCTTTTTCTAAGGCTTCAGGTGACCATGAAACGCCGTCTGCTCCGTAGACTACCTTGGCTATCTTTGCCACTCTGTCGCGCAGTTTCATCTCATTGGGATAGAGGAATTTGAAATCGTTCTTTTCTTTGCATGCGTCTTTGACAGCATCGGCAAGTTCTCCAGCTCCGGCTCCGCCATTGCTGTAGTGTGATGATTGAGCACACCGGGCACCAGCAGCTTCAGCGGCTTTCCTTACAATCGCAATTTCCTCTTTTGTATCTGTAGGGAACATATTGACACAAACTACTGGATTAATACCGGCTGCACGTATAATGCCGATATGATGTACGAGGTTAGCGCATCCATTTTCAACCAACTCGGGGGCAGGTTTCTTATAGGCATCCGGTAACGCCACACCTGCTATAACCTTAGGTCCACCACCATGCATCTTCAGGGAGCGAACGGTAGCAACGAGTACCGATACGTTCGGTTTAAGTCCGCTAAAGCGGCTCTTGACGTTCCAGAACTTCTCGAAGCCGATGTCTGCGGCGAAGCCGCTCTCTGTAACATGGTAATCGAACATCTTCAAGCCGAGTCTATCGGCGATGACAGATGACTGTCCGACGGCGATGTTGGCGAACGGGCCGGCGTGGACCATGCAGGGTTGATATTCTGCGGTGCAGCAAAGAGTGGGGTTAATAGTGTTGCGCATCCAGGCGGTCATGGCACCCGCAACTTCGAGGTCGCCCGTAGTAATGGGCTTGCCCCTCTTATCATAAGCTACTGTTATCTGTGCCATTCTTTCGCGTAAGTCAGCCAGGTCTCTGACGATAGACAGCATTGCCATTAATTCGGAGCTGACTGCGATACCGAATTTTGACTGCATTAAGAAGCCGTCTGTCCGCTGACTACCTATGCCAATGATGATGTTGCGAAGGCTCTGGGCGCAGAAATCCATAATCCAGCCCATTTCAACGCGGAGTGGATCAACATCAAGGCGGCGCATTTTGCTCAGTTTTTCGAGCGTTTTATCATTGTAATTGCGTTCGTGTTGCATCCTGGCTGTTAGCGCAACCATCGCCAGGTTATGAGCGTTCATAATATCGTTGATATCGCCAGTTAAACCCATAGAAAATTCGGTATGCGGGATAAGGATAGCGTTGCCGCCGCCGGCTGCCGTTCCTTTAACGTTCATGGTAGGTCCTCCGGACGGTTGACGGATACAACCACCTACGTTTTCGCCCTGCTTACCAAGTCCTTCGATAAGCCCCATGGTTGTGGTTGTTTTGCCTTCACCAAGTGGCGTGGGCGTAACAGCGGTCACTTCGATGTATTTCCCATCGGGTTTGTTCTTGAGCCGTTCCATGATTTTAAGGAAATCCAGTTTGGGGGTTTTGCCGAAAGGAATAACTTCTTCCTTTTGCAGCTTCAGCTTCTCTCTCCATTGGTCCGGGGTGGGCATGCGCTCTTCAGCAGCATCCGCAATCTGCCAGTCTGCCATCTTTGATACGTCGTAAGCCACTAAAAACCTCCTTATATATTTCAGGCTTTATGCCAGAAAATCCTATGTGTTCTCCGGAGATTTGACTCCTACAGCAAGAAGAGTCTGGAAAATATTTTTAACCTCTTTAATAGCCAGCAAACTAGAATCGGTAATCGATCTTTTTGCGAGGTCGGCATCTATTATAGCTTCATCAAAAGGTATAAATCCGAGAAATTGGGCGCCGGGCAGGGCATCACGGATAAACTTTTTTTGTGCTTCCGATTGAATCTTATTACCGACAACCGCTATACGTTTCATATGCAGATCTGTAGCTAGTTCAAAAATTCTCTGGGCGGTCTCGGTACTTCTCCGACCCGGTTCTACCACAACAATTAAGATGTCAACACCCTGGGCGGTACCGCGGGTCAGGTGTTCGATGCCAGCTTCCATATCAAGGATAACAACCTCTTTACGCTGGAGAAGGAGGTGAGAAAGGAGAGCCTGCAAGAGAGCTCCTTCCGGACAATAACATCCTGTCCCCCCTCGTTTTATGCGACCCATCACCATAAGGCGTATACCATCGAGCTTTGCGGAATATTTTTCCGGCAGATCATCGACTTTAGGGTTTAATTTAAAAAAAGAGCCGGACTGACCTGGCTTGGCGCCGACTCTTTCTTCGATGATATCACTTAATTCTGAGATTGGGGTGATTTTGTCGGGATCGGGGAATCCGAGATTAGCAGCGAGATTAGCATCTGGATCGGCATCAATAGCGAGGACGGAGTAACCTGCTTCGGAAAAAGCTTTAGAAAGGAGAGAAGCCAGCAAGGTCTTCCCCACTCCACCCTTTCCGCTAATCGCAATTTTCATCAAATATCTGCTATCGATTCAGGGGGTTGTTACTCCTACCTTAGGACATGGTAGTTTTCAAGCGTGAACCCGCCAATTCCAAACGTGAAGTATACCTGAAGTCCCCATTAAAGTCAAGCAAAACGAGCGAAATCAAAAATACCTATTTGGGCGTATGCCGTTTTTTTCTGATGCGTACAAAATATAGATGATAATTAAAAAGTCAAACCTCATATCTTAATAAACAAATATGAGACATACGTGTTGTTAATCTTATTACCCTCTAATTACCCTCTAAATTATAAGGTGAACGTTGGTTAATGCGGACGGGGATAACTTTGATACTTTGGCACATCATAACGGCTTTTTCTAACTTTGACTTTTGAGATTTAACCTTGGAGACAAAAATCGGTATTGACACCTTTAGTTAGCGGCATTACGATAATGATGCGATTCTGCTTATGAAAGGGAGAGGTAATGATTACCGATATTTCTGATAATGATTTTGAGCAGAGAGTAATCAAGTCAAATTTACCGGTGCTTCTCGATTTTTGGGCGCCGTGGTGTGTTCCATGTAAGATGGTAGCGCCCATTGTTGATAAGTTATCAAACAAATATGACGGTAAGATGAAGTTTTACAAAATAAATATCGATGATAATCCGCGGACTCCTTCACGATTCCAGGTGATGTCAATTCCCTCACTAATGATTTTTAAGAACGGACAAGTTGTCGAAACAGTAGTTGGCGCAGTACCGGAGCGTAGTTTAATTTCCAGAATCGATGGAGTATTATAAATTCCTTTGACCAATGGGTGGGTGAATGATACAATCAAATCTTGAACTACCTGCCGGTTAAGGAGGCATACTATGTCCGGTCATTCTAAATGGTCGTCGATCAAGCACCAGAAAGCTGCAACGGACGCCAAGAGAGGCAACCTCTTTACGAAACTCACCCGTGAAATTATCGTAGCGGTTAGGAAAGGTGGCCCAAATCCAGATGCTAATTATGCTCTCCGTCTTGCGATCCAACGTGCGAAAGATAGTAGTATGCCTTACGACAATATCAGCCGTGCTATTGATAAAGGAGCTGGAACCGCAGATGGTATACAATTGCAGGAAATGGTACTTGAAGGATATGGACCTGGCGGCGCTGCAATTCTCGTGCAGGCATTAAGCGATAACCGCAACCGCACTGTTCAGAATGTTAGGAATGTTTTTACCCGTGGCGGCGGCGGTCTTGGTGAAAGCGGAAGTGTTGCCTGGATTTTTGAAAACAAAGGTGTCATTTCTATTAAAGCCGGAGATAGAGACGCAGATGAACTGGGTCTATTGGCCATCGATGCCGGAGCCGATGACGTAGCTGTCGAGAAAGACTTCATAACAGTGTACACTGCTCCACAGAAACTGGAAGAAGTACGTATTGCTCTCGAGAGAAATGATATACCGATAGAATCTGCCGAGGTAACGATGGTCCCGAAGCAGACCCTCGACCTTGATGAAAAAGCATCTATTCAGACTTTAAGAATGATTGATAATCTCGAAGAGCTGGAGGAAGTACGATCTGTTTCTACTAACGTGAATTTCTCCGATGCTACCTTGAACGCGTACGCAACAGCGAAGTGAGAAATATCTAAGCTCTAAATCCTGACCCCACCTTTTTATACCCCCTTTTATTTCCATTATGAGAAGTCTTACGTTTATAAAAATTCCTGCTGAATACCCGCCAGCTTGCTGGCGGGATGAAAGCAGTTCACCGCAAGGTGAAAAAAAATTACTTGCCAAGTAGGTGAATAAGATGTTATAAAATCGGCATGGGTATTAGG
>Ga0315284_10005943_pt1 | contig 17369 bp, 18 predicted proteins | sample YL17G09_16_MG_FD_203696 | JGI IMG/M metagenome (GOLD analysis project Ga0315284, IMG submission 203696) | Sediment microbial communities from Yellowstone Lake, YNP, Wyoming, USA - YL17G09_16 | ecosystem: Environmental > Aquatic > Freshwater > Lake > Sediment | place: USA: Wyoming | collected...
CGGCGACGAGCCCGCTCCTCCTCCTCCTCCTCCTCCTCCTCCTCCTCCTCCTCCTCCTCCTCCCCCTCTCTCGCCGCTGCTCCCTCGGCTTCCTTTCGAAAGTTAACCTCGAGCGTCTCGTGCAGAGGGCTCGCGTCCTTTGAGCGGTAGAGCTCAGGCCAGGCCCTGCAGACGAGGGGGAAGGTGTGCCTCACCAAGCGCTGGTCCCCGACCGCAACGAAGACCGACACGAGCACATCATTCGGGAGGTCGTTCATGGTCTTCGGGCGGTCGTCGTCGACGGGGAACTCGACGTCGTCGAGCGTCGCGGCGAGCTCGCGGGTGTCGAAGGCTTCGGCCATTGTCTCTGTTGCTTCGACGCTTTTCGGAAAGCGCCGGTGTTATCCCTGTTTTGCTTTACAGACCTCGCTCAAGGGCACGAGAAGACTCTGCGCTGTTCGACGGGTCGACAGGCGGGGAAGAGAGAGAGGGTGACGGAGAGAAAACGAGGTTTTGTTTTTCGGTGCAGTGCGCTTTGTCGTCCAAGACGAGGCGGAAAAAAGTGAAAAAGAGAAAGAAGGAAAAAAACTGTTTTTTCAAAATTTGTTTTTCTCAAAACCTCGAAAAACTCACTTTCCCGCCTAACCTTCTTCCTAGCTTTCTCTTTGCCTCTCTCTCGAATTATCTTATGCTCCTCAGGGGAACGCTCTCCGCGTTCTCCGCTGCTGTTTCTAAGCCTCGACCTGCAGCCGCCCGAGGTGAGAGGGAGGGCCAGAGAGAGAGAAAGAGAGGGAGGGGGAGAGAGCGCAAGGAGAGAACAAAAACGACGGGGGGCATTCGACCGCTGTCCCCAAACAATGCTCACCTATTTTCCTGTCTCTCTCTCCCCTTGCCCCGCCCCCTCACACACAGCCTCCCGCTGCTGTCTCGCGTCCCCTTTCGTCTCCCGCCGATCCCTGAAAGTATCTGCTATGGCGCAAGGTGGGCGTTCGGATCGAGTTCGGAATTCTCTTTTTTCTTTCACGAGCTCCAACAGCAGATCGGCTCTCGCTCAAAAACTTCGACCTCACCCTCGCCCTCGCCCCCACCCCCCTGGAAAAACAGCGCCCACCTCCAAGACCATCCTTGTCGCCGCGGCGGCCCTCCTCGACGACCAGGGCAGGGTCCTCCTCGCCCGCAGGCCGCCAGGAAAGTCGATGGCGGGGCTCTACGAGTTCCCGGGGGGCAAGGTCGACGCGGGCGAGACGCTCGAGGGGTGCCTCGCCCGCGAGCTCCGAGAGGAGCTCGGCATCGAGGCCGACGTCTCATCGATGCGCCCCCTGACCTTTGCGTCGCACGCGTACACAAAGGGAGACGGCAATAACGAGAGCTTCTATCTCATCATGCCGCTGTTCGAGGTGACGAGGTGGAAGGGAGAGCCCTGCGCAAAGGAAGGGCAGACCCTCGAGTGGGCGCCCGCGGGCAAGCTGCGGTCCTTCGAGATGCCGCCGGCCGACCTTCCGCTGCTGGAGGCGGTGGAGGCCGCGGCGATGAAGAGGGCGGTCCCCGCGGTTGCGGACGCGACGTGAGGAGAAGGAGGATGTAAAAAAAAGCGGAAAAAAGGTACCCTCTTTTCGTTTCACAAGAAAAAACAACGCTCCGTCTCTCTCTTTCTCTCTCTGTCTCTTAAGCGACGTCCGCCGCTGCCCCCCTCTCCCTTCCCCTCCCTTCGGGGAGCACCAGCCACGTCCTCACCTGCAGCGGCTCCAGTGTCACCCACAGCTCCTCGTCCGCGCACCCTTTGGAGCACTCGAGGGGCAGCCGAGCCGCCCATCGTCGCTCCTCCCGCCGCCTCGCCGACTCCTTCCGGGCCGCCCTCGGCTCCTCTGGCACCTCCTCCGTCGCCCCTCCGAGGGGGCCGGACACGCTCCAGCTGACCCGCCGGACGTCCGAGAGCGGCTTCACGCCGGGGACCGTCATCTCGAGGGCTGCCCTCCAGCGGACCCCCGGGAGGAGCGCGTTCAGGTCGAGCGAGGCCGGGGCGGCAAAGTCCCCGCCGTCTCCGCCGTCGTCGCCGCTGCGGCTGTTATGGTCGCCGCCGTCGGCAGAGGAGGAGGAAGAAGAGGAAGGGCCCCTCGTTCCTTTCTTCGCCGATTTCTTCTGCAGCTTCTCGCTCGCTCCGAACGAGTGTGCGATCCGGAGCAGGAGGGCGCCCTCCGGCGCCGGTCTCGGGGCCGGGGCGAGCGTCAGGAGGTGGAGCGAGGGAGGGAGGGCCGGGATCGACGGAGGAGAGGTCCAAGAGGAAGCTCCCTCCTCCTCCTCCGCCGCTGCCGCCGCCGCTCCCTCTCCTCCTTCTGCTGCTGCTGCTGCTGCTGCTTCGCCAAACAGGACCACGGCGGGCCTCCCCGCGCGCCCCGCCGCGGCCCTCCTCGCCACCGCCGCCTCATCGCCCCTTCTCGCCGCGACGACGACGTGGTCCCCCGCCGCGACCAGCCCCGCGCACGCGCAGCCACGGCAGCCGCAGGCCGTCTCGTTCAGCGGCTCGGTCACGCCGCGGAAGTCGTCGAAGAGGAGACGGCGGTGCGCCAGCAGCTGGACCTCGCCGTCGACCAACGAAGCGGCGCCCTGCGCGCGGTCGACGACGACCGAGAGCGAGGACAGGGCGGGAGGGGGGCCTCCTCCCCCCTCTCCACCGTCGCCGTCGCCGTCGCCGTCGTCGCCGCCGGCCTCCTCGAGCGACGCGAGCGAGGTCACGGGGTAGAAGTTGCCCGCGACGGGCTCGGTCACGTTGAGCCTCCAGGTCGGCCTCGCGTCGCGCCGGCGGCGGAGCAGCCTGCGGCCGTTGGAGTCCGTGAGCAGCTCCCCGTTCGTCTGCAGGGGCGACGAGTAGACGATGACCACTTCGGTGCCTCCGGACTGGCGGGGGTGGGCCGGCAGGGGCCCCGCGGACCAGGAGACGTGGGCGTCGGCGGAGCCGCTCCAGACGGCGACGTCGACGCTCGCGCTGCCGCCGCCGCCGCCGCCCCGAGGACGAGGGCAGTTTCTTCCTCCCTCGCAGTCGCAGTCGCCGCCGCCTTGGCCGCCGTCGCCGCCGCCGCCGTCGTCGTCGTCGTCGGAGAAGTCCTGACGCACCTCGGCGAGCACGGGCCCGAGGACGGCGTCGCGGGAGACGCGGCGGTAGCCCCTCGGGGGCTGGGCCGCGGCAGACGAGGAGGAAGTCAAAGAGCCGGCGTCGGGCGGCGTCGGGCGGAAGATGTAGGCCCCGCTCGGCGACGCCCCCGGCGCCCCCTCGGCGCTCCCCCTCGCCGCCGAGCCGTCCGAGGCGTTGTACCACTTCGCGGAGAAGCTCATGGGGAGCGCCGACCCGCGGGTGAGCAGTGAGGTCGGCCGCAGCGAGGCGCCGTCGAGGACGAGCGCCGCGGTGTCGGCCCTCCCCTGGCCTCCCGAGGCCCCGCCGCCGGCGCCGCCCGTCGGCGTCAGCAGGACGTCGGGGTGGCGCGGCCTCGGAGGGGGAGGAGTTCCTTCTTCCTCTTCCCCTTGTTCGAGCAGGACGATCGACGCGAAGGACGCCCCCGGGGAGCCCGGCTCGACGGGAGAGACCAGGAAGGTCGCCGCGCCGAGCGGCGGCAGCGAAGGGGTGACGAAGACGAGGTGCGTGTCTCCCGCGGCTCCCTCGTCGCTTGCTCCCGCCGCGACGGCGGAGTCCCTCGCGCGCCTCGCGCCTTTGGACAGCGGCACGACCTGCGAAGGGAGCAAGGCGCCGTCGGCCTCTGCCGTCACCTTCCACGCCGAAGGGGAAGCAGGCACGATCGACGACGACGACGATGACGACGACAACGACGACGACGACGACGACGACGACGACGACGAAGAAGAAGAAGAAGAAGAAGAAGAAGAAGAAGAAGAAGGCGAAGAAGAAATGGGAACTCGGAGCCTTACCACCCTCTCCTGCGCCAGAGGGTTGTACACGGCGACGCGGAACGGTTTCCGCTCCTTGGAAGCGCCGACGGAGACGTCACAGATGCTGGCGTTGGTGCCGGGGCAGGAGCGCAGTGGAGGGGGAGGAGGGGGCGGCGCCGGCGAGGGAGGCGCGCCGGCGACCTCCTTCGCCGCCGCCGCCGGCCTCGTCGCCGCCCTGAGCGCGACGGCGCCGGCCACCAGCCCCTCCACCGCCGCCCTGCCCCGGGACAGCCTCACCGCGTAGTCGCACGCCACGTGCTGCTGCGAGGTGCCCGTCACGGCGTCGTGATGCTGCCCGAGCGCGACGGCCTCCTCGAGCTCGTCGAGGGCCCGGGCCCAGAGCGACGGCGGGGGCGGCCGCGGCGACGACGGCTCCCAAGAGAGCGAGTCGAGCGCCGCGAGCTGCTTCGCCGCGGCCAGCAGCGCCCCGCTCCTCCTGATGTCGAGCTTCAGCGAAGGGCGAGACGCGAAGTACCCCGTCCAGAAGCACGAGTCGCAGTCCGAGTACGGGAAGAAGTCGTCCCTTTTGACCTTGAAGGCCAGCGCGGTCGGAGCGGCAGCAGCAGAAGAGGGGGCGCCGTCGTCGCCCCTTCCCCCCTCCGCGCTCCGCGCCTTGGCGGCCACGTAGGCCTGCGGGCTCGAGTAGAAGACGTTAACCCTGCCGTCGGCGTTGACGTGGTGGATCAGCCGGTCGAGGTTGCGGAACCACCAGGCCGCGGCGGCGAACTGGAAGTCGGAGCCCATGGTCATCATGACGTCGCCCGTCGCGCCGTCTGCGGCGCCGTCGCCGCCTCCGCTCCCGCTCTCGTCCGCGCCCCCTCCTCCCCCGACGACGGTCTTCGCCAGGGCCCGGGCCGCGGCGACGAACGCGTCGACCTTGGCGGCGACGTTGTTGGTGGCGGGGCCGCCGCAGGTCGAGTCGACGATCGGGTCGTCGCCCTGGCCCCAGTCCTGTTTTTTTTTGTTGAAAGTTTTTTCAGTGAGCCTCTCTCTCTCGCGCGCGCGCTCTCTCGCCCTCTCGCCCTCTCTCGTTCGTACGTCTTGATGCGTACCCAGTTGAACCCGGGCGGAGGACCGTAGTTCCCCGAGGCGAACGTCCCAGCGAGGACCCCGCCGCGGGAAACCGAGGAGGGAGGAGACTCGTCGCCGCCGCCGCCGCCGTCCCCGCCCTCCCAGACCACCTCGAGGTCGCCCTCACTCGCCCGCAGGGCAAGGTCCTGCGCGTCGGCCCGCCCGAAGAACACGGCGTCCATCCCCGCGCCGGCCACGAGGAGGTCGGCGTGCGTCGCCGAGTGGCCGAAGGGGTCGACCTGCCACCCCACCGTCGGGAGCACGCCCAGGTCGGCAAACGTGTCGGCGAGCCAGGCGTGGCCGCGTGCGGTCTGGTCGACCATGTCCTCCCAGAACGCCGCCGCCTCGTCGTGCTGGACCCACCCGCCGTTGACGAACGAGAGCTGCCGCCCCTGCCGCTCGGGCGTCGTCGCGGCCCCCTCGCCGTCCCCGCCCCCCTCGCCGTCCCCGCCCCGGCCTCCTCCGTCCACCCCGAGGACGAGCGAGCGGACGGTCTCGCGCTGCGCCGCCGAGGCCTCGCGCCACCAGCGCGAAAAGAAGGCGATCTCGCCGTACGAGAACGTGCGGTCTCGGTTTTCGGCCAGCGCAGCGACTACGGCGTCGAGCAGGACCGAGACGCCCGCGACCTGGATGGTCTGATTGAGGGCGTAGAGATACTAAGAGCGGGAAAGAAAAGAGAGGGGAAAGAAAGAGAGGGGTGTGAGAACAAGGAAAGAAACGGCGCCGAGGTCGACAACGTCAGAAGGTTGGGGCGGCCAAAAGGAAGAAGAGGAAAACCCTCTCTCTCCCCACCCCCAGCCCCCCGGGAAATTTCCTCTCTTTCCGTCTCTCTCTTCTCACCTGGTCCACCGTCTTGAGCCACCCGGCGTCGTCGTGCGTGTGCGGCACGAGGTGGACGTTGAGCTTGCCCTTGGCGCTGTTCGTTCGAGTTTTGAGGTGGGAAAGCGGGGGCGGGGAGGGGAAAAGAGTTGGGTCAGCGTTGTCGGCGGGGGGTGCTTTGGGCAAGGAGGCGACGATGATCCATCGAAACTCGAAAGAGCGCGTTTCGCCCCCTTTCGATCGACACTTTTGCTGGATTCGAATCTTCAGTGCGTGTCCTCACCGTTTAGAGGTCGTGTTGTAGACGGGAGGGACGCATGTCTGCTGGCTCGCGTCGTCGTCGCGGCGAGAGCGACGATGGTGAGCATGCTCCTCGCGCTGATGGCTGAGATCGCTCCTCCCGTCGCCTCCTCTTTGCAGGAAGCGAAGAGGAGAGAGAGACGAAGCCTTTTTCGTCGACAGCTGCAGCGTGCTCTTCGCGGCGCCCGCTGCGCTCGCCGCGAGGAGCAGCGCGAGGAACAGCGGGAGCAAAGCGCGCGGGCGACTGCGAGGCTCCATCCTTGGCAAGCGGGTCGAGTTTTTTTTTTTTTTTCGAGAGTGAGAGCGCAGAGCAAAACCTTTCCACTTTTCGCTTCTTTTTCTTGTCGACGTCGACTTCGACGAAGGAAGAACCTCTAGTAAAAAATGACGCGCCCCCAGGAGCCAGCAGCAGCTCGCCTTCCCGCCGCCGCTGCCGCGGGAGGCAGAAAGAAGACCAAACGGGACTCTGCTGCGAGGCCGATGAGCTACGCCGAGAAGAAAAAGGTAGGACAGAAAAGCGAAGAGGAGAAGGGAAGCGCGACCATGTGCCGAAGAACCTTCGACCCTGGCCGTCGAATGATGGCTCGTCTTCTCGAACGGCTTCCGCGCGCTCACCTCTTTTCTTTTCTCTGAAACGATATTGTTTACACCAATTCGCAGATGGATAGTCTCGAGAGCTTCCTGTTTGGCGACAAGGGTGAGGCCGTGCGCGACCTCGGGCGCGAGGAGGCGCTCGCGAACGAGGCAGCATTGGCAGCGTCGACGGCGGCGACGACGGCGACGACGGCGGCTCACAGGAGCATTGCCGAGCCTCTGCTGTTCTTCGAGGACCGCAACGGAGGGAAAGCAGCAGCCAACGGCGACGGATGCGACGATGGGGCATCTGCCGCGGCTGCTGCGGCGAGAGTGACGAGGAGGAGCGCGGCAGCAGCGGCGGCGAAGGGAGCAGATGCGACGCCGCCGCCGACGCAAACAGCCGCCGTCGTCAGCGCCCTCCCCCGCTCCTCCTCCGCTGCTGCTCCTTCTCCCGCCGCCCCTTCTTCCTCCACCGCCGCCGCGTGGTCCGACCCCTACGTCGAGACCGCCGTCGTCGACCTTGCCAGCGGCGCCGCCCGCTGGCGCAAGCTCAGGCAGGACGACGAGGGCGAGCGGCGCAACGTCCCCGTTGGCGGCGGCGAGTTTGAGCGCAGGCTGCGCCGGCGCGTGCAGCACTCCTCGGGCAGCAGGGCGCGCGCGTGGGCGAGCCGGGCGAAAGCAGAGGCGGCGAAGAGGGGGCTGAAAGACGCTCGCGACGAAGACGACGACGGGCCCTCGACGCCCGACGTCCTCACCAGCGGCGCCAGCCTCCTCGCGGGCGCTTCCTCCGCCTCCGCCTCTGCCGCCGCTGCGACCGCCGCGGGCTCGGCGCGCCTCGAGGTCTCGCGCCTCCTCGACGCCAACGCCGCCGACGCCTCCGACGCTGTTGTCAGCGCGGTCGACTTCCACGACTCGGGGCAGCTGCTTCTCACAGCGGGAATGGACAAGCGGCTGCGGTTCTTCCAGGCCGACGGCGCCAGAAACTCGAAGCTGCAGAGCCTGTTCCTCCGGGACATGCCGATCCGCCAGGCCGCCTTCTGCGGCGCTTCGGGCAACCTGGCGCTGGCCGTGGGCCGCCGCCCGTTCCTGTACGTGTTCGACCTGGGGTCGGGCAGGGCGGAGAAAGTGCAGAAGCCGCTGGGGAGGGAGGAGAGGACGTTCGAGGCCTTTGCCGTGAGCAAGAGCGGCGGCGGCGGCGGCGACGTCGTCGCCCTCTTGGGCAACAGGGGATGCATCCCCTTGCTGTCGCTCAAGTCGCGCTGCCTCGCGGGCGAGCTCCGCACCGCCGGAGGCACCGTCCGCTCGGCGGCGTTCGACCCGAGCGACGGCAACGTCCTCGTGGCGACGGGCGGCGACGGCGTCGTCCATTCCTGGGACCTGCGCACCCGGCGGTGCCTCGGCCGCAGCAGCGACGAGGGCGCGGTCTCGGGGACCGCGCTGGCCTGCGGCGGCGGGTGGATCGCCGCCGGGTCGGACTCGGGCGTGGTCAACGTCTACGGGAGGGGGCGCGGCGGGACGCTGCTGAGCAGCTCGGACGGCGGTTTGAAGGCAGGAAGGGCCTTGGTTGGGGGCGACGACGGCGGAAACGACGGCGGCGGCGGCTCCTCGCTGTTCCGCTCCCCCGCCTCGGCCGCCCGCCCCAAGCCGGCCCGCTCCCTCCTCAACCTCACCACGACCATCGACACGCTCGCCTTCAGCCCCGGCGGAGAGCTCCTCGTGCTCGCCTCGCGCATGCGCCGCGACGCGCTGCGTGTCTGCTCCGGCGCGGACCTGAAGGTCTACGCCAACTGGCCGAGCTCGAGGACGCCGCTGGGGCACGTGCACTGCGCCGCGTTCAGCCCTGGAGGGGGCATGCTGGCGATCGGTAACGCCAAGGGCAAGTGCCTGCTGTACAGGATCAACCACCTGCCCGTGGTTTGATGGAAGAGAGTGAGGAGGGAAGAAATGAAAGGGGGGGGAGAGAGAGTGGAGAGGACGAAAGAAAAAAAGTAGAAAAAAAGAACGAAATCATTGAACCTCATTTGTCTCTCGCCTTTTCGCCGTTGTTTTTGCTTTGGTCACGAGCGCGTTCTCTTCCTCTTCGCCTGCCGCTGCAGACAGACGACGAATACGCCTGGCTGCCCTGAGAGAATGGCGGACAGCCTCCGCGAGCCCTCCGACCAGACGGCGATCGCCTGGCGCGACGATGCCTTCCTTTCCACCTACCCGCTCGACCGCCGCACGGTCCTCGACTACTTCGCCGGCTCGCCCTTCTACGATAGGAGGTGCAACAACGAGGTGGCGAGGAGCCGGGGGCTGGGCGTAGAGAGCCTGCCGTAAGTTTGGAGAGAGAGTTTTGGTTTGAGATCGAGTTTGCTTTCGAGAGTCGATCGATCGATCTCACCTTCCAACCTCTTCCCCCCCCTCTCTATCTCCATTAAAAACACACACACACACAAGGCTCATGCCCGCGGGCCCGGAGTACGTCCTCGCCGACTGCCAGGAGCCGCACCTCTTCGTCATCCGCAGGCAGCTGCGGGGCGCGCCGGGCACGCAGCCGACGCCGCAGGCGGTCTACTACGTTTTGGACGGCACCGCCTACCAAGCGCCGGCCGTCGCTTCCGTACTGAAAGCCAGGCTCGACCGCTGCCTGTTCTCCGCGCGGAAGGCCTTCGAGCGGATGCAGGGCGACCTAGATCCCTTGCTGAGCGCCGAGAGGGAGCTGGAGAGGGCGACCAAGGTGGCTTCGAGGGCGGCGAAGATCGAGGAGGAAGAGGAAGGAGAGAGAAAGGGGAGGGAGGAGGCAGCGGGGGCGAGCGGCGGCGACGCGCCTCGGTCCTCTGCGAAGCCCCTCATCCCCCTGGCGCTGCTCGCGGCGCCCCCCAGGAGGCTCACGGAGGCCGAGCAGAACAGGCTCAGGCGAGGGGAGCGCGTGGTGGCGACTGTGCTGTCTCAGTTTCCGATGCCGAAGCAGCAGCAGCAGCAAGCGGGGAGGTGAGAGAGCTGATGATTGAAAGACGTCGACGCCGGCTCTCACTCGCTTCCTTGGTGTTGTTGTTCTTCTTTCTTTTTTCTCGGAAACGCGCCAACGAAACGCACGTGCCCCTTCACTTGTCTTCACTCGCTGTAAAATTATTGTCCAAAAATGTATCGATGACATCAGTGTTTTGAGCCTTTCTTTCGTTTCGTTTTTTTCTTAAAATCAACTCGTAAACCGCTCCATCTCCACGGCAAACTTCCCCTTCTTCGTCGTCCCCACTCCGACCACCTTGACCCTCCCCTTTCCGCGCCACGACATCAGGTCCCCCTCGGAGACGGCCGCCGAGGCCTTCGCCTCGCCGTAGTTCAGCTTCAATTCTCCGGCGCGGGCCGCCGAGGCCGCGGCGGAGCGCGGGGAGCGGAAGCCCGCCGACGCGACGGCGTCGAGCCGCATGCTCGCCTCGACGGATCGAACAGCCACGGGAGCCGCCGGCGCCATTGCTGCTGCTGCCGCAATCGGGAAATCGAGCTCTTTCAGAGGGATCTGCGTGGCCTCCACAGTCACGGACCGGACCCTCGTCAGAGAGAGCGCCAAGGCTTCCGCGACGTCGGAGGAGACGAGCGCCGTCGCGCCGCGCTCGCCTCGGACGACGACGTCACCGCAGACCCGCCTGTCGATGCCCGCGGAGTTGAGTACCGCTCCCAAGAAATCCCGGTGCGAGGCCTGATCGAAGGCGAAGTTACCACTGATGGAGACGGCGGAGACGCCGCCGACGGCAGGGTCGGAGAGGTCGAGGACGTTTCGGGGCTTTCTTCTGTTCCTTGGCCGCCGCCCTCGCCCGAAGCCGCCTTGTTCGTCGTCGTCGCTCCACCCCTCTCCTTCTCCGCTGCTGCTGCCGCCATCCTCTCGTTCTTCGTCTTCTTCATCTTCTCCTTCTTCTTCTGCTCGGACAACTCTCCTCAAGTCCTCGGGGCGTCCCACGATGATTCTCGTTCGCTCGGCGCCGGCGAAGCCGCCCCAGGCCACGCCGGCGACGTCGCCCCTCGGTTCCAACGCGGCCAGCGCCGCGGCGACGGTCGGAGGAGGGAGGAAGCAGCTCTGGTCCAGCGTCCAGCGGGCCGCGGCCCTCTCGGCGAGCTCGAGGACGCGGAAGACCTCCTCTCGGGCCTCCGGAGTGAGGCGGTGGGCGGGCGGGGGGCGCTCCGCAGCCGCGGCGGAGGGGGCGGAGAAGGAGAGGAGGCGGCGCCGTTCCCACCGTCGTGGTCGGACGACGATCAAGCAATTCGCTGCTCTTGCTGCTCTCCTCCCGCTGCCTCCGTCCCATTCTGCGAGCTGCTGCTGCTGCTGCCTCCACAAAGACGACGAGCAGCTACGGCTGCAGCCAAGCGACCGCCGCAGAGACGACACGGCCGCAGAGCGCATCGAAAGTCGGTGGCCTGGGGCGAACGGGGAGAATAGAGAGAATCTGGTGGTGCTTTGTTTTGAAAAACAAAGACTCAGCGTCTGGCCATTCAAACAAATGCATTTGTTTTGAAAACAAAGCGAAATCTCTTCTCGCGGCTGCGCGTCTCTCCTGCTGTTAGTCGCATTCTTGTATCCTCTAGAAAGAAAAGAGACTCGATAAACATGCCGCTCTCAGAAGAGTCGGAGGCCCTGACGTCCTACGTTTTTTCCGTCGGCGGACATCTGTCGTCGTCGCTCGACTTCCTCTCTCCCAAGGGCGCCGGCGGCCGCGGCGTCGTCGCGGTGAGCGCCGTCCGCAAGGGCTCCAACCTCGCCGCCGTGCCCGTGAGGGCGTGCCTGTTCGTTCCGAAGCAAGGCGAGCACGCGTCGACGCCCGCCGCGAGCTTTTTACGGGATTACATCGGAGAGCAGGAACAGCGGCGACAAGGAACAGGAGGAGAAGGAGAGGAGCCGCTCTCGCCCTTTGCCGCCGCGGCCGCGCTCCTCCTCGCCGAGGCCGCCGCCGGGGAGCGGAGCCCGCACTCGCGGTTCCTCGCCTCGCTGCCCTTTGGGGGATCCCTGGTGGACGATGGCGACGACGAGAACGACCCGGGGAACGAGAACGGCTCCGCGGTCAAGTGTCTCGACTGCGTCCTGGCCTGGCGACCCGAAGAACTCAAGCTCCTGTCAGCCACCTCGGCGCACGACGACGGCGGAGGCGCTCGCAAGCTCTTTGTCGGGTCCATGAAGCCCCTCTACGCTTCCAGCCCGCAGTTCTGGCCCAGGCCCTACGATTCCTTCGCGGCCTTTGTCCGCGCGGCCTGTCTGGTCCAGTCGCGCGCCTTCCACCTCCGGGCGACCAACTTCGCGACGGGCGCCGAGAGCGACGACGCCGACGGCGGGACGCTTTATCTGATCCCGGGGATCGACCAGCTCAACCACGCTCGGAGGGTCAAGATGCGCTCAACGGCCCTGGAGCGCGTGTCGGCTTTGTCGGCTTCGGGCGTGAGAGGCGAAGAAGAAGGAGGAGATGCAAAGGGGAAAGGAAGACAGGCCGAGAAGGAAAAGGTCGACTTTTTTTCGATGAAGGCCGACCGCGACATTGCGGCCGGCGAGGAGGTATTCCACGGCTACGGCGATTCCCTGTCGGATTCCGATCTGCTGACGACCTACGGCTTCATTCCTTTGCAGGAAGAAGAGGAAGAGGAAGAGGAAGAGGAAGAGGAAGAAGAAGAAAGAGCCGTGCTGCTTTCGGAAACGCTCGTCGGAGCCGCGAGGGCAGTGACCGGCAGCGACGAGGGGGTATCGGAGCGCGCTGCCGCCCTCAGGGAAGCCGGGGCCCTCCCGCGAGCCTTCTCTTTCACGCGGGGAGACCCGATCCCCAACGCGCTCTTCGGCGCGGCCTCGCTGCTGTGTCTGGGGAAAATCGCCGACGCCGACGCCGACGCCGACGCCGACGCCGGCGGGGAGGCCGGCGGGGAGGCCGGCGGGGAGGCCGGCGGCAGCGGCAGCGTCGGGAAAGGCGGGCGCGGAGAGAGGGCCGCCGAGGCAGAGGCCCTGTGGCTCGAGGCCCGCGGGGACCTCAGCTCCGTCGCCGTGAGACTCTCCGTCGACGAGGCCCTCGAGGGCGCACCCGAGATCGCCTACGCCGCGAGCCTCGCGATCCAGGGCGCCGCGGCGGCCGCGGTCGAGTCCCTGCAAGCCGGGGGGGCCCTCGAAGCAGCGGCAGACAGAGAATTAGAGGAAAAGAAAGGCGCCGGCGACGTCGTCTTCGCCCGCAGGACCAGGCTCGCTCGCCTCGTGCGTCAGCGGGAGATCGACATGATGCGGATGCTCCGGGTCTCGGCGATGGAGGTCGCCGCGGCGGCGCTGGAGGAGGAGGAAGGAGAGAGTGATAATGACGAAGACGACGAAGACGACGACGGAGAAGAACAGGAAGAGATGCGAGCGATTAATGCTGTTGACGCTCCCTCTTCTGGGGAGAGGAAGCGCGCCGCTGCTCCTCCGAGCGAGGAAAAGAAGAGAAAAAAGAGGGGCGACTGAAAAGGAAGAAAAAACAGAGTCTGAAAAGTCACAGAAACAAAAAGAGAGATCGACTCAAAAGTCACCAGCTCGGCAGCGGAGGCAAGCGCCCTTCCTCTTCCAGGACGACAGTCAGCTCGTGCTTGGTCATGATTTTGGAGCCGGGGCCGGAGCTGCTCTCGAACTGTTTTTTATTTATGTTTTTTGTAACATTCGAGGAGGTCAAGAGGAAGAGAAAAGAGAAAAGTGTGAGTTTGTTCGACCTCGGCCTCGACCTCGACGGCTCCCCGAAAGGGAAAGCAAACGAGTATAAAAAACGACGCACCCAAAACTCGCCGATCACATTTTGCCTCCTCTGTTCTGCGGCTCCTTTCCCAATGCTTATATCGCGTCCTTCTCCGTCACAGCCGAGGATCGAAGGGAGCCAGAATCTGTCGTCCTGCCACATCTGCTCGTAGGGAACTTCGTGAACTCCAAACCACCTCGGCTCCATCTCTTCCGTCTCTTCTGGTTCCCCCTCGATCCCCTCGCCGCTAAACAGATGCGTCTCCCAGACCTCCGAGGGCGTATCCAGGAAGTGAAACGAGAGCACGCCGCGCCTGGAGAGGCCCACGGGCGCCACTCCCGCCTCTTCTTTCAGTTCCCGCAGCGCCGAAGAGACGACATCGGTGTCTTTGTCCTTCTCGATTTTCCCGCCAAAGCCGTTGAAGTTGCCTTGGCCGATGCCGCGCTTCTTTCGACCGAGGAGGACCCTGCCGTTTGGTTGGTCGTGGATGAGCACGAGAGTGAAGAGTTTTTTCGTCGGGGGCGCGGTTGAAGGAGTCATGGTGACTGATTTTCAAAACGGAGGGAACGAGCGAGCCGAGCGAGGAAGTGAGCGAAAGGAGCAAAAGTGAGAGTGTTTATCTCTCTGCCCCTTAGCGTCCTCTTCTTTTCGCTAATTGCGCCCCGCAAGGCGATGGAATGCCGTAGTCTGCTGCGATGATGCGCGACAGCTGCGAGATTTCAGGCCCAGGCGAGCGGGGAAGCGAGCAGGGAAGCGAGCTTCAATGCTCGATCTTGAAAAACTTGGGATTGTGTGACTGCGAAAAAATGTGCTTTTTTGTGCGCCCTTGTCTTCTTCACAAACGAAAAACTGCGGGCGATCGCGCTTCCCTCCTTGCCAAGTTACTCTCCGAGGTGGAAGGACGGGCCTGCGAGAAATGAACGAAGACGGAGAGGAAAGCCCAGGCGGCGCCGCCTGGCTCGCCCCGGAGAGCGAGAGAGAAGATCGACAGTCGGAGCCGATCGATCGCGTTCACATCTTCGCCTCCTCTTCCCATGCTCGCCCCGTCTCGCAGCTGCTGGGCTCCCTGTCTCTCTCCCACGACGCCGACGCCGAAGAAGGCGCTGAGATGATTCACGGGCGCTCCATCTCGTTCGCGGACGGGCTGGCGTCGCTCGCCGTGGCCTCCTCGGAGGCCTCGCCCGCGAGAACGGCGGCGGCGGGAGCGTCGACCTCTTCCTGCTGTTCTCCGAACAACAAAAACCACCAGCAGCATTCTTGGCAAGGCTTCGCCGACGTCTGCGGCTCCCCGGCGCTCTCGTCCGGCGGGGACAACTGGGTGGAGGCGATCGACAGGGCGATCGCGGAGATGGTGAGCTGGAAGAGACGGAAGGAACGAGGTCGAGGCACAAGGGAAAACTCTCACCCGCTCGTGCTCACCTCTCCTCGCACTCAAAACAAAACAAAACAGGGAGATCCCTCCACGCTCCCCGGCGCCCTCGACCGCCTCTCGGCGGACCCCTACGCCCCCGGGGACATCTACGAGTCGGCCTGCTGGAACGGCTTCGTCGATTCGCTGCCCCGGATGCTCCTCGACGGGAGGAGGGCAGTGGCGGCGGCGGCGGCGGCGTTGGCGGCAGCAGTCATGGACGAAGCGACCGGGGGAGGAGGGGCGGCCGGGGGCGGAACCGGCGACGGCTGCTGCCCGGCGCAGCTCTCGGATCTTCTGGGAGCTGCCGCGACGGCGCTGGGGCAGGCCTGTCGCCGAGGAGAGAGCGACGGCGGCGACGGCGACGGCGACAGAGCTGCTTGCGCCGCCTCGGCCTTGCTCGCCGCGAGAGCCCTGCTGGCGCTCCCTCGCAGCTGGGCCGCGGCCAGGGAGGGCGTCCTTTCTTGCGCTTGCCAGGCCGCGGCGTCGCTCCTCCTGCCGCCGGGCGGGGAAGGAGGGGGCGGAGAAGAAGAAGAAGAAGAAGAGAAAGAAGCACTGGCGCCGGCGCCTCCCGTCGCGTTCCTCGTCGCGGCGCTCATCGAGGAGCAGGGAGAAGATTCGCTTTCTTGTTCTTCTTCATCTTCCTTCTCTTCCTCGCCCGCGCTCGTCTTCTCCTGGCTGCACAGGTGGGCAGGCACCCCTCGGGTCGCCAAGCACCTGTTCGCGGCCCTGGGCTCCTCCGTCGTCGAGGGGCACGCCGCGGCCGTCGCTCGGCTCTCTCGGAGGAACAGGAGCGGCTCCTCAGCCTCGTCTTCTTCCTCCTCCTCTTCCTCCTCCTCCTCGTCGTCCCCTCCGTTGGCGCTCTCCGTGGCCCTGGTCTCTTCGGCGCTGGGCTCGGCTCACGGGAGGCGGCTGCTGTCGGACCCGGAGGGGGCCGCTGCCGATCTCTGCTCGCTCGCGACGGCGGCGGCGGGCTCTGGTTCATCTCCTCTGGGAGAGGCCGAGGGAGAGGCTCGAAAACTCAAGAGCGGCGACGGCGGCGGCGAAGAAGAAGAAGAAGAAGGAATCGTCTGCTCCACTGCGAGACTCGGGGTGCTGCAGCTCGCGACTTGCTCGGCGCCCTCGTCACCCCTGCTGCGCAGCGAGAGCATCGGGAAGCTGCTCGGACCGCCGCTCTCGCTCGCGGCGGCGGCGGAGGCGGCGAGACAGGAGAGAGAAGGAGGGAGGGCGGGAGCTCCGTCGGCCGCCTCTCTGTCCTTCTCCGTCCGCGCCCTGTGCCTCCTGTGCCGCACGCCCGCGGGCGTCGACGCTCTCCTGCGGGGCGGAGGAGGAGAGGAAGGCGGCATCCCTTGGCCTCGGGCCGCGACCCCGACCTCGACCGCCGCCGCTGATGCCGACGCCGCCGTCGTCAGGCTCCTCCTCTCGCAGAGGGGCGAGCCGAAGCAGGGTCCCCTCGCGGCCCTGGAGCGCGCCCTCCGCGGGGACCCTCTGGCGAGGCTGCACCTCGCACGCGGCGGCGGTCGCTGTCCTCCGCCGGCGGCTGAGGAGGTCGCCGTGGCGCTCGCCAGCCGCGGCGCGCCCGCGGCGCTGCCGGCGCTCGCCGCCGCGGGCGCCGGTGACCCTTTCTCGCTCGCCAGGGCGGTCGTCGACGAGGCGGCGGCGGAGAAGCAGAAGAGGAGGGAGGGAGGCGACGGCGGCAAGGGGGTTCCGTCGCACGTCGCGGCAGCCGCCGCAGCGGTCGCTCTCGCCGAGGCCGCCGAGGCGGCGGCCAGCTTCGGGGCGGCGCTGCTCGTCCGCGGCGGCGGGGAAGGAATAGAAGAAGAACAAGGACAAGGCCAAGGGGGAGGAGAAGGAGGAGGAAACGCGAGACAAGCGCCGTTCCGCCTCCCGGAGTCGGCGGTCGCCGCCGCTCTCGCGGTCGCCGCCGCTGCTGCCGCCACTGCTGCTAATGCTGCCGAGGGCCCTATTCTCCCTCCCTGGTGCGCCCGCGAGATGCCGGCGATCGAGGCGCTTTTGGCTCCGTCGTCTTCGTCGTCGTCATCGTCGTCGTCCTCTGGTACTCCCCCTCCTTCGATCAGGGGCAAGGATACCGCGGAGCTCGAGTCCTCTTCTTCCACCGTCGCTCTCACTGCCGTCTCTCGATGAACGGAAAACAAATTAAAAAACACATATTTTCGCCCTGCTATTCGTGTCCCCCGCTCTTGCTTTTTTGTATCACTGCCTTGCTTTTGGAGGCAGTGATACAAAAATTCGTTATCACTGCCTTGCTCTCGTTTCTCCCCCCGCCACGCGCGTCTATCCCAAAGAAGAGAACAAAATATAAAAACGCCGAATGTAATCTGTCTTAAGAAGTTAACACTTATAAAATGAGCGCACGAAAAGGTTGAATGAACGTGTCTCTCGTTCTTGTCTCTCCCTCCCCCCCGTAGCGCGGTTGCCCCGCGCGCATATCTCTCCGCCTCTCCGCCTCTCTCTCTCTCTCTCTCTCTCTCTCTCTCTCTCTCTCTCTCTCTCTCTCTCTCTCTCTCTCTCTCTCTCTCTCACTCTCTCTCTCAAAGAGAGAGAGA
>Ga0315284_10005944_pt1 | contig 17369 bp, 14 predicted proteins | sample YL17G09_16_MG_FD_203696 | JGI IMG/M metagenome (GOLD analysis project Ga0315284, IMG submission 203696) | Sediment microbial communities from Yellowstone Lake, YNP, Wyoming, USA - YL17G09_16 | ecosystem: Environmental > Aquatic > Freshwater > Lake > Sediment | place: USA: Wyoming | collected...
GGGGCTCATCCGGAAGGCTTTCGACCTCGGCATCACCCTCTTCGACGTGGCGGAGGCTTACGGCCCGGCCGAGGAGATTCTCGGGCGGGCGGTGGCCCCGTTCCGCGACCAGGTCGTCATCGCCAGTAAGGTCGGCGTGGGGCCATCCGGCGAGCGCGACGCCTCGCGCGGGCGTGTTCTCGAAGCCTGCCAGGCCAGCCTCCGCCGGCTCGGCGCCGACCGCATCGATCTCTACCAGATCCACTTCGACGACCCCAAGACCCCCATTGCCGAGACCGTCGGCGCCCTGGAGGAACTCAGGTCCCAGGGGAAAATCCGCGAATACGGGGTGGGGCACCTTCCCTTCGAGCGCGTAAAGGAGTACTGCGAGATAGGGCGGACGGCCGGCGTGCTCTTCGAACTGAGCGCGGTGGCCCGTGCCTCGACGCGGGACATCCTTCCGTTTCTGGGGCAGCGGGCCGCCGCCGGGAAGGGCCCGGTCGGCCTGGCCTTCAGCCCCACGGGGCGGGGTCTCCTCACCGGGGCCATCGGCCCGGATACCGAGTTCGGCCAGGGTGACATCCGGTCGCTCGACTGGCTCTTCCGGGGGGCCAAGCGGGCCTCGGGCCTGCGCGTGCGGGACCGGTTGGCCGAGATAGGGGCGCGGCTTGGCAAGACACCGGCCCAGGTGGCCATCGCTTGGGTCCTGGCCCAGCCGGGCGTACGGGTGGCCCTCACCGGGCCGAGCCGGGCCGAGCATCTCGAAGAGAACGTCGGGGCCGTGGGGTGGGAGTTCCCAGGACCTGAACTTTCCGATCTTGAGGCCTTTCTGACGGCCGAGGACCAGCGCATCCGGGCGGAGAGCCTGGTCGCGGCCGAGGACATAATGGCCAGGCCGCTCCGGCAGGAAGCCGACGGCGCCTACCAGGACCTTATCTTCGCCATGGAGACCGCCGTTGAACTAGGGAAGGTGGCCGAGGCCGACGTCATCGGCCTTATCACGACGATGATCAAGGTCCGCCGCGAGACCGGCGGGCGGTACGACCCAAGGCTGGAGGAACTGCGCGAGGAGTTGGGGCGGCTCGTGGGCGGCGCCGCCCGTGTCAGGCTTGAGCCGAGTCAAGCCGGCGGCGTCTAAAGGGGAAGTACCCGCCCAAGGCCAGGGCGGCGGCGACCACCGTTGAGACCGCGGCAATCTCGAACACCCAGGGCCAGACCGGGCCGTCGGGAGCCAGAATCGCGGCCAGGGTGAACAGCACGATTCCCGGCGTGGCCAGCTCAAACGACAGGCCGAGCAGGAGATAGATTACGTAATCGAACGAAAGAGACCGGTCGACAGGATCTAGAAGGGCCCGCATCTCAAACGCAAGGTCCCGGAAGGTCCTTGACGGTCGGCCGCTTCCGGGTCCCCCGAATTCCTTCAAGGCTTGCCTTACGGCCTCTTCCCGTTCCGCCGGGCCGAGCCAGACGATGGCCCAGTCGACTCCGGTCAGGAGGAACCTGCCGGCAATGTGGTTTCGGAACTCGGCGTCCCCGACCTCGTCGCTCTGGAATCGGCCCAGGAGATCGGACGCGGCTCCAGCGCTTTGCGGGCCGCGGAACGGCCAGATAAGGTCCCGGGGCCCGGGGCCCGAGTCGAGTTCAAGCGCACTCAGACGAGGGATAATCTTTTGGTAGACTCCGGTTCGCCCCAGGACCCTGGCTAGGGGGCTCCACCCCTGGGTCTTCAGGTGAACCCACGGCTCCGCGTCGCCCCAGTAGAAGCCGGACAGGAGGAGCAGCATCAGGAGCCCCCAGGCCAGGAGGCGGCGCATCGGCATTTCCCCCTTTGTGTTTCCAGGCACCCCCAGGGTATCAGATGTTAGGGAGGGACGTGGCGATGCCGGGCGAATCTTCACCGGAGGCGAGCCTGTGCGTCTGATTGTCCGGGTTCCCATGGCCAGCAGTTGCGCCCATGTTCTGGGGGCGCTCGGCCCCTACCGGGCCATGCTACCGCCGTCGGTCGACCTCAAACTGCCGGACTCCCCGTCGTTTGCCTGCCTCAGGTCTCACGCCACCGAGTTCGCTCGCTTCCGCGGCGGACGCGACCTCTTCGCGGCCCTCACGACGGTAACGGCGGTCGGTCGCGAGGGCCAGGAACTTGCCGAGATGACCAACGCTCGCCTCGCCATCGATGAGGAACTGCGGGGAGAGGTCCTCGATCGCCTTGACGGGGAATGGTTTGCCCTCTGGATGGAGGCTCTAGCGGTCTATCGAACGGTCTGGCCCGAGGCGCGCCGGCCCTTGGAGCGAGCCGCCTCCCGGCTGCGGGCGAGGGTCAGACGACAGGGAGACCGACTGGAGGACCTCCTTCGCGCGACGATACGGCCCAAAGACGCCGAACTGCCCGAAGTTGTAGTGGTGGCCCTCGTTGAACGGGCTATCGGCATGCACCGAGCGGCCGAAGGCGTGGTCGTCCTGGAGACCTTGCCCTACCTGTGGCCCCACTGCCTGGCTCACGAACTGGTCCACGCCGTCACTCCCCATTACCGGCCCGACTCCGCGGTCCACGAACTGGCCGGCGAACTCCTTGCCGACCTGGCTGCCGAGACTCTGGGACGAGGTTTGGCCAGACCGGGGCACTGGGGTTTCAGCCCTGAGGACGAAATGGCCGAACGGTGGGAGGGATGGAAGTTGAGCTACGGGTCGGATGTGGCCGTCACCGCCGAGACGGCCCGCGGCAAGGCCTTAGGGGTTTGGAGGGAGTACATCGCGTCCGGGAGCTCGTTTGAGGACGCCATCGACAGGTTGGCGGAGGCCATGGAGGGGGGAGGGGTAGGGGGTAGTCCCGCGAGGTGGCCCGTCACCTCCTGACGGCGCACTCCTGTACACTTTCTTCTTGAACGGACCCTAGCCAAGGCTGGTGCCCGGACAAGGAGGGATAGCCGTGAACAAGGCTTCAGTGAGCGACCTCGTCGCCACCCTCGTTCTTCCTGACCTTCCGGAGCATCGACTACGAACCCTGGCCCGTTTGGTTGGCGTCGAAGTACCCGGCTTCCGCGTCGGGAAGGAACCGAGAGAACGTCTAGTAGGCGCCATCGGCAAGGGGATCCACCAGGAACAGTCTGCCCTGGACCGCGTGACTTCGTGGCTCAGGCGGGAAAACGAAGCCCTCAGTCGCCTCATCGCCTCCCACAAGCTCTCCGACCTCAAGGCCGGTCTGCCTCGCCTTGTCGAGGAGCACCAGCCGGGCCCGGTCCTGTTCTGCCTGCTCATGGACGGGCGGCGGGGAATGGACAAGGTGTTGACCAACTTCGTGGCTGACGTGAGACGCACCGGCGCGGCAGCCGCTACGCGGGACGAGGTCGCCACGACGGCGGCAGGCACCGCGCCGGCAGCTGCGGCGCCGGCTAGGAACCGACCCGGCGAGCGACGACTCCAAGCCAAGGTGACCCGTCTTGAAGCCCAGCTGGCCAAGGTCCGTGCGGACCGCGACAAGGCCCGCGCGGAGGCCGGGGCAGCCGGGCGCGAAGTGGGCGTCCTCCGCAAGCAGGTCGGGAAGCTTACGGAGGCGAGCGCCGGCGCGGGCGGCCGGACGACGACCGTCCCGACGGTTATCATCGAGGCCAAGACCGTCTCTGAGTGGGAAGGCCGTCTGGAGAGCGCCCGCCGGGAGAACGATCGGCTCCGCGGGCAATTGGAGCAAACCGACCGGGAGAACGACCGTCTGGCCTCGGAGTTGCGGAGGGAGACTGAGACAACGGAGAGGCTGCGCCAAGCCCTGGAGCGGCGGATGCGGGCCGTGGCTCGCGGGATTGGCACTCGGCCGGGGGCGAAGGGGGTCACCGCTGCGTCCGAGGCCGGGAGGGCCGCTCCAGCGGACGCCCTGGTCACCGCCTTTCCCTTCGAGTACGAGGGACCCGACGGTTCTTTCCGGCTCCGGGGTAGCTTCCGGCTCGTCGTCCCGGACAGCGTGGTCAAGCGGTTGGATCTCGTGTCCGGCGACCTCGTGACGGTGACGGTGACCCCCGACCGAAGGGTCGAACTCCAGGTGCTGATCAGGGCGGTCTCCGAGTCGGTCCTGGGCAGCGTAAAGCGGGTGGCGGCTGAGAACGGCCGGGGGGCCTGGCAGGTCATCGGGCTCGACCGGCAGCCCCTTGGCTGGGTGAGCGAGGCGGAGTTCACGGCGCGAAGCCTGGCCGACGGTGATGCGGTGACCGTCACCCGCGCCGGCCGGAAAGAGGGGGAACCCCCCAGGGGTCTCTGGTCCCCGGCGGCGGGGCTACTGGCGCTGCCGAGGTGCCGGGTCTTGCAGAAGCACGAGCCGCCGGCGGGAGAAGGCCTACCGGCCGCTCCGGCCAAGCATCGGGCGGTTCGCAGGGCGGTGGCGGGCGAGAAGCCGGAGACCGGGCGATACTCCGGCGAGATGCGGGCTTTCGCCCAGCAGCGCCCCCTGGCCGGCAAGAAGGTCTTGGTGGTCGGGGGAGACAGCTTCAAGGCGGGCTACCGCGCCATCATTGAGAGCCTGGGGGCGGAGTTCGAGTTCCAGGGGGCCGGCAGGGATATGACGATGGTGAAGTCACGGGCACGGGCCGCCGACATCGTGGTGCTGGTCACCGACTACTTGAGCCACAAGGTCTCCGGCATCGTGAACGACACCATGAAGGCCGACGGGCGCGAGCCGGCGTTGTGCTATGCCGGGTCAAAGGGACGGGGGGCCATCCTGGAGGCCTTGAGGCCGCACTTCCGAGCGGTGAACGGGGAGGGCGCTGGGACGGTGAACTCCGCCGGGGCCGCCGGCTAAGGGCGGGGGCCGGCCCGCCGGGCCACCGCCCGCATCTGGCTGAAGGTCTCCAGGGCGCAGCCTTCGGGGTCGGACATGATTTCCGAGGCCGTGAAGCGGATGACCTCGTAGTCCGTAAGCTTGAGGGAGCGGTCGCGTTGTCTGTCCCGAGCCGCCTGCTCCTTCGTCCTGTCGTGGTAGGTGTGGCCGTCGCACTCCACCAGAAGAGAGACCGACACTCCATCGATACTCCCCTTGACCAGGAAGTCCGCGTGGAGCGGGCCGTCCCGCGTCTCGACCCGGTGCTGGGGATGAAGCTCGAAGTCCTCGACCAGCGAGACCGACCTGGCCTCCGACAGGAGGCGGGAGGCCAGGAGTTGCTCGGGCGGGGAATCGCAGGCTTCCATCTCGTGCACTACGTACGCGGCCTCGGCCATGGCAATCGCGGCAATCTCCCGCTGCACCTCCAGGGGGAGCTTCCGCCACGACCGGAGCACCTCGCTGCCTTGCTGGGTCCAGCTTGTGTCAAAGGACACCTGGCCGGTCGGCGCCTGCGGGCGGCCGGGTGGAATCTTGGCGGGGCTCGCGGGTGGGCGAGCCATTGGCGCGCCGCCGAAGAGCAGGCTCTTCTTGGCCTTGTCCCAGGTTACTCCGGGCACTTGGACGAGCAGCGCCGCCACGTACGACGATGTGTCTGGGGCGTAGGTGCGGACGTCTTGCAGGGCCAAGCTGCCGTTCTCTTTCAGTTCAGCCAGCGTCCGCTGGAGCTGGGCTTTCCCAACGTACTTCATCCGCTTGGTCTGCCGAACACGGAGTCGGATTAGGTCCGAGGCAACGCCTACGACTGTGAACTGCCGCGACCAGACGAGGGTCGTAACGGTCTTGCCTTTGAGGGCTTCAAAGATGGCCCCGGGGCAGCCCTTCGCCATCAGGTTCCGAAGCCCCGGGTAGGGCAGACGAGTCCTCCACCACTCGGCCCCGCACCTCCGTCCCAGCTAGTGGGTTGGTGCGGGGCCATTTCCATGGGCGACCTTCCCATCCCTCCCTGGGCACCGGGATTAGGGGGAGGGAATTGGGGAATCTTGCCGGAATTCCCTACTTGCTGTCGCACCGTCACGTCCTGACGGTGGCGGGCGGGTAGAGTGGGGGCGGAAGAGGCATGGCGCGAACGGCTGTCGGCAGTGTCGGTAAGGGCAGAGGCAGGGGGCGTAAGGCGCGGCCCATCCGGCCTCCGGACTTCCGGGTCATCGAACTCCTGCAGCTTATCAAGGACGGCAAGTACCCCGGCGTCCGGCAGATAGCGGAACGCTTCGAGTGCTCCGTCCGGACGGCCGAACGCTACATCGGCAAGATCCGGGACCTCGTGGCCGAGGACCTGGTCTATGACAACAAGCGCAAGGGCTACACCTTCACCAGCGGCGGTCCGAGGCTCCCGAAGCTGCGGTTGAGCGAGGGCGAGGCGGCGGCCATGTTCCTGGCGGCCAAGCTCCTCTACCAGTGCCGGGGGACCCCGTACGAGGAGGCCGTGACCGGGGCCCTGGCCAAACTGAGCTACCTCTTTGCCGGGAGAGTCACGCTGGAAGACGCGGCCCAGCCGGCCGGGTGGGTGTCGTTCCGGGTCGAACCCCTTCGGGGAGAGGAAACGAAGGTCATGGAGACCTTCCTGCGCCTGGAGAGGGCCATAGAGGCCAGGGAGACGGTCCGCGTCCGCTACTTCACGGCCAGCCGGGGGGAGTGGAGCGACCGCGACATCGACCCCTACCACCTCCACTTCCAGGACGGGATATGGTACATCTTGGCCCACTGCCACCGGCGGGGGAAGGTGACGGTCTTCTCTGTGGACCGCATCGAGACCATCGCGCCGACGGGCCGGCGGTTTGAGGTGCCGGAGGGTTTCTCGGTCGCGGCCTTCCTGAAGTCGAGTTTCCGTATCGAGGTCGGCGAGCCGGTGGACGTGGCCATCCGGTTCGCTCCCGAACAGGCCCGGTACGTGCGCGGCAAGCGGTGGCACGAGAGCCAGGAGATAGAGGAGCTGCCCGACGCGGGCGGACAGGTCGGGACGGCCGGTCTGGTCCTGAGGATGCGGGTCGGGGGACTGGGCGAGGTCAAGCGGTGGGTGCTGTCGTTTGGGGCCGGCGCGGAGGTGCTGGGGCCGGAGGGGCTGCAACAGATGGTGCGGGAGGAGGTAGCCCGCATGGCCGGATCCTATCGGGCCATCTCTTCCGGTGAGCCTGACCCCAACGTAGTTCAAAGAGGGCCGGCAAAGGAGGTGTGACGTCATGGAACCCTACTCACTGCTATGGGCCAAGCACTGGAATGCCAAGGCCGCGACCGAGAAGCGGGCACCCGGTCCGACGTGGCACCCCCTGGTTTGTCACTTGGTTGACGCGGCGATGGTAGCCCGGGCCCTGTGGCGGCGGACGGCGCAGCCTAGCCTCCGGGAGAGGCTTAGTCAAGGATTGAATGCGGATCCTGAGGTCGCTGGCCGGTGGCTCGCCACCTTGGTGGGACTCCACGACCTCGGCAAGGCCATCCCGCCGTTTCAGGCTAATTGGCCCGAGGCGGAGTCTCGCTTGCGGGAGGCCGGTCTTCGCTTCCGACCCGTGGCGTCACCGGCCCACCACGGGGTGGTCACGGCTGTTGTTCTCAAGGAGTTCCTGGTTGCCCGGGGTTTCCCCGCAGGCACGGCGGCGGTCCTGGCTCTCGCCGTCGGGGGACACCACGGGGTTTTCCCACCCGCCGAGAGGCGGATTGGTCTCGGTCCCCTTCATCTTGGGGAGGCCGCCTGGGCCGAGTGCAGGCTACGTCTCTGTGAGGCGCTAATCCATCTGCTCGACGCGGATGTTTCCCGCCCGGCGAGGGCAGGGAATCCCGGAAACTCGGCTCTAGTCCTTCTGGCCGGTTTCACGTCCGTGGCGGACTGGATCGCCTCGGCCGAGGAACTGTTCCCGTATCATGGGGAGATTGGAGACATAGACGCCTACGCCGCCCTGTCCTCCCAGCGGGCCGACGAGGCTCTGGACCGAGTGGGCTGGCGGTCTCCGAAGGCTCATCCGTCACTCAGCTTCAAGCAGGCCTTTCCGAACATCGCTACTCCGAACCGGATGCAGCGCTCTGTCGTTTCCCTTGCTCCTCGGCTCGACGGGCCATGCCTTGTTCTTGTGGAGGCACCCATGGGGCAGGGTAAGACAGAGGCCGCTCTGTGGCTGGCCCACCACCTCTGTCGCGAGGAGGGCCTGCGCGGCGCCTACGTGGCCCTTCCGAGTGAAGCCACGAGCAATCAGATGTTCGACAGAGTTCTGGACTTCCTGGGCACGGTCTTTCCGGATGAACGGGTCAACCTTCAGCTTGCGCACGGTCACGCGACGTTGACGGACCGTTTCAACCGCCTGCGCCTGACCGAAGTGAGCTCCACGGATGGGCAGGACGGTTTCCAGGATGGCGCGGTGGTCGCTGAGGAGTGGTTTGTCCCCAAGAAGCGGGCCCTTCTCGCCTCCTTCGGGGTTGGGACCGTGGACCAGGCCCTTCTCGGCGTCCTGCGCGTGCGGCACGGATTCGTCCGACTGCTGGGCCTTGCGAGTAAGGTCGTCGTCGTGGACGAGGTTCACGCTTACGACACCTACACGTCCACTCTCCTGGACAGCCTGCTGTCCTGGCTGGCGGCCAACGGCACATCGGTCATCTTACTCTCCGCCACGCTGCCGGCTTCTCGCCGCCGGGCGCTCTTGGCGGCCTTCGGCGGTGGAGATAATCTCGCTGGAGGGTCTCCTCTGGCATCCTACCCCAGGATAACCTGGCTCTCCCCCGCCGGACAGGGCACGCTGGCCTTCCCCGGCGGAAGGCCGAGGAAGGTGGTCCTCCGTCGCGCCGGGGAGGACTGCCGGATCATCGCCCGCCGCCTTCTGGACGAGCTGGCTCCCGGCGGGTGCGCGGTCTGGATCTGCAACACGGTGGCTCGGGCTCAGGCGGTCTACCGGCTTGTGTCGGAGGCGGCCGACGAGGCAGGATTCAAGGCCGGTCGGACAACCACCCGCCGTAGCACAGCCTCCGGCGATCGCGGTCTGAGCCTCGACATCTTTCACGCTCGCTTCCCCTACGAGGAGCGAGAGAAGCGGGAGCAGTGGACCCTGGGCGCCTTCGGGAAGAAGGCCCCCGCTCGCCCGAGGCGGGCGATTCTGGTGGCTACCCAGGTCGTCGAGCAGAGTCTCGACCTGGACTTCGATCTGATGGTCACGGACCTGGCCCCCGTAGACCTTGTCCTGCAGCGGGTCGGTCGCCTGCATAGACACAGGCGCCGTCGCCCGGAGAGGCTGAGAACCCCGTCGGTCTGGCTGGTGGCCCCGGAGGACGCGGGTGGACCGCCGGACTTCGGCCCGAGCGCCTACGTCTATGAGGAATACGTGCTTCTGCGCTCGTGGCTGGCTCTGCGCGGCCGATCCGCCCTCCACCTCCCAGCGGACATCGACTCCCTCGTCCAGGAGGTCTACGCCCCTCCTGCGGGGGCCGGCGAGCTTCCTCCGGCGGATCTCCGTGAACGCCTGGCGCGGGCCCAGGCCAAGATGGAGAAGAACGACGAGGCTCGCCAGCGAGCGGCCATTCAGAGACTCATCAGGCCCCCATCCCACCCGGACAACATCCTGGAGTCCTTCGACGCTGATCTTGAAGAAGAGACCCCGTCGGTTCACGAGGCACTCAGAGCCCTTACCCGGCAGGGCCTGTCCTTGGAGGTCGCCTGCCTCTACGGCACTCCCGGCGGGCTAGCGCTCGACGCGGAAGGCTCAGAGATCGTCAACCTATCAGCCGCTCCCTCTCAGGCCACGACAAGGAGCATTCTGCGAAGGTCGCTCCGCCTCTCCCACGCGGGTCTGATTCACCGCCTGCTGGCCACGGAGACTCCCGCGGGGTGGCGGAAGAGCCCGTTTCTGCGGCACCATCGTCCGCTCATCTTCGCGGACGGCGTCTCGGACATCGGTGAATGGCGGCTCGTCCTGGACAGCCAGGTTGGGCTGATCATTGAGAGGAAGGGAGGTGACGAAAGTGACACTTAGCTTTGACTTGGTCTCCGAGGCTTGGATTCCGTCTCTCATGCGGAACGGAGAGGCGAGCGAGTTGGGCATCCGGGATGTTCTAGCCCAGGCCCCTGACATCCGCTCGATTCTGGATCCGTCTCCGGTGGTCACCGTCTGCCTACACCGGCTACTCCTGGCCATCCTTCACCGAAACTTTGGACCCAAGAGCCACGAAGCCTGGGCGGAGATCTGGCGCAAACGTGGCTGGGACCACGAGGTTCTGGAGAGCTACTTCACCAATCACAGGGACAGGTTCGATCTCTTCCATCCGACGCACCCGTTCTTTCAGGTCCCGCAACTCGAACCCAAGCCTGATGACAAGTCGCCAGGTTACGAGCTGTCGTCGCTGGCCAAGCACTATCTTTCGGCCGGCAGTAGCGCCACGCTCTTCGATCATACTGTGGACACGCGACCGTTCTCTCCGGCTCAGGCGGCCCGGCTCTTGCTCGCTCTGCAGAGCTTCTTTCTCGGGGGCACGGTCAGTCGGCTCAAGGGGGAAGGTCCCTCAGCCGAGGGCGGTCCACTATCCAAGGGCGTGGCCGTCCTGGTCGAGGGTGAGAATCTCTTCGAGACCCTGATGCTGAATCTGCTGATCTACGATCCGGCGTCTGGTCGCCCGTTTGTCCTGCAGCAGGCAGCCGACCGGCCGGCCTGGGAGCAGGAACCGGACCGCGAAGCTGCGGGGCGCCACCCGCTCGGGTATCTCGACTACCTGAGTTGGCCGAGCCTGCGCGTTCGCCTAATGCCGGAGCTGGAAGAGGGGCGACTCGTGGTCCACCGGATGATTGCGGCCGCCGGAACGCGCCTCTCCAAGGATGGGCTTCGGGAGCCGCAGTTCGCCTACAACATCAACCGCAAGAAGAACCCCGGACCCAAGGACGAGCCGTGGCTGCCCGTACGCCTCAGGCCGGACAAGGCCCTGTGGCGAGACAGCACCGCTCTCCTTGTGGCCACCCCGCAGCGTACGGATGCGCCTAGCTTCAAGCCCCCAGAGGCCTGCCATCTAGTGGCTCAGCTTATCGAGCGCGGCGTACTAGATGTCTCAGCCCGCTACCGGCTGGCCATATTCGGTCTCTGCAACGACAGAGCCAAACCGGCCAAGGTGAACTTCTGGCGGCACGAATCCATGCCCGCCCCGGCGGCGCTTTTCGTCGATCCGGAAGCGGCCTCGCTATTGGAGGAGGCTGTGAGCCTGGCCGAGAGAGTGGGAAACGCCCTCAACTTGGCCATCTTGCCGGAGGCCGGCCCCGGACGCGGCAGGGCGACCGGTGCCGAGAAGACACGCGAGCTCCCGCCGAGCGTACTGGCCGCGTGTCTCGCCGCCTACTGGTCGCTGCTGGATGGACCGTTCCTCGGTTTCCTGGGTGAACTGTCCGAGTCCCGCTACGAGGCCCTGAGGTCGTGGGCCCTTTGCCTCCGGAGCTACGCTCGGAAGGCCATGGACATGGCTGTCGAGCGCCTGGGTTCATCGGCGACCGCTCTGAAGCAAGGCACCAAGGCCAGAGGGCGCCTGGAAGGGCAGCTTGCTCGTCTGGTCGGAGACTACGAGGAGGGTGGCCATGACAACGACTGAGCGGGTCAGCTTCATAAGCTACCTGGAAGGACTGTCGGGAGCGGGCGACCGGGCCGCCCTGGCCGCGCTCCGGCGAGGCCTCGGTAGGCCGCCGGGAACGGCCATTGAGATGCATCGTTTCGTCGTACCCTGGCTCAAGGAGGAGGGCGATTCCTGGCGCGAGCGTGTCCACTACCTGGCGGCCGCTCTGTTCGCTTCCCATCCCTTACTGGGGAAGGCCAGCCTGGCCGGAGCTCTGGCCCAGGCGGCCGCGACCACGGGCAGCGGCAGCGTCGAGCGGAGATTCATGGCTCTGCTCAATAGTCACCCCGACGATCTGCCCGAGCACTTGAGGCACGCCGTGTCACTAGTTCGGGCCAAGGGTATCGCTCTCGACTGGCATCGGCTCTTCCGCGATCTCCTGGGCTGGCGGTCGCCTGAGCGGCACGTCCAGCGTCGATGGGCCCGAGACTTCTGGGGGCGCGGCGGAGAAACGACTGGACGGCCCGGGGCGCCCGCGGCCCAGACTCAAGAAACCGTAGGAGGTTGACGGACATGAAGATCGAGCTTCACATCATCCAGAACTTCGCCCCGGCCTGCCTCAACCGAGACGACGTGAACGCCCCGAAGGACTGCGAGTTCGGCGGGTTCCGGCGGGCTCGCATCTCAAGCCAGTGCCTCAAGCGGGCGGTGCGGACCCACTGGTGGGCCAACGGCGTCCTGGAGGGCAACCGGGCCAGCCGCACCAAGAGAGTGACTGAAGTGGTGGCCAAGGACCTAGCCGCCCAGGGTCGCGACCCAGAACAGGCCGCCGGCATCGCGGCCTTCGCCCTTTCTGCCTGCAATCTGAAGGTCACGGACGGGGCGACCGAGTACCTGCTCTTCCTGGGCGACGCGGCCATCTCGACTCTGTCGAGAGTCATCGGGGAGCACTGGGACGAATTGGTCGCCGCCGCCGAGGCCGCTCCGGCCGTCGAGAAAGGCGGCGACGACGAGGTGTCCTCAGCCAAGCAGAAGAAGAAGGCCAAGAAGGCGGCCATGAGCCTCCCCCAGGGCGTCGTGGAAGCCATCGAGTTGATGTTCGATGGCACCAGAGCCGCCGACGTCGCTCTCTTCGGGCGGATGATCGCCGACAAGCCCGACAAGAACGTCGACGCCGCCTGCCAGGTTGCCCACGCCATCTCAACCCATCCGGTGACGATGGAGATGGACTACTTCACCGCCGTGGACGACCTCCAGCCCAAGGAGGACACAGGGGCCGGAATGCTTGGCTACGTGGAGTTCAACAGCGCCTGCTACTACCGCTACTCCCTGGTTGACTGCGACCAGCTCATAGCCAACCTGGGCGGCGACGCGGACTTGGCCCGGCGGACTCTGCAGGCCTACATCGCAGCCGCGGCCGAGGCCATTCCCTCCGCCAGACAGCACAGCATGGCGGCCCACAACCCGCCGAGCTTCGTCTTGGCTGTTGCCCGGAAGTCGGGGGCGCCTTGGTCGCTGGCTAACGCCTTCGAACACCCGGTCTACGCCGGGCGCGGCGAAGACGAGAGCCTCGTTCGGGGTTCCATCCGTAGTCTGGACCGCTACTGGGGACGCCTGAAGCGGGCCTACGGGGACCGGGGGATCGAGATCCTGGCCACCATGTCCGTGGAGGACGAGAACCTGGAAAGCATTGGCGACCAGACCAAGGTGGACAGCCTGACCGAGCTCGTCGAACGGGTGACGGCCGCCCTGGGGGGTTAGCCATGAGCATCCTCCTCATTCGCTTGGCCGGCCCCCTGCAATCGTGGGGCACGCAAAGTCGTTTCACCAACCGGGACACGGGTCGAGAGCCATCGAAGAGCGGTGTCGTCGGCCTGCTCTGCGCGGCCGGCGGGATCGTCCGCCATGACCGGGAGCGTATCGGCGAGATGGCCCGCCTACCCATGGGCGTTCGAGTGGACCGCGAGGGTGAACTTCAGAAGGACTTCCAAACGGCGGGGGGTGGCGTCTGGCCCGGACGGAGCGACTACGGGGTTTGGCCAAGCCGCAGGGGCACGATTCCGTCCGAGCGCTACTTCCTGGCCGATGCGGATTTCCTGGTTGCGCTTGAGGTTGCCCAGCCGATGGGTGAACGACTTCAGGAGGCGCTGGCCGACCCGGTTTGGCCGCTCTTCCTCGGCCGGAAGGGCTACGTGCCGGGGTTGCCCGTGCGTGTCCCCGATGGCCTGAGGGCCGGAGAAATAGGCGGGGTCTTGGCAACCTACCCGTGGCTTCCGCCCAGGCGAGGACCGGCGCCGTCTCGGTTGCGGGTGGTGCTTGAGTGCGGCCCGGACGAGGGTCGTCCCCGCCTGGACGTGCCGGAGTCGTTTGAGCCTGACCAGAGGAGCTTCCGGCTACGGCACATCCGGGATGAGTGGGTGCCGACCGAGAGCCTCCGCGTCGACAGAAGGGACGACTAATTCGACAGGAGGGATGAGTGACCATGTTCTTGTCCCGTTTGCGGCTCAACCCTATCAGCCGGGCCGTGCGGGCTGATCTCGCTGACTGCCAGAGCCTCCACCGGACCATCATGTCCGCCTTCGGCCAAGCGGTCTCGGAAGATGGCGGCGCCCGGGCGACCTTCTCGACCCTCCATCGCGTGGATACCGACCCACGCACCGGAACGGTCACCGTCTACGTGCAGTCAGAGGGCAGGCCAGACTGGACCCACCTACCACAGGGCTACCTCCTCTCCGGCGGTGGTCCAGGCGAGAACCCGGCCTGCAAGGCCATAGCCGATGCCTTGGGGCGCCTCGAAGCGGGGGATCGCCTCCGCTTCCGGCTTCGAGCCAATCCGACTCGCAAGATTGACACCAAGAGCGGTCCGGACGGTCTCCGGCGCAACGGCCGGCGTGTGGAGCTTAGGACGGAGGAGGACCAACTGGCCTGGCTTTCACGCAAGGCGGCCTCGGGCGGCTTCGAGGTCCTTGCTGTCCGCGTCGACACCCGCGTCCTCGACGTCGTGGCCACGGGCCGAGGCACCGGCGGTCGGGCAGTGGGGGCCAAGTGGGCCGGAACCGGGGGATCGCCGAGAGAGCTCAGACTGACTTTCACCCCCGTTCTCTTTGACGGCCACCTCAGAGTCACCGACCCGGATCTCTTTCGGCGCACGATGGCGGCGGGCATTGGACCGGGCAAGGCCTATGGATTCGGCCTGCTCTCGCTGGCCCCTGGCGGGAGGTGAACAACTCTGGATCTTCATCTGCTGCCTAAGTTCCGTGACGGCTGGAGCCACCTCTACGTAGAGCACTGCCGGGTTGACCGGGAAGACAAAGCCATCGCGGTCCATGACGCGCGAGGCAGAGTCCCTGTCCCGTGCGCGAGCCTGGCCGCCCTGATGCTGGGACCCGGAACGACCGTGACCCACGCGGCCATCAGGGCGCTGGCGGAGAACGGGTGTCTGGTGATGTGGTGCGGGGAGGGTGCGGTCCGCTTCTACGCCCAGGGTCTTGGGGAGACGCGGAGATCCCGCAACCTCCTGCGACAAGCCAGCCTCGTCTCAGACCCGGCCCTCAGGATGGGCGTGGTGCGCAAGCTCTATCAGATGAGGTTCGCTGAACTCCTGGATGAGAGCTTGTCGCTGAGGGAGATCAGAGGCAAGGAGGGCATTAGGGTGCGCATGGCCTACGCGAAGGCCAGCCGCGAGAGTGGAGTGGAATGGAAGGGCCGTGTCTACAAGCGCGACGGCTGGGGGGCCGCCGATCCCGCAAACCGGGCTCTCTCGGCGGCCAACAGTTGTCTCTACGGCGTCTGTCAGGCCGGTATCGTTTCCTCCGGATACTCCCCGGCTCTCGGTTTCATCCACACCGGTCGGATGCTGTCCTTTGTCTACGACGTGGCCGACCTCTACAAGACAGAGGTCACTGTTCCGGCGGCATTCCGGGCGGCGGCCGAGGGACGGACAGACCTGGAGTCCCGCGTTCGCCACCATTGCCGGGACCTGTTCGGAGAAACGAGGCTTCTGTCTAGGATCCAGACCGACCTTGAGGCGATCATGGCCACTGACGGCCTAGACCTGCCTGGGGACGCTGATCCAGATAGCGACCCCGCTGCCCCGGGCGGGCTCTGGGATCCCGAGGCGGGAGAGGTCGCGGGTGGCCAGAGCTACGGACACGAGCCGGGCGGGGGTGATTCCGGTGGTGCTGATGATCCTGGAGAGGGTGCCGACACGACTTCGGGGTGAACTCAGCCGCTGGATGATCGAGCCTCGCGCCGGCGTGTTCGTCGGGACCGTCTCGGGCATGGTCAGGGACAAGCTGTGGGAGATGGTCTGCGCGGGCAGCGAGGGAGGAGGATGCCTCATGGTCCATAGCTCGAACACCGAGCAGGGTTTTGCCCTGCGATTCTTCGGGGTAACCTCCCGGCTTGTGGAGGATTTTGAGGGTCTCGGACTGGTGCGCATCCCGGGACAGCCGAGCCCAAGGACACCCCGGCCTCCAAGCGAACAACAGGCCAGCTAGACGGCTCGACACCCGACTCGACCCGACGGGCGGAATGTCGTCCGTTCCAGTGTCGTCCCCACGCACGTGGGGGTGAGCCGCTGGCGGCGGGGCAACGGGTGGCCGTGAAGACGTCGTCCCCACGCACGTGGGGGTGAGCCCGCGGCCGAGGCGGACAACGAGAGACTCCTCGCGTCGTCCCCACGCACGTGGGGGTGAGCCGGCGACGGCTACGGGGTCAGCGTGGACGCGGACGTCGTCCCCACGCACGTGGGGGTGAGCCGGGCGCGGAGTTGCTGAACGAACACGACTGACAGTCGTCCCCACGCACGTGGGGGTGAGCCGGAGTGCGCTGCCGCCTACGACGCCGAGGAGAGGTCGTCCCCACGCACGTGGGGGTGAGCCGGGAAGCTTCGCGGTTCGCCTGGTAGTAGCGACGTCGTCCCCACGCACGTGGGGGTGAGCCGGTTCCCTGCCATCTCCGCACGGTGGACAAGCGGTCGTCCCCACGCACGTGGGGGTGAGCCGGCCTGACCGTGCTCCTCAGCCCCATCGGCCTAGTCGTCCCCACGCACGTGGGGGTGAGCCGCTGGTGGGGGGATTTCTCCCCCTCCAGCTTGCGTCGTCCCCACGCACGTGGGGGTGAGCCGGTCGCCGGGATGGGCGAGTTCGCCAAGGGTTCGTCGTCCCCACGCACGTGGGGGTGAGCCGAATACGAGGGGCATGGTAGTGTCGTGTCGACCGTCGTCCCCACGCACGTGGGGGTGAGCCGTCGACCGAGGACGCCGAGGCTGCCCTGTTCGGGTCGTCCCCACGCACGTGGGGGTGAGCCGGACCTCCCCGAGGGCGACGACGGCCTGGACGAGTCGTCCCCACGCACGTGGGGGTGAGCCCTCGGGCTGACCTTCGCCGACCTCCAGGCCATGGTCGTCCCCACGCACGTGGGGGTGAGCCGGCGTCGGCAACTGGCACCCGGGGAGGTGGCGGGTCGTCCCCACGCACGTGGGGGTGAGCCCGATTCCGGCGCCTCCTCCAGGACCTCGCCGCCGTCGTCCCCACGCACGTGGGGGTGAGCCGGCCATCATCGAGTGGGTCAAGGACGCTCTCGCGTCGTCCCCACGCACGTGGGGGTGAGCCGCCTTGGGGAGCCGGGTGAAATGGGACGACGAGGTCGTCCCCACGCACGTGGGGGTGAGCCCCCGTCCGCGTGGAGAGCCAGGGCCTCCCCGGGGTCGTCCCCACGCACGTGGGGGTGAGCCGTCCGAGCGAGGGTTGGGGTGCGGCGGGCTCTAGTCGTCCCCACGCACGTGGGGGTGAGCCGGCGCGCGTGGCCATGTTGGTCCTGGCTTCCTCGTCGTCCCCACGCACGTGGGGGTGAGCCGTTTGGGATGACCGGGTTGTCCCTGGCGGGCCTGTCGTCCCCACGCACGTGGGGGTGAGCCGGTGGAGTTGGCGGCCATCGAGCGGGCCATGTTGTCGTCCCCACGCACGTGGGGGTGAGCCGAGACAACGTGTTCCCCACCCCCCACGGCCCCGGTCGTCCCCAC
>Ga0315284_10005945_pt1 | contig 17369 bp, 15 predicted proteins | sample YL17G09_16_MG_FD_203696 | JGI IMG/M metagenome (GOLD analysis project Ga0315284, IMG submission 203696) | Sediment microbial communities from Yellowstone Lake, YNP, Wyoming, USA - YL17G09_16 | ecosystem: Environmental > Aquatic > Freshwater > Lake > Sediment | place: USA: Wyoming | collected...
TCGGCGACGATCCAAGGAAATTTTCGCGTATCTTGATTCCCCCGCGCGACTGGTGCCTGGATCGCACCAATTCCCTGGCCAACCGCTTGGCCGGACTGGATAATCTCTGCAAGAGGGTAGAACTACCCTCTCCCGGCGGGAAAGAGCGGATAGAGAGGGAAGGCGCATGTTCATCATAGGCGAGCTCATCAACTGCACCCGCAAGCGAGTCGGCGCGGCGGCGCAAAACCGAGACGCTGAGTTCATCCGCGAGGTCGCGCGCAGCCAGGCGAACGCCGGCGCGGACATGCTGGACGTGAACGGCGGGATCGCCGGACAGGAAGCCGAATGCCTGGCGTGGCTGGTCGAAGTGGTTCAGGAAGCTGTTGAGACACCCCTCTGTTTGGACAGCTCTGACCCTCAGGCTCTCGAAAAAGCATTGCCGCTCTGCAAGCAGCGGCCCATGATCAATTCCATCACGGATGAACCGGCGCGCTTCCAGGTAGTGCTCCCCTTATTAAAAGAGTTTCGCCCGAAGGTTGTTGCTCTCTGCATGTCGGCGGCGGGTCCGCCATCGGGTATCGAGGACCGCGTGGCCACGGCTTGCCGGCTCGTTGACCGCCTCACGGCGGAAGGAATGGCGCTCGACGACATTTATGTGGACCCTTGTGTCCTGCCCTCCAGCACAGGGCCCGAACATGGCAAGGCCATCCTGGAGGCGGTGGATCAGATCAAGGCGCGGTATCCCGGCGCGCACATCAGCGCCGGCGTCAGTAACGTTTCTTACGGCCTGCCGCTGCGCAAGTTGTTGAATGAGGTTTTCCTGGTGCTGCTTATGGGTCGGGGTTTGGACGCCGCGATCGTGGATCCCTGCGATCAGCAACTGATGATGAATCTCCGCGCGGCTGAAGCACTTTTGGGACGCGATGAATATTGCGTCAACTACCTGCGCGCCTATCGGGAAGGAAAAATGCAGCTGAAAGCGGCTTGAGGCCCGGCCACGCGGCGACAATCCGCAACTCAAGCCCCAACGCGGCCGAGACCTTTGACGCCGTCGAAACTCTAAACAGGGAAGTCATGAAACCGGTTCTGCAAGAACTTATGGAACACGCTCCTGTCGTCACCGACGGCGCCATCGGAACCCAGTTGATGACTCGCGGGCTGATGCCCGGCGAATGTCCCGACTCCTGGAACATTTCGCATCCCGCCGAACTAGAGGGTGTGACGCGGGGATACGTCGAGGCCGGAAGCGAGATTATTCTCACTAACACTTTTCGGGCCAACCGCGTGGCGCTCGACGCTTACAACCTTGCAGACCACCTGGAAGACATCAACCTGGCGGGCGTGGAAATTGCGCGTCGCGTTGCGAGCGGCTGCGCCTATGTCTTCGCTTCCATCGGCCCGAGCGGAAAGATGTTGATGAACGGCGAAGTCAGCGAAGACGAGCTGAAGAAGTCCTTTGCGGAGCAGGTGGGCATTCTCGCCTTGGCCGGCGTGGACGGCTTCGCTCTGGAGACCATGTCGGATCTGGCTGAGGCAAAGCTGGCGGTCGCGGCGGCCCGCGAAACCGGCCTTCCGGTAGTGGCTTCGATGGTTTTTGATTCGGGAAAAGACAAGGACCGGACGATGATGGGCGTAACACCTGAGCAGGCTGCCGAGGAACTGACCGGGGCCGGCGCGGACGTCATCGGGGCAAACTGCGGGGTCGGCGCTGCCGGCTACATTTCAGTCTGCCAGCGCCTGCACGCTGCGACGGACCGGCCCATTTGGATCAAGCCCAACGCCGGCCTGCCGGAGATCGTCGAAGGGAAGGCTGTTTATCGGACAACGCCGGAAGCTTTCGCTGCTTTCGTCCCTGCCTTGCTGCAGGCAGGCGCCAGCTTCGTCGGCGGCTGCTGCGGCACGGGACCGGAATTTATCTGGGCCATGTTTGAGACCCTGCGGCGCTGGCGGCGCCACTAGCGGACCCTCACCCGTCCGCCAGTTGACGGACACCCTCTCCCCACCGGGGGAGAGGGGCAGGGGTGAGGGGGGGACGTTCACCGATGCGCCTGAAACTCATCAGTTGCGAAATCTTCTACCGCGAGATGTGCGCCGCCGTGGCGCGCTCACCCAATCCTGTGGACGTCGAATTCCTCTCCAAGGGCCTGCACGATATCGGTAGCGCCAAGATGCTGGGCCGCGTGCAGGAGGCCGTGGACCGGGTGGACGCCGCAAAATACTCCGCCGTGCTCCTGGGCTACGGGCTCTGCAACAACGGTCTGGCAGGCCTCGCGGCGCGCGCCATCCCGCTCGTCGTGCCGCGCGGCCACGACTGCATCACCATGTTCTTGGGCAGCAAGGAGCGCTACCAGGATTATTTCACCGACCATCCGGGCGTCTATTTCAAGACGACGGGATGGATCGAGCGCGGAACGAACGGCGGCGACCTGAGCCAGCTCTCCATCGCCCACCAGATGGGAATGGATTTGAGTTACGAGGAACTGGTCGCCAAATACGGCGAGGATAACGCGAAGTACCTCCACGAAGAGTTGTGCAACACCGTAAAGAACTACTCGCAGCTGACCTTTATCGAGATGGGCATCGAGCCCGACACGAGCTTCGAGCGCCGCACGCGCGAAGACGCCGAGCAGCGCGGCTGGAAATTCGAGAAGGTCCCCGGCGACCTGTCGATGATCCAGCGCCTCGTTGATGGGGTTTGGAATGACAAGGAATTCCTGGTGGTCCCGCCCGGCTGGCGCGTGATAGCGAAGTACGATGAAGGTATTATCGCGGCTGAGGAGATCGGGCCATGAATGGTCGCGAACGAATCCTGGCGATGATTGCGGGCCGGCCGGTGGACCATCTGCCGTGCATGCCGATTACGATGATGTTTGCCGCCGACCAGATTGGCGTGAAGTATCGCGACTACGCCACAGATTATCGCGTGCTGGTCGAAGCGCAGATTTGCACGGCGGCAAAGTTCGGCTTCGATTATGTCTCCGTCATCTCCGACCCGGGCTGCGAGGCGGCGGACTGCGGTGCCGCGATCAAATATTTCGACGACCAGCCACCGGCCATCGACGAAACCCAGGCCCGGCTGGCTGACAAGGCGTCGCTCGCCACGTTGAAGATTCCCGACCCGCTCGGCGGCGGGCGGATGACCAATCGCGTCCGCGGCGTGGCATTTTTCAAAGAGCGCGTGGGCGGCGAGAAACTCATCGAGGGCTGGATCGAAGGTCCATGCGCCGAGGCCGCCGACCTGCGTGGCATCAACACGCTGATGACGGACTTCTACGACGACCCGGCATTCGTCCGCGACCTGTTCGAGTTCGTCGTCGAGATGGAGTTGCGCTTTGCGCGTGCTCAGGTGGAGGCAGGGATTGACTTGATGGGCGTGGGCGACGCGGCGGCCTCCCTGGTCGGCCCGGCAATTTACGAAGAATATGTCTGGCCATGCGAAAAGAAGTTGATCGACGGCGTCCATGCCCTGGGCGCGTGCGTGCGCCTGCACATCTGCGGAAACACGCGACGGATTCTCGCCGGAATGGGCCGCCTCGGGTGCGAGATTGTGGACCTTGATTATATGGTGCCGATCGCCGAGGGCCGGGCGAAGATGGGACCGAACCAGGTGCTCCTGGGCAATCTCGATCCCGTTCGAGCCCTGCGCGCCGGCACACCCGAGTCTGTCACGGCGGCGGTTGCCGAATGCCACCAACAGGCTGGGCCGCGCTACATCGTCGGTGCGGGCTGCGAAATCCCACGCGACACGCCACCCGAAAACGTCCGGGCGCTGGCCGAATACGCCCAGGCGCGCACATGATCACGCTGTAGCGGCGCTCTCCGAGCGCCGTTCCACGGGCGAAATCGGCGGTCCCGCTCAGAGCGAGACTGCCGCTACAAATTCCATGCCTGACCCTGTTCGCATCGCACTCCAACCGCTCGGGGAAAGCTTCGAGCTTGAGCGCGGTACTCCCTTGCAGGACGTGTTGTTCGCGCACGGGGTCGAGTTCCCCTGCGGCGGGCGAGCGCGCTGCAAGGGTTGCCGGGTCCGCGTGGCGCGCGGCGCATTGCCCATCACACCGGAGCAGCAAGGCCTCTTGAGCGCCGAGGAACTCGCCGCCGGGTGGCGGCTGTCGTGTTGCTGCAAGGCCGAGAATGATCTCACGCTCGAACTCGGCCAATGGGAAGCCGCGATCCTGGCTGACAATTCGATCTTCGACTTCACGCCGCGTCAAGGGCTCGGAGTGGCGGTGGATCTCGGCACCACAACCCTGGTCGTGCAGTTGCTCGACCTGCGCAACGCGCATGTGCTCGCGGTGCGCACGGCGCTCAATCATCAGGCGAGCTCCGGCGCCGACGTCATGAGCCGAATCAGCTTTGCGCTTAAGGAAAACGGCCTGCGCCGCCTCAGCGGTTTGGTCCGCGCTCAGATTGGGAAACTCATCGCAGAGTTGCTCGAGGCCTCAAAGGCGGGCAGCAGTCGAATTGAAGCGATTACGGTGGTCGGCAACACCGTGATGCATCACCTGTTCTGCGGCATCGATGTCGCGCCGCTCTCCCATTATCCCTTCGAGCCCGAGCGCGACGGCCTGGAGGTCATGCACGCGAGCGAACTGGGTTGGGAATTGAGCGGGGATCCCGCGGTTCGTTTTCTGCCTTGCCTGGGAGGCTTCGTCGGGAGTGACATCCTCGCAGGGATTCTCGCCACACGGCTTGACGAAAGCGACCCGCTCGTCGCCTTGGTCGATCTTGGGACGAACGGCGAGATCGTGATCGGAAACCGCGAGCGGCTGCTGTGCGCCTCGACCGCCGCCGGGCCGGCTTTCGAAGGCGCGCGGATCTCCATGGGCATGCGCGCCGCAACGGGAGCGATTTCGGCGGTCAGCATCGAGGGCGGCGCGCTCCGCTGTCACGTGCTCGGTAACGTGGCCCCGCGCGGCATCTGCGGCAGCGGTTTGGTGGATGCGGTGGCCGCCGGACTCGACCTCGGGCTCATCCAACCCAGCGGTCGGCTGCCCAACGGCACAAATGGCACGCTGATGCTTTGCCCACCTGTGGCGCTCACGCAGAACGACATCCGCGAATTGCAACTCGCCAAGGGCGCCATCGCCGCGGGGATTCGCTTGTTGCTGGCAAGCTGGGGCGCCGAGGCGAAGGATCTCACGCAGCTCTACCTCGCCGGCGCTTTCGGCAATTACATCAGCCGCGCGAGCGCCCGCCGCATCGGCCTGCTCGATTTCCCGCCCGAAATGGTCACCCCTGCCGGCAACACCGCCCTGCTCGGCGCCAAGCTCGCGCTTTTTAATACCCGCGACGAGGAATTCGCGTACTCCTCTCTCCGCCGCAAGGCCCAGCACATCTCCCTCAACACCGAACCCAACTTCCAGGACGTCTTCGTTGAGGAAATGTCCTTCCCTCCAACTCCAACGTAGCAAGCAAGTAGCGCGGAGCGGCGGTTGCGGTCCGCGGCCTTTAAGCAACCGCCGCAGACCCATAAAGCGGGTATGCGCTACGAGGTGTGCGAATCACCGCATGTCGCGGTGGATTCTGAAGGTGAGATGCCCAGCCATAAGCTCGCGCCCAGCACCGAGATGACTGCGGCCACGTAGAGCGCGTTCGTCCATCCTACGCGCGCGGCCAGGATCGGAGTGAGTGCCGGTGAGATGAGTCCGCCGATGTTGGTTCCGGTGTTCATCACGCCACCGGCGGTGCCGCTGCGCGATCCCGCGAGCTCCATCATGGTTGCCCAGAACGGACCCTCCACCGACATCACAAGGGCTGTGGCGAGCGTCAGATACGCGACCGCAGCGTAGGCGCTCGTGGTCTGGGCACCCAGTGCCAGAAAGAGGCCGGCAAAAGTGAGCCCGAAAAGCGGCACGGCCCGTCGCCCCCATCGCCAGCCCAGCCGCCCTGCTACGAGGCGGTCAGAGACGATTCCGCCCAGGGGGATGGAAATGATGCTGATAATCCAGGGCAGGCTACTGAACGCTGCTCCTCGCAGCAAATCGAACTGCCGTTCCTGCACGAGGTACAGGTAGAACCAGAACACGAAGATGTAACCGACGTATCCCTGGAGCGTGTAGCTGGCCGTGAGCAGGACAAAGCTGAGCGATCTCAGGGAGCCGCGCTTTGCGGTGGCGGGTGCCGATTGGCCGACCGGCAGAGCATCGGCTCTCGGCTCCGTGGTTGCGAGCCAGACCAGCGCGACAACCAGCGCGGGAAGCGCCGAGGCCAGGAGCGCGGCGCGCCATCCCCAGCGCACCATGACGGCGGAAAGGAACGGCGGCGCCAGTGCCGACCCCAGGCCGACTCCGGCGATCACGAAGCCGTTGGCGCGGCCCCGGCGCACAGGAGGAATCCAGCGCGCGACGCCGTGGGCAGCCGCAGGGAACGTCGGCGCCTCGCATGCCCCGATAACGAAGCGCAGTACCAACAACGCCAGAAGTGTCCCGGCGGCCGTCCGGCCCAGCGGTCCCCAACCGACCGACGCCATCAACACCGTGACCACAATCCAGCACACCGCTGCTCCGGCCAGTACCCGCCGTGTCCCCCACCGATCAGCTAGGAATCCTGCCGGAACCTGGAACAGCGCATACCCGAGAAGAAACGCGCTGAACACCCGCCCCATTTCGATCTGGGAAAGACCCAGGTCGGGCATCAGCAATACCCCGGCCACGGAGATATTGACCCGGCACAGATAGCTGGCTGTGGCCGTGGCGCACAGGAGAGCCACCATCAACCAGGGGCGGCGGCTCACGGCTGCCTCAGGCGCTTATGCATCAAGACCTCGGAGGCCCCGTCGATGATGTAGTCCTTGAGTTCGCCGACGGGCGTGTAGCCGTTACGCTCGTAAAAAGTGCGAGCGCGCGCATTAAAGGATGAAACGCAAAGAAAAAGATTTCGCGCCTCGGCGCGAAACAGGTCCTCGGCGAATTCCAACAGGCGGCGGCCGATGGCTTGACCGCGAAAAGCCTCCGCCACGGCAATGGAAGTGATGTAGGGCGAGCTGGCCAGGCCGCGGCGATGCATCAGGATGAAACCGCACGGCTCACTACCGCTGTGCGCGACATAGAGCAGGTATTCCCGGTTGTGGCAGACGGCGCGGCATTGTTCCAGGTTACGGCGCAGAGTGATCCAGGGTTCGGTGCCGGCCATTAGCTGCGCGCACCAGTCCCGTTCCTCGTCCGACGCCGCGCTGATTGCGATGGGCTCCATGTGACTCCGCCTAGGGATTCTCTCACGACTTCGACGCGCCGGCCCCTGGCGCCCTTCATCGGTGCACCGCAGGAATTCGCTTCCCAGGCTGGAACGACAGGTTTGCTCTTCTCGGGGAGAATGCGCCGCACACCTAGTTCAGCGGGTACTTTCCGCATTCCCGCACGGTTTCGTAGAGAGCTAGCAGGTTCTCTTTCGGGATGCGGGCCTGGACGTTGTGGGTGGTGTTAAACACGAACCCGCCGCTGCGGCCGAAGGTGCGGATGCGTTCGCGGACTTCGGCGCGCACTTCGTCGGGAGTGCCGAAAGGCAGCGTGCGCTGGGTATCGACGCCGCCACCCCAGAAGGTGATCCTGTCGCCGTACGTTTCCTTCAGCCGGCGGGGCTCCATGTTGGCGGCAGAGCATTGCACGGGATTGTGGATATCAAACCCCGCCTCGATGAAATGCGGATAGAGGTTCCACACTGAGCCACACGAGTGGATGAAGCTCTTCCACGTGGTGCTCTGGTGGATCCAGCCGTTGATGGCCTGGTGAAAGGGCATGAACAGGTCGCGATAGGCTTTGGGGGAAATAAACGAGCCGCGCTGTGCGCCGAAATCCGTCCCGGTGACGAAGACGGCGGTGACGCGGTTGCCCACCACTTCGTGGATCTTCTTCAGGTTCGCGAGGGCGATTTCGCACTGCTGCTCGAAGACTCTGTAAATGTAGTCTCGCCGCGTCACCGTGCTCACGTACCATTCCTCGACGGCGCGGATGCCTTTCGGGTGCTTCAGCCAGGGCGCCGGCACGAGCGCGATATCGCCGAACGCCGTCCCGCCGAAATTGGCCAGGATCGCTTTGTCGGTTTCATTAAAGAGGCGCTCTGACTCGCGCCCGAAGTGGGCGAGGTCAGCGTTCGAGATGGGGCCGAACTCTTCCAGGTTGTCCTCAGGGTTCAGCTTGGCGTCGTCGATGGGCTCCTGGCGGGTGATCGAGTCGAAGTAAAAGCCGTCCTTGGGCATGCGCGCGGAGGGCGGCACGGACTTGTCGCCCTCGGGATACATCAGGATTGAGCCGTCCGGCTCGGGGGCGGCGTTGAAAGCTTCGGGCACCAGCACCGGTGTACCGTCGAAAAGCGTCCATGGTTTCCAGCCCTCGTTGCGAAAGCCGAACATGTTGCGCGGACCGGGCAGTTGGACGACGTCCACTCCCAGCGCCTCCCTCAGGTCGGGTTTGATCTCGCCCAGCATCTGGTAGGGTTCGACAACTTTGACGGGTGTTCCGGGCGGGTCGAGCTTGAGCGCCTGGCGCAGCAGATAGACAGAACTGACTTGCATGCCGGTGGTCGCGCTTCCGCCCAGGTCGAGCGGCAAGCGATCCGGTTCCTGGTGATTCAGAGCCCGGGTGACGCGCTCTCGGGATGTCATGACGACGCTCCTCCTGCGAGGGGGAGGGCGATTCGGGTCAGGCAGTGAATTGTAGCACGGCCATCTTGGCTGTGGCTTCCGTGTCTTGATGGGCGAGATGGCCGTGCTAGGTGTTTGACGCTGCGATGCCGGCAGACTAATCCCTGGATGGAATCTCCCGCCTGCTCCGCCATTCGTCGATGAAGGCGTCGATGTTGTACCAGGTCAGCGGGGCGTCTACGGTGATGTTGTCCACAGGCGAGAGGATGAAGCCGCGCGGGCCGAGCGCTTCGATGGCGCGTGCCACCGCCGCGCGCACTTCTTCCTGGCTTCCCATCTCGACGGTCACCGCGCCGGAAACGCCGCCCCACAAGGCCAGCCTGTCGCCGGCCTGTTTCTTCATCAGGGACATGTCCGTGTGCGTACCCTGGATGGGGTCGATTCCGATCAGTACGTCCACGCCGGCGTCGAGATAGAAGTTAAGCATTGGGACGGTGCCGCTCGAGCAGATGTAACCGAACAGCGCGCCATGCTCGTGGGCGAGAGCTGCCTCCGTCTTGAGGCGTGGCAACATCACCTCGCGGAAGAACTTGGGCATCAGGAAGTCACAGCCTTCGTACCACGCGCGCCGGATGTAGAGGTCCACGGGGGCGGAAAGTACCACTTTCATGCGCTCAAGGTTCCAGGCATGAATCACATCCAACAGCTCGGTGAGGAACTCCGGCTGGTCGAGCGCCAGGAGAGTGTAGTTGCTTAGGCCGCAAAGCCAGCCGGCCATGTCGCCACCCAATCCCCAGCCGCCCGCCAGCAAGACGCCCTGCTCCTCCGCGAAGGCGCGAGCTCTGCGGGCTTCTTCCGCGAATCGCGCGACGTCTGCTTCTCCGGGGAGCGTGAGCAGGTAGCGGAGAGCTTCGAGTTCCTGGGCTTCGGTGATGAGCGGCTTGAGGCCGTGGGAAACCTGGTAGTCGTCCACGAAAGGGATGTGGTCGCCGTGGGGCCAGTCCTCCGCCAGGCGAACGGCGGCTTGCAGCGTGCCGGCGGGCGTCGAGTATTCCTTGTGGAGAATCCCGGGCGTACCGGCGATTTCCTCGCGCCACTCTTTCGTCTCGACCGACGGGTCGAACCGCGCTGGCAAGCCGCGAAGATCGGGGTGGGTCGGCCGCTCGGGACGCGGGGCGGAGGGAATGAAGAGAAAAGAGTCAAGGCCCAGGGCGCGCTCGGCTTTCACCAGCTCGAACATGTCTTCGTGACACTGCCGGCGCAGCGCCGTAAAGCTCATGAAGCTGCAAGGCAAGTAATCGGTGGGTTGATGCTTGAGCGCACAAAGCATGCGCTCCCGAGAACTTATTTCTGTCACGAGGATGGCTCCCGTCGCGCAGTAACCTGCGGCAACATTACACCGGGTGGGCAGGAAGCCTCGCGTTTTCCGGCTAGCGCGGGCCGGCACTCGCCCTTGGCCCAGCCTGCTCCCTCCGACGCGATGTATTTTATGCGTTCGCGTTGAGGATGCAAATGCCCGTTTGTTCCCGGCATTCTCTTTTCCGGGCCGTGTTATAGTGCGCACAATAAATTTCCGCCAGAGCGGGGAGATGGAACAACCTTATCCCCGTTACGCGGAGTAATGCCATGTTGATCATTCACGTTCATGTGCACGTCAAACCGGAATTCATCGACGCCTTCAAAGAGGTGACCATCGAGAACGCCCGCAACAGCCTCCGGGAGCCGGGGGTGGCGCGGTTCGACGTAATCCAGCAGGCGGATGATCCCTCTCGTTTCATATTGGTCGAGGTGTACCGCACGGCGGAAGCGCCTGCTCAGCACAAGGAGACGGCCCACTATCTGGCCTGGCGCGATGCGGCGGCACCCATGATGGCGAAGCCACGGACCAACGTGAAGTATTCCACCATTTGTCCTTCGGACGAAGGCTGGTGAGAGCCGATGCGCTTTGAATTCGCGACGCCCCCGCGCATTGTCTTCGGCGCCGGAACGGTGCGCGAGGTCGCTCTCGCCGCAAAGGAGTTCGGACGCCGCGCCTTGCTGGTGACCGGGCGCTCCGCGGAACGCTCCGCACCTCTAGCAGTGCAACTCGATGCGGCAGGAGTATCGAGTTGTCGTTTCGCTGTCGATGGTGAGCCCACGCTCGAGGTGATTCGCAGCGGGGTGCAACGCGCTCAAGAAGAACAGTGCGACGTCGTCATCGGGTTCGGTGGAGGAAGCGCCCTCGACGCCGGGAAAGCCATCGCCGCGCTCCTGACGAATCGCGGCGAGCTTTTGGACTATTTGGAAGTCATCGGCGCGGGAAAACCGCTCACGGTTCCCTCTGCACCTTTTGTCGCCGTTCCGACCACCGCCGGGACGGGCACCGAGGTCACGCGCAATGCCGTTCTGGCGTCTCCTGAACACCGGGTCAAGGTCAGTCTGCGGAGCCCGCTGATGTTGGCCCGGCTGGCGGTAGTAGATCCCGAGTTAACCTTTGACTTGCCGCGCGATGTGACGGCGCGCACGGGGCTCGACGCGCTCACCCAACTGATTGAGCCCTACGTATGTCTTCGCGCCAATCCCCTGACCGACGGCTTTTGCGTGGAGGGCCTGCGGCGCGTGGCACGTTCCCTGCGCCATGCTTTCCACCACGGACACGACTCCGAGGCGAGATCAGACATGTCAATGGCCAGCCTGCTGAGCGGGCTGTCGCTGGCCAATGCCGGCTTGGGAGTCGTGCACGGATTTGCGGGACCGGTCGGCGGGATGTTTCCCGCTCCGCACGGGGCCGTCTGCGCAGCCCTGCTGCCGTACGGGATGGACGCGAACATCCGCGCCTTGGCGTGCCGCGCGCCCGAAAGCGAATCCCTGCGCCGGTACGAGACTGTCGCGAGCATCCTGACCGGCAAACCGAACGCCTCTGCCCAGGAAGGGGTGGAGTGGGTCGCTGCCGTGTGCGAGGAGTTGAATATTCCCGGGCTCGGCTCCTATGGGGTCGGCAAGGAAGATTTCCCGGTGCTTCTCGAGAAGGCTTCCCAAGCGAGCAGCATGAAGGCCAACCCCATCGCGCTCACTCGCGAAGAACTGCGAGAGGTCTTGGCCCGCGCTATTTGATTGCCGGCGAGCAGCGCCGAAGGTTGAGTTTGCAGGCCGCGGAGCAGGATGATTGCCCGTCCGTCAGGAAGTTCGTAATCAACCGATGACGGGTCACCAGAGCAGCCAGGAAGGGAGGATTCTGATGCGTCGCTTTCGAGTGTTGGTTTTCATATCGGGGATTTGTCTCCTGCCGAGGTTAGGAATTGCGGATCACAGCCCTTTGCTCCCGCGCCCGCAGGAAGTCCGCTACGGGTCGCGGCAGTTCCTCCTCCGCGGCGCAAGCGTGCAACTCCTTCGCCAGGCGGCTGCCGAAGACCGGTTCGCCGCCGAACAGCTTGCGAGTTGCATCGCGCAGCGCGCCCGCGTCCCGATCAGAATCTCGGAAAGCTCCGAGACCGGCGGCCGGATTACCTTGCAGCGGACAGGCGGGATTGATCCCCTGCCGGTGCCCGGCGAAACTCCCGGCCCAGAATCGCGCGAAGCTTACTGGCTGAAAGTAACGCCCGAGGGCGCGGAGATTCGTGCGATATCTTCTGCCGGTTTGTTCTACGGAGTCCAGACTCTCTGCCAGCTTGCGGAAGGTTTGGGCGGAGACGCGGCGCTGCCGGAAGTGGAAATCCACGATTGGCCGTCTCTCGCCTACCGGGGCGTGATGATGGATTTGAGCCATGGGGCGCTGCACACCGAGAAGGAATTGAAGCGCCAAATCGATTTCCTCTCCCGCTGGAAGGTCAACCAGTATTACTTCTATTCCGAGGCCAGTATTCAGCTCGATGGATACTCGCTGCTCAATCCCGAAGGCCGGTATACCAAGGACCAAGGGCGCCGGATCATCGCCTATGCCCGCGCTCGGCACATCGATGTGATCCCTTGCCTGGAACTGTACGGCCATCTTCACGACCTTTTCAGAGTCGAGCGCTACGCAGACCTGGCGGCCATTCCCCACGGCAGCGAGTTCAATCCCCTCAAGCCGCAGGTGAAGGACCTGCTCGCCAACTGGTCGGCGCAGATGGCCGAGCTCTTCCCGAGCCCTTATTTGCATGTGGGAATGGATGAGACTTGGGAGCTCGAGAGGTTCGCCAAGGCGGAGGCCGAAGGTGTCTCACCCGCCGATCTCTACCTGCAACATTTCAAAACCGTCGCGGAACTTGCCCAAGGGCGCGGCAAGCGCGTGATGGTTTGGGGAGACATCTTCACGAAATATCCGGAAATCATCCCGCAACTTCCGCGTGACACCATCATCGTGGCGTGGGATTACGGGCCGACGGAGGATTACAAGCACTTCCTGACTCCGTTTGTGGGGACTCACCTGCCCGTATTTATTGCCACGGGCGTGACGAATTGGAATCAGATCGTTCCCGCGTTTCAGGTGGAATTTGACAACGTTGACAGCTTCCTCGCCACGGGCCGGCAATACGGCATCCTCGGCTTGATGAACACCGTCTGGAATGATGATGCGCAGACCCTGACGCGCCTGGTTTTTCCCAGCATGGCTTACGGCGCGGTGGCGTCCTGGCAATCCACGCCTGTGACGCGCACGCAATTCTTCTCCGAGTATGCCCGTGTGGTCTATTCCGCCTCCGTCGCTGCGGAAGTGGGGCCGGCTCTCGAAAAGCTCGCACGAGCCGACGGATCCCTCCGAAAGGCCGTGGGACTGGAGACCATGCACCAGTTCTGGGCTGATCCCCTGGCCCCGGCGAACCTCAAGAGCTCGGAGGCGCATCGCGAGGACTTGAGGCAGGCGCGCCTATTGGCCGAAGAGGCTCAGGAAGGATTTGCTCGCGCCATCTCTGCTGGCGGGGACGCGGCGACACTTTCCTGCTTCGCGCTGGGAGCACGGATGATCGACTACCTCGGGATGAAAAACTTGTATGCGCTCGAGATGGTTGATCTTTGGCGCCAGTTGGGCCCGCATCCCAAGAAGGAGGACTTGGGCTTTCTCTTGTTTGCGGAGATCAATGCGCAGAATCACAGTCGAATTGGTGACCTGATGGACGCAGTCACGGAGTTGCGGGAACCCTTCCGAGCGGCCTGGCTGGAAGCGTACACTCCGTACCGATTGAATGCTGCCTTGGGGAAATGGGACACCGAGTTTCAGTATTGGTGGAAGTTGAACAGGCGGCTGAGCAGATTCGAGGATGATTTTCATGACGGGGACCCTGTCCCGCCGTTCGAATCGTTCAGCCCCGACCGCTAGGCAGTCCAGTGTGGCGCCAAAGTCGATGCCGGCTTGACCTCCGGCGTGAAAGGGCAGCGTATGATGAGATCGCGTCATTCCACCCGCAGAGCAAAGGCTCATCCTCCGAGTTTCAGGCGCACAACTTTGAGACCGGCCGACATTCCCGCCGGCGTGGTCGGGATGGGATTAATGGGGACGAGCATCGCGGCCTGCCTCCTTATTGCCGGGCACTCCGTGGCAGCCGTGGAGAGGGATGCGGCCAACCGACGCACGGCCAGGAATCGGCTGCTCGCCCTTCTGAGGGGCGCGAAGAAAGAGGGTCTGTTGAAGGGGGACCCGGCAAAGCTCATCGAGCGCTTCGCCGTTTCTGAGGACTACATTGTTCTCGTGAAGAGCCGGATCGTGATCGAGTCCATCACTGAGGACATTGAAGCCAAGCGAGAAGTCATTCGCCGGCTCGAGGAAGTTATTTCTTCTCACACGATCATTGGAAGCAACACTTCGGCCATTCCGGTGAGCCATCTCCAGCAGGGGGCGCTCCACCCCGAGCGCATCCTGGGCATTCACTGGGGCGAGCCCGCGCACGTGCTGCGTTTCATGGAAATCATCTGCGGCAACCAAACCGATCCCGAGAACGCCGAACGCGTTCGCGCGCTGGCCGTGCTTTGGGGCAAGGAGCCCTCCATCCTCCGCCGCGATATCCGCGGTTTTATCACCAACCGATGCATGTACGCGCTGATGCGGGAAGCGTTCCATCTTGTGGAGCAAGGGTACGCGACCGTGGAAGATGTCGACCGTTCTCTTCGCAACGACCTTGGGTATTGGATTACGTTCGCCGGCCCATTCCGCTACATGGACCTGACGGGGATTCCCGCTTACGAGGCCGTGATGCGCGGCCTGTTTCCGGAACTATGTTCTGACACCAGGGTTCCAGCCCTGATCAGCAAGCTGGTGGAATCCGGTGCGCGAGGCGTTTCAAACTGCAAGGGCTTCTATCGTTACACCAGAAAGCAGGCCAAACGTTGGGAAAAACGTTTCCTGGAATTCAGTTACGAGATCCGTGCTCTGGCCCAGCGCTATCCGGAGGAGGTTGGAGGCGGGCCAGTCACATGAGGGGTTCGCAAATAATCCTTCCCGTCGCTTGAATCCGGCCGAGAGGTAATCGATGCGGTCCTGGTTGTTCTTGTTCAGTTGCAATTTGATGTGGGCCCTGCAGTTCACTTGCGTGAAATTGGTCCAGGACCAGGTCGGCTCACTTTTCACGGTCTGGGGCCCGATGACCCTGGCCACCGTGATGCTTTACCCGCTGACGCGTTGGGAGGCGAAGAATGAGGCGCATCCGCCGCGCCCGAGGAGCGATATCCTTATCTTTTTTCTCCTCGCTCTACTGGGTGTCTTCCCCGCGCAGGTGCTGACAACCTGGGGCACGCGAATGTCGCTCGCCAGCAACGCTGCTCTCCTGACGCTGACGCTTCCGGTCTCTACCGCGATTCTGGCGTTCATCTTTCTGGGCGAAAGGATGAATCGGGTCAGATGGCTGAGTTTTGGACTGGCGATTATTGGTGTGGTGCTGTGTTCGGACGTTGACCTCCGAAGCGTCAACTTCGGGACTGGCTACCTGTTCGGAAACGCGCTGATTTTTGCCGGCATCCTGGGGAGCGCGTTTTACAACTCCTACGGAAAGAAAGTGCTGGAACGATATTCGCCCATGGAAATGCTCTTTCTGACTTACGTCATGATGGTCGCTATCTTGACGCCGTTCGTCCTGGCTGCGGAAGGTCAGGTTCTGGGCCGCGTCCCCGAGTTCACCCTGCGGACCTGGATCGGGCTGGCATTGCTCACTTTTTTTCACAACTTCTTGTCGATGGTTCTGTTTCTGAAGGCGCTCAAGAAGCTGGATGCAACTCAGGCGGCGCTTTCCAACTACCTCATTACCTTTTTTGGCTTGCCCATCGCGGCCGTGTGGCTCGGTGAGAGGCTGAAGCCGCTGGCGATCGTCGGAGGCGTCCTGGTCCTGGGGAGCACCTTGCTCATCACTCTGCGGGACCAGGAGAGGGCCACGTCCGCAGGCGCGTGACGCGGCGCATGGCAGAAACCACGCTCCACCCGGCGTCACGTTGGGCCGGCAATCCCGACTGAGGGCGGCGCATGATTATTATTGATTCCCACCTTGACCTGGCGTGGAACGCCCTGAGTTGGAACCGCGATCTCACCTTGCCCGTTCCTGAAATCCGGCGCTTGGAGTCCGGCCTGAAAGAAGCGCATCGTGGGAGGAACACAGTAGCCTTCCCCGAGATGCGGAAAGGAGAAGTGGCAATCAGCCTGGCAACCCTCTTGGCGCGCGCAGGCAGTCTGGGCGAGGACAAGCTCGATTACCGCAACCAGGAAATTGCCTGTGCCGTCACCCGCGGCCAGCTTGCCTACTACCGCATCGTGGAGAGTCAGGGATGGCTTCGCATGCTCAGGACCTGGCAGGACGTGGAAGCGCATCTCCGAGATTGGAAGGCATCCGGTGCCGGCTCGGCGCCGCTCGGCTTCATCCTGAGCATGGAAGGCGCCGATCCCATCCTCTCCCCGCACCAGGTCATCGAATGGTGGAACGACGGGCTGCGTGTGATCGGCCTTGCTCACTATGGGCTCAGCGCATACGCCCACGGGACCGGAGCATCAGGCGGGCTCACGATCCGCGGCGCCGAGCTGCTCGAAGTGATGGACGAGGTCGGGATGGTCCTCGACGTCACGCATCTTGCGGACGAGAGTTTCTGGCAAGCGGTAGAGAAGTTCAAAGGCCCTGTCCTTGCCAGTCACAACAACTGTCGCGCCCTGGTTCCCGGTGATCGTCAATTTTCAGACGAACAGATCCGCCACCTCATCGACCGAGGCTCAGTCATCGGCGTGGCGCTCGACTCCTGGATGCTCTATCCGGGATATGTTCCGGGCCAGACTCCTAATTCACTCGTAAGCCTCAAGGCCGTCGTGGACCACATTGACCACGTCTGCCAGTTGGCGGGCAACCCCCGACACGCGGCGATTGGGAGCGACCTGGACGGGGGCTTCGGAACGGAACAATCTCCCCACGATTTGGACACGATTGCGGATCTACAAACAATCGCCGACCTGTTGCGGCATCGAGGTTATGCAGAGGCCGACATCGAAGCTGTGATGCACGGGAATTGGCTCCGATTCTTTCGGGAGGCTTGGAGGGCCGGCAAGCTTCATGAAGATGGAGATGTCGCGCGTCGCTTCGGCTGAGAGCTGGCAAGAGCCCGAGTCTGATTGTTTATCCGCCCATCCCGGGACCACCGCAGCGGGCAGATGCCGCCGCGGCGATACAATTCACTTGCTCATTTCACGTTCTATCGAAGTAGATGCCGACACCCGGTTGAACTGAGGCCGGTGGAGTGCTAGCATCCGACCACAGAGGGTGGCGACGGGTCGTGTTTAGCCCGGATTTCTCACCAGGGAATTGAAAAAAGGCTGTCACTTCAGGCATAAGTATCTTTGCTGAGAAGAACTTTTGCCGACGAAGGAGGACAGCCTTTTGCGCACAGA
>Ga0315284_10005946_pt1 | contig 17368 bp, 9 predicted proteins | sample YL17G09_16_MG_FD_203696 | JGI IMG/M metagenome (GOLD analysis project Ga0315284, IMG submission 203696) | Sediment microbial communities from Yellowstone Lake, YNP, Wyoming, USA - YL17G09_16 | ecosystem: Environmental > Aquatic > Freshwater > Lake > Sediment | place: USA: Wyoming | collected...
CCCTTGAGTTCCACGAAATCCACAGACCAATCATCGCGTGTTTTGATGTCCCACACGAGGAAGCCCTTTTCGGTATCCTCACCGAAGTTCTGCTGGATCATCGAGCCTGCGTACCAGGTGCGCCCTTCATTAAAAGACTGACGTTTGTGGATGTCGCCCATCATTACGAAATCTAGACCTTCGAAGATGTCGTGGTCATACTCGACATGTGTCATCCTAAAGAGAGAGTCCGTTACGCAGTTCCTAATAGAGCCATGGAAAAGGCCGATGTTGATCAGGTCTGACACATACGGAGGCTTCGGCCAGTTCTCAACATCCGCGATGCCGAGATTCCACAGCCAGATGTTTGGAACATTGACATTAGGCTCATATGTCGTAGAGATAAGTTGCGGTAAATGATAGCCGCCGGACTTTTTCAGCAGAGTGATGCGAGGGTTATTGAGAGCCTCGATGATAGGAGTGATTGCATCCTGCCTGTCCTCATTCATCAAGTTGAGGTCGTGGTTTCCAAGAACATTTACGAGCGGCGCGTATTTCGCCACATTCATGAAAAAGTCAGATGTCATCTCTACAAACTCAGGAGAGATGTTTGTCTTGGTATGAGCCGTGTCTCCAGTGTTGATGACCAGATCAGGCTTCAGTTCATCAAGTCTGCTATAGAAATGCTCGAACACCTTACGGTAGTCCGAGTGAAATTTGAGGTTTCTAATGTGAATGTCGGATACATGGGCAATTCTCATTGATATAGACTCCCAGAATGCATCACCTTATACTTCAAAACATCGACCATTCCCCTGAATGGTACCCTCTTGAGACTAGAAAACTGTTCCCGAGTCATGTCGCCAGGGTCTTTGAATCCACCCTCCCACTTGATTAGATCGACATCGATCCCAAGGACCATCAGTTTCTCGGCAAGTTTGAAAGAATCTGCCTGAGCATCTGCATCTAGTGCGAGATGTACTTTGGGTTTTTTCTCAAGCGTTTTGTTAAGGAGTTTCTCGGAGAGGAACTTGCCTTGGAGGGCGATGGCTTGTGTGCCGGCCTTGATGGCGTCGAACGGACCTTCCACGAGCGTAATATCTTTCCCCCACTCAACAAGTAGATCGTTGAATATGATGTTCTTGTCGAACTTTCCCGAGAGGTACGGGAGTCCGACCCTTTGCCAGAGCGCTCGACCAACAAAGAAGTTAAGATCCCCGTATTCGTCGAACGACGGGATGATAATCCTTTCCGCATATTTACCTTCCTCACAGTAGCCCAACTTGTAGGTCAGAATGTCGTCTGCAGTGATCCCTCTGCTAGCCAGGTATCCTATGGCCTGGTGGTAGTAGGGTGTCCCCCAGTCCACGCAGAGGGGTCTGAACTCCTTCGGAAGGCGTACCTTATCGTACTCCTTGTTCTCCTTGGGAGCAGTTGTCTTCAGAGCCTGCTCATCCAGATAATCCTTATAGTCTGAATGGTCCTTGCCTCCAAAAGCCAGAAGGGGCAGAAGGTTATGTCCGCCCCAACCGCACACCCAACAATGAAAGACATCGTTCTCGATATTGACTGCCAGTTTCCTCTTGTGATGTTCGTGTTTCGGACAATAGAAGTTGGCTTCAGACCCTTTGGTCCAGCCTTCGTCTTTCAAGCACCTTCTGAGAGCGGAGAGTTTCCGATCGCGATGCACTTCAGATATCCTGCCCTTCCGATGCAGTAAGCATCTGCCTCATCATAATGCCACGGCTGAGGCTTGTCGTTCCTGTTCAGACTTATCTGGAAACCAGGAACCTTGCGCTTCACATACTCTAAAGTCAGGAGTTTCTTATCCGCTCCCTTAGGGATAAGTAGGCCTTCCCTTTTCATCACGGCTTTCCATGTAGAAGGGTGAAGATAGATGACTGCTCTATGAGGACCTGGGTCGTGGGTCCAGAGGATGTAGCTACAGATGGCGTTGAATTGTGCCAACTTCATCATCACCTGGGCAGAGGTGCGACCAGCAGAGAACCCGCCTAGACGCTCTTCAATAAAATGGTAGTTCTCCATACCATTCTGCAGGAGAAACTCTTTCATGAATTTCTTGAACTCGTCTGCTTTAGAGAGTTGTCCATCTATCTTGCGCAAGTCAAGATGAAATGAATGCTCGTAGGTTCCATCATTTTGAAAGCAGGAAAGGCCGATAATGGCCGTAGAAATATCCCATCCGTATATCATAGGATATGTAGGTGTTCTAGACGTCCAAACGGAGCCTGATGTCGATGTTGTCGCGCTCACGCTTGCGGATTGGTTGTGCCAGTTTGGCAACGGCGACCAATCTACGCTCCTGGTCGTACAATCCGATAGCAGTCACGTATGTAACTCCTTCAGTACTGCCAGAACTTCTGGCCCACGACTTACCATACTGGTCTGTGTAGGAATATGTCGGATTCCTAGAAGCATTCACTTCACCAGGAGCCATGCGGCACATGAACACCATCGACTGCATAAGCGTCATACCATCGAACTGCACACCTATCGCAGATCCTGACCAGAACAGAGACTGAGATGTTGGTGAGGACCAGTTGAATGTTATCAGTCCCTCATTGTAGAAGACAGATCCGACATGTGACGCGGACCCTGACATCCACGCCGTCTTCCAGTCTCCAGAGAGTGATGCAGTCACCTGCAGAAGACGACCATAGCCATCATCAATGAATGCCTTATTCGGGAACTGGTCATTCGTGATAAGGACAGAACCTGTGGCAATCTGGCGACCATAGAACATCTCTGGGACGTGGATGCACACGAAGGCGCTCGGGAGGGATGCTGTAGGATAAGTGTGCTTTGAGTGCGTGCTGTACCACTCACGAAGCCTATCGACTACGGACCAATACTGGTCATACCACCTGACGTCAGTCTGCGAAGCGACGCTGGGCTGTTCGGTGTTGGTAACCCAGGCCAGATTGAGAGAGCCCGTCTGTGGATACTGCCCAGGGACGCCAATGATTTTGTCGATGGAGTGAGTATCTACCTCGTCGATAGGATAGACTTGAATTCCTGTAGCACTGCCAGAGTAGACATCATCGCGAGAACGGACGCCACCATAAAGACTGGTAGTATTCTCCGCAAGCCAAGGAAACTCATTGTATGGATTATCAATGCCTAACGTCCATGTATGAGCAGAGACATTCCAATCAGCATTACCCGAGAAGCGCGGAGATGCATGCACCCTCGTGTGAAAGAAATCCTCGTTCGGCTTGAAGCGCCGATACACGTGATCGGCCACGTCCGCTCCTTAGTAGTCCAGTCGGATGCGGAAGATTGCCTCAGTATCAGGCGTCTTCGTGATTGGCTTGTTCAACTTACCGACTGCCAGCAGGTTGTCGTTGGCGTCATAGAGACCCACCGTAGTGATGTAGGTGCGACTCTGGAGGACGTTGGAACCTGAGGTCACACGGATGCGCTGCGAATCATCGATGTATGTCGGGTTGGAGGAGTAGTTGAACTCCGTGTTGGTAGCCCGGCAGAAATAGATTGTCGAGTACAGGTTCGTCTGGTTGTGGAATGCCATGGCTGACATGTGACCGCGAAGACCGTCGACCAGCTTGTCGATCGACGAGCTTGCGATCATGTCCTTGAGCGGAGTGGCAATGCCTGTGGGACCGTCTACACCGTTGAGAGCTCCAGAGAACGAGGTCAGCGGGTTAGACGAGTACGACCCAGTCAGCGTCCACGCAGTATACGGAGACGCTGCGTCTAGAACCACCACACCGGCATTGTAGTACACCTGACCGACTTCCTTCACACCGTTCAGCGATGAAGACGTGTAGAGAGGAGCGTAATCGCCACCCACTGTCTGCTTGAAGTTAGAGGCTGCACCGATGTCAGAACCAGTCAGACCGACGCCTGCGCCTGTAAGATTCAAAGAGATGGACGACTTCTTCAGTTCGTCCTTCATCAGACCACGCTTGATCATTACGAAGAAGCACTCCTTGGCCGGGGTGCTGTTCACGCTGAAGACCTGATTCTGGTCGCCCAGAAGAACTGAAGCCATCTCCCGATAGACCTTCGTCTTCTCGTCAACTGAAGCTGTCAGCGACACTACATTGCCAAAGTATGTCGAGCCGGTCGAATAACCGAAAGTTATGTCGAACAGTGCAGTCGACTGGATTGATGTCGGCGCACTGTCGTACACAGTCTGCCAGTAGCCACCAAGAGGCGTGAGGCTCGTTCCCGTGGCGATGTTGGTGAAGAACTTGACGTTAGAGTCTGTTCCTGCGTTGAACCACTTGGGCGCATAGACCGTGCCGGCGATAGACACAACTTCGTTGATGGGCGACACCAACGAAGCTACGTCATGTGCGAGGTCAAAAGTTTTGAATGACATCGGTTACGCTCCTGTGAACTCGTTGATCGTCACGCCGATCTTTGTGTTCATACCAGACTGCTGGCCTGTGACGATGATGTCGGTCGTGATGAATCTGTTCGAGCCCGGACCGTAGAGGACATCGAAGATTTCCGTGGTGAGTGTCTGGACACGGACGTTGAACTTGCACTCAGTTCCACCAGCCGCAGTCTTGCCGGTACCTGGGATGATGTAGCGAGCACGACCGTAAGGAGTGATGGCGATGGGAGTGACGTTCGAGAGGAAGATGAGGTCGTTGTCGATCTCGATCTGGTAGTTGACGTCGATGATCTCGGCAGGCAGGATCGTCTGGGACCGAGGAACCTGCTGGCTGATGGAGACATCTACACCTCCACCCACGCTGTCCGTCTGTTCCTGCAGAGTGATCGCCGTGGGGTTGGCGATGAACTTGGGAAGGAACTGGAGGCGAGCATTCCTGATGGTCACACAGGGATACCGAAGAGCGATGCCCTCATTGCTGAAAGCCTCGAAGACCGGTGTATCGAGGATCTTGATGTCCTTCGAGTCGGAACCGGTCAGGCCATTCCAGAAGCGGTAGTCAATCTCATCATCTCCGGGACGCCACCGGACGATGGCGAATGTGCCATCATTACGAGCAAGGCGCTCACGCCCCTCGTCAGTGAGAACTGCGTCAATGAAAATCTCACCGCTGTTGTCTTGGAATCCCATAGGTTTTTCCTCTCCTTAGCAGAGGTAAATAGCCCCAGACGCTAAAATTCATTCGAAAGCCGCGCCGCTGGCCCGATACCTGAAAAACTGCTTCATAAACGGAACATACGGTAGTCTGGCAACAATCTCAGGCATGTTCACCACATTTATCCTGACGGGGACGTCGAAAGACTCTCCGCTATCCAGAGACTCTACCCTCATCACGTAGTTGGCATTGCTCAGCATTTTCTGGGCTGTACGCTCTTGTGCCCGTAGACCTACCGCACCAGGTATCTGTCTGGCATAATCTGGCCTGAAGATTACCTCTGACCGCAGACGGCGTTCTGGGTAAGTCCCGAAGATGCCCACATCAAAGTTTCTATCTACGCCAGCGCAGGACACGAAATCGATGGAAATCTCACCGTGCTTCTTCCAGTCTGGATTGATTCTGGCTGCCAACTGATCCGACAGCATTGACTCTTCCCCGTGCCTGGAAAGGCACTGTCCTGCATAGACATACCTGTATGAGGAACCTTCGCCGTAGAACTTGACATCATAGTCCTTGTATCTAGAATTGAGCGGAGCGAACTCTACGAATGTCTCGATCTTCTCTGTCTCAGACACATCAAACTTAGTTCCTGTGATGTCGTCCTGGTCATGAGCAAACTTCGTTATCATGAGGTGACGGGTACCCTGGCGCTCTGCGGCTCCGAATTCCTGTATCTGTACCCAACCCGTAAGGTCAATTCCGTCCTGGTCCTGCAGTTTCCTGTAGAGGACCATCTTATTGATGTCCTGCTGTGGGTTGTGCGGAAGCTTCATCGTTATCTCGATGAACGGACCCTTCTCATCTCCAGCAGAGTGCGGACGAACCGTGAACTCATCAGGAGGAGCAGGAGGAGACCTATCAATCAGAAGCGCGTATGCCCACTTTTTGCTCCACTCGCTGCCAAAATAACTCACATCGTTCGGTGTCAGCGTGGCAAGTTCAGCGTTCATGTTCACAAGTCTGGTAGGGTCTCTTCCGAGCACGCCTATTCCATGAGGACGAGACCAGCGCAATACAGAACGAATGCGATAACGATACGACACTCCGTACTTCACCTTGGCATCAACATAACTGTCATACTCACGACCAGGAATGTAGATTGTATCGACCAACTGATACGAACCGTCTTTCTGCTCATATTTCTCGATGACATACCCGACATACTCTAGCGGCTTCAGCACATTCGGCGCATTGAACGAAGGGATAGAAATTTCTCTGCCGTAGTGCTGGACACCGGCCGCGGCGTAGATAGCCAGGTTCGCCGCCACAGGAGCAAGGGCGATGACAGACTCAGCCTGGTCTGATGTCGTAATTGTATTAACCCGAGTTGGCTCCATCACTCCTGCGAAGTTGGTGTGAATGAACTTGGCCTTGACCTGCTGCATCACTTCCTGGTAATCTGCAGAGTCCCTCTCGTCTGTGTCAAGTTTGTTCAGCATCGACTTTCTCTCGTAATACGAGAGGTAGCCCTGAGCTGCAGTATTAGAGATGTTCGAGATACTTGGCGAAGAGGGATTCTCTGCAGAGATGTTGAGTGTGGCTCGTCTGCCACCAATTCCAAACTGGCCATTGAAAAGGCTGCGCTTCATATCGATAGAAGACTGGATAGGTCCCTGCCTGATCGACTGCTGCAAGCCGTACACTGTACTCTTCCTGCGCCACAGGGCGGCATTCATCTCGTTGTACGGGATTCCCCATGTGAGGTTGTGGTTTAAGAGATATTCGTCCTCATCAATTAGATCGGCAGATGGCTGCGGCGGAGGAATTACAGAATCGGTGCGCAGCGAGACAACAGAGGAGACTACGCCAGTGAAGATATATCCATTTGAAATCTGGCGTGCATTCTGCTCAAAATTCGCGGGCTGAAGATGTGCTGGCAAGAACGGCATTCCTTCTATCAATGTCCCGACAACTGCGTGAGCTCCGAATCCAAATGGAGACAGTTCGATGTTCTGGGTGTGCGCATCTGGCATGTAGCCCATCATTCTACGTTTCTGGAACTCTGCCGGATCCTTCAGATCAGGAGCCATCGTCCACGCCAGTTTGATATATCTCGGCAATTCTACAGGGTCGAGGTTTCCACGATCTCTTACCGTGGTCTCTTCGTCTTTCTCCCAGAAATTGTATGATGGCAACGCCTCGATACCAAGATCGTAGAACAGCGTCTCGTATGGTGCCATGCCAGACTGCTGAGATACAACCTTGGCAGGAACCTCTGGTGCTATCGTGTATGTGTTCAGCGTGACAGGATTGTTGGAGGCGGCGTCGTTCAACTCTATCTCATCGTCACCTGGTGTGTAAGGAGGATAGCCAGGATTCCATGGAGCCGGCGGACGTGGAACATGTGTGACTGTGACAGTACCCGGGCCAGGCGGACGGGCCGTTGTGGTCCTGTCTACCGGGTCATCGCCGTAATCTTCTCTCCAGCGGTCTATCTTCATCATTGCTTTTGCGTCCGCATGTTGTGGTGCCAAGTTCCGTCGCCAGCCATGTAAGTATTGGCGCCAGGGACAGTTATCCTGACTACAGTTCCCTCTCCGATATACTCTACGCTCTTGATCGTGCTCGGCGGGAAGCCATCCAGCACATCACCTACAAGGTAGGTATCAGCAGCACGCCAGATTCCATTAGAGCGCAGAGGGTGGTTTGTAGAGCAGACGAAACTTCTGTTGTCATTTGTGGTCACTCTGACTCTGACATTCTTGAGGTATTCGACCTCATCCACCATGTAGAGTCCCTTCTCGCCTCCATTCTCTGGCACTGCCATGATGTAATCACCATGACGAATGGCAGACATCGGCTTGGTCATGTTGTCGACAAGCAGGATGGGAGTTTCAGGAGCAACGCAGCCACCACCCCGACGAGGGAAGTCTTCCATTCCACCGCCCCATGCTCCGCCGCCGAAGTCATTGCCGCCACCGCCACTTTCTCCACCTCCGCTGTCTGTGGGAGGCGGTGGAGGCGGAACAGGAGGATCTCCTCCATCATTGGGAGGAGGCGGTGGTGGAGGAGGTGGTGGAGGAGGCGGGGGCGGTGGAGGTGGGGGCGGTGGAGGAGGTGGAGGAGGTGGAGACTTAGCAGGCAGCCTGTTAGGACCGAAGTCAGACAGGATACGAATGGTACGCATGAACTTGCTAAGACCCTCGAATGTCGTGAGGTCTATGATAGAGTCTCGCAGGTCTCCAAGTTTATTGATGAACTGGAGTGGCCCCTCTGCCTGAGATGCTGTCGACTCTTCAGGAGACGGGACTGCAATTTCAGTGGGCTGCGAATTTGTAGATGCGTGCTCTCCGGGCTCGATGCGAGTATTCACACCAAGTAGACCCTGATTCAGCAATTGCGTCATGTTGGAAGCGAGCGACTTGAGGTCCAGCGTGGCGGTCTCTGGGTCTATACATGCTGCGACCGTGTGGAACAAATTGCTAGTGCGGACAGACTCCGTTCCAGCCCTGTCAAAGTGTGTATCTTCGCGGGCATCACGGCCCTCAAAGTAGTATGAAACGCCAGTCTCGTCAAGCAGATTCTGAATTGTCTGATTCACTCCATACTTCTGGATTGAATCATTGATGTTTTTGACAATCTGATTCACATCGGCAGGAACGACCAACTTACCTGCTGCGGCCTGGCTGAATATGAACTGAGAGTTTGAGTTGATGTACGAGTAGTTCCTTGTCGTGCCTCTGTCCTCTAGACGGTTGATAGAAGCCCGTATATTGACCGCAGCGAGGAGCCAGTCATATGTGGGGTCGCCTAATAGGACCTGCGCCACGGCAGGCCATGGAGAGATTGTCTCCTGGAAATTCTGGTAGTCCTTTATCGGTTGACCAGCAGTGTCATACCCTGTAATGACATAGTCTGGCCAGTCTGACATCTTCTTGATAGAATCTGTTATTGACTGGCGAGTGACCAGGTTCAAAGCAACAGGATTAGAATTGACTGTAAAGACGGCACCCTTCTGATCATTGCGAAGTTGGTATCCCTGAATCCAATAGATGTAGTATTCGTTTGGCTTGACATTCTGATCCAGGAATGTCATGACTGACGCTGGGTCAATCTTGTCGAAGAACGATAGAGCCGTCGTCTTGACATAAGAGATCAGAGGATCTGTAATAGTCTTGATGGCAAGATTGTCAACTTCCCACTTTGTCTCAAAGCCAGAGAACACTGCACGGCGCTTGATGATATATCCTGATGCGTCTGGAATCTTCTTCCATCCGACGATAGTGCCGCGTGAGCCAGCATTTACATCAGGGCTGTAATCCAGTGTGAATAGAAGATAGGGAATGCGCTTGCTAAAGTCCAGCACTGAGAATGCCTGTCGAGCGACCTCACGCTTGATAGCGTCAGCGTCTGGTAGGAATCGCATCAGGTCTGCCGCAGTGTTGCCAGATCCACCGATACCATCGAAAGATAGCGTCACATGAGCAAGTTGGGCAGCATTGAACTTTCCCGTTGTCAGATCGATAGCACCCTGGTTATATGCATCTAGCAGATCGATATACACCTTCACGCTGTATATGAGATCATCTGCCATCTTAGTAGAGACAATGGCGCCATCGATTGGTGAGAACAACCCATTGCGAGATTGATTGAGTTGTGCGATGACGAGGAACGGATTATCAGGAGGCTCAAGGCCAGCATTCTTCGCCTTGTCAGCGAACTGACGGACCCTATCTACGAGAGCCAGCACATTGGCTGTTGCCGACATCGCACGAGAACGAACGAGTTCGTTGTCTTCCCAACGCACAGGAGTTGTGACGCTCCAAGATGGATTCGTCTGTCCTGTTGCAGGGTAGTTGCCTGGATTCCTTGTCAGAGCCGTCAGCATTCCCGCAAGAGCCTGTGAGAAGGCTCCGAAGAAACCACCAAGCCAAGTGCCACCAAAAATTGAGTTTGCTGGCTTCTGATTCTGCTCATCGATAAGAATTGGTGTAGGACCCACATACGGAACAACATTAGAACTGGCGACAGGAACCTTTAGCCACTCTGCAGCGAAAACAACTCTGTCAGCGTAGTTTTGAGTAACTGACGCCGGAGGCTTCTGCAATGTATCAGCGATACAAGACAGGATGCCGAGATTGTCAGTAGGCGTCTTGAACGGTTGCGGCTGAGAAGTCGTAACACCACCAGGAGTGCTCGGTGGGCGAGGAGCAGGAGGCGGAGCAGGCGGGCGCGGAGCAGGACCCGGCCGTGGCGGAGGCGGTGGCCCATACCCGTACATCGGCATCTCTGACGAGCCGATGTTTCTAGAACCTCCATTATTTACAGTCTTTCTGGTTGCCATCTCATTCCACCGTGTATGCTATGCGAGGTACTGTCCTATTCCAGTCTGGCTTTGAGTAATCCGGAAGCAGACTAAATGTGTTCTTGCCCGTCGGGTCTCTACCATTGATGAAGTATAGAGGTTCGTACATCGTCGATAGTTTTGTCTTCTCATCGTCAGTCAAAATAGGAATCCACTTCTGCTCGAACACCGCGCTGGTAAGTTTGAGACCTCTATACGCCCACGGTGATGTGTATCCCTCAGGAGACACTGCTCTCATCCTGTAGAAGTATGTATTTCCGAAATCTACCTGGGTGTCCATGTAATAGTGCTGGCCGATGATAATGTTGCTCTGGTTGCTCATCGCGGAACTATCTTGAACCTTGCTAGAGAATCTGCTTGACTCACGATACACAATCCTGAATGGGTCGAACCACAAATTTCTAAAGTCGTCCGGGTTCTTCGTGCTAAGCCTATCTGCGACAAAGTTGTTCACGACTTCACGCTGAATCTCCCAGTGGTCGACAATACCAGAGTTTGTCTGTGTATCCCAGTTAAGCATAATGAAGAATGGTCTGGTGTAGACATCAGGAGTTCTCAGGAAGAAATTCAATGGGCGACCCACACCGTATCCTGCAAACACCTGCGTCGGGAATGTGAAGTTGCTGATGAATGCACCAGTCTGCACAGCCTGTACACGATAGAAATACACCTGATTCGCTTCAACATATGGAGGGCGGAAATTTGGTGATACGTCTGCTTCTACACCAACCAGTGGATCAAAGATCGTCGAGCCAGACTGAAGCGCAAAATTTCTCCACATGGTCTCGCCACGCTTCAGTCTCTGCAACTGGTACAGTGTTCTCACACTCGAATCTGTCAGAGCGGCTTGGCTGCCCATCAATTCTTCTGCTGATTTGTCGACATTCGATTCTACCCAAGATACATTCACTCCCCTGATGATGTTCTCCTGATCGTATGTTACACTGGCAGACAGACCTGTTGGGGCGTTGATGAATGGCCGGCGCGAGACCATTAGCGGGCTGGTGAAAGCGTATGATGTCTTGTTGCCATATCTGTCCTCACCGAACATCCTATACTGATAGATGTGGTCGATAGCCGATGTCTTGTCGATGAAAACTTGCTGCTGGTGATGCAGCGAAGGGAAGATCCCATTCCAGGAGAAGTCGAGACTCGTGTCATAAAGGCGCTCACCTTCTAAGGCTTTCCTACCCTTGAGTCGTCCTAGTCCAAACTGGACACGAGGCGGTTCATTAGGAGTGCAGAATGTTATCTGACCGATGGTCAGGTCTCGACGCTCTAAGCGGAGACGTTCGACATGCTCATCGTCGCAAGAGAATGTGATTCTAATCAAGTGAGTGGCCGCATCAACTTCCGCCAGAATGGAAGGAGCCTGAAGATCTACAAATTGCTGCTCTAAGTCTGGTACGAAGGCTTCTACTACAGTCGGTGATTCTGACTTGTTGCCGAATATATCGACTGCATACACACGATAGATGTAGTGCCGACCTGGGATGACTGTTCTGTCCACGAACTGGGCGCCGGCCTTGGGAGGATTTGGCGCCTCTCCGATCAAGAGATAGTTATTCTCAGAAATCTCGCGAATGTAAGAGCGAACAGAGAAGCCTTCCTTGTCAGCTATCGTGCGGGACACAGCGGTCTGCTTCCTATCGACCGAGTCTTCGAAGCGATAAATCTCAAACTTTTCGACAAGTTGGTCACCTACAGTGATCGCCAGTGAGACAGATGTCTGGTCTACATCGGCAGAGACAGTTGCAGGACGCTCAGGAACCCTCATACCCTCCACTACAGATGTGGTCATGATAGACCTTGCACTCTGCATCATATTGTTGTCGATTGTGACGAGGAAATACTTGTAGCCTCTACCGTAGCGCACAGACTCATCAGTGAAATAGAACTCAGCACGACCAGAGACACGACGCGGATTCATCCTAGCATTGCCTGGAGTGAATGTGGCGATGCACTCAAACTCAAGTTTGTTGTTCTTGTCCATGATCACTTTGCTGGTTGACTTCTTAGACATCACATTTAGCTGAGCCTGATCTCCAAGCCTGAGATTCTGATTGAGATTCTGCCCGCCAATAACACCAGAAGTATCTACAGACACATCGTATCCGTAAATCGGATTCTTCTGGATGTTAGAAATTGTATTGATGTCTTGCAATACTGATGTGTCAAGATGGTTTAGTGCGACAGGAATCTTCGCTGTCAGGAACAACGGGTTGGCATTCTGTCCTGCAACGGGAGGAGGAATGATAAGCGGTGTGCGTGAATCAGCAGATACACGAAGGCCAGTGAATGCATCAAAGTAATTCAGATTTGATACAGAATTGGGAATGCCATCAGAATCCAGTTGCATCTGTCTCTGACTTGGGTCTTCATTCTTCCTTCCGCGGAACGCCTGAAGACGCTGAATGCCAGCAGGTGACAATGTAGACAGTGGACGAGTATAGACAGGACTGTCCATCTCTGCCCTGAAAACTCTGACTGCTCTCACATCACGAAGTTTGTCTGCCGGAAGATTGAAGCCGATAGAGATATAGAAGTTGTCAACTGCGCCGACATTCTTATCGATGTCTACAGTTACTTCTTCCACTTCTGGGACAATGAGATTGGTCGTCAGACTCATGGCGCCTTCACTCTTTATCGGAGTGAATGCATGACGAGAGTCGAAAATGAAATTCTGCGTCTGACGCTGGAGCAGACCACGTAGCCCGACGTTAACTATTTTAGAGAAGACGACTACAGCCTGTGATGCCATTTTGCGCTGGACGTTGTTCACATCTGACTCGTTGAAGTCTACCAAATTCTGTCTTGTCTGGATGTCCTGCACACCATCTACCTGCATTAGCGCGGCCTCTGCAGCCGTAATTTCCTGTGCGGCCTGGGCTGCGATGCTAGAAACAGATATAGCGAGCGACTTCGCGTTGCTACCAACATCAATGATGATGCCGTCATTCTGCGCAGCGTCTACAGGACTATTATTCTCGATAGCATTGGTCGTGATGTATTTCTTCGCAGAACTGTCATTTCCAGGGTTGAGATAACTCTCCTGGGTCGGCAGGTTCTGAGCAGGATTGGTCTTTGGAATATACTCGGCCATTAGGGTGTGAAATTATCCAGCGCTAGATCGTTGCGATAGACGATCTGGTCCTTTGAATCGCGGTTCTGCAAAATCTCTTCGTATCCACCAACGTCCTGTCCAAACTCATCTTTCTTGATTGTCGAACTATGATACATGGTAACCAAGAATCCTTCAAGTTTCATGTCATTAGGAAGTTCGTTCTGGTCCATCGGGTACTGAACTTCAAGTTTCATCTCAGACAGAGCGTTCCTCTTGTAGGCGACATCTCCAGGACCTATAGTCCTGATGATCGTCTGGCCCTTGTCGTCATACTGCACATAGAGTTTAGAATTCTTCTCTTGGAGCACTGTGACAGTTAGCGACCCGGTGTTGATTGATGCCGTCAATAGAGGGTATGTCTGACCCACTCCGGGAGGCGCAGAATACATCGGACGGTATACATTGGTAGTATCCACCTCCGTGTATGCGAGGCCTCTATAACCCATCGTGGCCTCTCTGATCAATGGATCCTCTGTCTTCATGGTGGACGACATCTGCAGATCTCTGGCATCCAGAGATGCAGACTCATGAATTATCGGATTGTAGTCCACCTCGTCATCGAATGGAATCCAGTAGACAAAGTGCAGATCTCCCTTCAAGAGCAGGCTCTTGCCTACATCCGTCAGGACCATATCGATCACACGCTCTTTTGGGTCAAGAAATCCGGCCATAGTAGTATCTTCTAAGTAGCAGAGGAATCATGTTTTCCAGACTACGGTGGGAACGGAGGGAAGTATCCAGATCCAGAATTATTGGACTGTGATATGACAGTCTGAAGAGCCAGATCGAATGTCGTCTTGGTAACTCCTGACTTGTTCATGAGATCTGTCGTGGTGATAGCAGGAGATACAGTCTTCTGGATGTTGATCGTGTTGTTGTACAACTCTGCAGAGGCCGAGGCGTCCACAAGTTCTGCCGAGCCAGTTCCCAAACTCATCAACGAGTCTGGAATATACGGAGTACCAAAGTTCCTTCCTGCCACACCGCCAAGGAACCAGCTAGGAGCACTAGGATTCAGGACGCCAGAAGATGATAGTTCGGCGTATAGGTTACCAGTGATGTACGTCAAGACAGCATAATCATCTGAGGTTCCTGACTGATTTGCAGAGATGGACACTGTACGTCCGTAGTCAGGGAACTGGTACGTCTGATAGCTGACGAGACCAATGTCCCAGGCCGTGCTTCCTGACTGGATGGTGTTCAGCCTCGGACCATCAGGAGCCGGAACTATTGTCGACCTACCGTATAGCCTGGCGCGTGCTGGATTCTGATAGAACACGCCGATACCCTGGTCTACCACTGTCTCGAGTCTGACCTGGCGAACCCAGATTCCACGCTGCACCTGGGCTGCATACCCGTTGTTGATGTCGAACGTGTGGCTCGCAGCGGTGCCGAACATGAAGTTCCATGTTCCATTCACCTCTGAGCCGCGAAGGCCCGGACGGAATCCAATGACCGATGCTCTGTTGCTTGCAAGACTGAACGCACCATAGATACCAGGTGTCTGATCAGATAGCTTGTAGGCGTATATGTCATCGAGCAGAGAATACACTGGACGGATGTCTTGCGGACCTAGCTGGTAGCCGTACGTGTCGAACTCTCCCGGGCCTGGCCCTACTCCGAAGAATGCTGTTACACCTGCCACTTTCCAGCTATTCGTACTTCCGTGATTGACATCACAAAGACCCGCAGCCATGATTCCAGAGAGTGTAGCGATAGCTCCTGCTCTGAACTGTCTGAATCCCTGCCCTATTGCCTCGCTGTTGGCTAGACCGCCTGGCGTGGCAGCTGACATCTTCGGTCTGTTATTTGGATCGTCCCATGATATGACAGAGTAACGTGCGGACTCTCCTGCCTGTCCCACAGCCCACGCTCTGTGATTGTTGTCTACGACAGTAGGATAGTAGCTCGATGTGTAAGAGACTTCTTGTATAGCTGAGTCATTGACGAAATTGCCGGTCCAGCTCGTAAGAGCTTGTCTCAACTCGTACCTGAACGTCTTCATCTGCGAGTTGCTGGAAAGATTTGGTCCTGTCTCTGCTTCGGTAGCGTTATATGTTGTCCATCCAAAGTGTCTATTAGTTCCTGTTGCATCGACGAAAGAGTCAAAGAACGAGAACAGAGGTTGCAGAGATCCGACCAACGTAGTACCAGATACTGCAGCGAGAGATCTGACGGCGAATGCAGGAGCGGTAGCTGGGTACAGCCACGAACCTACAGCCATGAGCGAGCTTGACTGATATCTTATCGCTCCCGGCGTCCACGACGGATTGATATAGTCGTTCAGATAATCACCGGCAGAGATGATATTGTCTGCCACATGGATCATATGGTGAATCGGAGCTTCTGAGTACGTCGACAGACCGGCCCATTCTGCTCCAAGAGCAGCGTTTCTCTGAGCCTCTGTGGGATACGCGGGATTTCCTGGCACTGGTGTCGCCATCGTCCAGCCCATATACTTCGACATCGACGGAGACGACGACTTGTAGTACTGCGATCCGTATGCATAGACTGTTCCAGCGTACGGTCCGCTATCTTGTCTAACGAAGCCTTCTACTCCACTGAGTGCACCCTGGATGGCACCATTCTTCCAAATGATTGCGTTCGAAGATGTCACCATGCCGCCATAATACTCGCCAGCTATGTACTGCGAACCATTGTAGTAAATGGCTCTATAAGTCTTGTTTCCCCAAGTCGTGCTCAGTGTACCTGTAGAAGCCTGATCCCACATTACACCTGAAGCCCATGTTACTCCTCCGTCGAACGACCAGACAGTCTGCCTGTCTCCGGCAAACTCAGCAGATCTCACTGGTGGGTCGTACATTGACATAAGAGTAGGATTAGGCGGGGCGTAGTTATACGGGATTCCTCCCACTGCGACGACCATGTCTAGGCCAAATATATTCGTGGCACCCTGACATATGTCGTACATCTCGACACCGATCGGTCTGACCTGGATCGCATTTCCCGTCAATCTTACCTGTGCTGTTCCTACCCAGCCACTAGTTGAAGATATGTAAGGCCGTACTCGCACTGACCACTGGCCGCCTGGTGTCGTTGAACCTGACTTTGGCACCGGAATGTAGCTGAATCCCGTGCCATTTTCAGAGTACGCAGCAACTGTGAAGAGTATACCATAAGGCGCAGGAATCCAGAAAGCGTCGTAATAACCCTTGTACCATATGTCGGCTCCAAAGTAGCGCAGGATGCTTCCTTGGTTGCTTGCCGACACAACCACAGTGATATCAGATCCAACAGGCGCGGAAAACTCGTACAGTCCGCCGTCTGCCTTAGCTGTTCCAGCCGTCGTGATTGTCGTAGTATTCGTCTCTGCTAGCGAAAGACCAATGTTATACCACTGCGGCTGTGGGTAGCCAGTCCCTGACAACATCTTGTAGAAAGTCGGCCCGCCAGCCCATGTAGAATTATTCCATCTCGCTACGCAGCTTCCTATTGCAATGAGTCCATTAGAAGAACTGAAGACCTTATTTAGTTTCACGTCTGAGCCGAGATAGGTCCTAGCACTATTAGACCAGGTCCATGTCTGTCCAGAATCTGTCGTGTATCCCAGGTATCCGTCTCTAGAACAAGCGATGAACTTATCTGGGTCTGACGCAGTCAGCAGTGTCATGTGCTGGAAGTTATGAGTCGTGTCTGGCAGCACGCTCCAAGTATAGCCAGCGTCGTAACTGATTGCCGACTTGTTCGTCCCACTTCCGACAGCAAGAATCTTGTTGATAGGGAATGACGAAGCAGAAGGAAGCAAGTGTGTAGTCCAGCTTCCTACGAGTCCAGTCTGCTGATCTACTGGAGCTGAGAAGGCTGCCGTAACTCTGGTCGTTATGCCTGTGTCAGACG
>Ga0315284_10005947_pt1 | contig 17366 bp, 17 predicted proteins | sample YL17G09_16_MG_FD_203696 | JGI IMG/M metagenome (GOLD analysis project Ga0315284, IMG submission 203696) | Sediment microbial communities from Yellowstone Lake, YNP, Wyoming, USA - YL17G09_16 | ecosystem: Environmental > Aquatic > Freshwater > Lake > Sediment | place: USA: Wyoming | collected...
TTTTATTTTTATAATATTGTTTTATCTTCTCTTTATTTCGTTCTCGGTAATCTTTTAAATACTCTTTCATTTTGTCTTTATGCTCATCTCTATATTTTTTTATATATTGTTTATTTTCGTCTTTTGTTATTATTGGTCTATATGAATTTAATGATGCATTTAATAAATCATAAAAATGTCGCTCTCTTTCTGATGCCTTAATAATATTATCACATGAAATTTTTTCAATTTCAACCATTGACCAATTAGCCCACCCGCCGTTTAATCTAATTTTTTCATATACTTTTAAATTATATTTTTTAGATTTGTCATTTGTGCAACAACATTTGTGTTCATATTGTCGTCTTTTAAATTCGCTTGTATGTCCAATATATACATCTTTAATATTGGTATCATTACATGCAATTTTATAAATTATTGTTTCTAATAAATTATTCATATATATATTAAACTAGATATTTTTATTTTAAAACTTAATGAAAACGAGATAATAATAATTTATCTCTTTCGCTTAAATCATTTATTATTACTATCTGGTTAGTTCGTCTAGCTCTTGATAATGCAGTATATAATAAATTATAATCAAATAGGCTATTTAATAAAATAATAATTCGCCCGTCGCCTGTGTCTAATTGTCGCCCCTGATAGCTATGAATAGTTCTAAATAATGAACATACGCAATTTTTACCCTCAATTTGTTCCTCAAGTTTTCCACCCTTATATATCTTTTTTTTAAAATTGGTTTCTTTTCTGTAATACTGTTTAATAGACCCATTTTTATAAAATGGTTCTGAGTATATACAATTACCCAATTTATTAATCGGTTGTAATGCTGAAATTCCTACATCATTTTTATTAAATATTATGTCATCTTTATTATAAAAATTATCTTTAAAATGTTGTTTAACATGATTATATAATAAATAAGGGTTGCTATTTCCTGTTCTCATAAATTTTCTTATCGCTTGTAATTTTTCATTTAATTCATTATCAAATCTATACGTCTTTAAATATTTAACATATTGAATATTTTTATAATTTGACGGATTAAATATATCTTTGCTTATTGATGCTTGATAATAAAAGCCGTCTTCATCTACATCACCAATTAAGAAAATAAAACATCGCCCCGCATCTTGATTTATTACTGTTTCAACCGTCTTTTTATTATTTAATGTTAATTCATCTAATGCTTTATATTTTGCGTATCCTGTGTTATATTGTTCAACTTTTGCCCCGTTCATCTCACCTGTTAATTTTGGTAGGCTTAAACCAATAACGCCAAACTCTTTAAATTCGTCCGCCTTAGCTTGTATAAGCTCCCAACAATTAGAAGAATATAATATTTTATTTTTCATAAATATACCACTATTTAAAATACTGTATGATTTACCACAACCACCACCACCGCCACAATATATAATTTTTTTTGTGATGTGTTCGCCATCTGGTAATGGTGATATATCAAATTTTTCACCATCATAAATTTCTTCTGCTTCATCTACGGCTATATTTTCTAATCCAAAATCTAAATCATATTTATTAGAAATAATTTGTTTTGTTTCTTTAGCTACAAAATATTTAATATAATACGATGATGAATATTCATTTTTTAGCATGTTTTCAATATTTGATTTTACGGGTTCTTTAAATAGTTCTTTGTAAGTATCAACAATTTTAAAATCTGCATTTTTTTTATATACTATACTATCAACTTTAACCCCGAAAATATCCGATGATTTCATTTGTAAAAGTTGCTTTAAAATAATTGTTTGAACATTTGCTTTAATGCCATATGCTACATGTTTTAAGCTTGTAGCATCAACAGGTTCAACAATTTTAAAAATATCTTCAAATTGATAGATGTAATCACTGTCTAAAGTTTTGTAAAAATCTTTATCTTGGTCTAATGCTTTAATATTTGTTGTAGATGTAAAATTATCAATACCTAAAATACCGACTGCTTTAGAATATGCTTTTACACCTTTAGAACTTTTTAAAGTTTCATCAGCTTGTATTTCTTCCGCCGTGTATAAATTACCATTAATAACGGTCTTTAAAAATTCATTATTAAATTTAATATCAATAGCGGGACATACACAATAATTTATAAATTCTAATTCAGCATAATTAATAATGAGTTTAATCATGGATGAATATAAAATATGTGACGAATTAATATTTAAACCTAACATTTTAAAAATGTCTTTTTTCTGCTCATTTACATTTAATATTTTAATTTCATAAAAACCAACTAAACCATTTTTAAATTGTTTATTAAATAAATCAACCGTAAAGCCTACACCATTAACACAAATAAATGAACCACCTGGAAGCCCGCTATATTCGTCGCACTTGTTAAAATTAAAAAAAGCTTTTTTCATGTCTATCTCATTATATAAACTATCATTAATTTCCATTTTATTATCAAACATACGGTGAATTTTGTCATCATATTTATTAATAAAATTATACGCATCACTTGATACTGGAATTTTTAACTTATTAATATTATATTCATTTTTCCACTCATTGAAAAGTTTTTTAAATTCATTATCCTTAACTTTATATGTTTTGTCTGTGGTTGTTAATGTATTAAATTTTTCAACGTAAAAAGGGCTTATTTTTTTTAAATTATCATATTCTTCTTGGCTTACTTCTTCCGCATTGTTTGATTGACATATTTTTAAATCTAGATGGTTGTATTTAGTATTTAAAAATTCTACATTGTAATAATTAAATGAGTTCTTATTTATTAATATATCATTTTTCCCGTTATTTATAATATCTTTAATGGTGATAGAAATATTTAATAATTCCGCCATTTCTTGCATTTCTTCCACTGTATAAGCCCGTTTAAATTTGCTTTCTTGTTTTATTAGTTTTCTATATATAGCTCGCCCTTGTGTGCTCTTCTCATCATTTTGATATTTTTCAAAAAAATGAACTAATCCACGATATACACAATCACCACTGTCGTTGTTTCTAAATAATTGCATAAATCTAGATTGTTTATTTTGGTTTTCTAATCTAGGGGCTGTTATAGTTCTTAATATAACTTTACGATTACGGGACATTACATTTAAAATAAAAGTTTGAACAATCCACGATGACGAATCGCTATCAGTATATACTAAAAAACGAAATTTTGCATCTATATCTTTTCTTGTCATCGTATTAGGAAAATTAACAACTTTTCTCATATCTTTAATTTCTGTATTACCTTCATAAAATTTAATCTGATGAGATATATAGCCTAATTGACTTGTTCGCATTGCCTGCTTAACTTCATTCGTGTGTATCCATGGGTAAAAATTATAAATATTATTTTCATCTAATACTATATCATTACTGATTGAATTTTTAATAAATACAGCTTGTTCTTTTAATTCTCGTTGAACATTCTTTTTTAATTTTCGTTGTTGTTTTCTTTCTGTTGTTTTTGTAATTAATGCCTTTAATGTTTCTTTTTTGTATGTAGTTGTTTTTAATTTTTCTAATTTCTCTAATCTGTTTAATGATGATTTATAAGGGCTACCATCTTTTTTTATTTTAATTGTTTTAAGGTTCTTTTTTAATGATGGTAATGAACGGATAACACCTTTTAAATATAATTCTTTTACGGTTTTGTATGCTGGATGATTTTTATAAACATCATCAAGTGTTGAAAGTTTTTCAATTCTTTTGTTAAAATTGGTATTAGACATTTTTATTATATATTAACATATATATTAAATATTTCTTTAAGTGATATTTTAGATATTTTAAATTTTCTAGATGTTTTTATTTATATTTCAATATTTTTTGAACTTTCGGCTTTGGGTGTTGGTGTTGGTGTTGGTGTTGGTTGCGGTGTTATTTCGGTGCATGTTTCAAATTCAAAAATAACCTTGTTCTTTAAAAGCTTTTTTTTTGCATATCTTTCTCTATCACGTAATGCAAAAACCTCTTTATTTAAAATATAATAATTAGAATAATATTTTTTTTCTTTTAATCGTTGATTATTGACTATAGAATTACATTTTTTACATCTTCTACCATATATTTTATTTTCTTTTATTACAAATTTTGTAATATCTGATGTTAAATTACATACTTTACAAGTTCTAAGTTCCATTATATTAATATAGAAAATAATTCTTTAAGGGTTTTTTAATATTCTTAAAGTTTAATTTTTGGGTCATTAACTATCTTTTTTAACATGTCATAAGCGTCTGCCCCCTTGTCTGCTTCTTTCTTAATAAGTGCAGCACTTTTAACATATTTACGTCCTATAACTTCCTGAGTTTTTCCAGCTTTTCGTTCTACAGTGTTTTTTGTGTTGTTTGCTTTTCTTATTCCCGTTCTAATTGCTCCAGTTGTTGCTTCTACTGCATTATCAATTTTTCGCACTGTTTTTTTTACTTTAGCCCCTGTATTAGCTACTGAACGCTCAATTTTGCTCTCCGTGTTATCTAAACTTTTATTTAATTTAGATTTAGTATTTTTAAGACTATTATTTATTTTACGTTTTATATTTAATACCATAAAAACTATATATATTATACTTTAGATTATATTAATTTATATTTAAAAAAAATCTAAATTATAATATATATATGTCCGATAATAGATTTTTTAGTAATAATGTAGAATCTCAATTATATGTACCCGACGCTTTACGCTTTTATGCATCCAAATTATCATTTTCTAAAAATAGGGTTCGTCTTCAATCTCTATCTAGTCAAACGGCTAATTCAAACGGTCAGATTATTGTCAGATTACCAAGTAATACAATGTTAAACATGGCTTCTCTAACAATGACGGGGTCCGTCCGTGCCTTTATCACTGGAGCAGTAGCAACTGAAGGCGTCGCTTTACCTACGAATTTAGATTATTCTTTTATTGAATCAGTTTCTTTAATTTCTAACGGTGGTATTATTAGCCAGCCTTTTTTAAATTATAAATTAATTGCTAATGTTTTAAATGACGTTTATGGAGGTGATGAAAAAATTAGTAATAGAAACGGATTACAGGGGTCTTTACCTTCTCAATTAATTGAGTATTCAACAATTGTAGCACTAGCAAATGGTAATGCTAGTGCATATGTGCCCTTTTCTATTAATTCGTGGGTTAGTGCTACTCAATCCATGCAACCGAGCTACATTAATACCAATTTATTAGGTGATTTAGAACTTCGTTTAACTTTAACGGATAACTCTATTTTACAATCTGGTAATGTAACAGATGGAACCAGTATAGCAGGTTTACAAGCCAGATGTAATTGGGACATGAAAGATATCAATTTTTATATTGAAACTGCTTCAGTTCAAAACACTATTTTAGAGCAAGCTATTGATGCTAAACTTACTGCGGGGGATCCGCTGATTATACCTTTTGAAAATGTTTTTTCATTTCAACAGAACAACAGCGGGGGAAGCTTTAATCAACGTTTTTCGGTATCAAGTCAATCTATTAATAAAATTATAGCAATTACACAATTAACTACGGATGTTACTAATGACGGAACCCGCAAAGGTTGGTTCAATGGAGTGCCTCAAGCATTACGAAGAAACAGCAACACCGCTTCACAATGTCAGTTTAGTGTAAATAATCAATATTCACCAAATTATTTAATTAATTCAGAGCTAAATAGCGGTTTTGATTTTTCAATTACTACTGCTGGAACTGTTCAAACTCCAGTATTTAGTGCTCCAGCAAATATAAAAGATTATCGTGCATCAAATGGATTAGTAGAAACTTTAGCAGCACTTGATACACCAGATTATGATTATGATACGTCTCACCACAAATTAACAAGCACCACACAAATGCCGTTTGAATTTTTTGGCGGTGGCGTAGTTGTTAACGTAGCAGGACCACCAGTTACTTCAAACGCAGTAGCTGGTCAATCTCAACCAATAGCACCTATTTTAAAATCAGCACAGACTTTCTGGGTTCCATATCAATATCAGTCTGGATTAGATACGTATTTAAATGATAAATATGTCGTTGCTACATCTTTTGATTTAGCATGTGACCAGTCTCGACTCTTATCGGGTATCAATACGTTAGGCTCTAACAGTCAAATGTTTTATAATGTTATCGGTGGAACTGGTGTTGCATCAACTTCTACTGTTTTTGTTTTATGCACTTCTACTATTCAAGTAAGAGCAGGGGCACAGCTTACAATAATACAGTAAATATTCGGGCTTGCCCAATATATATTTATAATATTTAATTTAATTTTATATTATAATTATATTTAGTTTGTTATCCATTGCGCCCCCGTGTTATTCATTTCTTTTATTAATTCATTTACTGCGTCATCCTCTTCCTGTGTTTGTTCGTTTGGTGTTATTCCTTCTCTTGTTTCAGTTTGTTCTAAATTATTATCGCTTATATTAACAGAATGGAATCCCCCCCATTGTCTTTTTATACCTCCATCAAGAAAACTTGAATTTCTATTATATGCAAATGTTTGACTATTTTGTGGTGTATTTGGTATATAACTATCTTTTAAATTGTATTTTACCCATGGATTAGGATTTAAGGACCGTTTATTACTTCCATTAGAATTTAAATTTTGATTACATACCCAATTATTACCATTTATAGGGTTATTAGTATGATATTTTAAATTTGAATAATCTGTTAAATTATTAGGTAATTGATCCATCGTATTATTATTATAAATCCCAACTGTAAATTTAGTATCATTGTTATAATTAATAATAGGTATAGTAGGCTTATTAACATTATAACCCGCCCCAGCATTACCAATATATTGGTTAGTTGTTGTATAATCTTTTTGACGTTTAAATGGTATATATTGGTTAGTTATTGTATCATCTTGACCTTCAATTTCAAATGGAATATTCATTTATATATATATTATAATAGATTATTTTTAATATATATATTTTAAATTATTTCTGATTCAATTATTTTATTTTTTTCTGGTTCAACTATTTCGGGCTCGGATGTGTCTTTGCCCGTGGTTTCAGCGTTAAATATAATTCTTTCTATTTCATCAACTAATTTCTGTAATCCAAATATTATATAATCGGGTTTATCTATTTTAAACTCGTTTATAATATCATCTGGTTGTATTATTAGTTTATTTAATTTATATATTATATTGTTTAATTTATCTTTAATAGTTTCATTATCTTTATTATTATTATTTAATATAATTTCATTTATTTTCTCAGTAATTATATTTAATTTTACGTCTGTTCTATAAAAATCATTTTCAACACATGATAATTTAGAATTTTTAAAATCTAAAAAAGACATTATATATTAATATATTATAGATATTTTTTTAATAATTACGTTTTAATTGTTCCCTCATCATTATCTGTTTATCTCTATTGGCTAATTGTTCAACTCCACCCATTAACATCATCGCACGGGGGTCGCTTGATATCATTTTAGATAATCCTCCACCGCTTATTTTATCAACATTACCAATAATACCACGAACAACTGACGCACCTTTTCGGATAATAGTCCCTATTCTTTTCATTGTGTTTTTGGTTCTTCGTCCTAGTCTTGTTAAATTTAATCTACCCATATATATATAATGTATATATTATTATATATTATTATTTTTTAATTAATTTTAATTTTTTTAACTCCAACATTTCATTTAATATATCGCTTGATGTTGTTTGCACTGACTCAGCTATAATTTCTATTTTTATTGAAAATGAATAATCTTTTCGTGGTGTAATTTCTGTAAATCGCTCATTTAATATTGTAAAACTCAAATTATCTAAATATTTATTTGTTATAACTGTAGCAAAATTTTGATTAATATCATAAAAGAATATTTTACTAAATGGTGGGGTCGCAATTGGAACCTTACCCAATATATTAGAAGTTGTAAAAACATTGTTAGTGCTTGTATTAGAATAATTTTCACAACTGTTATTAATAGTAATATATAAATTTTCAACACCTGGGGACATTGTGACGGGTATTAATGACTCTGTTTGTAGTGCTGTGCCTGGTATATTTAACGTTAAAGTTATTAATACATTATCAAAGCCCATCATTTCGTTTAAACTTTCAATAATATCAATACCCGTAATATTAAAAACACTATCCCGATTAAAATTAAATGTAATAGAACCAATTATAACAGAAGGCTTAGGGGTCGCAATAAATTTTAATCTGTTTGTCTGTGCTATATATGATATAACATAAGTATATAAACCCGCACTAATATTTAATTTATTAGTTAATTCTAATAAAAACGTAACTATATTATAATTACCAATTTCAATTTCAATTAATCTATTTATACCGTTTTCAGTTAATAAAAATTTATTATTATATAATTCAGTTTGATAGAATGTATAAGGCATGGTCATCTCTTGCAAGGTTAATCTTATTCTTTCGTCGTTTTCTATTCCTATTAAATTATTAGGAAAATTAAAAATTGGTGATGTTAATGAACCCGCCGATCTATATTTTGTATCTAAGTAAAAAATAAAACTTTTTCTTATATCAAAAACCATATATATATTATAATATAGGTATTAATTACTATATCTATCATTTGGTTTATAAATAACTAATGATAGATATAAAGTATTTATATATCCGTCTGGTATTGGATCCCCTCCAACATCCAAAAGTCTAATAGTTAATTTACCATTAGACAATGCATTTTGATTATTTAACATCTCATAAATTATTGAATCTTTATTTAAAAGCTGGTTAAATACAAATCTGACTTCATTTACCGATGGCGTTGCTGAATTTCCTAATGTTGAAGTAAGTAATAGGGGTATTCGTGCGAATATTTTTGTATTTTCTGAATTCTTAAAAAAAACGGGATAGCTTGAATAATCAATATAAGGGGGTAAATTAATTGATGATAATTGTATTAACGGCAATGTAGCCCAATAATCACGTGTAGGGTTTGTATTTACTATAGGCTCTAAAATAAAATTTTCAACACCCATAAATACTTTTCCGTTTAATATTTGTTGGTCTATATTTACTGTTGTTGTAAATGTAGAATTAATAATATTTGCATTTGATGCAACAATATAAACCCTAAAAATAGTTCCATTATTCCAATCCATAATATATATATATATTAATACTTATATATTATTTATTCAATGCATTTTATAATATTAATTTTTTTAATTCCTTTATTTAATTCTTCAATATTTGATTTTACTAAAAATTCACCCTCGTCATTAGTAATTTTTATGGTTACATCTTTATCTGGTTCTTGTAATTCACCAAAATCTAAACCATATTTATTATATTTCTCTCTAATTTCAGGGTCTCTTGCTATATCATCAAATTCACCCTCGTTTTTAATATCAATAGCATCCTTAATTATTTGGTCTTTTTTGTAATGTGTCATTTTACTCTCCCATGATAAACTACCATATTTTTCATTTTCATAATCTGATAACTTAATTTTATTTTTTACTTTTTGCTCTACGTCTAAATACTCCTTATAATTAGGATATTTAATAGCGAAATCAATCATTGACTCAATAAGCCAATCTGGTTTATCTTCAAAATTTTTAAAGGTTGCTTTATAATATTCTATAGCTTCTTTTTTTGTTGCAAAATAATCTCCGTTTAATGACATATATATATATAATACTAGATATTTTTTTAAAGTGTTTTTTGGGTTTTAAATAACGTCTATATCTAAATTTTGATTAATATCTATTCGTTCGTTAAAGTTTTTTCTAAATCCTTTCTTCTCTCTACAATCAATATATAAAAAGTCATGCGGTTTATCTTTTGTTGCGTATTCATACAATTTTAAAAATTCTTCGGGGGTATAGTGGTTATTACATGTATCTGCAAATTCAGAAATCATTTTTTTACTTTTACATGGGAACAACATCATTACAGTAGAATTTAAACGGATTGAACGGGGACATAGTTTATAAGCTTGAACCAAATTAAAAACGGTCATTTTTAAATGTCTATTTTTCATTTGTAAATTTACTAATTCGCCTAATGCATTCGTATATATAGGCGTGCTCGCCATATCATCAATAATTAACATCGCAGTCGGGACTATCATCTGAGTAAAGTGTTTTGGGTCGTTAGGCTTACAAAAATCAAACTTCATTAAAAAATCAACATCTTTAAAATAAAATATAGCTTCTTCGCTCTTATCGGTGCATTTACTTAAAAATTCAATAGCTTGTTTATATACTTTTGCATATCTTAGCCATTCTTCATAGTTTATTAATCTTCTTTTTTGACGCATGATAATCTCACTTATTAATCCCCTATGATATGCCTGATGTTCTTCATCAAAATCAATTTTTAATGTGTTATATTTGGGTTCGCCTCTTTTATGTCTTTCTTCATCGTAGCACCCTGTTGGACTAATTAATATATAAACGTTGTAATATGGTTTTAATTTTTTAATTAAATTTAGCGTTGCGTTAGTTTTTCCGCTTCCTGAGTTTCCAACACTTAACAAACTAAAAAAACCCTGTGGGAGTTCTTTAGGTATATTCATTTTATAATCGTCCTTAGTTTCAATCTCATCGTTATTAAAATTTTTAATATGTTCTATACAATCAACAGACATTTTATTATACTATATAATAGCTTTGAAAAAGCATTTTTATATATATATATTTACGGTTGAAAAACTGATTTTAATAAATACTCTCTTTTTATTAGTGCTATTTTATCGTTATAATGTTTTTCTACAATTTTGTCCTGTGTTTCTTTTTCTATTTTTTCATGTTCATTTAAATCTTCAATAAATTGCTGTTCCTGTTGTTTAGGTTGTTTAGGTTGTTTAGGTTGTTTCGGGCGTGCTTGTGGTTTTTTTAAATATATAATTTCTTCCTCACTTTCAGAATCTGTTATATATACTATTTTCTTTTTTTTTGGTTTTTCACGGGTTTGTTTTGACGGTTTTTTTAAATAAAAAATTTCATCTTCTTTATTGTCTTCTGGTGTATATACTATTTTATTTTTTAAATCCTTAATTTTTTTATCTACCGTTATATTCTTATCTAATTTTTTTAATATTTTTAATTCCTGTTCTTTCTTTTTCATCATTTGAGATTCCTTTTTTTTATCTTTTAATTTTGCGTGTGCTATAAGTCTAGCTTTTTTTAAATTCTCTAATTGTTTTTCACTCATTATTCTTTTTGGTTTAATGGGTTTTTCTGGTTCTTCATATACGGATGAATTTCGCCCTGTATGGTTTTTAAAACCTATAGGTTTTTCAATGTTTTCAATGTTTTCATTGTGGTCGCTTGTATAACTTTCATTTTCTGAATCACTCATTTATCTATATAAATCTATAGAAATTAATATATTTAGATGTTTTTTTATTTTCTATAGATTTATATATGAGTATTATTAGCAGTATTTACAACACTGGCACAGGTTTAAGCACTTCTATTATTGAGGGTCAGCTTCCTATAATTGTAGATGATTTAATCGTTAACGGTAATTTAACAGTTTTAGGGACTAGCACATTAACGGGTGATGTTGCATGTGGTGATAATTTAACAGTTCAACAAACAACAACAACGGAGAATTTAGTAGTTAATAATAATACTATATTAGATAACGGAGTGGGACAAAATAACACATCTTTATTTAAATTACCTTTAATAAATGGTGTAAATGGTGAGGTATTAACAATAACAAATGACGCCGTAAATCCAATTTTAACTGACTGGCAACCAATTCCTGCAATTAATAATTATGTTCAATATGATACGGGGACATCTAAATTAAAAAATAATGTTTTAGCGGTTGTAACTGATATTAATGATTTAACAGTTGATAATAGTATAGGTATATCTGGACAACGTTTTAAATTACCATCTAACACAACAACAGCAACCAATAATCAAGTATTAGCAATTTTAAACAGTGCAGTAAATCCTAAAACAACATCATGGATTAATCAGGCACAATTTTTTGTAACAACCGCATTATTTGAAAATAATATAATAGGGGTTGCAACTGTTTCAACAATCGCAGCAACAATTGTTAATACGTCTGTTTTAACTCCTGGATTATATTGTATAAATTACGAAGTAAAATTTAATGCACCTGCACGTGTATTTACATATCAGGGATTTGGTTGCACTTTATCAAGTGGTTCGTTATCAAATAATCCAATTGTCGGATTACAACAAGCTTCTTCTATACCATACACAGCACCAACACCTGCAGGATTGTTTCAAGAGCCTAAATTTACAGGTTGCGGAGTCATCAATCTAACAACATCACAAACTATTTTTTTAGTCGTTTTAAATAATTTTACGGGTGCATCTTATACAACTTTCGGGTCTATACGTTATACTAAATTATCATAATATTATTATATCAATTATATATATGACTAAAATTAAATCTAAAAAAAGAAAAACAAAGGTTTTAAAAAACTACGGCGGGGGAAATCTTGCATGGTTATCTAACTTTAAAAAACAGTCTATAATAGGCGGGTCGGATATGGTAGGACCTTCAGATTTTGGAGGTCGTGCAAACATTGCACTTCATGCGGGCATAGGTCGAGATTTAAAACGTGATGAAATAGGAACCATCCAGTTATTAAATGAGAATGATATAAATAATATTATGCATATGGAAAATATTACTTATGATAAGAAAATCTATAATCAATATAAAAAAAATTTAAATGAACAAAAGAAAAGTCAAAAATACGGCGGAGACCCTATTTTAAATATTGAATTAAAAAAGCAGAGCCAATTTTTATATGATGAATTAAAGGATTCAATTTTTAAAAGTGATAACGAGCAACAAAAAAAAATACCAAAAATAAATAAATATATGTCATCATTTGAGCAAAATTTACAAGAACAATTAAAAGGAAATATAAAAAAACAAAATAAATTAATACAACAACAAGAACAACAACAGCAAGAACAACAACAGCAAGCTATAAAAGCACCCGCTAACATGTTTGATTATAAAAAACAAGAAGCATATGCAAATTTGGATGATAAATTTAAATTTGATAGATATATTGATAAAATTCTAAAAGAAGAACCAAAACCAAAAAAGGCATCAAAAAAAGTATCTAAAAAGACGATGGGATTTTTACAAAAAGAAAAAGATTATAATAAGGTAAAACTGGACAACATAGAAAAAAGTAGATTATTTAAATTAAAACAAGACAAGAGAAATGAAAAATTAAAAAAGGAAGAAATAAAAGAAAATGAACGAAAAAGAAAACAATTAATAAAAGAATTAGATAAAAAATTATTAATAATAAAAAAAGATAAAAAAATAGGAATAGCAGAAACTAAAAGAATGAGTAAAGAAGATAAGAAAATAGAAAAACCAAAACCACCACCAAAAGCAAAACCACCACCAAAAGCAAAAACCACCACCAAAACCAAAACCACCACCAAAAACCAAAACCCCAAAAAAAAAAAAGCTAAATAGTTAATGAATCATTTTTTTGTAATTTGTTTAATTCTTGTTCATCAAATTCTTCCTCGACTATTACATCTCTTAAAATATGAATACCGAAGCAATCAACAGATTGACATTTAGATTTATAACACATACTAATTAATTTCATTATAACCCCGCTTATAGAAGTTATTAAAACTATTCCCACAGTTTCATTTATAAACATTATATATAATATAATATATATAATGTTTTTATTTTCATGGCGTAAATTTAGAAAGCCTACCATAATAAAGAATAAGCCCAATAAGACGGTGAATAAGGGTTTTTTATTACGTATTTATTATTTTTGTCTTTAATCTTACTATGCCTAGCATACCACGCTTTACGCTTTTTTTCGTTTTTATGGTCGTAATACGTATGCCCAACATTAGAACCAAAATTTATAATTTTATCATCGTATATTACATAGAAACGTTTATTTTTTCGTTTTGATTTTCCAAAGTCTGATGCACCTAATTTTAAAGCTTTATTATATAGTTCTATCATATATTAAGGCGTTGAAATATTATTTTCTACTATATTTTTTATTATTATCATTACACGCTCATCTTGTTCTTTTTCTAATTTCTTTTTATTTTCATAATATTGTTTTCTCCATAATTTTGCACGTTCTTCTTTATTTGCTTTTTTAAGTTCTTTTATAAATTTTTTATTATTTTGTATTTCCATTATATAATAATATATAATAATTCTTAAATGTTTTTTATATTATTAAATTTTTTTATATGTTATTATATAAATGAATTCGTATTTAAATACTTTAAAAGTTTTTTCATTAAAGGATATAGTTAGATTATATTTAATTGAAAACCCAGATAAATACCATAAACCAAATTATGCTAATAAACTTAATAAAAGTGGATTAATTCAATTTATTAAAAAAAGAAAAATTAAAATTGATGATTATAATTATAATAAAACACCACCTAAAAGAAAAATTATAAACACTAACATATTGAAAAAATATGATTTATCAGTATATGATAAGGAAAAACAAGAAGAATTTTTAAATGAAGAAAATAAAAATAAACAATTTGCATTAAATCCACGAAAAAATAAAAATGATACGTTAGATTTAGAAGATTTAACAATTGAAGACCAAACAGCCCGAAAAAATAAGGAAAATTTACAATTACAAAAGCATCAACTAGAATTTATAAAACAGTTTATTTATTCTAATTTACAAGGGGCTATTATGTTTCATGGTGTTGGGTCTGGTAAAACATTAACTGCTGTTGTTTGTGCTTATTGGTATTTACAACTTTATCCATCTAATAAAGTAATATGTATTAGTCCATCAGCCTTATTATATAATTTTATTGAAGGAATGAGACAATACGGCGTTGATATTCAAGATAATAGATATTTTTTTACAACCTACGACAAATATGTTAGAATGAGTAGAGAAAATAAAAATGCATCTAATTGTTTATTAATTGTTGATGAAGCCCATAATTTAAGAACTGAGATGAAAATTGATTATGTTACAGACCCTAATGAACCCGATAAAGTTTTATATCGTGAGGCACGTGTAAATAAAAGAGGATTCAACATTTTAGAATATGGAGCAAAAAATGCACATAAAACATTGTTATTAACAGGAACGGCTTTTGTAAATACAATTTATGACATTGAGAATTTAATAGCGATGGTTGATAAGCGAGAACCATTATTAAAAACAACTTTTGCGTATATGGTAAGTTCAACAAGTAATATAAGCGATTATTTTAGTTATAAAATTTCTTATGTTCCATCATCTAAAAGTGATTTTTTTCCTGAAAGAAGGGAGAAATTAATACCTTTATACATGACTGAAAAAATGCAACAAGAATATAATTCTTTTAAAAATGCTAAACGAAATTATTTTTATATACGTGAAAAGCTTAAAATGAATGTTGTTGAAAATGAAGATACAGAAATGAATCCAAAAATTAAATGGTGTATTGATGAAATTATTAAAAAACCAAAACAGAAATTTATTATATATACGGGCATGTTTGATACAGGTATTGAATTAATTCAAGATGAATTAAAAAAAAATAAAATAGAGTTTGTAAGAATCACAGGAAGAGAAACCGCAACAAAAAAAGAAGAAAGTAAGCAAATATATAATTCATATAATTTTAATAATGTAGGTTGTAGGGTGTTATTAATAAGTAAAGCAGGAGCCGAAGGGGTTGACACAAAAAACAGCCAAAATATTATTTTATTAGATCATCAATGGAATGATGCAACAAGTGAGCAAATTATAGCGAGAGCAATACGTTTTAAATCACATTTTGATTTACCAAAAAGCGAGCAATATGTAAATGTATATAGATTGTTTTTATTATTTAAAGATGATGAAGAACTATTTAAAAAAATTGAATCAAAAGATATTGATTTTATACAATTAAATAATGAAATAAAGGATGCAGTAAGAGAAGAAGCTAAAATATTAAAAAAAGATAAGAATAGAATACAACCCACAGAAGCATTATTAAAAACATTAAAAGAAGGTGATACTGATGTTTTATTTATACCAAACAAAGACGCCACTGAAATGGTAAAGGGTGGATATAATAAAAAAAAAGACGTTGAAATTGTTACCCGTGAAGGATGGGAAAGTTATAATAAATTAAATAAATTAGAAAAAGAAAAATGGATTATAAAATTATATGCAGAATGGTATTCTTTATATAAACGTAAAAGGGTAAATATGACACATGAACCCGCCGTTGATTTACGCTTATATATATTGTGTCAGGCGAAACTAGCTAATATTATTGAATTTATTTCATACTTTGGTAATATCATCAAATTATTTGAAACTTATGAATATAAATTATTAGAGTTAATAATTGAAAAAAAGAAAGAACTAGGGAGAGATATAACAGATATAGAAGAAAATAAAATATATGAAGAATGTTTAAAAGATGAAAAAATTAATTTAGTAAATAAATTATATGTTAATAAAACAAGAACACAACAAGAAAAACTACAACAATATTTTACAAATCCAGAAGTAGCTGAAGCTTTAATAAAAAAATCAGGTATAGCAAATAATAAAAATAAATCTATTCATGTATTAGAACCAACAGCGGGCGATGGTTCTTTAATAGGTCCATTAATGGAATTATTAGATGTAAATATAAAAGTTGATGCTATTGAATTAGACCAAAAAAATAGGGATATATTACAAAAATTAGATAATCCTCATAATGTTTTACGATTATTAAAACATAGGAATTTTTTAACTTATTTTAGTGGGGCTATTTATGATTATATATTTTCAAATCCTCCGTTTCATTTACGAAAAGGTGAAAACCCTTTAATGATTAAAGATGTTTATGATTTTGATTTTATTTTAAGGGCTTATGCTATGTTAAAACCAGGTGGGCAAATTCATGCTATTATAAGCGGTAAATGGTTAAATTATAAATCAGATAATAAAAATTTAAATTACATTAAAGAATTTACAAAGTTTGAAAATATAGGCGATAATATAAAATATTCAGGGGTGCAAGTTAAAAATACATATTTTATTAGTATTATAAAACCGATACCAATAACAGAAAAAGAAATTTTGTTAACTAAAGATATTGATAATGAAATATTACAAATTAAATATTATAATGAACTTGATAAATCAATAGGCGAATCAATATTAAATGGTGAGACACACATCGATGATATAAAAGAACAAGAAACCGAAAAAATTACAGGATTCAAAGAAGCACCTAAACAAAATATAACTAATGATTTACTTTTAGATCCGTTTTTTATGCAAGAGGGGGACCCCTTAAATAATTTTTTAAATAAATATGATGCTAATTATGCAGATAAAAGCATCATAGAAGAGGCTAAAAAATTAAATCTTGTTAAAGTATCTATTGACGGTGGGGGGTATAGGTGGCTTACAAATAACC
>Ga0315284_10005948_pt1 | contig 17365 bp, 14 predicted proteins | sample YL17G09_16_MG_FD_203696 | JGI IMG/M metagenome (GOLD analysis project Ga0315284, IMG submission 203696) | Sediment microbial communities from Yellowstone Lake, YNP, Wyoming, USA - YL17G09_16 | ecosystem: Environmental > Aquatic > Freshwater > Lake > Sediment | place: USA: Wyoming | collected...
GCTGTCCTCCTTCTTGGGCGCAAGTTTTTCTCTCCAAAACACTTATGCCATGAAGTGACAGCCTTTTTCAATTGTTTCGTGAGATATCCGGGTTAGCCCCGCCGAAATCGCGGCTCCCGCCCTCTATTCGTCTCGCGCCCCGCGAGGCACGGGAATAATCAGGAAGGCCTTGTCACGGCGGGGCTAAAGCCCCGCCCTTCCCACTCCTTGGTGAGATATCCCGATTAGACCGCGGAAAGCAGCAAGGACCTGGAGCGGGATGACGGTTTACTGCGAAGGAGATTGCGGCGGAGGCACAGCATTCGCTTCAATTCGAACTTTCTTCTTCTTTTGCAGCAAAGTATTCAATCCGATGTCAATTGTAGCGGTCAACGTATAGTCTCCCGGAACCAACTCATCGGCCGAGGTGAAGGTGAACGTCCGTTGCGACTCCGGCAGAATCGGCTGACTGTTGACCTTAAAGTTGCTTACCGACTTGCCTTCCTGATCGACCAGTTCGAGCGTGGCGTTGACGCGAAAATGGGTCTGCCCAGTATTCTGCAAGGTCAACAGATATTGCCAGCGAGGCTCCGCCGCCGTCCCGGAGGGCAAGGCAGCGTCGGTACCCACCGGAACCACATCGAGCGAAACCAGTTCAGCCTGCGGCTGCGGCTCTCCGATCACCACATAGATGGTGGGCGCAAACCTTACGAGTATGCGCAAGCCTGTTTCCGGCGGGCCCGGCTGGAGCCCCGGCGCCATCCCGATGGTCACGGCGCAGTGATACCCTCCCACGGCCTGGCCGGGCGGGGTGGTTAAGGTGAACCGTATCGGCGTGGCCTTGTGGGGTGGCACATCGAACTCCGCAGGATTAAGGCCAATCCAGGGACCACACGAGTAGGATGGGTGCTTCCCCGCCGCCACGTATTGGGGAGCACCTTTTTCGTTGAAGAACCAGTCGGCGGCCGAGGCCCGCATGTGGACGGGTTCATCCCCGGCGTTGAACACCCCGAGCGTTTCGGTGTGAAGTGCTCCGCTTTCCATTTTGACGTCCACCCGCAGCGGCGCCACGCTGAAGTCTCGAAGGTTTCCCTCACCTTGAGCCAGCAGTGTATCCGCCCATCCCCAGCTCATTACCCAGACCAACGTCGCGAAGCAAAGCCACGGTCGATTCACACCAAACGCTCCGATCGGGAAACACCCTTCAAAAGCAGCGGCGGCCTTCAGGCCGGCAAGTGCCGCCGTGAAGGGCGGCGCTACCGTCCCATCAAAACCTAAGGGGCATTCAAAGTCAACTGTATCCGATTGGTTTCCGGCGCTGTTCCAGGAGTCGGTAAAAGGAAAGGTATAGATCACATGGGGAAGGAAAAACAATCCTCTTCCCTGCTGGCCCTAGCGGGTAGTACCGCCGGCCCCGCCGCGGGTCGTGCCGCCAGAGCCACCACTGCGGCTAGCACCGCCACCGGTGCGGTTGGAGCCGCCACCAGACCCCTTCTGGGTCCCACTGCCAGACCCCTTGTGGCTGGCACCGCCAGACCCATTCTGGTTCCCATTGCCAGTGCCCTTGCCCTTGCCGTTGGCGCCGCCGACCGCGGGGAGTTCGATGCGCTTCTGGAGGATCTCGCGGATCGGTTTCTCCTGCGGGGGCTTAGCCTTCAGCTCAAATTTTACCGGCGGCGGCGGGTTGGCACTCGAGGCCAGCGCCGGCGCGCGCGCGGGCGAAGCCAGCTGGAATCCCTCGGGCACGGTCTGCTCGTCGATCACCATCTCATACTGGCCCTCGCGCAGGTTATAGAAGCCGAAGCTGCCGTCTTGGTCGGGCGTGGTATAGCGGTTCGTACCCGCCAGGCGGACCACTACGTTCTCAACTTGCGCGTCCTTCGGCGCCACAATTTTCCCGGTCAGCGACGTCAGGCGAATCACCTTGAAGTCCGCCCGCGCGATGGCGCTCGGCTCCACGCTCACGCGCTCCTTAGTCGCCGCGCCCGGGTCGTAATCGGTAGGGAGTTGTTCCATATCGAGCCCCACCTGGTGCGGGCCTTCGGGAACTTGGAAAAGCCCATAGCGACCTTGAGCATCGGTGACCGCGGTACGGTAGCCGTCGAGGCTGACGGGGATGTTCACCGCCGGGCGCGTCCCGGCCAGCGTCTCCTCCAGCACATAGCCCTGGACGCTTCCCACCAGCGGCGCGTGTTCCCTCGCATACGCAGCCATGCCCCCTTCCGGCAAGGCCTTCCCCCAGCGGAACTGTTTGCCGATGCGGAAGAAGACGCTCCATTGATTGAAGGCCGAGAGCGCCGTGTTCAGGCCCATTCCGCCGTTGGGGAAAAGAAAGATGTTCTCCGGGTTCAGCGCCGTATTCAGGTTGTTACGGAAGGCCTCGAATTGCAGGTTCCATCCCTTAAAGAGCGGCGCGCTCACTCCCGCCACCGTGCTGCTGTAAGCACTCGTGCTGAAGATGCTCTGGTTCACCAGGTCGCTGCCCTTTTCGATGTACCCATAAGCGGAGATGCGCTTGACGGTGGTCTGAATCGACCCGCGGAAGAAGAGCGTATTGCGGGTTTCCGTGGCGTGCGAGTTCTGCACCCGGACGGCCCCGCCCAGCACCAGCCGCTTCCAGGTGTACATGTCCTCAATCTCCGTGAAGCGTTGCGTCTGCGGCAGGAAGTTCGTATTCAGCTTCATGTCGATATAGGAGAGCCGCAGGTTGTGCCGCCGGACGGGGCGCGAGAGGGTAAGGTTAAACTGGCGGTTGTTCGAGGGAAACTCACCCGGCCGTGAAGGATCGCGCACCGTAAAGCTAACGGTGGAAAGCGAGGCGTTGGCGTTGAACTTATAGGGCAGAATGAGGGAAACCCCGGCGGTCTCTGAGGTGCTGCGGAAAGTGGGCAGCTCGGGGTTGTTTTCCAGGTTATTGGAATAGTGGCTGGCAGAGGCGTAAAGGTTCACTCGCTTCCACGGCCGGTAATGCCCTTCTACGTACGGGCCCTTCCGGTCGCCCACAAAGTAGCCGAGCATCGGCAGGTAGGTGGTGCTCTGCCGGACGTAATTGGCGCGCAGGCTGAATTTTTCCGTCTCCCACGTCGGCCCTATCAGCAGCGAAAACGGCTGCTGCCCCACGGGCGAGGGGGTAAAGGTCGAAGCCGTGCCGTAGCTGGCTTCCGTATAAAACTTCAGGCGCTTGGTAAAGCTGTAACTCGATTGGAACGTGAGGCTGTTCGACTTTCGGAACTCCTGGCCCACGAAAAAGAAGTTGGATTGGCTGGTCGGGGCGCTCGAGTCAGTCGAGAGGTTCAGGAAACGGAAACCGAACTCCCAACGCTTCCCCATCTTCTGCTGCATCGAGACGCCCAGCACCTTCTGCGGCATCGACACCCGGAAGGGAATGCGGGGCCCCCCGAGCAGGGTCTCCTGGCCAAAAAAGACCTGGTAGGTGCGGTTACTGCGCTTCATGGCGATGCGGAAGCCACGCCCCGCGATTTCGGGCGTGTAGATGTTGGTGAAGGGGTTCTCCACCAGGTTCGAGGAAAAATGGAAGTCGCCGCCCATAAAGTCCCAGTGCCATCCCTTGATCGGCACCCCCTCCAGACCCAGGTAGCTCGTGCCGGTGCGGAACCCGTTCGAGCCGTAGCCCTCAAAGTTACCGTCGATCAGCCCCACCCCGGGGATGAACTCCTTAATGTTCATGGCCATCCCGGTGGTATTGATCAGCGACTGCCCGCTGCCGCTCAGATAGTAACCCTGGAAGGCCACCTCCGCCTGCCCCGCCGACCCCCCCGCGGCCTCCTGCGCGCGTGCTTCACCACCGAGACACAGAGACACGGCGAGGAAGATGATGAACGAAGAACAACGGACGAAGAGGTAGGGGCGGCCTCTGGCCACCCGCGGGAGCGGGGAGCGATCCCCACCCAACCGTTCCGAATTGTCTTTACGGCTGTCCAACAAGTGCCTCTCGTAGCGCCGGGCGCCGTAACCCCTCACCCGGCCCGGTGGGAAGCACTGCTTCCCCGGGCCGCCCTCTCCCCAGGGGAGAGGGGCGGAGTAAGGGGGGGCTTTCAGCATTCATAATTCAGAATTCAGAATTCATAATTCTTCACTTCTGTTCCGCCGCAGGCGCCGCCGGGGCTTCCACCGCCACGTCCACCGTGCCTCGCTGGATCTCGCCGGTGCCGATATCCACGTTCACTTGCAACTTGTAATGCCCTGCCTCGAGGTGCGTCTTGAGCGGGAAGAGGAAGCGCTGGTCGCGCTCGCGCAGGACGGGGAGGGACGGGAACTCCGCCGTCTCCACCACCTTGCCCGCCGCGTCCAGCACCTCGAGCTTACCCGCGGGCCGGAAGTACATCGGCCCCTGGTTCTCGAGCACCACCACCGCCTGCCAGCCGCCTTCCGTCTGGTCCTTGGCGGGCGGCAGCGGCTCGAGCTTGATTTCCTTTAACATGCCGCGCACGGAAGGAGACCCGACCACAATGTAGAAAGCCGCGACGATGCGCACCGCCATGCGCATCCCCATGCCGGTGGTCGCTGCTTCGGCCGAGGGCAGGGTGGAAAAGCCGGCGGCGCAGTTGTAGCTGCCTTCGGGCAAGTCCGCCGGCAGCCGCAGCGTATAGCGCACATTCAGGAATCCGCCCTTCACGATCTCGATCTCCCTGGGGTTCAAGCTCAGCCATTTCTTGCAGGAGGTGGCAGCCTCCTGGGGCAGGTCGCGCTCGAACTGCGGCGTGGTCGTAGCGTCGATATTGAAGTCGAGCACCTCGGCGCGAATGCGTGTCTTCCCGCCCGATTCGCTGCTCAGCTTCAGCGCACCCGAGTACTGCTGCCCGGGCGCCATTTTTAATTCGAGCCGCATGGGCACGAGGCCCAGCCCCAACTGCGCCTGCGCCGGAGTTGCGCTCGCCAGCGCGAAAATAAAGAGCAGGATAATTAGAGCCCTCTTACATTGCAATTGAAAGCCAGTGAACATAATGAACCTGCCTGGTAATTCCTTCCTTTGGCCTGCCTACCTAGCTCGCGCTGATCGTGAAGGTCACGGTCGCGCTATACGGGCCGGTCTTGTATATGGGGTCGTTGGTCAGGCTCCAGCCCACCGTAGCACTGGCCCCAGCCGTGTTAGTGTGGGCGTCGGCCCCAAAGCTTGCCACGGGTGTCGTAGCGCTGGTGGAAGCAGTCTGCGAGCCGGAGCAGGCCGTCCCCGGAGCATCGGCGGTGCAGGTGTACGCGAGCTTGTCTCCGGCCGTGGGTGGGGTGGCGACACAGGGGCCGCCCGCCGCACAGTTGAAGTCCGTAGTAACTTTCAACACAATGTTGCCGCTTCCGGTGGTCTGCGTGGTCCGAATGAGATACGTCAAGCTGGTAGAACCGGTATAGTCGGCGAAGATGCCGGACGACGTGAGCGTCGTGGTGCCCGTGTTGACCGTGATTGAGGCCTCAGCGGTCACGGTCAAGCTGACCGCCGAAGTCCCGGTGCTGCCCTGCGCGTGCGCGACTGCTGCGGTGACCAGCAGACAAAGCACCGTCAGAAGTAAGTCCCTTTTCATGGTTTGGTCCTTCTTTCTTTCACCTGTCATCAGCGAGCAAGCGCTGACCACTGATTAAACGGTCGCGCGGTACGGACCGGGCTTGATACCAACAGCGAGCAGAGCACCCCGAATAGCTACGGTGCATTCACGGTATACGTGACGGTTAGTGGACATGTGTTCGCTACATATGTCCACGAGTCGGCAAATTTGTAGTCCAGCGTGACGGTAAAAGTGGCGTTTTTATTCCCTTCCTTCCCGGTCGCCACCGTCTGACCCGGGGCTGTGCTCGCAAGCGTCCAGGGGCCCCCGCCTTGACAGCCAGCGGAGCCTTGCCCTCCGCACGACGGGCAGCTTGCAGAAAAACAGGACACTTGGACGGCTGAGGTTGGCACGCTGGTGCAGGCGCTCCCGGTGCCGGCGATGAAATTGGACGTATTGGCAGCGACTTTCAAAGTCCAAACGTTGTTGTTAGTGCCACCACCGAGGCCAGTGAGCGACCATGTGACGGTAGCACTCGAGCCGCCCGCAATCTGAGAACCGGGGCTGTTGGCAGCAAACGTGATGCTGAGCGGCATCGCGGTTACAGAGCCTATGGTGACAGCGAAAGGAAGGATTGGTCCTTGCGGGTTGCGCATCGACTGGGTGACCGGACTGGGCAGACGTGGCTTTGGTTTAGTTTGGGGCCACGCCGGCCCAGCAGCGATCAACAGCGCCGCCGCTGTCGCCAACAACATGAATTTGCGCAACCCGGCCTCCTTTCTTACAACCCGAAGGTAGGGGCAGCTTCCCCGGCGTGTTCCGAGCCGGGAGGCAATGGCCCCCTCTGCGGGAGCGCAGAGCGCTCCCCTACCCGCTTCGTCCATCCGCAAACTACGCCGCCGAGATGGTGAAAGTCGCCGTGGCGTTATACGTAGCAACCGGGTAAGCGGGGGAGTTGGTCAGAGTCCAGGCAACCGTAGCAGTGGTCCCCGCGATGGTGGAATAGGCGTCCGCCCCAAACGTAGACACGTTTGTCGTGAAGCCGGTGAGGGCGGTTATCGGGCCGCTGCAAGCCGTCCCCGGGCCAGGGTCGGTGCAAGTGTAGGTCAGCGACGTGCCAGCGGGCGGGCTGGCCACCGAGGGGCCGCCGACGGGCGCGAAGTCGCTGGTGATTTGCAGCACAATGGTGCCGCTGCCGACCCCGACCCCCGAGGTTCGGACCCTGTAGGTGAGGCTGGTGCTACCGATGTAGTCACCGAAGATGCCGGTGGCGGAGGCGAGGGTGGTGGTGGCCGTGTTGACGACAATCGCCGCCTCAGGACCCACCGCCACGCTGAGCGTGGTAGTCCCGGTGGTGCTGCTCTGTGCCTGCGCGAGTGACGCCGCGAGCAACAGGGTAACCGCTACAAGTAGAATTCTTTTCATTGTGTTGTCTCCTTTTCCGAAGTTTTCAATTGGCGCTGATGGTAAAGGTCAGAGTTGCCGAATAATTCCCCGTCTGGTACAGGGGGTTGTTCGTAAGAGCGAAAGTCAGGCTCACCGTGTTCGGGTCCGGAGTGTTAAGGGAGCAAGGTGAGCCCCCCGTACACGCCGAAGCCGGAAGCGTAAGGACGGGCGTTGACGCGGTCGTGCTCACCGTCTGCGTGCCGGAGCAAGCCGTGCCTAACGTAGCTCCGGAGCAGGTATAGGTGAGCGCATCGCCGGGGCTGGGCGGTGTAGCGATGCACGGCCCCCCCGAGCAGGAAAAGTCGGTCGTGGCTTTGACGGTGATACTTCCAGACCCCGTAGTATCCGTGGCCCGTGCCCGGTATTGGAAAGTTGCGATTGTTCCAGTGTAATTATTGAAGACGGTGCCCGCCTTAGTGAGAGCGAGCGCCGATATGCTGTAAAGCCCCCCCACTGGGCTGATGGTGACGCTCAACGTCTGCAGCGCCGTTCCTGTCGCTGCCTGGGAAGAACTGGGCAGGAGCAGGAACGCCAGCACGGCCACTGAGGGCGCGAGGCGCTTTGTCAATCGACAGACTATTTCTTGCAGGCACATGACGTAACCCATGCTTCGCGGTCCTGCTGAATCGAAACAGAGTTCATCGCGCTGGTCGGCTCGAAATCTCTCTCCGATCATTAGCAAATTCTAATGTTTCTGAAGCCCTGGCTCAATGGTACTCAAGTACCAGCACTTTACTAGAAAGGCAATATCTCCGCTCGTCATGACATCGTCTTCATCCACAGTATTGGGGACGATCCTGAGCACCGCGGCCTGCCACCAGTCCGTGGCGCAAGATTAGATTATTTTAATGGGATTGAGAAGTCCCTAAAGAGTAAGTAACTAGGTATTCACTACTATTACGACAAACTGTCCGAATGCGCCGGTAATAAGCTCGGTTTCGTCCTGATCCAGTTGATTCCCGCTCGGAATCCCGCCCGCTGGCCAGCCGCTAACCCTACTTGGGTGAGGTGCTTGAATTTCCCTGAAAGGGATCAATACCTTAGCCGGGAGCCCCGCCCCCGGGAACAGGCAGGGAGGGTGAATTCCGAGCCGGCCAGGGTCGAATAGACAAAATGGCCGCGGGCTACACTCCTAGCCCCGGTTGCCGTGCCGCGAGGTCGCCTCAATGCACGGCGCGCTTGAGGCTGTCGGCGATGAACCTGGTTTCCGGCGCCTTCATCGAGGCCGCCCAGAAGTCGTATTTCTTTCCGGTATTCAGGATGATGTGGAAGCTGCCCGCACTCACGCCGAGCACCATGTTCAGGTCTATTTCCTTAACGTCGGCGGGGGTCAGTGCAAATATCTCCTGCCCACCCTCTTCGAAGCGCAGCTTCCCCTTGGAGTACGTCAAAATCCCTTTAAGCTTGGTCGGGGTCAGGAGCTTCTTTCCCTTAATGTGTATGACTTCAAAGCGCAGGTCACTGGGGGTAATCGTTCCGCCGGCGGTAGTGGCCGTGGCCGGCGGGGCTGTGGTTCTGGGGATGCCGGCTTCGGCGACTTGAAAAGGAAGCTCAGCCTGCCGGTAGTTGGGATTGGTGACGTAAAGGCTGGTGGTGCCCGTGGCCGCTTTGGGAGCCACCTGAATGCGCGCCGTCAGTTCCGTGGAGCTGAGGTCGTTGGTCTCCATCACGCGAATGTCCGTATTCGCGAAACTGATCTTGGCCCCTTTCCCGAAGTTTCGCCCCGTGACCTTCACCAGCAGCGTGCTGCCTCTGACCGCGCCCGGCGGGTCGACCGCCTCAACTTCCGGCGTGCCCACTTCCGAGGGTTGGGTTTCTTGGATGGCCTCGCCAGCGCCGTTGGCGGCGCACAGGACCGGCGCGTTCGCCACAAGCACCATGAGGCCGATCATTAAGAAAAAGATGAACCACCGCTTCCGGAAAATCCGCTCGACCGCCCTTAGCCGTTTCATCGATTCCTCCCAGATGGATATGCCAAGCACTTGCGTATTCCGATTGAGACCTAACAGGCCAGGAAAGTCAAGAGGCTTGTTGCCAGAAGCCTTGAGCGGGCGACGAATTCCTTAGCAGGCGAACGGTCCGCGCTCCCGGGGGCGGGCAGGGTCCGCTTCAATCCAAGGTACAAGTGACGCCCTCTGCACGCCGGCCGCGGGTGCGGGCTTTTCAGGCCTGCACCCGCCAACCCGCAGCCTCCGGCTTGTTCCGACCTCATGGCTGGGGTAAGATGGGCATTCAGGCTCGGAAAAAGTTGAGCGGCATGGGTTGGAGGTGCGCTCGTGACAGAGACTCCTCCATACGACATGGCCTTACTGGTGGCGGTGGGCCGCGCGCCCAACACCGCCGACCTCGGCCTGGAGAAAACACGCGTCCGCGCTGATGGCTGGATGCGGAATGCTTCTGAACATGCTGTGCCACGTCGAACAACTCGGGTTGATTGGCTACGCTGAGGCCCTGCAACTTCAACAGGAACTGGTCGGGCAGCGCAAGGCGAAGCTGATTCCGGACTCCCTACTCTTATTGGAGCATCCGCACGTCTATACGCTGGGGCGCAACGCCTCACGGGAACACTTGCTCTTCTCCAAGGAAAAGTTGCGGACCCTGAATGCACAGGTCTGCGACACGGACCGTGGTGGCGACGTCACCTATCACGGCCCCGGCCAGTTGGTGGGTTATCCGATCTTCGACCTCACGCAACATCGCCGCGATGTGTCCTGGTACATGCGGTCCCTCGAAGAGGTCTTCATCGGCGTGGCGCGGGACTACGACATTCCAGCGGGGCGGCTCGCCGGCGCTCCCGGCGTCTGGATTGGAAACGAAAAGCTGGTGGCCATGGGAGTGCACCTTTCGCGCTGGATCACCTCCCACGGCTTCGCGCTGAATGTGAATACGGATCTGAGTTATTTCAACTGGATTGTCCCCTGCGGCCTGCCCGACAAAGGCGTAACCTCGCTCGCCCAACTGTTGGGAAAGAGTATCCCCATGGAGGCCGCGATCGATAAGGTCATCGAGCATTTCGGCAAGGTTTTCGGGTTCGAGATGGAAGTGGCTGAGCGAGTTGAAAGTCAAAAGTGGAGAGTTGAAAGTCGAAAGTTAAAAGTGAAAGATAGGCGCACGCTTGAGCACGGCTGACCGCGCCAGACCGCGCTCATGCTAAGATTCACCCCGGTTCACGCGAACCGATACTTAGCCAGGCGTTTTGGATTTCGAGTTTAACAGGTTGCTGAAAAACTATGTAGCGGCGGCTTTACGCCGCCACCAGACACTGAAAACATTGGGCTTTTGGCGGGATAAACCCGCCGCTACAACGCGTTAACCCGGTTTTTCAGCAACCTGTTAGGCTCTTCGCTTTCAACTTTCGACTTTCAACTCTGAACTCCCTTGAGGATTGACGATGCCCACAAAAGTAGTAATGCCCCAGATGGGTGAAAGCATTGCGGAAGGAACGATCACCAAATGGCTGAAGAAGGTTGGGGACCGCGTCGAACAGGACGAACCTCTTTTTGAGATCACGACCGACAAGGTGGATGCGGACATTCCTTCTCCCGCGGCCGGGATCCTGGTCAAGATTCTGGTGCGGGAGAACGAGACGGTCGCCGTCAACAGCGTGGTGGCCGAAATCCTGGCAGAGGGCGAGGCTACCGAGGCAGAAAAGCCATCGACCGCCGAGGCGGTCCCCACTCTGCCCGTGTCACCTCCGGCAGTCGGAGCGCCCTCCGCACCCGCAGCCACTGGCGGCCTTGAGTCTCCGCGCGCTGAGGTGCGGGGCAAAGTCCGATCCTCTCCGCTCGTGCGACGCATCGCGCGTGACCATGGCGTCGACCTAAACCAGGTGAAAGGGACAGGTTTGGGAGGCCGAGTCAGCAAGCAGGACGTTCTGCCCCACGTGGCGCCGACTGGCCCCGCCACGGCCGCTGCTCCGGCGCCGCCTTCACCGCCAGCACCATCCGCCGCTTCTGTGCCCGCAGAGACTCCGGCGCTCGTCTTCACCGGGCCCACGCACGTGGTGCCCATGACACCCATGCGGCGGCAGATCGCCGAACACATGGTGGCCAGCCGCACGGCCTCTGCGCACGTCGTCACCGCCTTTGAAGTCGAGATGACGAAGGTGGTCGAAGTGATAACACGCCGCGCCGAGGAATTCGAACGGCGCAACGGGTTGAAGCTCACCTATACTCCGTTCTTCGTCCGCGCGGCCGTAAGAGCCATCCGGCAATTCCCTATCATCAACTCGTCGGTGGACGGCACGAACATTGTCTACAAGCGGGACATCAATATCGGGATAGCGGTGGCGCTCGAGACCGGCTTGATTGTTCCCGTCATCAAGCACGCGGACGAGAAGGATTTCCTGGGAATTGCGCGCGCGGTCCAAGACTGCGCAGAGCGGGCGCGCAGCAAGCGGCTCAGCGTGGACGAGGTGCAGGGCGGAACCTTCACCATTACCAACCCCGGGGTTTTCGGCAGTCTCTTCGGCACACCCATCATCAATCAGCCCCAGGTGGCCATCCTGTGCGTAGGCGCCATCGAGAAGCGGCCCGTGGTTCGCCAGGACGCCATCGTCATCCGCCCCATGGTTTACCTGACGCTTTCCTTCGATCACCGCATCATCGACGGCAGCGTGGCGGACCAGTTCATGCGGGAAGTGAAGCAGGTGCTGGAAAATTGGGACGAACCGGTGATGTGAAGCAGCACTTCGTTTTCCTGCCAGCAAGAAGCTCAGCCGGCGCCCGGCATGGGCTCATAGTGCCGCCTCGACCTTAAGGCCGGGTATTGCTCGCCAGGCGATCCACCAGGTTTTCGACATCCTCGATGCAGGCGTTAGGATCAATCCCTTTCTTGCGAAGGTCCGGAAGGAATAGCGACAAATTTGTCGCGAAGAAGCGACGGGCATCGTCCCGCTGGGAGAGCAAAGCATAGTTGGCGGCAAGGGTCTGCAGAAGCTGAAGGGAGCGGTTCTTCGGCTGGGCCCACTTGGCGAGGCGCTGGCGGATCAGGCTCTCCACGTAGGCGGCGTTCCGGCGCGTCTGGTCGGTATAGCGGCCATCCTGGTATTCGTAAACGGATATCACGTCAGCGGCATCCTCGTGCGAGCCACAAACAGTGCGGTACGCCTGGTGACCAATGATCTCCCAATTCGGATCGTTATCGATTCTCCGCAGTTCCAAGCCCTCAAAGGGCAACCCGGTCAGGCCCTCAATCCGGCCGAGCGTCCTGACGGCGTCGGCTCCGAGTTCGAGCACCGTCGCGGTGGTGCAGCAGTGATCACCGCCTGAGTATTGGCCGATGATGATATCCGGCGCACCGTCCACCGTGAGCTCGCGTGTGTAAGCCGAGCGCGTCCCCCGCACCGAAAGCCCGTGCCGCCCCGCAAAGTCATAAACCGCGGTCCAGGCTTCCTTCGAACCTTCCAGGGTATCCAGCTTGAAGACGGGTTGATTCTTGCGGTTGTAGATGACGATCCGGCCCGGCGCGAACACGGACGGAGCCGGACTCGCGCGGTAAAGCCCGGCACGGTAGCTGCCCAAGCGGAAGCTCTTTACCTTTTCGTAGCCGGTGATGTCGGGAACATCACCCCCCACCCCGGTGGCGGAGAGGATGAACTCCCCAGCCGAAGAGGCAACGTCCTTCAGACTCGCAGGCTGCCACTTCCGCTGGATGGCCAGAAGCGTCAAAACTACGGTGATGGCCAGCGCCACCGAAATGATGTATTCCCCCTTCTGCATGTCGCCTCGGGTGCCCTCAGAGAGAACTAGCCGCGACCGGGCAGCGAGCGGAAACCTGCGCGGGTCGCTAGCGTCTATTTAACCACTTCTCCAGCAGTTTGTCATGAAAGTGCGGCGGCCGGCCCAAAAGAAATTCTTAGCAGGTTGTTGAAAAACTATGTAGCGGCGGCTTTACGCCGCCACCACACACTGAAAACATTGGGCTTTTGGCGGGATAAACCCGCCGCTACAACGCGCTAACCAGCTTTTTCCAACAACCTGTTAGGGAAGGGATTCACTCCGCCGGAAGGAATCGAGTGTCCAGATATCCTCACCCTCGTGGTGGCGCAGGACGTAGAGGTTTCGGTCATCGGCGCGCACCCGGAAACAACGGTAGCCTACGCCGTACCACTGGTCAAGGACTTCCTTCACTTCAAAAGTCTTCTCGGATGCGGCCACGAAACGAAACCGCACCGGGCGCTCGTCGGCGCGGTACCCAGCATAACATTCGACTTGGAGCAATGATGACGGCATGGGGAGAACCAAGGCTCGGAAAATTGGCTTCGTTTGGCTTCGTTCGTTTTTCCGATCCTTTGTTTTCAATAACATAATGGCTTTGTTCGTCAAATTTAGACACTCTTTTTTTTGCGTCCCGCGAAGGGCGACCACCGTAACACGGGCGTCCCCGGCCCGTTCCCGGCACGAGCCGGGGCGTCCCGCGCGTGCTCGCATCGTTGCACTTCCACGTTAAACTTCAAACTTCTGACTCCTGACTCCTGAATTCTGATTCCTGCCCTCTCCCCTAGCCACCCCGCCAGCTACCAAGGCTCTGCCCGCAGCTTACCAGATCGAAATGAGATCATGGGTTTAGCTTGGAATCATGCGACAGATTTTATTGGAAACGTAAACACCCTTTCCCTGGGGAGAGGGAACAAGGGTGAGGGGTTGGTACGATTGCGGCAACCACGTGACCCCTCACCCGTCCGCTGTCGGCGGACACCCTCTCCCCAGGGGAGAGGGACATAAGGGTGAGGGGTCGGTTCGGTAGCGCAGAGTTTGTATCTTTCAAACTCTGCGCTACCTTGCTTTCTCAGATTGCTAGGTAAAGAGCATCGGCACTTGATGCTCGATGCGTACATGCGTCGCGATGCTGTCGAGCACGAGACGGGCGGAAATATGCGCGAGTTCTTTCGGTTCCACTTTGTGCAGGCCGCCCCCATACACGCGGCCTTCGGAGATGAGCTGCGCCGGTGTGATGCGCTTTAGCGCCTCGAACACATGCACCTCAAGCTCGGGATGGTCCTTCAGTGTGCCACGCAAGCGGCCTTTCGGGTAGAGCATCAGATAAACGTTATGGGCGGTCGCCTGGGAGCGATTCCAGATAAAGCGGAAGGGCTGCTTCCCGTTGCGTGAGCGGCCCATGTAGGTGCAGAGGAAAGGTGCTGGGGGACGCTGTTCCTGCGAGTACCAAGGCGTGCGGCGGCTGGCAAGATAGGTCTCGTGGATGTTCTGCTGTCGGCCTTGCTGCAGGTACTCATAGAAGCGCGGCCAAGTGGTCTTGATCCGTTCCTCCGGTTCGTTGCAGTCGAGCAAATAGAGGCGCGGGGATACATCGGGCGCTCCGCTCGGCAGCGACTCGATGACGTCCTGGGTCAAGTGACGGGGGCCGGGGAGTATCGGCTTTAGGAAGGGGCGCGGGATTTGCCAGTTCTCGATATCGGTCTCAGTGAGTAAGAAAAAACTGTTTGAGCCGGTCGCAAGTCCACGTTTGATGGCGAAGATGTCGCCGAGGTTCAGCTCGCCGGTATTCTCTACGGTCGTGCGGGCGGGAAAGTGCGTCCACTTGCGCGACCGACGGAGCATATCGAGCGAAACAAGTGATTCATTTTCCGGGTGCTCGATTGGGCCAGCAAACGAGAAACGGGCCGCGTGACCTGGCGGGGGAGGCGATTTGCGAAAGACCACGACGGCGGACGATACGAGCGCGTCGGTAAACTGTACGTCGGTAGGGCAGAAGCGGTGAATGTGCAGGAGTGTCACGCGCTCAGTGAAATAATGGCGCAAGGTGACTCCGTAATTCACGTCCATGAATTCGGAGGGAATGAGCCAGACGGCAAGGCCGTCGTCTTCCATCCAATTGTGACAGAGCAAAAGGAAATAGCAGTAGAGTCCAGCAAGCCCGCTGATGTCGAGGTGCAGTGATTGACCGAGATACGCCTTGAGGCGTTTTTTCACGTCCGAGGACAAGTGATGGTGCCGGACGTAGGGCGGGTTGGTGAGCACGAGATTGAAACGCTGTTCCGGTGGGCGCTGTTCCGTGAAATCTCCCTTCACAACGTTAAGGCCGATCTTTCCCCAAAGGGTGGCGGCAGTTTTCGCAAAGATGGGGTCAATCTCGACGCCCACCGCCGCCGCTATCCGCTGCAGCGGGAAGGCCTGCGAGAGTGCCGAGTAAAAAGAGCCGGTGCCGATAGCCGGGTCTAGGAAGCGTATCGGCGTATTTCCCATCAACGCGTGCGCGTAACGGGCGATGCTCAGTGCAAGCCCGGGAGGGGTTGCAAACTGTCCCCATTTGTTCCGCTCCGACGCGGTCTTAAGACTATCAAGGCGCGTCTGTTGTTCCTGGCGACGTTCCTCGATGGCGTGTACTGCGGCGGGATCCATTGTTTCCCTTCAGATTCCGAGCTGGTCGATGTCCTCGATGCGATGCTCCCATATCCAGTCAATGCCCTCAGCAGCTTCGTAGCCGAGATAAGCCGCATCGAAATAGCCGCACAGGAAAAGTACAAAAACAATCTGATCGCCGTAAGTGGTTTTTAGCTGGTTGATTTTCGTGGCTTCCTCTTTGCGGCGCTTGTTGACGTTGGTGAAGTCACCGGCGGACTTCGCTTCGATGAGCAAGGGGAGGTGGGGCAGCTTGATCTTTTTGGGTTGGATTACAGCGTCGATGGGGATCTTAACGGTTTTAGCCTCTGCCTGGGAGGGTTTTACAAGCACGTTAAGCCGAAAGGTGAAGGTGCCGGGTTCCATCTGCGTAATCGGAGTCGAGGTGGGGTGCGCCTTGAGCTTGTAGCCGCGTGCAGTGAGGTATTGCTCGATTAGGGCGAGCTGGCGCTTCTCCTGGGCGTTCCGCACAATTGGCTCGGCCACGGCTCCGCACAGCCTGTCAGCAACGATGGTTGACGAGCGGTAGCGTTCTTCCTTGGTGGGGCGGCGCTTTTCTTCCACCCACGGAAAGATGTCGACGTCGAGCATCTGCGAGAGAATGCCTGTAATCCTGCGCAGGTGTTCTTCCAAAAGCTCTGGCGAGAGTAGCGGCGGAACCTTGCCTTTTTCAAGGGTGCCGACGAGATTCTTACTCGAGTCGGCAAGGCCGATGAGCCGGTCACGGGCAAGCGGTGGACAGGTGGACATGCGGAGCGTCGGCAAAATAGCCGGATATTTCTTAATCACGTCGGGCGTAATGGCCCTGAGGTCTTGTGTGAAGGAAAGGCCCTGCTGAACGCTCTGAATGGTTTTCTTGCGAGTGTCGCGGTAGGCCTTCGGGGCGAACTTCATGAACCATCGGTTGAACTGGTCAACCGAGGCGCGGGTGTCTGCCTTCCACATTTGTGGCTTATTGGCATTGATGGACATTGGCTACTTTACCCCGGATTTTCGTTTTCATTTCCCAGCCGACCGGTAATATATATCTGACCGCCTTCGCATGCAATGCTCCAGCATGGTAGCTGGTAGCGCAGACCTCGGTTCTCAGAGGTCTGCGGTTCTTGTGCGGTCGTGAAAAGCCGCGGACCTTGGACAACAGGTCCGCGCTACCTTGCTCTGCGGCTTGTAAGAGAAAGAACCGCAGAGTAATGCGCTGCCGCGCACAACTCTGCGCTGCGCCTTCGCCGCCTGCTCCAATCAGGTTATCACTGTGACTCGAACAAGCCGCCGCTACATCTGCAACTCCCGCCGCACCGACTGAGCAAATTCATCCACCGCGGCGAGCGGTTGCAGGGCGACTTGGGCGTCCTCCAGGATGCGCCGCGAATGCAGGGCCGTTTCATCGGTGGGGGCCGGCAAGCCTTCGACCACGGCGGTCAGTTCGGCAGGTTCTTTGCGCCGGAGGTAGTGCAGCGTATTGGCCAGCACGTGCGCCAGATCGTTGTCGCGCTTGAGCGAGAGCGCGTGGATCAGCTTCACGTGGCCGTTGGGTTTTCCCTCCACCAGCGGTGGCCGGTAGCCATAATCGAAATTGAGCGGATCACCCTCCTGGGTCCACTGCTTGGCAGGAATGCGAGCCTCAAACAGAGGATGACCCAGAACACCTGCTCCCTCGAAGGCGCGATTCAGCCGCTGCTTGATGCGCATGCGCGTGTCCTGAAGAAGGGGCGCCTTGCGGGACGCAGTGACGTAACGGGCAAAGAGGTCCTGGATTTCCGCTTGGGGATCGCGGGCAAGACAAGTGCGCGGCGCGGTGACCTGGATCATATTGGAGTAAGTTTCCTGCATCTCCTGGAGGTACTTCTCCAGTTGCCTTTCCTTTTCCTTCTGCTTGATCTCCTGCTCAAAATGCGGCTGCAACTCCCGCAGCAGGGCAAGATCGGCCTGGGGATGGAAGCGCCGAATGCGGCGAAAATCGTCGGTAAAAATGCAGTCCAGGTACTCTTCTTCGGGACTGTGCAGGAACACCCCGATGTTCAAGCCCTCGTCACGCACCACATCCGGCACGTACCGGATCAGGAAGAAGGAGCATCCCTT
>Ga0315284_10005949_pt1 | contig 17365 bp, 33 predicted proteins | sample YL17G09_16_MG_FD_203696 | JGI IMG/M metagenome (GOLD analysis project Ga0315284, IMG submission 203696) | Sediment microbial communities from Yellowstone Lake, YNP, Wyoming, USA - YL17G09_16 | ecosystem: Environmental > Aquatic > Freshwater > Lake > Sediment | place: USA: Wyoming | collected...
TGGATTCTTATCCATAATATCATCGATTTTTCTTATCTCTTCGTTGAGCATCTTCGTCTGCCTGCTTTTTTTCACCATATTGATTATTCCTTTTTCGACGATTTATCTATCGTGTGGCTTCGTTTCTGTTTTTCCCTGCGTCTGATTTCCTTTAAATATGACTGTAGTATTTCTATTAATTTCTCAAGTTTATCAGAATAGATATACATATCATTATTTGCACCCATCTGTGGCTCGAATTTTATATTTAAAGCTAGAGTGGGTGTGGCTATTTCAAATAGCAAGTCCGAGCAAGTAAAATGGTTGTCATCTATCGTTAATGCTTTTATTAGTTTCACAGTCGTTCACCGTCCTTGCCTTCTACCTTTTTTCTTGGGAAAGTTGAGCCATGACTTGTGCCATAAGCACCCGTTACCGAAATAGTATCCTGTACTCAATCGGCTGACACTAATCTCCTCACCAATCATTTCGACCATTTGCTTGTTTACGCTATGCTCATACTCAAGTTCTTTTTGTCCTAGCTTCAGGTCTTTTACTACGGCTTTCAAGTTCACACCCTCATTATCTCCCTGAGCATCTGTTTCGCTTTCGGACTCAGCGTTCCCTCGACCTTCTCGTTCCTCGCTACATCGAGTTTCAAGGTCACTCCGATTTCGTCCTTGAGTATCTTCTTGTAGTTGCTGAGAAGTCCATCGACATCTTCCCGCTTGCTTGCCAACTGTTTTGCCAGCACCATCTCGATTTTCTCCTCGTTCTTCTCGTCCTTGAGTTTCGCGTAGGTGTCTTCCAGCAGGTTCTTGACCCTCTGCTGAACCTCGTCTGATACATCCTGCGCAATTTTACCTTTCATCCCGTAGAGGTCGAGGGCGGGTATTATACGTAGGTCTACCCTATTGTCGCTACCGTTTGCGTTCTGCTTGTCGCACCACTCGCAGAACTCCACCCACTTTTTGATGTTCTCCTCATTATTGGCTTTTGGCATAAACCATACGCCACCCCGACCAACTGTATATGGAATGCCATCGCCTTGCCTGACGAATTTTCGAAGAGAGTCCCTGATTTGTTTGCTGGTGTATGATTTCATCAGAACTTTCCAGTCGTCGATGATTACGCCTTTGAGATACATGGCTGTCTTCTCATCGCCCTGTGACATCGGCTCTGCTTCGATGTGACATTTCTCGTTGGGCTTGTCCTCGTCCTCTATAACCAGTGTTATACGGGCGAGTCTATCGAATTGTATATCGGATTTCTTGATTTTCTTGCCGTCCTTCTCGTCCTCAACGAGGAATATTTTTCTATCGATAATATATTCGTGTGGCTTTACTTGGTCTGCCTTATAGACCGCCCTGAACTTCGCATTCGTTCCATATTTTTTCGATAGTGTCGGGCTTGAGAACTCTTCTTCTTTTTCGGTTAAACTGCAAGCGTTTTTAAATGCATCGCGCTCCCTGCTCTTCGATGGTCTGATATCTTCGGGCATCCCGATTTTGTCCATCTTCTTGTCTGCTACATCATGCGATATGAGCCTGTCACCGATTGAGTAGCCTAACAGGTATCCTAGAAATGACCCGTCCTCTGCCTTGCCCATCGCTAACATCTTCCCGCCGAGCCTTGCGAAGTCGCTCTCATCCAGTGTCTTCTTTATCTCGATAGACTTATCTTCCTTTGTTGCTACGGCATCTATAGCGTTTGCGACCTCATTTGCGGTCTCGATTGTTGCTGGCGGATTCGTTGCGACTTTCGGCTTGACAACTTTCAGGACTTCTGTTGGAGATAAGATTGGGAATGCCTCCACAGAACCGTTTTCATTTTTTACTGTCAACACAGTTTCATCTACGTCGATTGAAATGCGGAGATGTTCTCCGACTGTTGGTGTTTCAACTTTCTTCTTCTCGCACCTAGAACATTTCCACTCTTCGCCTTCCTTCCGCATGAATGTTTTACATTTCGGACACTTGTTTCCGTCAAAATGGTTTCCAGTCATTTAGATTCCTCCTTAGATAATATACACGATGCCGTCTTTGACCAGTATGCTGTTCTTCTGCCCTTCGAACGTCACGCACCTGCTTCCGCACGATATTCGACCTTCCTCGTTGTCCTTCAGCGTAATGGATTTGTCCATACCATCCTTGAGCCAGTCCATTATTTGCTCCCTTACTTTAGGAGAACATTCGAGTCCCCGTTCCAATGCCTGCCGAACCTCGCCAGCACCTACAAGTCCCTTCGCTTCGTTCTCGATTGATTTCTTATTGGTCATACTCAAATCACCTCACCCCGAATATGTATGTGGTGGTATATAAGTATATCGCTTTTTGGAGATATATGGAGTATATATAGGTTGCGAAAGCCGATTCTGTCATATGTTACTTCTCCTTCTTGTTGATGGCTTTACGAAACTTGTTTTTTATCTTGAAATGTAAATCGGGATAGTAAACCCAGAAAGTAATACCGCAACCCTCGCCGTTCCGTATATTTTCTACCACAGCCTCATGGGGTTTGAAATGCAGGCAGAAGTCCCTGTGGGTTCTTTTCTTGTATCGGGTCTCGCGGATTACACAGTTCATAGTGAGTTTTTTAAATACTCGCGTTCTCACCATTTGCGAGTAATAACACCAGTCACAGAGTATCGGCATGGTCTCACTTCATTATCATCTGTTTTTCCCAAATACCGTCAATCGCCAATTTCCGAAATGACACACCCTCTTCTTGTTCCATGTCATCCTTTATTATCTTTGCGAGTGCTGGATTTTTCAGACATAATAATTCATATTTTTTCCTGATTCTTGCGATTGTTCTTTGATATTTGATTTCTGCGGGTGTATTATCGTTTTCTGCTTCCCGTTGATAGTATGCCTTCATGTATGCCTTTCTAAATTCTGATTGTTCGTATGCCTTCCTGTGAGCCTTAGCCTCTGGGGTTTGTCTGTATGCCTTCATGTATGCCTTTCTAAATTCTGGTGTCCATTTTGTCATTGTCATACCTTCGATAATTTATCACCTATTCAATCGACCTGAAAGACCGCACTGGCTTCTTGATTATACCCGAATAACTTACATATCTTTTGCTGAACCTTTCGTCGCGGTCAAGCGCATTAAGAACTCTCTGGAACACGTTGAGTGGATGGTTGTTTTTCAATGGCTTCGCTCCGTGCGCCACCGCATAATCATAAACATCGTGCATATAACCCAAGCATCCATAATCTATGACTTTAATTTTCAGAGCGATTACAGCATCACCATACAAAGTTTTAGCCACTTACCCGTCTCCATTATTTTAGCAGACCGTCCAGAGCCTCAAGTTCCCTGTCCGTGACCTTTATTGGCTGATTCCTCACCATTACTCCTGCCTGCGGTTTCTGAATGAAATACTCGATAAATGTTCGTATCGTATCGACCTGTCTCTGTGTCAGTGTCACGGTTTTCATATCCAATCTCCTTTTCACTTCTCACCGAGTATCATTTCCAGCATCAGTCTCGCCTTTTTCGAAAGCTGTTCTCCTTCGCATTTCTGCTCGACTATTTCTGGGATTTCTGGAGTTGTGACTGGCTCTGCCCTACTGACTGGCGCGGTCTTTGTTTTCCTTTTCGGTTTTGGTTTATCTGTTTTTGCGACCTTTTTCGCAACGGGTTTCTTTTTCCATTTTTTAATTGCGTTCTTGACTTTCTTAGATTGTCTTTTGTATTGCTTTGGTTTCCAGTGTTCTCGCATCGCCATCTCGAAGAGTTGCCTATGCATTTCCTTCTGGAGACCGCCGTATTCATCATAATGACTGCGATTGCCATAGTTATCTTCCAGCACATATCTTCTTAGACAGTCGTAATCATCAATTCCGCAAGCATCCCAGAATACCTTAGCGTATGATTTGTTATAATCCTCTGTCATTTGTTTTCACTCAACCTTTTAGTTCGTCGTCTCCGAGTTCGTGGATGTTCATTCTGATTGCCTGCTCCCTCTGCTCTCTTCTGAGCCTCATTTTCTCAGTTGGTTGGATTTTGCCGTTCTCGACTGCCTTTCTGAACGCCCGTGTGATTGATTCTGGGCTTGGTACTTCCATCAGTGCCTTGAACTGGCTGAATGTAATCCTGATTTTAGTCGGATAGAATTTCCTGTAGTAGCGATAGATTAGTTCCACATAGTTGCCTTTGCATGTAGGATGCTCCTCGCATATCCCGATTACACCGTCGTATATCTTGGGCAGTGATTTAATCAGGTCTTGTTCGCTCAATCCAGTGTCTATTCGTCTCTGGCTTGGCGGTAGTTCCTCGTTGTCGAATCTTAATCTCTTTTTTATTATGATGTGTTTTCCCATTTGCATCCCTTCCTAACCAAACAGTTTCCCAAGTCCATCGTCCATTTCTTCTTTTGTAAGTGGGTTTTTTCCTTTTTCTTTCCGTATCCGATGCATATATAAGTCTGGTATTTTATGACGGTCATAGAGATAATGAACTCCTTTTTCGATTATCTCTTGCGATGTTTTGAATTTTTTGTTTATAGAATAGCAGTATTGCTTCGCATCACTCAATTTTTCTCTTCCGTCGATTATATCGCCATTCACGTTGTTGATTATTACATAATGACCCATTGTACCCCTTCCCCTTTTTCTGTGATATTCCTTTACCGTTCCCTCTTCGATTGCCCTTAGATAATTGTTGATTCTGTTGAACTCCATGTGACCTTATTTGCCTGTAGGCTTATCCCCCTTCACCCCAGAGGTGGGTGAAAGTGCTTTGCCATGCACAGGCAGACCCACCCGTTCCCATTCCCACTCAACGATTTCTTTTATCTTTTTGATTATCGCGCAGATTTCTTCTGGGTCGCCTCCCCAATTCGGGTCGAAATAGAATCCTGTTGGATATGCTCGTAATTTGCAGTTGCCTGAAACATGACAGCCGAACCTGACTTCTTTTGGAATATCTGCCATATCTGTATCGCCATCCAAACCGTCGTTGCAAATGTTCCTTTTCCAGAAAGTATGTCCTTCTGGTCTTACCATCCACGCCCACTTGGAATAATATTGCCCATCGTCCTCTGGATATGCATGTTTGAGATAGATATGCAGTGCGTCCCTATACATCTCTCTTGTGATTTTTGCCATTATTTATTCCTCCTCGACCCATTTGATATAATCACGCTCGAAATCTTCTTTGTCTTCTTCTTCTTTGAGTTTTTTTACATAATCTTCCGCGAATTTCTTTCTGTCCTCTTCTTCTCGTTTCTTGTATTCCTCTTCGAGTATCTTCTTGCGTTCCTCGAACCATTCCTTGAACCAATCGCATTTGTCCAAATCTTCCTGCTTGAGAAAACACTTTATCTCCTCAGCAACCATACGAGTACCACCCATCAACAGAATGACGCTTACCGTTTTTCCAGTCTTATGCTTGAACATCGCGGTTACTCCAGTTTCGTCTGGCGTCTCGAAATAATTGAAGTGTCCTGATTTCTGGCATTTCGGGCATATCTTATCCTCATTCAACATATGTTACTTCACCCATCCATTTTATAATCGAGACAATTGCCTTTCAAATCGCACCTGAGAATACGCATATTGCATTCGATGGATTTGTTTGTTTCTTTACGATTTTTACACACGGGGCATCTTTTTCTAAGTCGCTTTTCATGTTTTTCGCAATCCAAGTGATAATGGTATGTCCAATCTTCGGGTTCGTTTGCGCACATCGTTCTCTCGCCGAGTTTGATTTGCTTCCCACAGATAGTGCATTCTCGTATTGGATGACCACACAGACAGCATTTCTTTAATGTTGTTGGCTTACATTCAGTCTGATTCCCCATTTACTTCAACCCCTTACTTAGTCTCTTTGTTTTTCTTGTGAAATTCTGCTTCCATATATGAGCGTTGGTCTGAAATCATTATTGTCTTGCCATCTTGGTCGAACCATATTCTTAGGTCGTATTGGGGTTCGCTGTTCTCTTCGACCAGTCCCTCCTTGATTTGAATGCCATACCTTTTCAGATTGCGTTCCAGTGGGTTTTCCCTTTGCAAACATAACATGTCCCTATCGAACCATCCGAGCCTGAAACTATCATCTACCCAGACATCGCCTCTGCTGTTGATTGACATTCGCTCTGACCTGACACCGACCATCCCTGAAAGCCAGCATATTATTTCGTTATCTGTTGTCATTATTTATTCCTCCAGTATTTTTTCCTTTCTTTCACAACCTCGTATGTGAATGCGCAGTGCATCTTGCCATCTCTTTTATCAGCCACGCATTTTATAGCCGTGGGTTTAATTACTTGGCTCTTGAACATTGTGTTGTCATATACACCTGCCTCACTTTTTCTTTCAATCATAAATCTGAACATGAACATGAGACTGTAGAGTGCCAGTATTATTGTAATACAATATAATCCCGCATTTTCCGTTACCATTGTTATTAATGATACTGTGATTGACGCCACGCCGAATAATAGAGATAGCATTAGATGTTTATTCATATGTTACTTCCCCCTTTAATGCCCCGCTACATTCCGCCCGTGAAAGTAATCGTCGTAGGCGATGTATCCAGCGTATTTGTCGTGTCCCTGTATATCATAGCCCTCTGGGATTGCGAACCTTACTGCAATCTCATACTGCCCCCCGCCAATTTCGCGTGGCGGTTCGACTGTCAGAGTATCGAAATGCCCGTGCTTTGATATCCATACATGACCCTTTACCATATCGCGTATGCTCTGTGGTAGCGTTCCCTCGAAGAATGCGTTGATTTCTGCCTTGTACCTGTCTGCAAGTTTCTTTTTCTGGTCTTGATAAGTGTTTAGTGGTCTTGGCATCGGAGCATAGTCGGTGCATTTATAATTGCCATCTTCGCACGAGCAGATTCCCTTCTGGCAGTCGTTGACATGCCTGCACGGTATCCCGCCGAACTGTTCCCACTGCATTTCAGTCCACCTTCTTCTGTCTCAGGCATCCGAATCCTCTCTGGCACGGTGGCTGGCTAAAGAAGGTTTGTGGTGTGTAGTCGTCTTGGCATCGTTGACATCTCTTTTCGCCTTTGGTGCATCGCTCAAATTCGAACCCTATTGGCACTCCACAGCATCCGCAGATTTCTTCTTCTGGCATTTCAATCACCCACAGAAATCTTACAAGTTCCTGTTTTTATATCGATTAAGCCCACTCGATAATGATAGCCTTCTTTTTTCTTTGTGTTTAACAGCATCAGTCTTGCCAAAAGAAGCGCATCCTTTTGGGTGTTGTGTCCTGCAACCGCATGTTTAATCTCCGTTCCGATTACGGTGTCTTGCGTAGGGTCTTTGTCGTTTATTTCGTGAATCTCCACTTTCCATCTGCATTTCAAGTCAATCACCTCTTTGCATCCACACATATCATTACACATCTGCCTTTTTGTTCCTCGTATTTGCATGGCTTTCTTTCTACAAATGGGATTATGCCGACAGCACGAAGGTCGTAGCCACATCGGGGGCAGTCTATATATTCTCCATCATATTCCCCATCTTCTTGCCTTATTTCTGTGACTTTGCATTCATCATCGTTGCCTTCCCAACCACATTTAGGACATTTGTATTCTAACAACTGAATCACCCGCAGAAAGTCGTCGCCAGCAGGCTCAAGCCCCTCTTCTCGATATCGAACTCGACGCCTTTTGCCTTCATGCCGTTCACTATTGCCATCACTGTCTCGGTGGTGTTCTCGATTTCACCGATGAATGTCATCCTGCCCTTGTAGAATTTAATCCGCAAGTTCCTTCCGTTCAACATATGTTGCATCCTCCTCTTCATCCATCGCTGGCTTCTTCTCGAACTGCTCCATCTTCGCATCCACGCCTTTTTCCTTCATCGCCTCGTAGATTGCCTTTGCAGTCTCCAGACATTTCGTTCCCTTGAAGCCCTCCATGTCCATCTCGACCTTGCCACCTTTCTTGAACCTCATCTTTATCCTGCTCATTCAGTCTGCCCCCCTTAGTTCAACGACCTTTTCGCCGTTCTCCTCGATTATTTCCATCTCGGTCTCGAAGCCCAACTCGATTACCTTCAGCCTTGCTACAACTCCCTCGTAGGTCTGCTCAAGCAGGTCTTTGAATACCATGAAATCGCGCTCTGCCATGTTCTCGCCTGTGAACATCACAGTGCCTTCAGAATTGATTGTGATGTCGATTCCATATGTAGAGTTTGTCAACTGCACTCCGATGCCGTTAGCCCTCATTGTGCTATGCGCTCCGAATGTCCCCCATACCTTGATGTCCTTGACGATTCGAATTAGTTTCTTCTGCTCAAGCCATTTCAGCGCGAGTTCTAGCATTTCCTTGTCGGCACACCGTATTGATGTGCCGTAGGTCGCGTTGTGGCTCATTCAGGCATCCCCCTTTTCGTCGTCGAACATATCCTTCAGCTTCTTGACCTTGCTGGTCTTCTTCTCTTGGCTGTCCTCTGCCTGCTCGTAGAACCGTGTGTCGTTGGTGAATCTCTTTGCGAGTTCCATATACTCGTCGAACTGCTTTTTCCTCTCGTCCTTGTTGACGATGAATGTGTTGACCGCCTCAAGGAAATGCTTTTGACTGACCTCTTCCGCGCCCTCGTTGAACGCGATGAATGTTGCCCTCTGGCAGACCGCTTCTACCTCTGCGCCGTTGTAGTGTTCGCATTTCTCTGCTATCTCAGCTAGATTCACAGTCTTTGCAAGCGGTATCTTCGATTTTACGCTCGTGTGGACTCTGAGGATGCCTTCTCTAGCCTGTGGGTCTGGGAGTAGCATTGGCACGAGTCCATCGAACCTTCCGACACGTCTCATTGCGTCATCCAAATCCTGTGGTCTGTTGGTGGTCGCTATTACGATTGCCTGCCTGTTCTCGTCGCCAAGCCATGAAAGAAGTTCAGAGAATATCTCCTTGCTCGTCCCGCCGTCGAGTTCACCGCCTGACCTGCCTCTTGAGCCGAGCCTGTCGATTTCATCGATGAACACAACACATGGAGACATAGAATCGATTGTCTTGATTGCCTCATTTAGTCTCTGTTCCGATTCACCCACGATTCCTCTCTTGATGTTCTTGAGATTGAGTTCGACGAATGGCATATCGACTTCTTTGGCAAGTGCCTTTGCGGTCACGGTCTTTCCCGTGCCAGCCATTCCAAACACTATGTAGCCTTTCGGGTACTTCAGTCCGAGAGCCTCTGCCTTCGACCTGTTCTTTATCACATTGACTATCCTGCTGGTGAAGAATCCTTTGAGATAATCGTAGCCACCGATGCCCTCGAAGCCTATCTTGACTTTGTGGACGGTAAGCGATGATTTCTTGTTTATCATATCTGTCTTGATGTTGGTTATTGTCGGGAGGTCGAACCTGCCGTGCCTGAAGATGCTTTCAAGCAATGCGCTCTCTGTCTGAGCCTTGTTGAGACCGCCAGTTGCCGAAACTACGACCTCGATATCTGCATCAGTTACTTCAGTAAGTGCTTTGCATTTTGGGGCTTTCATATATTCGTTCTTGACCTTCCTTACGATGTTCCTGCGCTCATCTGCTGTAGATGGCGGTATTGCAATTACCGTTGAGTTGTCGATGGTCTTCTGGTGGAATACGCTCGTGCTGTGCGTGAACACAATCAGAGTTGATTCGCTGTCGAAGATATCGGCATCCTGAACCCACGACTCAAGTGCCATGTCAAACGATTCTGGCTGGTGCGGTTTCTCAAGCCTTACATTCGTCATTATGATGATGGCTTTCTCATTCTTGAGTATCCTGTCGATATCGCCGATGCCTTTGTTCTTTTCCTTTGCCTTTTCGAGTTTCTTGAACATATCGGTCTCTTCGGTCTTGACGGCTTCGGCGAAGTTAAATTCGCCATCGTCATTCACGCCTGAAATTTTCATCAGTCCCTTCCAGCCATCGTAGAGATAGATTTTCTCCCTGTCTTCTTTAGACTTACCGTAGATACCGAAAATCTTGTCTCCGTCCTTGCCCCAAAGCATCCTAATTGTGTCCCTGACCCTCATCTCGTCGCTTGTGACGAGGAATGTAGTGGTTGACTGGTTCGCTTTTCTCTTGATAATCAGTTCGCTGATATAGTTCTCGCCATTCATTTTCATTCCCCCTTCTTCCTTGCCTGAGGACATCCCCACATCACACACATGCCATTCGGTCTGTTATCCTCAGGACTATGGCACTTTTCTGTGCCGTCTCTCTTACAGTTACCTGTCATACTCAAATCACCTCACCCCGAATATGTATGTGGTGGTATATAAGTATATCGCTTTTGGTAGATATGTCGAGTATATATAGGTTGCGAAAGCCCTGCAACATATGTTAGATGCCTTTTTCGACGGCTAACAGCATAAAAACGATTCGATTTTGTCATCTGGAGGGCAGTTGTCCCTGATGCATGTTTTGAACATTATGTGCCTGTTGTTTTTCTTCCCCATATTAGAAGGGTGACAGCAGATAATCTGATTGGTCGAACTAATTGCGCCCGTCACCAAATCCTTCTGCTCAAGCACGAATTTCTGCCGATACTGACACCTGAACGGCGATACTCTCCATGTCTCGCTCATTCTTTTATAGTAGCCGAGCGCATCTTTATAAAATTCCTTCTGAGCCTTAGTCAGTTTGAACTCCTCTAACCGCTTCAAAAACTCTTTCGCTTTTTTGCCTTTCAGCACTGGCGTAGCTTCTGGAAATGCCATTTTAATCAGTCTTTTCCTTGTAGTTGCAATCCATTCCGCCGTCAATCGACCCATCCTCATTCTGCTTTCCTCTAAACCTACAGGTCATCCTGACCTTTTCGTTTTCGCAGATGAACCCCTTAGTCTCATCTCCATCAAGAGGTCTGCAATGCTTTACCTGCAACCCGTTCTTTTTGTCGATGTATTCCTCGACCATCGCACCGAGATTACTTTCAGGCATTTCAACCATCCGAGTCCAGTACCTTTTCGACTTCCAGTAAATTATGGGCTTGTAGTTCTCCGCATCTTTTCGGACTTCCTTTGCGAAGCCTGCATTTAACGGCAATTCGCTGTTCCTCGCCTTCTCCCGTCTTAGTCCCTTCGCATTCGCTTATGCATCCGCTTGAGGTTGCGGTGTGTTTATGCTTCCTATCCATTGAAACCATCCATATCCTTAATCATTATGGTCTTTCTTCGATTCGCATAAGCACTTGGCACACACTTTTCTACAGTTTCCTTGACGGTCTGCTCAATCTGAGTCTCAAGTATATCTTGGAGTTTGATTATAAATTCATCGTCGAGTTTAAATTTTATCAGCTTGCTCTTTGATTCCTGCATTATGGCGTATGTCTTAGCAAGTCGCCACAACTTTTGTTTTTTTATGAGCATGACCTATCGCCTTCTTGCCTTTTCTTCCTTCGTCTATAGCTAAAAGAAAATTAGTGCCTGCGTCTGATATCTTCCATTCTTTTTTGCTGATTCTAAAAACAAAACCATTGTCAACGAGGCTTCTGATATGCTTGTGGGTAGTGGAGTAAGACAATTTCATGTCCTTGCCTATCTCGTATATTGACTTCGTTTCCTTCAGCACACGAAGTATCTTTTCCTTAGTCCCGTTGACAACATCAGACATTGTGCGTCCCCTCAGAACTCTGGCGGATTGTCTATCTCGAACTCTCCGACGCAAGACTGTTTGCCAGTCCGTCTGTCCTCTTTGCATTTCATGTTCTTCATCGATACTTTGGAGTTCGTGAAAAACGCACCCTTTTCAGATTCGGGCTTCAGTTCCCTCGATGCGCTGTCAGGACATTCTATCTTGCCCTCGTCGTTCATCCTGCACCCTTTGGGTATCCGCATCTCCTTTAAATCTTCCTTTTTCTCATCACCCATTGATTCTCCCTCCGCATGTTTTTTTGCATTTGACTTCTGGCTTGTTGGGCTTAGTCATATCGATAGTGCATTTAGTCCTGCACCTGCCCCCGACCAGATTGTACCCGCGCATTTACCCTTCCGTCCTGTGGTATCCCCTCTATAGCTCTTCCTCTTTGGAGAAATCGCCGACCATCAATTTCGCTGAACTCGGCTTGCCGTTCTGTGTGCAGACCTGTAGTTTCTGCTTGGTCGATGAGTCGTAGAGTACGTCGCATTTCTCTTTGCTCTCTTTCTTCGGAACAGGCTTTTTTGTCTCTTCGGTCTTCTCTTCGACAACATCCTTGTCACAGACCAGACGACCTTCCTCTATTCGAGGATTACGGCAGATGCTCTCCTTTTCTTGGTTTTCCATTTCACCATCTCCTTTTGAATCAGATTACTGGAAATTGTGAAAAAAGGATTCCAGTAAAATGACTCTGGAACGGTTTACTTCGATGGCTTCCCGCAGTCGGAATCGTTGTCCGAGTATTTCCAGATGGGTTTTCCGTTCTCATCTTCACATAATTTCCTGCACTTGCCCTGCTTGTCCCTTTCGAACTTGCAGTTCTTCACTTCTTTGGGTTGCATTTACTTACACCACACCTGTATCGCTTTTCGACTATATATATGTTGCGCCATACAAGAAATCCGATATGGGAATTAACCGTAAAATTGTTTATGACTATATATACTTATTTATCGATTTTGATGATGCATTGCATAAAAACAAAAATATTAAAATTGGAAAGGGGTATGAGTGGGAGATGCTATCTCCCTGCTGTGTCCGTTTATGGCGCAATCACAGGTATTGTCTTGACGGTCTCAAGTGCATAATTCGCGCCACCGAGCAGTGCGAGTATTATGCCGAGAGCCACTAGATACCAGTAGTTCTTGCCGAGAGCGTCCCTGAAGACAACCGCGCCCAATATCACGATAATGCCGACTATCGCAATCACTATGCCGATGTCCTTTGCATGATTAGCTGGTGCTACTTCTGGAACTACGGGTGGAGGCGGTGCTACATATGCGCCAAGTGTCACCTGCGCCCAATCTTCTGCGTCAGTTAGCTCGTATCCTCTCCAAAGGTCTGTTGCATCCTCTGGATATACCCAATCACCGCTTGTTGTATCCGCGCCTGTTGCGTAGAACCCGATTGTGTCGCCAGTAACGATTGTCTCGTCCTCGAAGTTGAATGAGGCAAAAGGTATTGCCATTTCAACAATCACATGCTCGTATTCGTCGAGGTTTGGTGATTCTGCAAAGCCCCATACTGCCTGATACCTTACGTCGGGTGTAGATGTTGCATCCCCGCCGTCTCTCCATAAATCAATCCAGAGTTCCCTGTCGTGAGCATCGGTATCAAAGTCGAACTCGCCGTCGTCGTTCTGGTCAAATGCAACGGTAAGCCAATCGCCATCGCCGATTGTATCGTCCCATGTAAGGTCGAATGCTATGTATATAGTATCGTTGGTGTTCATCATGTAGAGATAGATTTCGCTATCTTCATGCCCTGCTTCAGGCTCGAAGAGCCAGAACACCACCTTAGCATCGGCATACTCGCCAGCAGTGATGTTTCCATCAAGTGTTGGCACATCCGCCGTGAAAGGCGATGTGAATGTCGTCTCGTAGTCCTTTGCAAGCACAGTCGTTGCCGAACAGAACACCAGTGCCAGCATTGCGATTACTGAGACCAGCATTATCGGTATTTTTTTATTCATTTTCTTCCACTCCATTTCTCATGTTTCACAAAAAATAAGGCGATGGTAGTTGCCTACCATGTCCCGATTGTCTGAATCATCCATGTCCAGAACTTGTGAACCACTCCGCCGTAGCCGTAGTAGTAGCCTACACCGACACCCATCATTATTCCGCCTAGTATCATTGGGACGGTTGCTATTGCGCCTGCATTGTCGTAGTTTTTCTTGTTGAGGTATTTTGCCAAGTCCTGCCAGCCGATGAGTCCACCAACGAACACGATTGCGCCGATGTACCCGACCCACTGACCGATATCCTTAGCCCAATCCTTCTCGATTGCAGGTGTTGGGACTGGTGTTACAGTCACCAGTTCATAGCCGTAGATGTCAACATTATCTACGAATGCGACTGGTTGCCATAGTGGAGTTACTGCTTCGGGCATACCTTTCGGTAATGGAGACCCGATTATACCGTAGTCAACCCATCCGAAGAATGCCTGCCTGATTTCGCCAACAGGTATTCTGATATGCGTGATATCAACTTCGTCGGACTCGCCTGAAACCGTATCTGTCACATTGACGGTTGCGGTCTTGTCCTCTGGGTTGTATATCTTCTCGATATGATACCACCTTGCATCATATACGGTAAGGTCTAGTTCCTTGAACTGTAGTGTGTCTGTGGTGTCAACATACCATGCATATAAGCCATCTGCCTGAGTGTCGAGACCGCTTCCAGATTCAAAACTGTTTACGAACACTACACCGACCTGACCTACACCGTCTGATGTGTCGAGAGGCATATCGGTTCCGATGTTTGTGTCGTCAATGCATCCTTCCCACATTTCGAATGCTTGAAACACTACCGATTGCTGAAGATATATGTCGTTATCCGAATAGATTGTGGTGTTTGTGGTGTTTGTGATGTCGTCCTGAGTGTATATGCCGTAAGACCAGTTAAGTGTAGCTGGTGCTGTTCGAGTTACATATTCCCATGAGACATTAAGCGCGTTGTAGTCGATGCTGTAGTCATCCTCTTCAATCTGTGTCTCCCATGCGTTCCAGTCAACTTTTGTCCGTGTATCAAAGTTGTCCGAGAAAGTAGTTACCTTCTCGTAGTATGTCGTAGCCGAGACTGGCATCGCCATTAGCAACGCCACAATCGCACACAAGCCCATCACGAAAATTCCCGCTTTCGTTCCGTTTTTCATGCCTTTCATCTCCGTTTCTTCAATGCATCCTACAGATGCCATCTAAAAAGGATAATACCATACTGGCTTATAAACCTAATTGTATTGTGCGCATAAATCATCGATGGGGTTCAAAGAATCAGAAAAAATTAAACAAGTTACTTTTTACCTCGATTCTTGGTTGTTTTAAAAGATATCATTTACCTTTTGTTAAATATGATTAGTTTAATACACCTTTATAAAGGTGACATCATCCCTTTCGGGCTTCCCGCTTCTTCGACATTACATGCCAAATCCTGTGATGGACTTGGTAGTGGCAACATCTCCACAGGCGTTTTATTATAGAGTTCGAGACTGTCCGCCCCTACTCTTTTCTTTAGATATCTATTTAAGATGTTGAACGAGGCGTTCAAGTCCCTGTCTGATTTGTATCCACAACTCGGACAAGAGTGGATTCGCTCAGACAGGTCTTTCTGCACCCAATTCCCGCATCTCGAACAGATTTGCGAAGTCCCGTTGGGATTGACATAATACACTGAGCCACCAGCACTGTCAGCCTTGTAGCTCGTGTACCTAATCAACTTGCCCCAACTGGCATCACCTATAGATTTCGCCAATTTATGATTCTTCAGCATATTCTGGATTCGTAAATCTTCGAAAACAATAATATCTGCCCTGTTTACCAAATCCCTGCTTACCTTGTGCAGATAATCATCTCTCTTTCGCTCAACCCTTCTATACGCTCTCGCTAATTTCTTAATGCACTTCTTTCTTTTTCCACTGCCTTTTATTTTGTAGCTTACTTCTCTACTCCAGTGCTTTATTTGCTCTTCACTCTTTCTCAAATATTTCGGCGGTTCTATGGTCGTTCCATCTGTCGCCTTGATAAGTTGCTTGAGACCGATATCTATCCCGATTGCTGTCTTTGGCACTTTCTTTGTTTTCTCTTCTCTTTCAACCGTAAATATCGCATACCATTCGTTATCCGAGTGTTTCTTTATCGTGCAGGTCTTGATTTTTCCTTCAATCTCCCTGTGCTTAAACATCCTGATTTTGCCTATCTTTGCAAGCATCAGATTTCCATCCGCCATAATTACAAATGCACTGTTTGCATTTTGTGGATATGTTATGGATTTGTATTGTTTACTCGATTTGAACCTCGGAAATCCCACTTTTATTTTATATCCTTGCTTGCGTAATTTGTTACGTCTGAAAAAGTTATCGAATGATTTGTCCAACCTCTTTGTTGCGTTTTGCAGGACTTGTGAATATATCTCCCTGTATTCTGGCATCTCCTCTTTTAATCTGGGTAATTCATTTTCTTGCTCTCTGACCTTCACACTCTTTCTTTGCACTCGGTATGCTAGTATCCTTTGTTCGAGTTCAGTATTGTATAGCTTCTTGCATAAATAAAGCGTCCTTTCGAGTCGTTCTTTCTCGTCTGTCTTTGGATATATCCTGAATTTATATGCTCTTTGTTCCATAGATACTAATTACAATATAATTGTAATGGTATATAAGGCTAAAGGGGGGGTGGGTGAATGTGAAAAATAATGTTTTTTTACCATAAATGTATGGTTGGTCTCTAAAATATACCAACTATCTTTGAATAGTAAAAAACATGTCGAAAAATAAAAAGAAAGGGCGTTGGAGAGATTCTTAATCTCTCCTCCAGCCTCCTCTCTTGCTTGACTCGTAGTTGATATACATCCCAAGTATCGTCAGGACGCCAATCACCAGCACATTCACAATCCACGCTGTTGAACTTGCGATTGATGCCAACCAGTTATACTGTGACGGAGTTAGTCCGAGCAAACACGCAAGCACATACGCTATCACAGCCACAATCAGCACACTCGCCAACACCCTTGTCGATGTCTCCATGCCTTTTCACCTTGTAATGGTGTATTACTTGCTTGCATATAAACATAATTGTTTTATGCGCATAATTCTATCGACGGTGATTTGAAAAATGCTTGTATTTTGATTTTTTGTGTTTTTGGTTTCAAAAGCATTGATTCAGCAGTTTTTTGATGGAGTTTCTACTTGCGCCTGTTCCAACCTTTTTTGCGCACAGGTAGCCATCCGCTTATGCTCTGCCTGTTGAAGAAAATACCCAATGCTGTGAGCGACACGATGATTATCGCATATATTATCTGGCTTGTATTGAATGCTGATGTCGTAGCAGGCTGGTCGCTATGCTCGATTATATGTATTATATAGTATTGGGTCGAGATTTTACCTGATAGAGATTCTGCATCTATTCTATACGAGATGTTCGTCTCCTTACCTAATGCCTGTATGTTGTATGAATAGTTGCCGTTCCTGCTGTCACCTGATAGGAGTGTCATTGCGTTTGTCTGGAAGGCTGGCAGGTTTGGATTCGTTGCATATACTGTTTTGACCGATGTGATGGGGAACTCGCTCTGCACATTTACCACCACAGTAGTTGCAGTGCTTATGTAGTTGTATTGCTCGGTTGTATCGCCTTTCTTCCATTGACCTGCTTGTATGACATCTATAGTTATGGGTCTATTGGCTGGCGCGTATAATTTACCTATCCTGTTGCCAAAGTATTCGGTGAACCATATGTTGTCGCCTGAACTATCTGAGACAATACCATACGGATGTGATGAAGCGGTTGGTATTTCGTATTCGGTTA
>Ga0315284_10005950_pt1 | contig 17364 bp, 27 predicted proteins | sample YL17G09_16_MG_FD_203696 | JGI IMG/M metagenome (GOLD analysis project Ga0315284, IMG submission 203696) | Sediment microbial communities from Yellowstone Lake, YNP, Wyoming, USA - YL17G09_16 | ecosystem: Environmental > Aquatic > Freshwater > Lake > Sediment | place: USA: Wyoming | collected...
TACAATATTATTTGGCTCTACAAGATTTTCTTCTAAATCAAGAGGCGGCTCCTCTGGATGATACCAGATTTTTTGAAGCTGTTCGTTAGTTAATTGTCTTAATTTTATTTTGAGGCAAACTTTTCTCAAATCCTCTAGCACGGAAACTCAACATGAGACTTAATCATTTTAAGTTTTTCCCAATAGATATTTAAGACTAATGAATATTGCGTATTCAACATTTCTGCTACATTAGGTGGTTGGAGCATAACACCACCATTTTCATAAGTAAATTCTCTACCTCGCTCTAATAAGGCTTGAGATGCTAAAGCGTATAAAGTTGCTCCTTCGACCAAAATAGCCGCAAATCTTTCTACGAAAGAATCTTGATCAAAAGTATAGTTTGTGAATCTTGGTATTTGATTAAAATCAGAAAGTGATAAAGCTAAAAAGTTTTCAAGCGTTTCATCGCTATAAATATCAGAGTCAATATAAACAACATTTTGATTTGCATCAATAGATTGTTTTTTGCATCTACTAGATAGTCTGTCTCTTAAATATCCTTTTAACTTTTCTAAATTACTCATTTGTTTTCTTTCTTATAGGCATCGAAGGTTTCAGGAAACGTTTCTTCATTTTCCTTCATATTATAATCATTTACCCATTTAACAGGATCGTATAAATTATCATATTCTCCATGCGGAATATTAGTCCCAGAAATCCATGTTTTTGGATGTTGCTCAATTTTAATTGCTTTGAAAGGATCTTTGTATAACTGATGAAAAGTTTCTAAAACCTCTTCTCTGGTATCCGGATCAATCAAATCATATCCTCCACATAAATACTGTATATAACTAAGATCTATGATGTATGGACCTTCTGTTGTCAAAACAACATTTACCATGTGCCCTGGAAGATTTTTTGTAATTACGGGGAATCCCGCCGTCGCGGCGACTTCAGCAAAATCTGAGGATATTGTTGAGCATATTTTCATTGAACCGCTACGCAGCATATATCTATGAATTAATTTCGGAACCAAACTATCTAAAAATGTTTTAAATTCTGAAAATGAACGTATTTGAACTTGAGGAAATTTGCCATGTAAAGAATCTAGCGTGGATTGAGCGAATTGCTCATAATCCGTCAAATCGGCATATTTTTTATAAATAGCGGTTTTAGTTAGCATTTCTGGTCTTCCCGGTAGGATTCGAACCTACATAAATCAATTTAGGAAATTGATGCCTATCCCTTAGAGCTACGAGAAGATTATTTAAATGCTAATTTATTAACAGATATGGGTTGCGCCCTCGGCGGGACTTGCACCCGCAACCTGAAATTTTAGAGATTTCCGCTCTACTGTTGAGCTACGAGGGCATTACATTAATCATCTTTGCGTATTGTCCAGATAACGCGCGCCGCATTAGTTTCAGATACGAATTTTTTACATTCATCTATTGACTTAAATTGAGCTTCCTCTGGCAATCCAATGGCGGAGGCTAAAGAGCATCCAATAGGATGCTGAACTCCATCAGGCTTATAATATCTAATAAGATATCCTGTATATTTATTACTAAACTCAAGATTTTCAGGAAAATCTAATTCGGCATACAACCCATAATATGATCCAAAGGGAATTATAAAATATGTTGTCCCACCGGCAGTACATGTCAAAACATCTTCGCTCATTATTCATCCTCCTCATCATAAAATAAATCTGTATTCAATCGAACTGCACATATTTTAGAGCACACATTTATTTGACCGTTTGAAGTCCAAAGAACAAGCCAACCATTTGGATAATTCAACCAATCATAACCTTTAAGACGATCGGCTTCTGGATTCCACTTTTCATCCTTCACCCAAATATGAGCACCTTGCTCTTGTTTTGAGCAAACATCGCAAGCAAAATGTACCTTAGGATTATCAATTAGATTATCTTTATCTCGTCGATAGCCAAGAAGACCATCAATAAAATCTTTTTCAATAACTGGTTTTTCCATTTGGAGCGCAGGGCAAGATTCGCACTTGCATCCTTCGGCTTATATAGCCGATGCTCGGTCTCGCAATTTTTAAATGCATTACGTTGATGCACCCTTCCATTACTAATTGAGCTACCTGCGCCAATCTTATATATCTCTTAAGGCAAGCTTTAACTTACTGCAAAGCTCTTTGGATTTTATTCCTGGAGCAATAGCAATAGCAGTAATCTCATTATTAATGTCAGGCTCTCGGAAGACAGAAATATTAATTTCTAAATCTTTAGCTTGACCAATTAATGAGTACAATTCGCTTTCATTCTGCACAGCGAGCAAACAAAGGTAATTTGAGACCTTATACCATTCTCGGTCTATCTCTGGGTGTTCCTCAGAAAATAAACGCAATGCGTGGGCAGATTGCACAGCCTGATATCCAGGGCTAATATCTTTTCGCGTAACCAAGTATAACTTATCGTTCGATTGCATCTAAAACATGATAATTCTCCATAAAATTTAAAGGTGATTGTAACTCAAACCTTATTTTTAGGAGGACCGCGAATCTAAAAGAAATGCTTCATACTCATATTATATCTCGCTATTATTAGATAATATAAATTAATTTGTCAAGCCAATAATTTAACATTTAAATTGGAGGAAGTCATGCCAGCAAAATTAGTGCCAACAGTTCAAACAAAATATTCACAATTCGAATTAGATCAAGGGCTCATCAAAGGATGGATTAAATTATTTGGAACCCCGCCCACTAAGTCTCAAATAGGGGTTCTTTGGTCTCAGAATGCCCTAGAAACGGGTTTGACCGCCGCCATGTGGTGCAACAACATCGGTAACGTAAAATACGTACCGAACGCCGGGGACACCGAAGCGGTCCATTACTGCATGTTAAGGAATGTTTGGGAAATTATTAATGGTAAAAAGGTTTATTTTCAACCGCCATCACCAGCCACTTGGTTTAGGGCTTTTGATACGTTAGAAGAGGGCGTGGCTTTCTTTTTTGATTTACTTAGAAACCGAAGATATAAGGCGGCATGGACTGCCATAGAAGCTGGAGATCCGGCTTTATTCGCACATTTGCTCAAGGTAGCAGGATATTATACTGCATCAGAAGCAGATTATCGAAACGCCATGTTAAGATATTATAATGCATTTATGGCAAGCAATGATTTTGAAAAGGCATTAGCTGCCGTTGTAATGCCGACTGACCCTGCGCCAGTCGTCACAGATCCTGTTATTGTTCCGGAGCCGCTGATCATCCCGCCGCTCAATCCAATATCTTTGCCAAGCAGCAATTTGTCTTTTATCGAAACAATTTGGCAGGTCTTAAAAAATATATTTTCTGCCTTCAAACGAAATTAGAAAAACTAAGAAACGGTAAAGGTTTCGCGATGGCTTCAACTAGAAGTTCGTCCGCCCCCATATTAACAAATTGAAACCAAAATTCATTAATGGTGCTGGCGTCTAAAGTGTTAATTTCTCTTTCTTCTATTAGAAGATAATTGAAATAACCGGCTTCAGAGATCGAGTCTGGATATTCGATAATTGAATCTATCGCCTTCTGTATATCATAATACAATCCGCGAACAGTTTTCGTGCTTATCCTATCTTTTTTTTCATCATATGAAATAGAAATTAGAATAAAAATATTCATTTGTTTGCTACGACTTTACAAAACTCGATTAACTGTACGTCAGAAAAAGTTGATCTAGCGACATTTGCAATATATGCAACAAAACGAACATTACCCTCAACATAACCGATAGAGTTATCAATTCTATCTAAGCTTGCGTTATTCATTTTGAATTCTAAATGCCCCTCACAATTTATTGGTAAATTTAAAATCCAGCCCGTAAAAGGGCAAATGCCTTTTTGCTCTTCCCAAAGTTTTTTAACAAACGCAACTGTAATATCAAAATCACGTTGATTTTTTCTTTCTTTATTTCTTGATCTGGCATGATTAACAAACCATTTAAAAGGAGTAAATTCATCTTTTCTATTATTAGCAACTAAATTTTGAAGATTGCCTTCTCTTGGTTTCTCTTCATTATTTTTAATAGCTGCACAATTCATAGAGCAAAAAAATCTGCCTCTTCCAGATTTCAATTGTCTTTTGTATTCTCTGGCGCTTTTTTCAAATGCAATGCTGCATGTAGCGCAAACAAGCCCTATTGTCTTTTCTATTCTCATATAATGAATATATCATCCATTGTGGAGATGTTCGGTTTATTTGGTGGAGATGTGGCGAGTTGAACGCCAGTGTTGCATACCGCTTATTAAAATTCATTCACACGCTTGGATCAAGTTTAATGTACTTGCCAACATCGTTTGGATTCGCCCATTCGTGCTATTTACTGTTAATTTCAAACGACCCTCCGTAACCGAAGGCTATTCTATTTTTAGTGGGTTGGCGGTCTTTTGATTACCAAAAATATCTTATCTGAGACCGTATGTTAGCTTATTAGGCTGCCATAGCAAATGCGTTATCGTTTGCATTTATACGTTAATCTACTTTTTAAACCGGAGCAAATCAATCCGGTGCGTGCATTTTAATAATTAATATCCAGTCGAATCCAGTTCATCCCCATAAGTTTTATATATCAGTATCTAGATTTAAATTGAGCGATGGTTGCCTCTAACGGCATTATCACCTTCTCTTGAAGAGGATCTTCTAACGGCATTATCACCTTCTTTTGAAGAGCATTTTCTTGAAGAGCGTCATCGCCTTGAAAAGCATATGATTCTTCTGAATTCTTTTCAGCAATAGGCTCAAGAATGGCAAATGCCATAACAATAGAGTGTTGCATGTTCATTAATCTTTTAGAAAAGCCATAATCAGGGGATGCTTGTAAATTCATTAATGCCACTTTAAACGCAAACATCAACTCATCATTATCTAAAAAAGTTAGATCGAACGTCACGCCTAAAATTTGACAAGCCTCATGAACCGACATATCTGTAATCAATTCGGCAGCTTTAGCCTTAGCATTATCTAAATCAAAAGTAAGCCCAGCTCTTTTTTCAAAGGCGGCACAAGCATTGAATAAATAGTGAAAGCTCATAAATTAATGAGTTATTATTAGTCTTTTGCCTTTTCAATCGCACTAATAAGATCTCCGGCGGTATAATGGCGGTGGCTCATATACGGATCTTTCTTTGGATTTTCAAAGACTGTCACCTCGTAATCGCCATTAAAAAGCTTTTCAAGCTGAATGGTTTTTCCAGCATCAACTAAGGCTAGAAGGGAAACAAAGGTTTCTGCGCTTAATTTAGACATTAGGAACCTGATTTTTAAATACTGAATTCAGAAATATAAGCCTTAATTTATTTTCAATTCCATTATCTTGGTAAATCTTATGAGGATAAACATTTTTTTCAAAAACTTCAACCACATTATTTTTAACTTTCACATACTTATCATTCCAATGAATGGCAAATCCGCTAAATCCTAATTTGTTTATACGTGGTTCATCGGACGGTTTGCTCAAGCTATCGACCAACACCCGTAATTCTTTTTCTTCATCTGTCGATAATTCTTGTTCAGGATTAAGCGTTCCGGAAAATAATAAGATTGCGGCGGTAGCTTTCATTTGCGAGACACCACTTCTACTTGAGAAAGGTAAAGCATTTCAGTTCTAAAAGATTTTAATGTTTCATCCCACCAACTCATCCAATGTGCATCGCCGATTTGACAACCGACAGACATTAATGGACCGCCACCCGACTTAATTCTTACCGTGTCGCCTTGCTGAGGTTTCATTTTTAAAATTCCTTTTGGAGCTGAAAATCGGTACTGCCCCGATATCATCTTATTACGAGTAAGATATTCTACTTTTGAACTATATCAGCTTGGCGTTAATTTCTTTTTTAATTATTTCTAAATATTTTACTGATGCTATTGGCGTAAATTTTTTCATAGAAGAAATGTCTATTTTAACTAATTCAATATTAGCTTCTGAACAGGCTTTTATTTTCTTAATATCATTATTTTGAGTGACTTGAAATTTTTCTTCACCATAAATGGGCTTAAAATGAAAAATACCGTCAATTTCAAATGCTAATTTAATAGCGGGTATGTAGATATCTAATTCAGAATTGATGGCTTTTGTTCCATTAAAAATAAACTCAATATCTTTATATGATTCTAATAATTGAATTTCTAGCCAATTTTCTAATTTTGATCTTCTACTACCAAAAGCTTTATGAGCATTATGATAAATGCCTAAACATGACGAAGAACAAAAATGATTTGGAGATCTTTTTATTTGATTTAAATATTTTTCAAAAGATTTACCGCATTGGGCGCAATTTACAATTTGTGCCGTCATTAAAGATTTATAAAGGCAAGCCCTTGAACAACAAATAGTTTCTCTATTATTATGTGCGCCAAATTTACTTTGTATATCATGCTTTACTTTTGTAAAGCTCCGATTACATTGTGGGCAATCTAATGGAACAAATTCCCTTGAAGCAAAAGAGTTAAGATATTCTCTAAATTCTGACGTATCTTCTGCTATCATTACTATGGAGCATAAGTCGAGAATCGAACTCGATTTTCCATTTTACCAAAATGGAGTAATAACCATTATACTACATATGCATACTTTTAATCAACTACCCGTCATCTATCTATCGTTAATTCGACTGCCACTATCAGGGTTGGTATCGGGGGTTCTGCCGACGCTAATTTCATTAGCCTAAGAGAAAAAGCTTGGAGCAGGTTGACAGAATCAAACTGTCGTGAACGGAGTACAAAACCGTCGTAATATCACTATACGAAACCTGCGTAGTGTTTCTATTATAACTCGTTATTACCACATGTCAATCGAGAAAATTGAAAAAAATTATTTAGGTGCCTCGACCTTTTCCAACAAATCAACGGGAACAGACATGGGTTTTATCCATTCAAATGATTCCCACCCGCCATTATCTTCAACATAACTATCCATCAGCTGATCCATCTCATCTATGCTTTTCCCATGTTTCTTAGCCCAAAGGGAATAATCGGCAGGCATTTGATCTTTATATAGAACCGTTCTCCAAGTTCTACCTCTAAGCGGATCGTACGGAGCCATTTTAGCAAAAATTAATTTGCCCATAGGATGAATGCTTTTTATCTGCCACAATATATAGGGGCTTTTAGTCATAATAACCCAATCATCGATTTTTAAATTAGCACCTTCTGCTAATTTACTAAATTCTTTAATTGATTCAAAAAGCTTTCCATTTTTCATATTAATAATGCCTAAAAATTACTTGGACGTTAAATGCCAACCTTGGCAGGTGGGGCATTTATAAGACCTAAGATCTTTTTTATCGCCTAATAAAATTATCGTTTCCGCGTCCTTCTGCGTATTATAACGATTTTTATTAGGCTCGGCAAGGCAAATCTTCATACTAATCTTTTTGCTTTTCTTAAAATCTCAGAGTATTTTCTAATCATTGGAAAATAATATCTTTTTGATTTATAATCGAATTCGACATGAGTGCTATTCGTACCATCAGTATAATAATTCATAACATGAACCGCTTTGTTATTAATTACAAAGAAAAATTCCTCTAATACTATTTTGGCGTCAGCATATAAAACATAATTTGGCGAATAGTTTTCGCCTGAAAATTTAATAGGCTTACAATTACGACAACTGTATGTTGGACTATTACGAACAGAATATTTCGGATCCAATTTTAATTTGGAGGAGCACACTTTACATTTCATTACAAACTCTCTTTTCTAAAAATATCAGATCCGGTTTTAAAGATGGTTCCTAAAAATCCGTGCTCTTTGGTAAAGATAGGAATTTCTGAATTTAATTTCCATTTACCCTTAATCTTATCTTCGCCCTCAAAAGTAACCACTGTTGGTGTTCGATAACAAGCTACACCTCGACGAAAGGGTTGAGGTAATTCGTTAAAATCAACGTTACATTCTTGAGATAATAAATTGATCTTATCATCATAACTCGTGCCCGCTAGCATATTACTAATATCATTCTTATCATGCTTTTTAAGCAATTCGTAAAGGCAAGTTAAATAAATGGCGCTTTGCATTGCCTTTTGTTGTTTAGCTACCATCACATTAATAGCTTCAGTTAAATTTGGAACTGCAAAAACATTAGTAATAAAAGCAGCCTCACCAATTAAATTAAGCTCGTTAGCATTAACCCAATTGTTAAAATGTAAAGTTGCTATTGAAGAAACCGCAGATGCTATTTTTTGAACATCATTATCAAACCATGGCGCGGTCTCCAACGTTTGATCATTACGGGTAACAACAATTATTTCATCATTAAAGCAATAGCCAAAAATAGCTCCGTCAATTTCTTGAACCAATCTTCCAAGCGTTGAATACATAGCTTCAGCAAAAGAAACTGCGAACGGCTTATCTAACATGGAAGTTACTTTAGAAAAAGAGCGACCATTTACACAGATGATGACTGGTAATTTTGGGAGCAACTTTATTTTAGATGCATCTTCATAGATGGCTATTCGATCTTTTAATTTTAACATTTTTATTTTATATTACTTAGTTGGCTTAAAATTAATGCTTTAAGACTTCCGCCAATTTTTGTTTGTAAAAATTGATTAATTCCGCTATCAGGAATGCCGGAAGTAGAAAGGGCGCCAGCTAAATGAGCAATTTTTGTTTTCTTGGTTTCTGGAACCAGCTCATCTGCGGCAAATGGTTTTCCTAAATCAGTTAATAAATAATTATATATCTCTTTAGAGAATTTTATAATATTTGTTTGAACGCGATCAGGATATTTAGTTGTTCCAGCATTAAATTGAGATATTCTTAATGTATTAAAATCCATTTGACCGTGACTAAGAACGTAAATTCCTTCATTTAAGACATCTACAATTTTTTGAATGAAATGTAAATTGCCCGGTCCCCAAGCTTTAATAACGCCGGGGAAATAAGTTATAACGTCGCATTTAGTGGGTGAGCCGGAAACGGTTGTAGGTCCAGCGGTAGTATTAGCCGGAATTTGTCCAGCCTGCCCTATTTTTTTTAATAAATCTAATCTGTTTTTAGATGACATTATTTTCCACCTAAAGTGGCTTCTGGTATCAAAGCTGATAACTCTTTTCTTAATTGATCTGGGTGCATATCTTTGTCCAATTTTTCTAGCATAGAGATTTTACTCCACATTCTTAGATCTGGCGTAGAAGTTTTTGTATTTCTAATTTTTGGATGTTGTGTCGCCTCGGTCGTCTCATAACTAAATGAAAGCTCTTCATAAATTTTTTCACCCGGACGAATGCCAGAAAATTTAATTTCAATATTTTTATCAGGGGCAAGAAGCTCAATCATGCTTTTAGCCAAATCAACAATTTTAACCGGCTCGCCCATATCAAGAACGTAAATATCTCCGCTTTTGCCAAAGGTGCTAGCTTGAAGAAGAAGCTGTGATGCTTCAGGAATTGTCATGAAATAGCGATACATATCTGGGTGAGTCACCGTGACAGGTCCGCCAGCCTCAATTTGAGACTTAAAGATAGGGACTACGCTGCCCGAACTGCCAAGAACATTACCAAATCGAACGGTAATAAAACGAGTCTCGGGCTTGACCGTCGCCATTAATTGAACATAGTGCTCAGCAATTCTTTTGGTAGATCCCATAACTGATGTAGGATTAACGGCTTTGTCAGTTGAGATGAGCACAAAAGCTTGACATTGAAAGTCAGCAGCCATATCAGCAATAATATGTGTCCCCAAAATATTATTTTGAATAGCTTCGCTTGGATTAGCTTCACTTAGAGGTACGTGCTTATTTGCCGCGGCATGATAAACAACCTCGGGATAAGTTTCAGCAAATATTGCGTAAGCCCTTTCCCTGTCAGAAATGGAACCAATACGCGGAGTTATTTTGATATCAGGAAAATTAGCCCTCATTTCTTTTTCAAGAAAGAATTGATTATTTTCATTATGATCAAAAAAGATAATTTCTGCTGGCTTAAACTTTGCAATTTGACGCACTAATTCGCCGCCGATACTGCCTGCGGCGCCTGTGACGAGAACACGTTTTCCATTAATAAATTTTGAGACTTCTTCTAAATCAATAGTTACGGGCTCGCGTCGGAGCAAGTCTTCAATAACGATTTCACGAAGAACAAGTGGATTTGAATTATTAGTCATTACCCACTTATATATCCGACTTAAGCGATCGTTGATCTGCCTCCGCCGCCTATATGTACGCAAGACGTATTTATTAAAGTTGCCACGCGATAGCCTTTATTCATCGCATTAGTGTTGCAAGCCAATTCTGTATGAACGGCTTTTTCATTTGGTTTTATAAATTCGGCAAATCCATTAGGAAACATTTTATCATAATCGCTTTTTCTTCTTAAGCCTGGATTATGACTAAATCCACACCAACCACCAAGGTGAGGGCATTTAACCATTCTATATTTAGTATTATTTGTAGTTCCTAATATATCGGGTTCAATCCAAGACCAATCAATATCTTTTCTAATCCAAACCTGATGAATATCTTTTCTCTCTTCTAACACATCTATTGATTCTGTCATAAAGTTAGGGTTAGAATCAAATCGCCAATCATCTTCAGAATGAAAGATATATTCCGTCTCTACCATAGAATACATTTTATCTATTGATTTATATGGTCCAAGATTAACTTCATTGTAAATTAATTCAACCATATCTCCAAAATTATGAAGAATCTTTTCTTTCATTTCTGGTTTAACAGAATCTTCTGTTATCAGAAATTTTTTAATAGGATATGTATTTAAATAATTAAAACTATTTATAGTTTGTTTTAATAGGTCCCATCTATTACAGGATGTAAGGCAGACTGTTACTTCTTTACTCACTTTTTACCTTTTCAAAAACCATAATGGTATGTCTAAACCAGGGCGCGGTATCAAGATTGATGCTTCTGGCTGCAGCGCTATCAGCTTCAAGATAGTTGAAGCCTCTCACCGCCATCTTATCGATAACCTCATCATTATTTAAACAATTAACGTGACCAAAACCGGCTTGACCTCTAACTGCCCAAGACATAATTAATTTGCTCTCGCAAGCACCAATTATATTGTCTAATGCTGCTTGCTCAAATTCGGCAGGGATATGCTCCGCAACCTCTAAAAAGATACAGGTTCCTTTTGCTGGAACTTTAAAAGGTTTTGTTAAATCTTGCGTAATAATATTGTCAAATACTTTTTTAACGGCTGGATCGCCCTCAAAACCAGTTAGATATTTAAATCCATTATTTTTGAGAACACTTAGGTAATAACCTAGCCCACAACCGAAATCATAGATAACTTCTTCCTTTTTATCTTTAAGATATTCGGCTAGCCATTGACCCAATGGCTCTGAATTGATATGATGATTGTGTGCTGTCGCGCTCGCCCAGAAACCAGTATTTGATATTTCGCTCATGATTAGATCCTTATTGATTTGTAGCAACAACAGCGCTAAAGCCTGGTAGTTGCGTAACTTCCTGCAATGTTATTTTTTTACCATCGGCAGAATAGATGTTTTTGTAGATAGATAAAACATCATTAATGGTTTCGAAAAATTTTTTCTTATCTGGAAACCAAGGGGTGTGTAAAGATAAATATAGCGTGGGTTGCAACTGTTTTAGAATTTCTTTCGCAGCAGGAAGAACTGTTGCCTCACCGCCCTCAATGTCCATTTTAATAAAATTAAGATCGGTAATTGAATTTGTTGTCAGAACATCTTCTAAAGAAATAGTTTGAACATCTATAGCCTCTTTGCTCCAAAGAAAGCTAGACATAGAGTCTCCTTGACCGATATTAGTCCCTAGCTTGGCAGATCCTGTTGAAATTCCAACCGCCATTTGTTTGGCGACAACGTTAGTTATACTTGGGTTTAATGATAAGTTTTTTTGTAGCGCCGCAAAAGCAACTGGATCTGGTTCAAAAGCATAGCATCTTTTTGCCAATTGAGATCCGAATAAAACGGTTGGTCCTACCCAGGCGCCAATATCAAGATAAGAATGCTCCTTTGAAAGATATTTTTCTAAAATATCAAACGTATCAGGCTCCCATGCCCCAGAAGATACCATGCTCCAATAATTAGGATTATGAACTACAATGGGTTCTACTTCAAAAGTTATTGTTTTTTTTATAATTTTCATAGCTTATTCTCTTATTTTAGATGTTCCAGCGCGCCAAATAGGATATCCATTTCTAATATCCTGTTCTGCTTGCATATAATGATCGCCCCAATTATTTTTCTTGTTTTCAGGACTTAATCTTTGCGCATATGCTTTATAACGAGCCACTTGAAAATCTGGATTAAGACATTTATAATGATAAAGTAAATAAGTTTTATCGCTTGATTTAACTAATCCGACAGGGCTGCAATGATGGCACCCAGGCGTATAATTTATTTCTTTTATTAATTTTCTTTTAAAGCAATAAGATTTATCATAAGGAGAACACCGAGAGCCATATTTAATATTAGCAAGATCCAAATTATCTTCCATATTAACCATATTGTATCCTTCAGCTTTTATTATGGTATTTCCGGCAGCATCTTCTCGCTTTAAATCATCTTCACTAATTTCTAGGAGTTCATCCATATCGCAAATAAGAACCCAATCGGTCTTTGCTGTTTTCCAGCAATTATTTTTTATTTCAAGATACTTTTTATCACTAATTTGATCGTTGGTACAATAAGTTATTACTTCGCATCCATTAGTTTTTGCAATGGCGACGGTGTTATCAGTGCTCTCATTATCATAAACAACGATATGACAATTGGGGAATCTTTCCCTATAATGATCAATCATAAATTGAATAAACACTTCCTCATTAAAAGCGATTGTATAAATTGTTATCATGACTTCCTTAAAAGAGCTTAACCGCATTCTTTCTTAATTCAAGAAACTCGGCTCGAATTTTTTCTTCTGGCATTGTATAATGCACGCCCCAACCCTTTTGAATATTTTCTGGACTTAATCTTTTTGCATATGTCTTATATTTTTCAACAGACATATCCGCATTAATAAAATTATAATGATAAGCCTTATAGGCTTCTTTACTTAAAGAAACTGTACCAACAGGATTGGATTTATGACAACCAGGTTCATAATTTATTTCTTGGATATACTTCTTATTGAATAAATAGGATTTATCTGAAAATGCATGTCTAACACCATGGGTTATAGAGGCAATGTCTAAATTATCTTCCATATTAATCATATTATAACCTTCAGATTTTATAACGGTTGCTCCTAAATATCCCTCTTCTTTTAATTGATTTTGATTGATATCTAATAATTCATCAACATCACAAATAAGAACCCAATCAGTTTTTGCTTGTTTCCAGCAATTATTCTTTATTTCAAGATATTTGGAGTCATTAATTTTTTCACCAGTATCATATAGCAGAATTTGACAATCATTTTCTTTAGCGATTTTGACTGTTCCGTCAGTACTCATATTATCATAAACAATGATATGACATTCTGGAAATCTACTTCTATAATGATCAATTAGAAATTTAATTTGCAATTCTTCATTATATGCTACAGTGAAAACACTAATCATTTATTTATCCAAATATATTTTAAGATCTTCAGGCGTTCCAATTCCCCACATTTTTTCGGCGGCAAATATTTTTATTTTTTTACCATCTTGGATAGCTTCATTGAAAACGGGACAAACATAAAATTCATCTCGCGTTCTAATGTTTTTTTCAATCATTTGCTCTGCATATTTAACATAATCGCTGCCACGTTTATAATAATAAATTCCTACGGTGGCATTATCGCTTATTACTTTTTTCTCTGCCACCTCTGAGACGTTGCCGTTTTCATCAGTCTTGGCATAACTCCATTTAGATTCAGATGCTTTAAATGTTAAAATTCCACCATCAACCTGACTATCAATCATCGAATACATAAACTGACAGCTATCCCACTCGACCATTTGATCGCAATTGGCGATGATAAGGTGCCCATCATTATTTATAAATTCTTTGGCAAGCAGCGTGGTACAAGCCGCGCCCTCAGTCAATCCAAAAGTCTGAATTACTTTACAGCCAGGAACCATTAAAGGAAGCACCATGCCAAGGTTATGGCTTTCGTACAAAGATTTTTGGACTATGAAAACGTAATTGGCATCAATGTTTAAATTTTCAATTACATGTTGAATCATGGGCTTTCCATTAAATTCAATTAATGGTTTAGGTAAAGTATATCCTGCTTGAGCGAATCTGATCCCCGCGCCCGCCATAGGGATTAAAACTGTCGTATCGGATTTTCCTGCCCACTTAATAGGTTTCGACTCTATATTTTTAATAGCCGAAGTAATTCTATCCAAAGTAAAATCAAAACTATTATCAACTCCGCAAACATGCGCGCCTGAGGCGACAGCAGCCTGGCGCCCATGCTTAGAGTCTTCAATAATTAAAGTTTCATCAGGGGAAACCCCCGCATCAGCCATACATTTTAAATAAATTTCAGGGTTGGGTTTAGCGTGAATCACGTCTTGATTAGAATAAATACGATCAACTAAATGGCGTATCTCTAATAATTCTAAACCGGTAAGAACAGTATTTTTAATAGCATTAGATGCTACGCAAAAAGTATATCCGGAACCTAAAAGAGATCCAATTACAGATGCGATATCATAATTGATATTAGTAAATTCTTTTAATAAATCAAACGTAAATTCTTGCTTTAAGTCATTTACTATGTTGAATTTTTCAATGGGGAAGTTTTTTGTTTTTGACAAAAGTTCTAATTTTTTTTTAGTGCTTAATCCATCAAAAGTTTTTAAATGTTCTTCGGGCGTTATAATAAATTCTTTCCCAACAAATAATAGTGCCTTATTAAGAGCTTCGTAATGAATTTGTTTCAAATCCAGAAGTACTCCGTCAAAATCGCTAATTATAAGTTTAATCATTTATAGGCTTTAAAGAAAATCCATTTTGAATGAGGGGAATTTAGATAACACTTATTGTAAGCGTCCCACTCTGGTTTTATTTCATATTTAATGTCTTTATATCCGATCTTAGTTAGATCGTCTATTAAATTTTGAGGATCATCTATGCTAACATCAAAGGCGCCATTGGTCCCCGAGGCATCCCAAACATTATCATAATATTTAGCCGATTTAATTTTAGAGCTATCATATTGAGCCATCTGAAAACTAAATAAAGCCTTTGGTTTCATAACTCTATAAATGTCGGCAAGCAAGCTCGTTCTAATTTCATGAACAGCAATATGCTGTAAAACTATAGTAGACATAACAAAATCATATTGATTATCTTCGATTGGGCTTAAGTTTGTCCCGGTGGTAGTATATAAATTAAAATTTTCATATTTTAATTGAAGCAAAAAATTCTTTGCCCTTATAATATTTTCCGAACTAATATCACAACCATCAACATTTTTCCACGGCGCCATCTTAAATAAATTATCTACGTTGCGACCGATGCCACAACCAAAATCTAATGCGGATTTATCTTTCCAATATAATGAATTATCTTTCACCTCTTTAAGTAGAAGGTTATAATAATCTGGGTTTGAATCATGCCCTCGATGATTTTCCATCGCCATAATATCGGCGGTAGAATCATAAAAACTTCTCTGCATCTCAGTGTATTTATTATTTTTCATTTTTACCAGAATATCTTAAAAGCTCTTGCTCGGTTAAGCCATACCCTGATAATGCGCCAATATTAATATTTTGATTGATTTTAGTGTATATTTTTCTGATAACTTCTTGGTCTTCTCCAGCCACAATATCATCTTCTTCTAAAGAAGATTTCATAAAATTATTTATATAATATTTGATCCAAAAATGGGTATCAACCACATTACCTTTATTTAAAGAGTTATATAGATTTTTGAATTCTGATAAATTTTTGGCATTCATTATAAAATGAAAGTCTCCCTGCCCATTTAAGAATTTATTTACATATATTTTAGATTGATCGTAATTATTTAAATTGATATCTTTAAGCAAGATAATGTCTGGTCGATAAACAATTATTCTTTCATATTCAAAATTATATTCTCGCTGATATTGCTCCAATAATAAAATGCTCTTTTGCATAGATAAAGCTTTGCTGGCTCCAGCGAAATCGGCAGGCTTTGTAATTTTTGAAGTTATCTCATGATTGTAAATTGAATTATTTTCAAATAGAAATCTTTGCGGTTTATAAAGAGAAACTAATTTTTCTTCCAAGTCCTCATTCCAAGAATGGATAAAAAAATCAAAAATGCAATTGGCGCTAGGTTGAACAATATGTTTTATAATAGAGTTGTAACACACCTCTACATTTACATACTCTCCCTTATTATACAAAGATCCTTGTGTTAAAAATCTTTCACCTATTTTAGAGGTAGCTCCACTTAAACATATAGCTACTTTATGCATTAAGTTTAAACCCAATGTCTTTTTTAAATTCAACTACATAATCTGAACAAATGCCAAGACACGAATCTAATCCATCCCACTCTCCAACCTTTTCAGGAAGAACGGCGATAGACTGATTAGTTAATTTGGATTCTGCCTTGGGGTATGTCCAAAGGAAATTTCTAGTTGTAAGAACCACATCATCTTTATCGTGAAAAAATGCTTCGGCGCAGGGGTGATTTGCAAACTCGCAAAGAGCGTCTATATTTTTACAATGAATCCACATCATAGAATTCCAGAAAAATTCCTTAGGAACTTCATAATTTGGCTTATCATGTCCCAAAAATAACTTACCATCAATCATCCAGACATCTATTTCGACCTCAAATCCTTTTGATAAGGCGGCTGTAATTTGTCTTGGACTATTCTCAGTCTCAGGATCTGGACCATTAAATAAACCGCGATGTGCAATAAAAATCATAAATCTCCAAATATAACTTTAATAATCGCTGTTGGATTTATAATACCAATTCCATGTAATTCATTAGTTACTGTTTCAAACTCATTTTTTAATGGTCTAATAGGAATTACACCAAGAAACTCAGGATCAGGAAGAAGATATAATTCACCCTTTGGAATTTCATTAAATGAATGCATGAGAACGTGCCCTCCAAAATGATGACCTATAATATCTATAAGTCCAAGACCCCAATTTTGTCTAGAGCAAAGAACGCTATTGACAGGGGATTCTCCATCTAATTGGATATTAAGGGCAGCCTTACCCTCTTCAAAAGAGCTTGTTGTTTTTCCCGCCATTGCCCAAGCCCTAATAATGGAGTTAATGGCTAAATCATTAAATTGTTTTTCATTTTCCATTTCAAATGGAGTTATGCCAACACGATCTCCAAAATTTTGAATTGCTATCTCGGGAGTTTTAGATACTATTATTCTTGGAATATTAATATCGCACTCATAAGAAAAATAATCTAGATCCATATAATCTTCAACTAAGATTCGTCTCCAAATATTGCTATGATTT
>Ga0315284_10005951_pt1 | contig 17358 bp, 15 predicted proteins | sample YL17G09_16_MG_FD_203696 | JGI IMG/M metagenome (GOLD analysis project Ga0315284, IMG submission 203696) | Sediment microbial communities from Yellowstone Lake, YNP, Wyoming, USA - YL17G09_16 | ecosystem: Environmental > Aquatic > Freshwater > Lake > Sediment | place: USA: Wyoming | collected...
GCGCCTACGATTTCGCGGGCGTCACCCCTAATGGAGAGCGGAGTCTTGCTGACGCGCTGTGCCAGGGGAAGCCGCTGGATGGCGCGTGTGTCGAGCGTCTGCTAGACGAATGGCCGACGCCCGTCAAGGTGGACGGCGTACGCGATCTCTTGGCCTTCCCGCTTCCCGAGGCCAGTCTCGTCGCGGATCCTGCGCTGGAACTCGCAGACCCAAAGCTGGTGCGGCAGCTATGGCGGACACTAGGCGATGCTAAGACAGTGACCGCGCTCACGCCCGCCAAAAATCCGGTCGTGTTGCTGGGTGCCGCGCCGCACGATGGCGCCCTCCGTCGCGGTGGCTTTGATGTCGACCGTTGGCGGCGAGAGGCCGCGGTGGGCCGAGTATCCGTGAGAACCGATCGCGGGCGCACCGTCGTCGGGCTATGGGGGAGAGACCGTGCTAGCCTGACGCGAGCCGTGCGGGTGTTCCGCGACATGCGCTCCCTGCTCGGCACGCGGGAATTTCTGGTTGGCGATCTCCACGCTCATTCCGTGCTGTCTGATGGCAGCGGCAGCCCGCGCCAGGTATTCCTGGCGGCGATGGCGGCGGGGATGGACTTCGCTGCCTTGACCGATCACAACATGGCCGACGGCGCGCGGGCGGCCAAGACATGGTGCGATGAGCTTCATCTTCCCTTCACCGTGATCCAAGGCGAGGAGGTGCTCGGGCAGGGCTTTGAGGTCATCGCGCTCGGGATCGACGGCTGGGTGAAGCCGCAGCCTGACCCCCGACAGATGGCCCGTGACATCCATGAGAGGGGCGGCCTGGCGCTCCTCTGCCATGTCGGCTACCCTGAAGAAGAACCCGCCAAGCGGCTCATGGCCGAATTCGAGTCTCTGGGGCTGGACGGCATAGACCGGCAGTCGACGCTTATGGTCGACTACGCTGAAGAGGGCGACTTGATCTCGCGGCAGCCCCTCGTGACAGCCGTTACCGACGCCCACGAGCTGGTGTTCGGTGACCCTGATCGAACACTCGTCTTCGCCTCAGACCGATCCGAAGCCGACATCCTGAACGCGATTCGGCAGGGCTATGTGGTCGCTCTGGACCCGTATGGGCTAAGGGGTCCGCAGCGGCTCGTGGACGTCGTGAAGGCTCTCGTGGACGAGCGCAACTTCCTGACGCAGGAGCACCGGAAGCGGCTGGAGCAGCGGCTGAATGCGCTGAGCGCGGCCTGGCAACAGGGCGCACTGTAGCGCGACCACGCGGCCGCAGCTGCTTGCCCCCACGTCAGTTGAACGATGACACGGGGTGTGGAAACATAGTAAGATCGTACCGGGCAAGAGTGGCTTTCCCGCCCGGACTGCGGAGGAGGAACTACGGTGACAATGCCGGTCTGGATAGTGTTCGGGGTTGTCGCGCTGATCGTGCTGTGGGTGATCTTCACGTTCAATGCCATGATCACGCTGCGCAACCGCATCGACAACGCCTGGTCGCAGATCGACGTCCAACTGCGCCGGCGCTATGACCTGATCCCCAACCTCGTGGAAACGGTGAAGGGATACGCCGCCCACGAGCGCGAGACGTTCGAGGCCGTGACCAAGGCCCGACAGGCGGGCATCGACGCCAGCTCGGTGGCCGATCAGGCCGCCGCCGAGAACATGATCACTGCCGCCCTCAAGCGGCTCTTCGCGGTGGCCGAGGCCTACCCGCAACTGCGAGCGACCGAGAACTTCCAGATGCTTCAGGAAGAACTCTCCGGCACCGAGAGCAAGATCGCCTACGCCCGTCAGTTCTACAATGACTCGGTCCTCAGCTACCACAACCAGATCCAGGCCTTCCCCGCCCGCATCATCGCCAACCTCGGCGGGTTCAAGATGCGCGACTACTTCGAGGTCGGCGAGGCCGAGGCGCGCGGGCCGATCAAGGTGCAGTTCTAGGCTGCATGGGAGGAGCGGGACGGGGCGCGCTCCCGTCCCGCGAGGTGCCGAATGTACGACCAGATCGCCAGTAACAAGCGGCGCTCCTACTTCCTGATCGCCGTCTTCATACTCATGCTTTCCGCCATTGGCTACGTGTTCTCACTCTACACGCAGTGGGGACACGCCGCGCTGGTGGCGGCGGTGGTGATCGCGGTGGTGATGAGCTGGGGGAGCTACTACTACAGCGATCAGCTCGTGCTGAGCATGAGCGGCGCGGTGCTTGCCGAGAGAGGGCAGGAGCCCCACCTCTGGAACACCGTCGAAGGGTTGAGCCTGGCCGCCGGCCTGCCCATGCCCCGCCTCTACATCATTGAGGACAGCGCGCCCAACGCCTTCGCCACCGGCCGCGACCCACAGCACGCCGCGCTCGCCGTCACCCGCGGGCTGCTCGACAAGATGAACCGCGTCGAACTCGAAGGCGTCGTCGGGCATGAGATGGCCCACATCCGCGACTACGACATCCGCTTCATGATGCTGGTGACGGTCCTGGTGGGCACCATCGTGCTCCTCTCCGACTGGATGACGCGCAGCCTCTGGTACGGCCGCGGGCGGCGGAGCAGCAGCAGTGGCGGTGGCGGCGGCGGCATCCTGCTGCTGATCGGCCTGGTCTTCGTCATCCTCTCGCCCATCATCGCCCAGCTCATGCAGATGGCGGTTTCCCGACGCCGCGAGTTCCTCGCCGACGCCGAGGGCGCCCGCCTCACCCGCTACCCCGAGGGCCTCGCCACCGCCCTCGAGAAGATCGCCGCCGACCCAGACCCCCTCGAGGTGGCGAACAAAGCCACCGCCCACCTCTACATCTACAACCCGCTGCGAGACCACGGCGGCTGGCTCAACGGCCTCTTCAGCACCCACCCGCCCGTCGAGGAGCGCATCGCCCGCCTCCGCGCCATGTAGCCCCAGCCCCGTCTGCCGCTACCGCCGTCTAGCCCCTGCTGTCATTGCGAGGGGCGGCTCTGTTGCCGCCCCGTGGCCTCGCCCGCCTCTGGCGGGAATCTCGTCGGTGCTATTCCGCCCGCGCTAGCGGGCGCATCTGCGTCATCTGCGCAATCTGCGGATACCGTCTTCGCCGTTCTCTTTGCCTCCCCAGTCCCGTTGACTGCCCGCCCCCCCGGTGCTACCATTCTACCAACGCCTATCACCCGGCGCTCGGGCCGGAATGGGGTCATCTCGCTGTACGGAGGGGGAGCAAAGGAGGCAACGAGAAGCAGTCGCTCGCAGCTCACGATGCAGCCTCAGATTCGTATTCAGTCTTATCCGGAGGCCTAGTGATGAGCAGAAGACGCGGCTTTACTCTTATCGAGCTTCTCGTCGTGATCGCGATCATCGCGATCCTAGCTGCAATGCTGTTCCCCGTGTTCGCCCGGGCGCGTGAATCGGCCCGCAAGATCCAGTGCCTCTCCAACGTCAAGAACGTTGCTCTCGCCGTTCAGATGTACCTCACCGATTACGACCGACTGCCCCCGCATGCCGCCGCCACCGGCGATGAAGATGCGTTCTTCCAGTCCATCCCCGGCGGACGCAGCGGCATAGACAGCTGCGGCGGATGGGGTCACATGTGGGGCGCTAACCCCTACTTGCGCTGGCAGGTGATCCTGGAAGAGTACACTAAGAACCGCGACATCTGGCGCTGCCCCAGCGCTAAGTATGTCGCCAACTCCACCCCTCAGTTCATCGTCCCCAACTACGGCCAGGTCTGGTGGAAGTACCTTCAGGACAATACCGGCTCCTGGGGCTATCACACCGATGCCGGCGGCCCCTGCTCGGGCGGTGGCAGCTATCCGACAGGGTGGGGCGGTACTGTCACCGATTCCATCAAGCAGCAGACGCAGGCCAGCATCGACACCGGCGCCTTCGAATCCACCATCAGCTACTCTAACCAGTGGCTGGACTTGAAGACCGCGCAGGTGAACGACCCCTCCTGGTTCATGGTGGTCGGGGATTGCTGCATGAACCCCTACATCTGGACCGCAGGCAGCGCCTTCTACGAATACTGCGGCGGTGACACCACGAGCTGGAATCCTACCGAGCAGGTGGGCTGCTACTCCTGCGAAGTGGCCGACTGGGTGAACTGCTCCGACACTGTCAACTGCGGCGTCCCCTACGGCGGTATGGCCAAGTGGCTCAGCGATGGTACTTGGCGCGCCAAGTACACCCGCCACATGGGCGGCAGCAACCTGGGCTTCATGGATGGACATGCCGCCTGGATGCCAGCCGACCAGGCGATGTCGAAGGTGCCGTACTGTATGCCTTGCGACCCCAAGACAGGCAACTCCCTCATCCACAGCGAGGACAAGCCTCTGATCGGCTTCTGCCCGGTCACCTAGTCATCGCTGACGGAGCATCACGCACAATCAAAGGCGGAGCCCGATTCATCGGGCTCCGCCTTCTTCTTGCCGTCCGTAGCGGCGCTTTGTTGCTTCGGTAGCTTGCTGCCTCCTGTCATTGCGGGGGCGGCCGTTGCCGCCCCGTGGCAATCTCGGTGTTGGTGTTCCCGCTGCTTCGGTAGTTTGCGGCTAGGCATGAATGCCGCCACACCGGGCCACCTTCGCGGACTTCGAGGCTGCCGAAGTGCCTCTGACCCGCGCCCACCCTACATCCCCGTTCGGCAGCAGCCCTGGTCGCCTCCGGCGACTTGCTCCTGCCACTCCTCCGTCGCCCCGCCCCCTCCCCTCCACATAAGTGCGCTCAAAACTCGTCAAAAAGCGCCACTTTCCGCCACCGTCAAAAGCAAGCAATTTCCTAGCTTTTTCCCAAAAACCCTTGACAAGCGAGTGTATAATAGAACGGAAGCGTCTGCGGGTGGCTCGCCGTTGCCGTTCCGCCGCTGCCGTTCCCTCCCGCCGCAGGCGGGCCCATCCGTGTTCATCTGCGCTTGCCCGCCGAAGCCTTGGCGAAGGCGGGTCCATCTGCGGTTTCGCCTTGGCCGTTCCCATCCCGCCGCAAAATCGCGCTTGACCTCACTGCGCCGATTGTGGTACAAGCTCTGTGGTGCTGAAATGTCAGACCTATCTTGCATCAACCTAGTTGTGGGCTGCTGGTGCTGGCGCGGCGAGAACCTAATCTTGCCGGGCACGCACGCGCACGTTTCCAGACCGACATAACCTGAGCGCAAACTGAACAGACGAGAGAAGATCGCCCAGCCCGGCAAGTCCGGGCTGGGCGTTTTTTGTGCCGGACGTCACACACAGCAAGGAGCATGAACGATGTACTACCCATCCAGGGCGGAGTTCAAAGAGAAGGCACGCAAAGGCAACATCATCCCCGTGTGGAGGGAGATGCTGCTCGATACCGAGACCCCCGTCTCGGCCTTCCGGAAGATCGGCAACAGCCAGTACGCGTTCCTCTTGGAGAGCGTAGAGGGTGGCGAGAGCGTCGGACGGCACTCCTTCCTCGGCTCCGAGCCGTTCGCGGTGTTCTCCACCAAGGGCGACACGCTTACCATCAACCGCGGCGGCAAGCAGACGAGCCGGACGCTCGCGCCTGGTGAGGACCCGCTGACCGCGCTCAAGGCGCTTCTCTCGGAGTACAAGTTCGTGCCGGTCGAGGGGCTGCCGCGGTTCTGCGGGGGCGCCGTCGGCTTCATCGGCTATGACGTGGTGCGATTCTTCGAGCGCCTTCCGGACAGCTCCACCGATGACCTGAACCTGCCGGACTGCATGCTCGTGCTCACCGACACCTGTCTCATCTTCGATCATGCCTTCCATCGCGGCAAAGTGCTGTCAAACGCGCTCGTGAACGGCGATCCGGACCGGGCCTACGACGAAGCGGTTCGCAAGATCGAGGCGCTTTCCGCTCGCCTCACCGCCCCCGATCCGAGCGTGCTGCCACCCAAGCCGCAGCCCAAGGACACCAAGCTCGTCACCAACCTCACCCGCGAGGACTACGAGGCCGCGGTGGTCAAGGCGAAGGAGTACATCGCCGCCGGCGACCTGATTCAGGTGGTGCTGTCGCAGCGGCTCTCGCGCCAGATCGCCGCCGATCCGTTCGATGTCTACCGCGCCCTGCGCTCGCTCAACCCGTCCCCGTACATGTACTACCTCACCTATGGCGACGTGAAGATCATCGGCAGCTCCCCGGAGCGCCTGGTGTCGGTGTACGACGGCGAGGTGGTGACGCGGCCCATCGCCGGATCGCGCCCCCGCGGCCAGACGCCCGAGGAGGACGCGAAGCTCGCTGAGGAGCTGCTGGCCGACGAGAAGGAGCGCGCCGAGCACATCATGCTGCTCGACCTCGGGCGCAACGACCTTGGGCGGGTCTGCCGCTACGGGACCGTGCAGGTCGATCAGCAGATGGCGATCGAAAAGTACTCGCACGTTCAGCATATCGTCTCGAACGTGCGCGGCAAACTGCGCGCTGACCGGGACCAGTTCGATGTGCTGCGCGCCACTTTTCCGGCCGGCACCCTCTCGGGCGCGCCGAAAGTGCGCGCCATGGAGATCATCGACGAGCTGGAGCCGACCCGGCGCGGCCCCTATGGCGGCGTCATCGGCTACTTCAGCTTCTCCGGCAACATGGACACCGCCATCACCATCCGCACCATCGTCTGCGCCAATGGCATCGCGCACATGCAGGTCGGCGCGGGCATCGTCGCCGACTCGGTGCCCTCCCGGGAGTACGAGGAATGCGTGCTGCTCAAGGGCGGCGCGCTGCTGAAGGCGATCGAGATGGCGGAGGCGGGTTTGGAGTAGGCGTGTGGGGCGCGAGCCAATCCCGCGCCCCCGAACAGACCACGGTAGAGGAGAATTGCGATGCTGGTAATGGTCGATAATTACGATTCGTTCACGTACAACCTGGTGCAGTACCTCGGCGAACTGGGCCAGGTCATCAAGGTCTTCCGCAACGACCAGATCACCGTCGACGAACTCGAGCAACTGGCGCCCGAGCGAGTGGTGGTCTCGCCCGGCCCATGCAGCCCGGCGGAGGCGGGGATCTCGAATGAGGTGATCCGGCGCTTCGCGGGGCGCGTGCCGGTGCTGGGGGTCTGCCTGGGCCACCAGTGCATCGGCCACGTGTTCGGCGGCGATGTGGTGCGCGCGGCGCGGCTGATGCACGGGAAGACGTCGATGATCCATCACGACGGCAAGACCATTTTCAAGGGCCTACCGAACCCCTTCCAGGCGACGCGGTACCACTCCCTGATCATCAAGCGAGAGACGCTGCCGCGCTGCCTCGAGGTGACGGCCGAGACCGACCAGGGCGAGATCATGGGCGTGCGCCACAAAGAGCATCAGATCGAAGGCGTGCAGTTCCACCCCGAGTCGATTCTGACCGAAGCCGGGAAGGATTTGCTGAGGAATTTCCTGGCGATGTGAGCGGTTGAGAGGAGAGTGACGATGATCGCGGACCTGGTGCGAAAGGCGGCTGACGGGCAGGACCTGAGCGCAGATGAAGCCAACGCGGCAATGACCGAGATCATGGACGGCAAGGCGAGCGCCGTCCAGATCGCGGCCTTCCTGGTGGCGATGCGGATGAAGGGCGAGACCGTCGAAGAGGTGACGGAGTTCGCGCGGGTGATGCGCGAGCACGCCCTCCCAGTGAATGCGAACCGGCGGCCTCTAGTGGACACCTGTGGGACGGGCGGCGACGCCATCAAGACCTTCAACGTCTCCACGGCCGCGGCCTTTGTGGCGGCTGGCGCGGGGGTGGCTATCGCCAAGCACGGGAACCGCTCCGTGACGAGCAAGTGCGGGAGCGCGGACGTGCTGGAGGCGCTCGGCATCAAGTTCGACCTGCCCCCGGAGGCGGTGGCGAAGTGCATCGACGAGATCGGGATCGGGTTCATGTTCGCCCCGGCCTACCATCCGGCAATGAAGCACGCGGGGCCAGTGCGGCGCGAACTCGGGCTGCGGACGGTGTTCAACGCCCTCGGCCCGCTCACCAACCCGGCGCGGGCGGAGGCGCAGGTGCTGGGCGTGTATCGCCCCGAGCTGACGGAGCTACACGCCAGCGTGCTGCGGAATCTGGGGTCGAGGCGAGCGCTGGTGGTGCACGGCGAAGGCGGTCTCGATGAGCTGTCAACATTCGGCCCCACCCAGGTCGCCGAACTGCGCGACGGGGAGATCCGCACCTACCGCGTGACGCCGGAAGAGGTCGGACTGAAGCCCGCGCAGCCGGGTGATGTGCAGGGCCGATCACCTGCGGAGAACGCGCAACTGCTCGTCAGCATCCTCTCGGGCGAGGGCGGGCCGGCGCGTGAGATCGTGCTGCTAAACGCCGCCGCCGCGATCGTGGCGGGCGAGAAAGCGGACTCACTCGCGGAGGGAGTCGCCGCCGCCAGGACCTCTATCGACTCCGGGGCGGCGATGGCGAAACTGAAGGCGCTCCAGGCGGTGACGGGTTAGGTAGGGGCGCAACTCGTTGCGCCCTGGGCGTGATGAATCACGCCCCTACAGGTGGAGGATGATACTCGATCGGATACTGGAGCAGAAGAAGCGAGAGGTGGAGGCGCTGCGCGAGCGATTCGCGGACTGGCGGCCGCCGACTGCTCCGCCGCAACGTCGCGACTTTCGGGCGGCGCTGCAGAAGAGCCCCGGCGAGATCGCGCTGATCGCCGAGTTCAAGCGCCGCTCGCCGTCGAAGGGCGAGCTGGGAGTGGGTCGCGATCCGGCGGAAATGGCCAGGGCCTATGAGCGGGCGGGCGCGGCGGCGATGTCGGTGCTGTGCGATCAGCAGTTCTTCGGAGGGCGACTGGAAGACTTGCTCGCGGCGCGAAACGCGATGGGTATTCCGGCGCTGCGGAAGGACTTCATCATCGACGCCTGCCAGCTAGCCGAATCGGCGGATGCGGAGGGACCGGATGCCGTGCTGATGATCGCGGCGGCGCTGACGGGGGAGCAACTCAGGTCCTTGCGCCTGCTTGCGAACCAGTGCGGCCAGGCGGCGCTGGTGGAGGTGCACGACGAGCCCGAACTCGACATCGCGCTGGCAAGCGGCGCTGATATCATCGGCGTGAACAACCGCGACCTGCGAACCTTCGAGGTGTCGCTGGAGACCACGCTGAGGCTGAGGAAGCGGATTCCGGAGGGGGTGGTCGTGGTGGCCGAGAGCGGGATTCACACTCGCGACGACGTGCTCAGGCTGATCGACGCGGGAGTGGAGGCGATGCTGGTGGGGGAGGCGCTGATGACGGCAGACGATCCCGTGGCGAAAGCCGCAGAGCTCTTGGGGACACGATGACCACGGATTCCCTGCGACCGGCGACAAGGGTGAAGATTTGTGGGATCACGAGCGTCGAAGACGCGCGGGTGTGCATCGCGTGCGGCGCGGACGCGCTCGGTTTCATGTTCGCCGAGAGCCCACGACGGGTGACGCCGGAGCAAGCGCGCGACATCATCCGCGAGTGTGGGCCGTTCGTGACTACGGTCGGCGTGTTCGTGAACGCGCCGGTCGAGGAAGTGAAGCGGATACTGGACATGACGGGATGCGGGCTGGCTCAACTGCATGGCGACGAGTCACCGGAGTACATGGGAATGCTATCGCCCGCCCGCGCGATCAAGGCGATTCGCGTGCGGGATCAGCTTAGCGGGAGCGCGGTGAGGGGATATGAGGCGGCGCGAGCGATTCTGCTCGACACCTATGTGGATGGGAAGCCGGGGGGAACGGGCCGCCGGTTCGATACCGCGCTGGCCGCAGAGTTGGTGGCGGCCGGATGGCGTGTTATCGTGGCGGGGGGCCTGACGCCTGAGAACGTGGGCGAGGTAGTGACTTCAGTGAAGCCGTACGGGGTGGACGTAAGCAGCGGCGTGGAATCCGCGCCCGGCCGCAAAGACCCCGACAGAGTAGCTCGATTCATCGCGGCCGTGCGCGCGGCCGATGGGAGAGTGCAATGAGTGCAGTGAAAGCTTCCCGCGCGGCGCGCGGGCACTTCGGGCCATTTGGCGGGATGTACGTGCCCGAGACACTGATGGCGCCCCTGCTGGAGGTGGCCGACGCTTATGATGCAGCGAAGCGAGACCCCACCTTCCGCAAGGAAGTCGCCGTCTGCCTGCGCGATTACGTGGGACGTCCGACCCCGCTCTATCTCTGCGCGCGCCTCACGGAGCTTTGCGGCGGAGCGCGCATCTACCTGAAGCGCGAAGACCTGGCCCATACCGGTTCCCATAAGCTCAACAACGCCACCGGGCAGGCGCTGCTCGCCAAGCGGATGGGGCGAGAGAACCTGCTGGCAGAGACGGGCGCGGGCCAGCATGGAGTGGCGACGGCGACGGTGGCGGCGCTGTTCGGCTTCGGCTGTCAGGTGTATATGGGCGAAGAAGACGTGCGCCGCCAGGCGCTCAACGTCTACCGGATGCGCCTGCTGGGGGCGGAGGTGGTGCCCGTCACCTCGGGAAGCAAGACCCTCAAGGATGCAATCAACGAAGCCTTCAGGCTGTGGATGGCGACGGCGCAGACAACGTACTATCTGTTCGGCACCGCCGCTGGGCCCCACCCGTACCCGACGATGGTGCGCGATTTCCAGTCGGTGGTAGGGCGGGAAACGCGCAAGCAGATACTGGCGCACGAGGGGAGGCTGCCCGACTACCTGGTGGCATGCGTGGGCGGCGGGAGCAATGCTATCGGGCTCTTCCACCCCTTCTTGAAGGACGCAACCGTGCGGATGGTGGGAGTGGAGGCGGCGGGCAGAGGGCTGCTGACCGGCGCGCATGCGGCCTCGCTGACGGCGGGGAGCGAAGGCGTGCTGCATGGCGCGGTGAGCAAGATCCTGCAATCGCCGGAGGGGCAGATCAGAAGCACGCACTCGGTGGCGGCGGGCCTCGACTATCCTGGGGTGGGGCCGGAGCACGCCTATCTGCAAGCCCAGGGGCGGACTGAGTATGTAGCGGTAACTGACGAACAGGCAATGGAGGCGTTCGAATTGCTCTGCAAGTACGAGGGTATCATGCCGGCACTGGAGAGTTCGCACGCGGTGGCGCACGGGATGGAGTTGGCGCGGAGGCTGCCCAGGGAGGCGGTGATAGTGGTGAACCTGTCCGGGCGCGGGGACAAGGATGTGGCGGAAGTGCAGCGCATCCTGATGGATCGGCAATCATGAGCCGGATCGAGGCGAGGTTCTCGGCACTGAAGCAGCGTGGAGAGGGCGCGCTGGTGGCATTCCTGGTGGCGGGGCATCCGAGCGTCAGCGCCTGCTCGGAACTACTGACCTCGGTGGCCGACGCCGGAGCGGACGTGATAGAACTCGGCATTCCCTTCTCCGACCCGCTGGCCGATGGTCCGGTGATCCAGGCGGCCTCGCAGCGCGCTCTGGAGAACGGCGTTACGCCGACGCAGGCGCTGGAGATGGCAGCCGATTTCCGTCGCTCGCGAGACGTTCCTCTCGTGTTCATGACGTGCTACAATCCTATCTGGCAGTTCGGCGTAGAGCGCTTCGCGGAAGAGAGCAAACGGTGCGGCGTGGATGGCGTAATCGTCACCGATCTGCCCCCGGAGGAAGCGCGGGAATGGGTGACCGCGGCGCGGCGGCATAGCCTCGACAGGATCTTCCTGTTGGCGCCGACAAGTCCGATGGCGCGCATCAAGAAGGTTGTTGCTCTTGCATCTGGTTTCGTGTACTGTGTTTCCAGGATGGGTGTGACCGGCGCACGGACCGAACTGCCTTTGGATCTGAAGGACTTGGTGGGCAGAATCCGCGCGCAGACGACGAAGCCGGTTGCAGTCGGGTTCGGCGTTTCTCGGCCGGAGCACGTGGCCGAGGTGTGCGGACTGGCGGACGGCGCGGTAGTGGGGAGCGCCCTGGTTTCACTGGCGGACCGCGAGCAGAGCTCGGCGGGGCTCGGGCAAGCGGTCGGAGATTTCGTGCGAGAGCTGAAGGCGGCGACTGTTCATGGCGCTCGCGACTAGACATCTCGGTTGGGTTTGCGCGGGCCACCACTGGCCCGATACCTGCGCTTCGCCGTGTCGCGCTGACCGGCGGAGCGCGCGGGGCTGAGCGGCGCAACGGCGCCGGCGGAGCGGAGCTGGGAAGGGGTAGTTATGTTCTCGAAGATCGCCCTGGCGAAGATGATCGATCATTCGCTCCTTCGACCCGACGCTACCGAAGACGATGTTATCCGCTGCTGTGAGGAAGCCAGAGAGCTGCACTTCGCCTGCATGATGGTGCTTCCATACTGGTGTCAGGTGGCGGAGCGAAGGCTGCGGGACTCCGACGTGAAGGTGGGCACGGTGGTTGGCTATCCCCTCGGCGTGCTGCCCACCGCAGTGAAGGTGTACGAGGCGAGACAGGCCATCAGCAACGGCGCGATGGAACTCGATATGGTGGTGAATCTGGGGGCGGTGAAATCGCAGGATTACACCACGGTCCAGCGGGATATCGAGGAAGTGGTCACGGCGGCCAAGCTGTCGGGGCTCACCGAAGATGGTGACGATATCCTGGCGAAGGTGATTATCGAAGTGGGCATGACCTCGCGGGAGGAGCAGACCCGGGTCTGCCGGATCGCCAAGTCGGTGCGAGCCGACTTCATCAAGACCTGTACCGGGCAGGGCCCGCGAGGGGTGACGGCGCAGGATGTGAAGCACATCCGCCAGGCGGTGGGGCGGGAGATGGGCGTCAAAGCCTCGGGGGGAATCCGCAACCTCCAGCAGGCGATGACGCTGATCAACGCCGGCGCAAACCGCATAGGGACCAGCACCGGCGTCCAGATCGTGGGGGCCTACGACCAGTCGCAGGAGACGATGACGGAGGAAGTTCTGCGGTAGGGGCGCGACGCGCCAGCGACGCGCCGAGACCCAGAGGAAGCGCGGTTCCGGGACCGAGGTTGCGGAACGCCCAGGCTCCTGCGGACGGGATCAGCTATGAGTAGACCGCGCCTGCATCGCGTGTCGGCCCTGCTGATTCGCCAGCGCAACTACGGCGAGGCGGATCGGATCATCGTGCTGCTGACGCGGGAGCGGGGGAAGGTCTCGGCGATTGCGAAGGGGGTCCGGCGCGCTCGCGCGAAGCTGGCGGGCGCGCTTCGGCTTTTCTGCCACACCGAGGTGCTGCTCGCCGCCGGACGCTCCCTAGACGCGATCGCACAAGCCCAACTGATCGGCGCGTTTCCCCATCTCGGCGAGGACATGGCGCGCTACGCGCATGCCTCCTACTTCTGCGAGATGGTGGATGCTTTGATGGAGGAGGAGGCGCCCGACGAAACCGTGTTTGACCTCGTGCTCGAGAGCCTGCGGGCGCTGGATCTTGGAGGCGACGCGCCGACCGTGGGCCGAGGGTTCGAGCTGAAGCTGTTCACTCACCTGGGCTATGGTCCGGAGGTCGACACCTGTGTCTCGTGCGGGACCGAGGCCGAGGGAGGAGAGGCAGGTTTCTCTCCCCAGGAGGGAGGAATCCTGTGCTCGCGCTGCCGGCGGGCGAACGGCGCGGGAGCACTGACCCCGGGGGCGGTGCGAGCGATGCGCGACCTGATCGCGCTGCCGATGGGGGATATCGGGAAGCGGAAGCTGACGGCCGCGGTGGGGCCCGAACTAGAGCGGCTGATGAGGCTGTACGTGGACTATCGGCTGGAACGGCCACTGAAGAGCGCGGGGTTGCTGAGGCGATGACAAATATAGATAAGAGCAGGGCAAACGCCATCACTGTTCGCCTGCCGCTGGACCTATACCAGGCGACACGCAAGCTGGCGAAGAAGCACAGGGTGAGCATGAACAAGCTGCTGCAGGAAAGCCTGCGCGCGCGGCTCCGAGCGAAGGACGAGCAGGCGCTATATGATGCCTTCACGCGAGTGGGGACGGATGAAGACTCGAACGTAGACTATGCGTTTGAGGCCCAGATGGAGTGCACTTGGGAGAGCAACCGGGGCGAGTAGGCGATGCGGAACGCTGACATAGCTCGGGTCTTCGCGGAGATCGCGGAGATCATGACGGTGGAGGGGGAGAGCATCTTCAAGGTGCGCTCCTATGAGCGCGCGGCGGAGGCGATCGCCGATCTGAGCGATGATGTGACGGCGCTGCGGGAGCGCGGCGAGCTGAAATCCATCCCCGGCATCGGAGCCAGCCTGTCGGCGAAGATCGAGGAGCTGCTCGACACCGGGAAGTGCGCCTACCACCAGGAACTGCTGAAGGATTTCCCCGCCGCCGCGCTGGAGTTCTTCGACATCCCCGGCATCGGGCCGAAGACGGTGAAGCTGCTCGTCGATAAGGGGATCACCACGATCGACGAGCTGGAGCACGCGGCTACGGAGGGGGCGCTGAGAAGCCTGCGCGGGCTGGGAGAGAAGACCGAGCAGGAGATTCTGCGCGGCATCGCGCACCGGCGGGAGTATAGTCAGCGGACGAACCTCGGGGTGGCGTGGGACCTGGCGCAGGGGATCATGGCGCAGATCCGCGCGGGCGCGCCGGTCGATCGGATGGAGGCGGCGGGAAGCCTGCGGCGGATGCGGGAGACCATTGGGGACATCGATATCCTGGTGACCTCGGACCAGCCTGAGGCGGTGATGGAGCGGTTCGTCAACCTCGACGTGGTGGGCGAAGTGCTGGCGCACGGGCCGACGAAGTCGAGCATCCGCACCTACGCGGGGATTCAGGCGGACCTCCGCGTGGTGGCCCCGGAGTCGTTCGGGGCCGCACTGCAGTACTTCACGGGATCGAAGCAGCACAACATCAAGCTGCGCGATCTGGCGGTGCGAATGAAGCTGAAGCTGAATGAGTACGGGGTGTTCGACGTCTCCGGCGAGGCGGAGCGGCGCGTGGGCGGGCGCACCGAGGAGGAGATGTATAAGGCGATGGGGCTTCCGATGATGCCGCCGGAGATGCGGGAGGACCAGGGGGAGATCGAGGCGGCGAAGGCGGGGAAGCTACCGCGGCTGATCGAGCTGTCCGACATCCGCGGCGACCTGCACGCGCACAGCGACTGGAGTGATGGCGCCGAGAGCATCGAGGAGATGGCGCGGGCGGCGAAGGAGCGGGGCTACGAGTATCTGGCGATGACGGATCACTCGCCCTCGGAGACGGTGGCGAATGGGCTGTCGATCGAGCGGCTGCAGGAGCGGCTGGTCGAGCTGGAGGCGGCGCGGAAGGTGGTGAAGGGGATCACGATCCTGAACGGGAGCGAAGTCGATATCAAGCGGGACGGGTCGCTCGACTATCCGGATGAGGTGCTATCGCAGCTCGACTTCGTGATCGCTTCGGCGCACTCGGGGTGGAAGATGACGCGGGAGGAGATGACAGCGCGCATCATCAGGGCGATGGAGAACCCGTGGGTGGATTGCGTAGGGCACGCGACGGGGCGGCTGATCGGACGCCGGGAGCCGTTTGAGATCGATATGGAGGAAGTGATGAAGGCGGCGGCGCGGCTGGGGGTGGCGATGGAGATCAACTCCTACCCCGACCGGCTCGACCTGAGAGATGTGCACGCGCGGCGGGCGAAGGAGCTGGGGGTGAAACTGTTGATCAACACCGACACGCACTCCAGCGACCGCTACGATCTGATCCGGTTCGGCATCGGCACTGCGCGGCGGGGGTGGATAGAGAAGGGCGATGTGCTGAATACGCTGCCGGTGAAGGACTTGTTGCGCAGCTTGCGGAGGGCGCGAACGCGGGCCAGCCGAAAGGGCTGAGTTAGCCGCCTGTCGGAAGGAAACTCAGCGAGGGAGTGAGAACAGGGAGTCGCCGCAGTTGAGGCAACACCCCAGGAGGTGAGGGGCGTGACCAAAGCCGAGTTGATAGACGAGCTGGCTGAGCAGACGGGCGTGAAGAAGAAAGAGCTCGTGGAGATCGTCGAGGTACTGTTCGAGACGATCACCGCGAAGCTGAAGAAGCACGAGAAGGTGCAGATCAGTGGATTCGGCACTTTCGAGCCGCGGCGCCGTAAGGCGCGCATCGGCCGCAATCCCAGGACGCAGGAGGCCATCAAGGTGGCCGCGAGCTGGTCGTTGGGGTTCAGGCCGGGCAAGCGGCTCAGGAGTGTGGTCAGCGGGAAGGGAACGGGGAAGGGGTAGGAGGAGTGACAGCCGCGGCAGGTGGATGAGTGTCAGTCGGGGTTTGTTTGACACCGCGGGCAGGCGTGTTATAATCAGCGTGCTCGTCGGGGCGTGGCGCAATTTGGTAGCGCACCGGTATGGGGTGCCGGTGGTTGTCGGTTCAAGTCCGGCCGCCCCGACCAGCGTTCCTCAAGGATGGGACCTTGGCTGCGGCCAGGGTCTTTCTTGTTGGTGGGCGACACCTGGCGTGTGCGGATTTGCTGGAGCGTAGGCTACACACACAAAGTCCTGTTGCGCGGGGGGAGGGCTTGTGCTAAGATTCGCGCGGATGAGAATACTAGCCCTGCGGTGTGCGTGATTGTCTCTGGAAGTTTTGAGCCAACACTAACTTCCAGGGGACCAAGATCTGACCGACAAGTGGCAGCCCGGTTTCGGCCGGGAATCACGCGACGGTTACGGGCGGTCCCCACCTGCTTCGGCAGGTTCAAAAACTCACGAGGCACACGGCACAGGCGGGGCTTTTCCCTGGCCCCGGAAGAGGGCATCGGCAGCCTGCTGCCGAAGGAAGCAAGGAAAGATTGGCGGGCCGACGGCCCGCGGAAGATCTGGCGGGCTCGAGGCAGGCCCGCCACGGTGAAGCGGGCCTGAAGAGGCCCGCTTTCGCTGTTTGTAGGGAAGTGAAGCGGCAGCCCCGGGTCGCGCCGACAACGGGCAGTTGCTACACCTGGGCTGCGCCACTATAATGCACGCCGGTTGAGGACGTTTCCGGGGGGAAGAGTGGAAGCTGTCGCGCGGGGTCTGGAAGCAGGAGCGGCGACTAGGACGGCGAGGGTGCTATTCGTCGCGCCGCCGGCGCGAGGTGGGCTGGCGCGGCACGTGATCGAGCTGCTCGCGGAACTCCACCGCGAAGGATACGGGGTCGGGGTGGCCTGCGAGCTGGAGGGTCCCGTCGCGGAGGCGGCGCGGGAACGCTCCATTACCGTATATCCCTGTCGAATCCGCACCGGCGGGAATCCATCGCGGGCGGCGCTGGCCGCACTCCATCTCGTTGGCGCGGTGTCGCATATGCAGGCTCAGATCATCCACACTCATTCCTTCGCGGCCGGACTGGTGGGAGCGCTGGCGACGCCGTTGGCGGGCCAGGTGAAGATGGTGGCGACGGTTCACAACTACCCCCCGAATGCGGTAGGCATGAGGTCGGCGCGAACCCAGCACCGGTGGGCAGTACGCCAGGTCGTGCGCCGCGCGGCGCGGGTGATCACGGTGTCGGAGGCGCTGCGACAGGGCCTGGTCGAGCTTGTCCCCGAGATCGCAGGCAAGACTGTAACCATCCCCAACGGCATCGACATTCGGGCGAAAGTGACGCGGGCGCCGGCGCAGGTGAGGGCGGATCTGGGCGTCCGCGAAGGCAAGGCGCTAGTGGTGATGGTCGCTCGCCTGGCGCCGCAGAAGGGCATCGCCGAGTTCATTCACGCCTGCCGCGCGGT
>Ga0315284_10005952_pt1 | contig 17357 bp, 17 predicted proteins | sample YL17G09_16_MG_FD_203696 | JGI IMG/M metagenome (GOLD analysis project Ga0315284, IMG submission 203696) | Sediment microbial communities from Yellowstone Lake, YNP, Wyoming, USA - YL17G09_16 | ecosystem: Environmental > Aquatic > Freshwater > Lake > Sediment | place: USA: Wyoming | collected...
TCTTATACTTCGGCTACGCGCTGGTGCTGGTGGTGCTGGGATTCGGTCTCAGCGGTAATATCGTCAAGAGCGCCTATTTCGTTAACGGCTCCATCCACCACGATATCGGACCCTGGCCCTATATTATCGGCATCATCCTGGCCCCTTTTCTCATTGCCGCCATGCTGATGCTGGTGCAGAGGTACCGCAGCTCCACAGACCCCAACGACCGCAACCGGACAATGTATCTCATCGCCGGCTCGGGCATAGCCGTGGCGGTAACCTATATCAATCCCTTTACCCCAGTTCTGGCCGGCTTACCCACCGACCATCTGGGCAACCTGGCTAATGCTCTGATCATCGCCTACGCCATCCAGAGATACCAGCTGCTCAACATCAGGTTGGTGGCACGGAGGGGGCTAACCTACTTCCTGGTGCTAATCTCTCTGGTCGGCACCTACGTCGGTGCCCTATTTTTGGGGCAAAGGTTACTCCCCGAACTGCCGCTTTACGCTACTCTATTACTTACCTCCGCCTTAGTCCTACTGCTGGTGCTGCTGGCCAAGCCGCTAAGGCATTTCGTTCAAGAACTGATAGACCGTTTCTTCTATCGGGAAACCTACCAATACCGTCAGGCGCTACTCACCTTCAGCAAGAAGATGGGTAATATCATCAACCTGGATGAACTGGCCAGTGCAATGCTGCCCGCCGTGACCAAGGCTCTAAATATTGCCCAGGCCAAACTGCTATTTGAAGATGTTAACAGCGGCGATTTCACCACCCAGTTTACCTACCCCGAACTGGAAGAGGATTCAAACGACAAACTCAGGCTTAACGTTGATAGCCCGATAATCGCCTGGCTGGAGAAAGAGGCTGAACCCCTTGACCTGGGGAGGATTGACCGCATCCCCGAACTTAAAGGGTTGTGGCAGACAGAGAAGGAAAAGCTGGCTGACATGGAAATCCTGTGCCCGATTAAGAGCGAGGGCAGGCTTATCGGCATCCTGGCCTTGGGCAAAAAACAGCAGGGCAAAGTCTACTCCCATGAAGATGTAGAACTGGTAGTGGGCATGGCCAGCCAGGCCAGTATCCTGATTGAAAACGCCCGCCTCTACGCCCAGGCGACGATAAGGGCTAACACCGACGGGCTGACGGACCTCTATAATCACCGCCACTTCCACGAACGCCTGGAGCAGGAAATCGCCCGCGGTTCCCGCTTCGGCAGCATGTTCTCCCTGATAATGCTGGATATAGACCTCTTCAAGGCTTACAACGATATCTACGGGCACCTGGCTGGGGATGAAGTGCTGCGCAAAATCGGCAGGTATATTGAAGGCTCAATCCGAAACATAGACCTTGCCTTCCGCTACGGCGGCGAGGAATTCGCCATTATCCTGCCCGAGACGCGGATAGACGCCGCGGCTAAGGTAGCCGAGCGTATGCGCAAAGCGATAGAGTCGAAAACAAGCTCCCGCACCATGCCCATAACAGTCAGCATCGGCATCGCCAGCTGGCCCACCGACGGTGTGATGAAAGAAGAAATAATCGCCCGCGCCGATGCCGCTCTCTATCGGGCGAAACAGGCAGGCAGAAACCGGACCTGTCTATCCTCAGAGCTGGACAAGCCGGAAACATCCAAAATCAGCGCTGAGCTCGAGACAAGACCCAGGGCTTTAAGCATCATCTACGCCCTGGCGGCTACCGTCGATGCCAAAGACCACTATACCTACGGCCACTCCCGGAAGGTCAGCGACTATTCGGTAGCCATGGCTGAGGCGCTCGACCTGCCCCAAGACAGAATCGCCACCATTCGCGCCGCCAGCCTGCTCCACGATATCGGCAAGGTCGGCATCCCCGATTCCATACTCAGCAAGGAAGGCCCCCTGACCGATGAAGAATGGGAGCCGGTAAAAATCCATCCCAAGCTCGGCGTAGAGATACTCAGGCACATTATCGACCTGGTCAACTGCCTCCCCGCCATACTTCACCACCACGAGCACTACGATGGACGTGGCTACCCCTCCGGTCTAAAAGGCGACAGTATACCCCTGGAAGGCAGAATACTGGCGATAGCCGATGCCTACGACGCCATGACCTCCCCCCGCCCCTACCGCGAGCAGCTACCATCCCAGAGCGCGCTCGAAGAGCTAAGGCGCTGTGCCGGAACCCAGTTCGACCCCGAGCTGGTAGAGCTCTTCTGCATACTTATCGAATCGGCCACATCAAGCCGCCTGGAAATAAAGTAGCCCCGCGGCTGAGTACCCCCCAGCGGAATCAGGATACTATCTTATAGGGACAGGATTCCTTAAGGCTGCACCGCCCGCAGACTTCGGCCTGTGTCCATCGGGTCATCTTGGGCCCGATGCCGATAACCATAGAGGTCGACTTACGGGGAATCAAAACTCCGGAAGAAGACAGACTAACGCCGATTTCCCTGACTGGCGCCAGTTCCAGCAGATTCCACTGCTCGGTCATCGGGAAACCGGGCATGCCCGGGTTAACCGGGCTGCTTATCTCATAGCCCCGCGAGGCAACCTCAGCGGCGATAAGCTTCAGGGCTTCGGGAATCAGCCTGTCCACGGCGGCGGTGCCGATGCCGTCCAGGACTACCCCGCGCAGGGCTCCGCCGCTCTTAGTGTATTCGGTCACCCGCTTTTCCAGCCTGGGACCGATGGTAGCGATGAGGACGATAAGCTCCTTAGCCTCGGGGAAGGTTGCGGGTAGCAAGGGTCCCTCTATCGCCCTATCACCCTCCAGCGATATGCGGTCGGAGTCCATGGCGGTTATAGGATAGCGCTCGTAAGCAACCGCGGGCTCCAGGAGGCCGCCCTTCTCGACTTCAGCCAACAGCTCGGTAATTACCTTTTTTATCTCCGGCCTTACCTTGGAACGCCCCCCCAGCCCCTGACGGCGCAGCACCTCATCGTTATAGTCCAGGCTCAGGGGAATATCGCGGATTACGGGCATATCCTTCTCCCTCGGAGGCTTTAGCCGCGGCCAAAGCCTCAAAAAAAGCGAACCCCGAGACAAAGGGCTTGCCCCGGGGTACCACTCTTAATCATTCTCGATCTATTTGTATACTTTGCTGCCGTATTCCTTGGCGAAATCGACCATCGCCTTGACGTTCTCCGCCTTGGCCCGGTCGAAGAAGGCGCCGTTGCTCACGACGTAGCCGCCGCCCTTGGCGCAGCTGTCGATGAGTTCCTTGACATTGTCCTTTACCTGCTGGGGCGTGCCCAGGACTAATAAATCGGATTGCACATTGCCCATCAGGCAGCCAACCTTACCCAGCGTTTTCTTGACTCTAGCTATATCGCTATTGTCGATCATCCAGATAGTCTTACCTTTCGGTAAGTCCTGGAAAGTCTCCATACGCGTGTTCCAGCTACCCTCAGCCGCCGGGAAGGGCACGCAGCCCTCGGCGATTAAGCCCATCATGACCTTTCTAAAGGTAGGCCAGTAGAACTTCTCGAACTGCTGCTGGGAGAGGAAGCCATCGGCGCCCTTATGCAGGGGCATAAAGACCAGAGGCTTGCCGTTCATCTGGGCCGCGCCGACCCCCATCTTAATCATCAGCGGGACCAACCTGTCCATGGCTTCGAGGAGCTTGTCGGGACAACGATACATATCCATCATTATCCCCTTGGTGCCCCTCAGGGTATCGCCGATGACGTCAAAGGGCGCCTTGGTAAAGCCGGCTAAAATACCGTTGTGGCCCATAGCAGTGGTCTCCATGTTCCACTGCATGATGGTCCCCACCCACTTCATCACCTCGTTGCCCGCGTCCATAAGGGCCTTCAGGCTCTGCTGGACGGGCGGCACGCCGAAGGGTATGAAGTTATAGCCCAGGCCGTACATCTCGAGGATGCCGGTGAAAGCCGGCAGCGCCTGGAAGGGCCCCAGAGCGCCGAAGATGCGCGGGAAATAGGTATGAAGGAAGAAACCGGTGGGGTCCTGAATCAGGTCGTCATATTCCTCCGGCTTCATGTATTCACCTTCGTTAGCCTGGTATGACTGCTCTTTGGCTACGCCGTGGCCGGGCCAGGAATAGAGCTTATAGTCCAGGGCTTCGAAGAACTTACCCGGGCCGGGCATATCCGCGCCAAGGTGTCCATCCGGCTCGAATTCGACGAGGAATTTTTTGTAGGCCGCATAGAGCTTGTCGTAGTCGTACATGGCGTCATAAGGGGTTATGCCAGCATTATAAACAGGGAAAAAGCTCGGAAGCACAAAGACCGGCACCCTGTCCGGCAATTTTTTCATCTGGACGGCGTCTTTTACCCTGGTTACCCTATCCTTGAACGCCTTTTCGGCCTGGGGGCTCTGGAATTTAAGGTCGTTGCCCTCGGGGTCCTTCGGCGCCAGCCACCTGCCAAACAGCGCTTCCTGCTTCTCGTCCGATGTCATATCTGCCCATTGCTTTTCCATTTTCCTTACCTCCTGACCTTCTCTTAGAGGATTATCAACCAGCGCTTATCCATTTCTGAGCCAGGGATACGCCCGCCATGGCATCCTTGCCGTAGGCGTCAGCGCCGGTATACTTCCTCACCTCTTCGCTCATCTGGCCGCCGCCAATCATAACCTTAACCTTATCCCTCAAACCAGCGCTCTTTATGGCTTCTATAGTCTGCTTCATAGAATCGAAAGCCAGGGTAAGAAAGCCGCTCAAGCCGACGACAGGAGCCCCCGTTTCCTTAATCTTGTCAACGAACTTCTGCACCGGTACATCAACGCCCAGGTCGTACACCTCAAAACCGCTAACATCAAGCATAAAGACGACGATATCCTTACCGATGTCGTGTATATCGCCGGCAACGGTGCCGAAAACGACCTTACCCAGCTTCTTGGTCCCCGCCGCCTTGGTCAGCTTGGGCTTAACCAGCTCGCTTATCACCTTCAAGATTTCCCCGGAGTAAACCAGGTCGGGGATAAAATACTGGCTACTGGCAAAGCGCTTGCCCACGATTTCCATACCCTTGCGGGCATCGTCCAGAATCTTGAGGGCGTCATCCCCCTTCCCCAGCCTATCCTTAACAACCTTAAGAGCCTCCTGTTCCTTCAAATCAGCCAATAGGTTAACTAAATCTCCAGCCATTTTCTTTTTACCTCCTTAAAGAATTAATTGGCTCTTCCATCGAACAGCCTTAATATATCGACCCCATTTTCACCTCCCTCGATCCAGGTGCTCGCAGAGAAGTTATATGCCCTGGCTGGACTAGCTCAGGGCATCTCACTGTCTTCCGGGAACATATCCGATTTTCTTATCACCCTACCCCTGGCTAAACCAACGTTCGGTAGAAAAAATATTGCCCTTATACTAAACCCTTCACGGATATAACCAACGCCAAAAGATAACAAGCCCCACAACCCAACGCCGCGTATTAAAAGTCGGGCTTAAAGCCCCAGATAGGCTTTCTTGACCATCTCCTCTTCCAGGAGCTTTTCGCAGTTTCCCTCGAGGACAATACGCCCGTTCTCAAGCACGTAGGCCCGGTCAGCTATCTCCAGTGTGCGCGGAACATTCTGCTCGATAATCAATATGGTAATCCCCTGCTCGCGCAGGGACTTGATAACATCGAAAACCTCGGTCATAACTATCGGCGCCAGCCCGTATGAAGGCTCATCAAAGATGCATAGCTTCGGCCTCGACATCAGACCCCTCCCCATCGCCAGCATCTGCTGCTCGCCGCCGCTCAATGTCCGGGCCAACTGCCCCGCCCTCTCCTTCAATATGGGGAAAGACTCATAGACTTCCTTCTCCGTCTCATGCCGGCTCTTCCAGGCTCTAGAGGTATAAGCCCCCATCTCCAGGTTCTCATGCACCGACATGTCGGTAAAAAGCCTTCTCCCCTCAGGTACATGAGAAATACCCATTTCCACGATTTTGTGAGACGGCAAGCCATCTATCCTCTGGCCCATGAACTCTATAGTACCCGAAGCGGGTTGCAGCAAACCCGATATAGTATTAAGCAACGTAGTCTTACCAGCGCCATTAGCTCCGACCAGAGCCACTATCTCGGCCTCACCAACTGTCAGGGAAATATCCCACAAGGCCTGGATCTTGCCGTAAAAGGTATTGACATTTTGAACTTCCAGCATAACCCTACTCTCCTAAGTATACCTCAATAACTTTCTTGCTGGTAGAGATTTCCTTGGGCGTTCCGTCGGCAATCTTCTCGCCGTGATGAAGAACCATAATTCGGTCGCAAACGCCCATAATCGCCCTCATAACATGCTCAATCAAAAAAACGGTAACCCCCCTATCCCGAATCCTTTTCACCAGCTCCATAGCCTCGGCGGTCTCGGTGGGCGTTAGTCCCGCCATCACCTCATCAAGCAACAACATATCCGCCTTGGTGGCTAAAGCCCGGGCTATCTCGACCCGCTTCTGGTTAGCCAGGGTCAAACCCCCGGCCGGGATATTTTTGGGTACCGCAAAACCGACAAAATCCAATAACTCCTCGGCTTCCTTGGTAGCCTCCGCCGTCGATACGCTCTTCGGCGCACCGAACAGCGCGCCCAACGCCACATTCTGAACAGCCGGAACGTTAGCGAAAATCTTAACCTCCTGAAAGGTTCGGGCCATCCCCATCCGGCATATTTTATACGGCTTCAAGCCGCTGATTTTTTCACCCTTAAATTTTATTACCCCGGACTTAGGGGTAAATGCCCCCGATATCAGGTTGAACAGCGTCGTCTTACCCGCCCCGTTAGGGCCAATCAGGCCGAAAATCTCGCCCTGCTCCACATAAAAGTCCACCTGTAATACCGCTGCCAGCCCCCCGAAATACTTGGTGACCTTCTCACCCTCAAGCATCCGCATGTTGGCCTCCTATCAATCGCCTCCATCCCTTCTGTATCAGTCCGGTTAACCCCATAGGCATGAACAACATAGTACCTACCAATACGCAACCGAAGATGAGCATGTAGTAATAGGGAAACTTGGTTAGCAACGTTTCTTCCAGGTAGGCAAAGATAGCCGCGCCTATTAACGGGCCATAGAACTGTCCCAGGCCACCAAAAATAGCCATTAAAACCGGCAGGAAGGAAAAGAGCGTATTAAAGGCGATGTAAGGGTCGATATATGTCCATCTCATGGCGATAACTGCCCCCGCCGCCCCCATGAAGACGGCGCTGATGCCGAAGGTGATAACCTTTACCATAGTGACATTAACGCCGCTGTGCGCCGCCGCCTCCTCGTTCTCCCCGATACTCCGCAAGGCCAACCCGAACTTTGAGCGTCGGATAAAATAGGCGGTAAGCATTAGCACCACGAAAACACCCAGCATTATGTAAAAAATAGTTTGGGTATCCACCAGCATGATGAACCGGCCGCGCGTGCCGGTTACACTAATCTCAAAGAATATGAGAACCTGCTTGATGAGCTCAACGAGTCCGAAAGTGAAGATAGCGAAATATATGCCTTTCAGCCTCAGCGTCAAAGCACCGACGAGAACCGCCACTACGAAACTGATGGCGCCGGCAATAAGTACCACCACTATCACGGGGATGACCGCCCCTGTGTTCGGCAATAATATAGCCGAAGTATATATGCCGACCCCGAAAAATGCCGCCGACGCCAGTGAGAGGTAACCGCTAGGACCGGAAAAGATAACCCAGCTCACCGTCAGGATGATATACATCAAGATGGCGGTCATTAATATAGTCATATAAAGCGAGCCATAGAGGGGTAAAGTAGCTAGCCCGACCAGGACTAAAAGCGCTAACCCTGGTATCCAAAGCCTTCTAGACCTAAATAAGCTCATATCCATATCTTATTTCCCAAAAATACCTTTCGGTCTGACCAGTAGCAGGAGCATGAAGATAAAATAGTAGGCAGCCAGTGACAGGCTCGGCTCTATATAGTTTACTATGGTGCCGATGATACCCAGTATGAAACCACCGATGAAACTACCCGGGATACTGCCCAGACCGCCTAAGACGACCACGATAATGGCGATGACGGTATAGTTCAGGCCCATAGTCGGCGTAATCGGTATCCGCATGCTCAAAAGCGTGCCGGCTAAAGCCGCCATTACCGCCCCCAGCCCGAAGCATATAGCCAGCACCCGGTTGATGTTTACCCCCATCAACCCCGCCGTCGCCGGGTCCTGAGCCGACGCCCGGATGGCTTTACCCATACGGGTACGGATTAAAAAGAGATAAAAGGCTACACCTATGCCTATAGCAAAGCCCAGGCTCACCAGGCGATTGGCGGAAAATGTCGCTCCAAACAAATCAACGCCAAAGGATAAATAAGTGTACGACCTCAGGTCAGCACCCCATCCCAGTAAGGCTAAATTTTGAATAATGAACATGAGGCCAAAAGTGGCTAACATGGAATTGGCTACATAGACATCCGGGTTCGGTGCCATGACCCTAAGGCGGGTGAACATAGTCCGGTGAAGTAGAAAACCTACGGCGAATATCACCGGCCCAATCATAGCCAGAGTAAGCAGGGGATTAATGCCGAATACGGTGTAAAGCGTAAAGGTGGTGAAAGCGCCGAGCATAATGAACTCGCCGTGAGCGATGTTCAGCACTCGGGCAACGCCGTACTGCAGGCTCAAGCCCATGGCAATCAGGGCATAGATACCACCCGTCAACAAACCGCCGATAGCTATATCCAGGATTCTCTCAATCATGGCAGCTTTCTAGCTTTATTAATCATAGGCGCAGGCTGTCGCAGAGGTGCAGGATACTTCCCCTCAGGAGAAAATAACCACCCTCCCCGGGGGTTATCTTCACACCCCTCCCGACAGCCTGCTCCCTAATTACCGCTTAAACTCCTAAACTAAATATCCTATGCTATTCTGTTGGCCAAACCGGTTTGGGATAGACAAAGTCCGCGGTAGCCACACCGTTAGGTCCGACACCGGCACCCACGATTTCGCAAATACCGTTCTGGTACTGACCAATCTCGCCGGGATGACATTCATAGGCCATCATTCCGCCGCCACCACCGAATATCGTGTAATAAGTGGGGCCCAGAATCGTGTCGAAGGTCGTGGTCGCTACATAATCCCTTAACGTGGCTTGGTCGAGGGTTCCGGTTGCCTCTATAGAATCCTGCCAGATTTGCACCATTGGCGCATAGAGCGGTTGTCCCCACCAGTCCAGGTTTTCCACGCCAACCAAAGCCTCTAGCTTATCAAACAGTGCCGCAAAGTCAGGCGAAGTTGCGCGGTTGGCGACAGCAAAACAAACTACTCCCTCTGCTGCAGGAGTGTTAAAATAATTGAAATTGGCTCCGGGTCCGCCTATCCAGCACCCCGGGTTAAAGCCCTGCGCCGCTGACTCGGCGGCACACGGCAGGACTATCCAGGGATAGCCAAAACAACAAAAGACATCCGGGTTAGCGTCCTTGGCTGCCTTGATGATGGGCTCGAAGTCATCGGGGAATATCGGAATGGTGACGTTACCGACTATTTCAATTCCTACCCTGTTGAATTCTATAGTCGCTACGCCGCCGTACTCTACGCCGAAGACGTCAGCCATGTTGACCATGTAGGCTGTCCTCGCGCCGGCTGCATATAGCATGTCGGCAAGAACCGGTATCTGGTACCAGTCGGAGAAGCTCAGGTTGACGAACACGAAGGGCATACCAGGCAGCGAGTCCTTCATGGTCGTGGCGCCGCCCTCGGCGGTGAGATACAGCATCTCGTACTTATTGGCTATGGGGGCTTGAGCCTGAATCATAGAGGAACCACAGGCGGGGAAGAGAATGTCAACCTCGTCCTCTACGATTAATTTTTCGGTAAGCCTCACCATCGTGCCCAGGTCGCTGGTATCATCATAAATGAGGAAATCTACGGCCAACTTTTTGCCATAGTCAGCCACGTAAATCCCGCCAGCGGCATCGACCTCTTCCTCCCACATAGTCATGATTGGCCCCAATGCCGAGTTTCCGATAGAAGACCAGGGACCTGAGAGAGGCCTGGCCGCGCCGATGACGATGGTATCTTTGACTACCGGGGGTGGGGTTACTGGTTCTTCTTCTTCCTCGCAGGCGGCAAGCAGCCCGACAGCTAACAATGCTACTACTGATAAGATTATCAATATCTTTTTGCTCACTTGTTTCTCCTTTCTTGAGTTTCAAGGATGGTGTTACTTAGTAACGTCGAAAAATCTCACATAGGCTCACCCCCCATTTTTTGATAAATGATAGCGGCTTTGGTACCCTGGTAAAATTGCGAACGCAGTGCCTTGGCCATCTTCAGGCAAATCGACCTTGCCAGAATGATACACCCCGCTTTGGCAGTTGTCAATGCACCCAGCCTCTTATGAGATATGTTCGACGCTACCGAAAAAATTTCTCCCGTCCGCTTAAGACAGTGCCCAACGATATTCGGAACACCCGAGAAATTTTAGTTACGGTGAGAGTATAAATAACCACCACCACTTTGTCAAGATGGTGGGCGGTACCGGGCTCGAACCAGTGACCTCTGCGATGTCAACGCAGTGCTCTAACCAACTGAGCTAACCGCCCACAAAGGCAAAGGATATTCTACTAGATACCCCGACTTCGGTCAAGACTCTTGCCCCTCACCCTGTTATCGATAAAGCTGACCGCGAAAAGAAGCACACCGCTGGCCAGCAACCCCCCCAAGTCCAGATACTTTATACCAAACAGTTTGCTGATAAGCGCCATCCCCCCCCCGCCGATAATCGCCGCCAGCGCCCCCATCGGGGTGACCTTCAGCTTATGCCGGTAAAAGCCGGCAAGCACCGGCAAAATCACGCCGCAGGTATAGACGGTATAGGCAAAAAGAAGGGCGCTTATCACCCCTTTCAAGGTCAATGCCAGGAGCAGGGAGAGTATCCCCATGGCTACTATCACCCAGCGAGAAGTAAGCACGACCTGTTTTTCATTGAGCGAAGGCCGGAGCTTTTTGATGATATCGTTACTTAATATGGTGCTGGTGGTTAGTAACAATGCGGGGGACATAATAGCGCTCACTACTGCCGCCAGAACGATAGCGCCCGCAACCGGTGAGAGAACCTCTTGTATCAGCGCCGGGAAAGCCTGTTCCGGTGAGATACCGGGGAGCAGGATTGATGCCCCCATTCCCATCAGGGTTATGGCAAAGGCAAGGGGGATGATAAGCAGCGCCGCCCAGAAGACGGAGTTTCGTGCCGTCTTGGCATCCCTGGCACTGAAAAGTCGGGAGTACATATCGGGGCCGACGACATAGGTGAGCCCAATCAATAGGAGGTAGGAGGCCAGCTCGTAACCACCAAAAGTAGAGCTGAGAGGGAAAGAAAGCTTATCCGGGGGAAGAGAATTGATCAGGCCCTCAAACCCGCCCAGGCGCGATAAGAGTTGAGCTAAACCGACAAAGATGCCGGCGAATATCATGCCGGTCTGCAGGGTATCGGTCCAGAGGACCGCATACTGGCCGCCAAGCAGTGTGTAGGTGACGAGGACAGCGCTAAAGAGCACCATCCAGAGAGTCGGGGTGCCTATTTGCAGCACGCTCATAATCTGCCCGGCAGCCACAATCTGCCCGGCGAGAACGCCCAGCCAGGCAATCACGATGAGTATTGAAGCCGCCAGGGCAATATTGTTTCCATATTGTTTTCCGATTAACTGCGGCAGTGTGTACAGGCCGAATTTTCTTACCTTTTCGGCGAAGAAAAGGCCGAGGACAATCAGACCGATGCTCCCCACCAGAAGCCACCACGCCCCGGTCAGCCCCCGGCTAAAGCCCAGCCCGGCCATGCCCACCGTAGCCGAGCCGCCGATAATGGTCGCCAGCAGCGAGCCGGTAATAAAAAGGGAGGAGCCGCTCCGCCCCGCCACAAAGAAATTAGCGGCTCCCCTCGCCTTCTTCCGGCTCCACACCCCGATGGCAATCATAGCCAGAAAATAAACAACGACGATTACCAGCCCCAGCATATTATCTCCATCCTTTGCTTGAAAATAGTCGAACTAATTATGAGCCGAGGGCATAATGGCTCTCTCGATAAAAAGACCAGCTCGGAACAATATCGCACCCCGGTGCTTACTTGCCTGGCTTGGCGCTGCCGATAAGGGCAATCTCGATATTCTTACCGCAGTGGGGACAGGTGATATTAAGGGTAACCGGCTGCAACATTATGCGTTCGGCAACGGCGGTAACCATCGAGTCGATACTATCCAGGCGGTTGTCCAGCATGTCGAGGCGCCGCTTGATGCGTTCGAGGTCCTGCGCCTTGCCGGCTCCGGCCGCCGCGGGTTTATCCTTCTCCGCCAATCAGACACCTCTTAAGGGGATTACGACAAGCCTCATTATATGGGTAAAAAATCACGATGTCAAAGCCCCCTCATTAATCTATTGATTTATTAAAAACATCGGCATATACTAGGAAATACCAAAGTGTGAAGGAGGAAGCCAATGCCCGAAAAAGAAATCGGTACGATAAGCGACTTCTTCGCTCGGCCGGTGGTGGCTGGCATTGAGCTAAGCGGCAACCTGAAATTGGGCGACAAAATCCATATCAAGGGTCACACTACCGATATGGAAATGCTGGTCGGCTCGATGCAGATTAACAACGCCGACGTTACCGAAGCCAAGGCCGGAGACTCCGTTGGCATCAAGGTCAACGACCGGGTAAGGCGGGGCGACACCGTCTACAAGGTTACCGACTGAAGCCAATCTTAAAGCATCTAGAAAGCAAAAATATGGCACTAAAGGTACTGATAGAACGGCACGTAAAAAAGGGGCACGAAGGCTACCTGATCGAACTGCTAAACAACCTGAGCACCGAGCTGTTCTCCCAGCCCGGCTACGTCTCGGGTGAACTCCTCCAGAGCCGGGAAGATAAATCCACCATCTTTGCCCTCAGCACCTGGCAGAGTGAACTTGACTGGAAGTCCTGGGAAGGCGACCCCAAGCGCTTAGAGCTTGAAGCCAGGATTGAACCCCTCCTAACCGAACCGTCCAAGTTGACTGTGGCTACATCCTTTTAAGCGGCAATTGCAGCTAGGCTATGCCCTTAACCAGGTTAGCCATCTCGATGGCGCTGACAGCGGCTTTAAAGCCCTGGTTCCCCTCTTTCGTCCCGGCCCGCCCGATAGCCTGCTCCAGACTATCAGCCGTGATTACGCCGTAGATAACCGGCAGCCCCACCTCCAGCCCCACCATAGCAATCCCCTTGGTCACCTCGGCGGATATATACTCAAAGTGAGGCGTCCCCCCCCGCACCACCGCCCCCAGGCAGATAACAGCGTCATAGCGCTTGGTCTGGGCTAACTTCTTGGCAATCAGGGGAATCTCGAACGAGCCCGGCACCCAGGCGACATCGATATCCGCCTGATTAACTCCATGGCGGAGCAGGGCGTCCTGCGCCCCATCGAGCAGCTTCTGGGTAATAAACTCGTTGAAACGGGAAACGACCAGCCCGAACTTCAGCCCCTTCCCCACCAGCATTCCTTCGATAGGCTTGCTCATTGCTTTCTCCTTTATATTAATTATCGGCGATATCCGGTATCTCCAAGCGGTGACCCATCTTCTTCTGTTTAGTCACCAGGTAGTTGCGGTTATAGGGGTTGGGGGTAATGATAATCGGCACCTTCTCCACCACCTTCAGCCCGTAGCCCTCCAGCCCGATAACCTTCTTCGGGTTGTTGGTCAAAAGCCGAATCTCACTCAAGCCCAGGTCGGCCAGAATCTGGGCGCCGATGCCGTAGTCCCTCAGGTCGGAGGGAAAGCCCAGGGAAAGATTAGCCTCCACCGTATCCAGCCCCTTGTCCTGAAGGGCATAAGCCCGTATCTTGTTATGGAAGCCGATGCCCCGCCCCTCCTGCCTCATATAAAGGAAGACGCCCCTCCCCTCCTTGGCGATGCTCTCCATAGCCAGCCCGATCTGGTCGCCGCAATCACAGCGCAGGCTGCCGAAGACATCCCCGGTGAGGCACTCGCTGTGCACCCGCACCAGCACGGGCTCCCCGGTCTTTATATCCCCCATCACCAGCGCCAGGTGCTCGTCGGGGTCGATATCGCTGCGGTAGGCGATGGCGGTAAACTCGCCATACCTGGTGGGCAGCTTGGCTTCGGCAACACGGTGCACCAGCTTCTCGTGACGGCGGCGGTAGGCGATAAGGTCGGCTACCGAGATTATCTTGATGCCGAACTTGTCCGCAATCTCCTCGAGCTGGGGCAACCGCGCCATGGTGCCGTCCTCGTTCATAATCTCGCAGATAACCCCCGCGGGATAGAGACCGGCCAATCTGGCTAAATCGACGATGGCTTCCGTCTGCCCCGCCCTCACCAGCACCCCGCCTTCTCTGGCCCGCAGCGGGAAGATATGCCCCGGGCGGGCCAGGTCGTCAGGCCTGGTCACTGGGTCAACCACGGCTTTAATGGTCTGCGCTCTATCTGCCGCCGAGATGCCGGTGGTCACCCCGTGTTTGGCGTCGACCGAGACGGAAAAGGCAGTGGTAAATTTCGAGGTATTCTCCCCCACCATCTGGGGAATCCCCAGTGCGTCCAGCCGCTCCCCCACCACCGGCAGGCAAATCAAGCCCCGGCCATGCTTGGCCATAAAATTAACCGCCTGGGTGGTAACCTTCTCCGCCGCCAGCGCCAGGTCGCCCTCGTTCTCGCGGTCCTCGTCATCGACGATGATGACGAACCGACCCTCTTTTATATCCTTAATCGCTTCTTCAATGCTCGCTAAGCCCATATTCATTCCCCCCGTCTTAACCTACCAGGAACCCGTGCTCCTGTAAAAAGTCGATGGTTATGCCGCCGCTATGCGGCTTACTCAATTGTTCCACATATTTGGCAATAATGTCCACCTCCAGGTTAGCCACCTCCCCCACCCCCCGACTCCCCAGGGTGGTATGCTCCCGCGTATAGCCGACCACCGACACCTGAAACGAGCTGCTATCTCTGGAGACGACGGTCAGGCTGACCCCATCGACGGCGATAAAGCCCTTCTCCACAATATAGGGCATAAGCTTGGGTGGTGTATCGAAGCTGAGCAGTAGGGCTTCACCGCGGCGGCTTACCGAGCTTACCCGTCCCCTGTCGTCGATGTGCCCCTGCACCAGGTGCCCCCCCAGCCGCCCGTTGGCAGCCAGAGGTCGTTCTAAATTAACCCCGTCCCCGGGGCGCAAAAGCCCCAGGTCGGTCTTATTCAGTGTTTCCGGCATTACGTCGGCGGAAAAGGACTTATTATCAAAGCTGGTTACGGTCAGGCAGACGCCGTTGACCGCCATACTATCGCCTTTCTCCATACCCTGGAGAACGCCATCGGCGGCGATAGTCAGATTTCCTGCCCCTGCCGAAACAACCTTGCCTATTTCCTCGACGATTCCGGTAAACACAATAGCTCCTCGTTATTTGGCAACATAGCCGCTGACCATCAGGTCGTCCCCCAGCCTCCCCACCTTCACCCTCTCCAGACGGAACGACTCGGCGACTTCGCTCACGCCCTCGCCGACAACGGCCGTCTTAGCCCCCGCCCCCCCGATGATAATGGGGGCGATAAAGGCGATAACCTTATCCACCAGCCCCCGGTCGAACAGGGAGCCGAGCAGAATACCACCCCCCTCCACCATAACGCTGGTGATTTCCCGTTCCGCTAAAGCCTTGAGTAATCTCTCTAAATCAACCGCCCCGCTCGCCGTGGGCGATTCCAGCACCTCGGCGCCGGCTTTGGCAAATGCCTCTCTCTCCTCAGGTCTAACCTTCCTGCCCAGCGCCAGCAGCGTCTTCCCCGGTTCGCTGAATACTCTAGAGTCCAGGGGCGTGCGCCCCTTGCCGTCCACAATCACCCGCAGCGGCTGCTTTCGGGCTACTCCCCCCTTCCCCCCCGAACAGCGGGTGGTGAGGTGGGGATTATCGGCCAGCAGCGTATTCACCCCGGCCATAATGGCGTCGCTGGTATAGCGCAAACAGTGAACATACTTTCTGGATTCAGGCCCGCTAATCCAGCGGGAATCGCCCTTTTTGGTGGCAATCTTCCCGTCCAGGCTCACGGCAAACTTGACAGTAACGAAAGGCAGGCCCGTGGTGATGAACTTTATATAGGCTTCGTTGACCTCCCTGGCTTCCTCTTCGTGCTCGCCCAGGGCCGTCTTAATCCCCGCCTTCTTCAGCTCTGCCTGCCCCCGCCCCAAAACGATGGGATTGGGGTCGAGCATGGCCATGTGCACCTCGCTGACTCCGGCGGAGATGATAGCCCCGGTGCAGGGCGGAGTCCGCCCCTGGTGGGCGCAGGGCTCGAGGGTGACGTACATTACGCCCCCCACCGCCTCCCTACCCGCCTGCTTCAAGGCAATGACCTCGGCGTGGTGGGAGCCCGGGGGCTGGGTATAGCCCTGCCCGACAACCTCGCCTCCCTTAACCACCACCGCCCCCACGGCGGGGTTGGGGCTGGCCTGCCCCAGAGCCAGCTTCGCCAGGGAAAGCGCCTGCTCCATATAGTCCATAGCACCGCCATTCTAGCACCTACCTTAAAAAAAGTGCAACCTCAACTGTCATTGCGAAGAGCGCAGCGACGAAGCAATCTCCATCTAAATAACCATCCCCTAGTAGCGATGACACCGCCAGATAAGGTATAATTAAAACCAGCTAGAGAGGATAGCTATATATAAATGAAAACAATTCTCCGCGACGTCCTGATAACGCTGGCAATAGCCCTAGCCATTTTCTTCACCCTCAGGGCAACCGTCCAGGCTTACAAGGTAGTAGAGTGCTGCATGGAGCCCAACTACGTTGAAGGCGAGTGGCTGCTGGCAAGCAAGGCGACCTACTGGTTCCACGAACCCGAAAGGGGTGACGTGATAATACTCGAGCCACCCTTCGAGACCGAAGAGGTCTATATCAAGCGCCTCATCGCCCTGCCCGGTGATACGGTAGAGGTAAAAGACGGCGCGGTATACATTAACGGCACAGCAATAGACGAGCCTTATATCAAGGAAGCCCCCGCCTACACCTTCCCCCTGACCGAACTCGGCGAGGACGAATATTTTGTCCTCGGCGATAACCGCAATAACGCCAACGATTCCTCCAAAGGCTGGACGATATCCCGCGACGCCATAATCGGCAAAGCCTGGTTTTCTTACTGGCCGATAAGCGAATGGGGAGGGGCGAACAACTACCCGCTGGCAGAACAGCTCGAAGCCGCCACTGACTAAGCAAACGCCTTGCGAGGAAGTCCTTCCCAAGAAGGACGACCGAAGAATCTAAAAAGGGGTTGGGGAGGCACATCCCCAAAGGAATTCTAGAGGGTGAATACCCTCTAAGGGCGGGTTGGGTGGGACAATAATACCTGCGCTAACAAGGTGGGGAGGCTGGGTGGAAAGTCCCCACAATAAGGGGCTAATAGGGGTCTAACCCCTGTAGGATATTAAGGGGGTGAGGCAAATAAATACCGAAGGAATCTTT
>Ga0315284_10005953_pt1 | contig 17354 bp, 12 predicted proteins | sample YL17G09_16_MG_FD_203696 | JGI IMG/M metagenome (GOLD analysis project Ga0315284, IMG submission 203696) | Sediment microbial communities from Yellowstone Lake, YNP, Wyoming, USA - YL17G09_16 | ecosystem: Environmental > Aquatic > Freshwater > Lake > Sediment | place: USA: Wyoming | collected...
GCAGCGAAGAAAATCATTCAATCCATTTCCGGCCAAAGAATTCCAAATGAAATTAACTATCCTCTCAGTTACACTATCATGTATAGATACATCTTTGCCATGCTTCCCGATAGTGTATATGTATGGTTGATGAGATTATTGCTAATAATAAGAAACTTTGTTAAAAAAAAGCCTGCTGATGTATAAAGTATGAGTAGTCCGACGTTTCATCTTATTCAAAGTCTTTCAGCAAGCGCTGTTTTATATCCAATCATAGGAGAAAATGTGATTCCTTTCGGGTTAGCGGTTATTTTCATTGATATCGATCACGGGATTGAATATGTGGCTGATACGAATAACTTTAACCCAAGGGGACTGCTCGTATATCATGAATTTTTAACCAAGAATTTGCATAAAAACTATTTAGGGCTGAATATCTTCCACACTTTTGAATGCTATCTTTTAATGTTAATTTTAGCCCATTGGTTTCCAACATGTTATTATATTTTACTCGGTTTCTTGTTTCATCATCTTGCCGATCAGATAGGATTAGTCAAGATGGGGAAGCCTTTTGTCAGGGCGTTTTCAATTCTTGAATATGCTATTCGAAAAAAGCATCATGAAATATCTCTAAAAAAAATATTATCTCAAGGGACTGCGAATGTTGAAGGGGTGCCTGATATCAACAAATGGTTTGTTAAATGGGGAATAAAGTGCAGTCAAAACAGATAAAGTATTATATCGTGATTGGATCATCGCGTGGTTTAGGCGCTGCGATGGTTGAAGAGTTGTTAAAAAACGAATTTTATCAGGTGATCGGCGTAGCCCGGACGAAACTTGAAGATGTTAAAACCCATAAAGAGTGGATTGCTACGAAAAGGTACAGGCATGTTGTGTTGGACATCGCCTCCTCCGAGTGCAGCGAGATTCTAAAAGGCCTCTGTGCTTATTTTTCTGATGTGCCGATTTGTGTAATCTTTAATGCTGCATGTATTAAACAAGATGTGACGCCTGATCATTTTGTTGACATTAAGGCATCCAAAGAAAATAATTGCGTAGGAATAAATGGCCTGGGTTATATCCTGAAAGCATTTGAAGGCCATTTTTTTAAAAATGGCGGGTTATTGGTAGGTATCTCATCTGTTTGGGGCATGACCCCCCCACTTTCTTTGCCCTGGATGGCCTATCCGGCAACCAAGGCGTATTTGGATATGACGATGCGATGTCTTAGAATCTTCTGGAAGAAAAAAGTGGACGTTGTGACTATTCATCTGGGGCATCTCGATAACTCCGGCGCCAGCCGTTTACCCCGTTGGTTGTCCCCCACGTATCCGATGACTGCAAAAAAGATCATCAGGGCAATTTCAGGAAAACAGGCGCCAAGAGACATGTATTGTCCTTCCATATATCGCATTTTCTATAATTATCTTTTTAGAATTGTCCCTGATAGTTTATTTATCTGGCTGTTTACTGTGTTATATCGGTTTGCGAAGACGGCTGAACATAGAAATTCATGAATCCGCATATCGTCTTTTGCCAACAATACGAAGGCCGTTGAGAAGCAACCAGATTTCCTCATCTATATTTCCGCCGAACTCGACGCCATAGAGAAACTGCTGGACACGATGATTGACCAGAGAGATGAAGGGACACCTAAAACATCCTGATAGACGCTATAGAGAACGTGCAGTTAGGGAAGAAAAGTGCGGCGGAGATGGAGAACGAGGAGTTCCAAAGTGAGGAAGGAGAAATGTTTATGGATTCAGTTCCATCAACGAACGAAACATCCGGTACATATAAGTTTCCATTCTGGGCAAAGATGCGTTCAGCATTGAGCGAGATTCCAATACTTCGCTCGTTGTATTGGAAGTTATCATTAATTACCCACCCCTCGTTCTGTGAGGACGGGATGGCAACAATGCACGGCGTCGAGTTTATGAAAGACCCAAAGTACATGGCAGCTTATAAAGCTGCGCTTCGACATCAGAACCATACGGAGTATCATTGGCGAATCCATACAATTTTGTGGTCCGCCTCCCAAGCGTTGAAGCATAACGGTGACTTTGTTGAATGTGGTGTGAATCGTGGATTTATGAGTCGGGCGGTAATCGATTACATTGATTTCGGGAAACAGACAAAAAGAACCTTTTATCTGTTTGACACCTTCAATGGCCCTGTTTCCTCGTTGATCTCTAAAGACGACCTCGCAGCTCATCGAAACACATATAACGAGTGTTTTGAATTCGTCAAGAATGTGTTCAAGGATGTGCCGAATGTTCGTATTGTCCGCGGAGCTGTACCTAACTCACTCTCTACGGTAAATATATCTAAGGTGTCATATCTGTCAATAGATATGAATTGTGCGATACCTGAAGCGGCGGCGCTTGCACATTTCTGGCCTAAACTTGTATCCGGAGGAATTATAATTCTGGATGATTACGCATTTGTTGGTTATGAAAGTCAACGTATAATGGCGGATAGTTTCGCTCAATCAGTGGGTGTAAAGGTTCTCACGCTGCCTACGGGTCAGGGAATGCTTGTAAAGCCTTGAATCATCATGAGAAACCGAACGAATGATTCCCTTGTCTTTAGGAAAGATTATCATGGTAGGTTTCACCTATGCTTGGCAATTTAAGTGGTAAAGATGGGATAAATGAGGAGAATTAGTATAATGGATGCGAAGCGGCGTTATGAACAACAGAAGGTGTTTTGGGAACATGCCGGTGAAATAGGGTATGGCGAGGCCCAGTTTTCATCGCAGTTAGTGGAGCATCACATTATTACAAAGCAATGGAATGCAGTTATAGAGACAGCGAAGATTCTTGGCTTAGGGGAGGACTCAAAGATTCTCGAATTGGGGTGCGGCGACGGAAAATTTTCAGAGCATGTGTTAGCTACTCATTTTAAATCTATCGATGCCTTTGATGTTTCTGAAGCAGGTATCAAGCGTGCCCAGAGCCTTTCAAAGTCCGGTAAGGTTTCGTATGGGGTTCAAGACCTGACCAAATATGAATATGAGGCGGAAGCTCATTGGGATGGATTGATTATGTTGGGTTTTCTTCATCACGTGAAGGGATTTGCCCCTGACATTGTTTCCAGGGTAGCCAGAGTGTGCCCCAAGGTTGTTGTTTTAGAGCCGAATGGTAATAACATTATCAGGAAAATGTTGGAACGCCTGCCTTCTTATCAGCGCGCCGGAGAAGACAGCTTTAAACGTCAAGAACTACTTCAACTGTTTGGCGCGCATAACTATACCCTCAAAACATTTAGCAGAATCACGTTTATGCCCACTTTTTTACCGCAATCACTTCTCTCCAGCTTTAGAATCCTGGAGAAAATGATTGAATCAACCCCCGTTTTTAATAGACTGTGTGCTACATACGTATTTGGTTTTGAGTCTAACGCAAGTTAGTCCTGCCATATTGCTTGCACCGATTGAAATATTTAATTATCATATCAAGGAACAGGTCAAATGAAGATAGCACTCGTCTTCCCAAGATTTAAATATCCATCAGGGGATCCACCTATAGGCATATCGTATATTGCTTCTTTACTAAGAGAACAAACAGAAGTTGATCTGGAAATAATAGATACGACATTTTATCAGGGAAATAGCGAAAAATTAATTAGACAAATATTTTCTCAGAAGAGCTATGATATTGTTGGTATTTCCTGTATGACAACAATGATACGGGATGGCTTAACTATAGCACAAGTTATCAAAAAGTACTTCCCCGCTACAAAAGTCATTTTTGGTGGCCCTCATCCCACAGTCCTGCCCGATGAGACTATAAAAAATCCGTATGTTGATGCTATTTGTATCGGGGAAGGCGAAATCACATTCCTGGAACTTGTTCAGCAAGGAGGCAATTTTATAAATGTTAATGGATTATGGTATAAAAATGCACATGGAGATGTGATCAAGAATAATCCGAGAGAAAAAATTGAAAATATCGATGTTCTTCCATATCCTGCTTTTGATTTGCTGCCCATGGAAGACTATTTTAAATACTGGTTTCAATTAGACTCTGTGGCAAGAAACCTGAGAGGAATAAATTTATTAACTTCGCGAGGATGTCCATATAGGTGTAGTTTCTGCCAACCGACTTTATGTAAGCTCTTTGGGGAAAAATTAAGGCAAAGGAGTCCTGCAAATGTAATTAGTGAAATAGAATGGTGGAAAGAGAAATACGGGACCAACGCAGTAATGTTTCAAGATGATACGTTAGTAGTGAATAGGCGGTGGATTGAAGAGTTATGTGATCTGTTGATTATCAACAAGACAAATGTCTCGTGGGGATGTAACACAAGGGTTGATCTTGTTGAAAGGGATATGTTTTTGAAAATGAAGCAAGCTGGCCTGAGGAAGGCATTCATAGGGATAGAATCAGGAAGCCAAAGAGTATTAGACGAAATCTATAACAAAAAGATAACACACGATCAGGTAATAAGAGCTGTAAGCATTCTGAAATCCATTGATATTAAAATTCAGGGCTATTTTATGATCGGGGCGCCCACAGAAACTGAAAAAGAAATAGAAAGCACCATTAAATTTGCGAAAAAACTCGATATAGATGAAGCGACATTTTCAATAACAACACCATTACCAGGAACATATCTCTATGATAATACAAAAAATCATATCAACCAAGAAATCGACAATTTGGACTATTATAGTAAATCAATCTATGATGACAGGATATCACTCGGCCACAACAAATTGAATCGCTTGAAAAAGAAAGCGATGTTAATGTTCTATTTATCTCCTAAACATATAGGTTATACATTAAATTCATTCGCAAGTATGGAAGCTGCAAAGAAATCCTTAATGAAACTGCAAAGGTTTTAGAGAGTTAGTGCTTGAACTATGATATATAATGAGAAAAAAAAGGCTTTCATTTTCTTAAAACTAAAGCACTTTCTAAAAAGAAATTTGCGCGGCATATTGTTTCTTCTTATACTATTCTTCATCTTTGATAGCATATACAGTTTTTGGCCGAGCGATATTAGACCATGTAAAGTGCCCTCGTGGCATGGTGTTCTCCAGTGCCAAAGCATCGCGATATCTGAAGTTGTATATGGATTAAAAAATAACATCGGTTATCGTAAGGTATATGAGGCGTTTTATCCCTCTCTTGAATCCGGAGATGATGGTGTTTCAATCCTCAAAATGAACGAAGCGATTTCTAAAGCCATTAACTTAGAAAAAGTTGACGAAAATGGGGTTCATTATCTTTTAGGAACCGGCACGTCAGTTGGAATGATAGATTTTCTGAAAATATCATATGGTCTATTTGGGTATAAAGCGGAATCTCAATACTACCTTTATGCAGTTCTTTTTTTACTTCCCATAGTATTATACCTATTAACTTTTTATTATAATATAAATTATATTATTCTTCTTTGTATTTACCTTATTTCATATAATATCATCGTCAGTACTTCGGTTGTCTCTTTCGAAACAGTTATTGGTGTTCGTTTTTTTCCGCTTTTAACAATACTTCCTATCATCTATCTTTTCTTAATCATAACACAGAATGTGAACCTTTCAATCAAACACATATTTTATACAAGTATTCAAGTCGGCATACTTTTTTTTTCTTTTCACATTCGCTCGCATTCAAAATATCATTTTATAGTATTATTTCTCGTGTTAATTGTTTTGGCTGCCATAAGATGTGCAAATAAATATAAATTAAACAAAAAGATGTATCTTTCCCTGTCTGGGATGAAAGTGTGGCCACTTTACATAGTGACAGTTTTTTTTGTCGTATGGTTCATATATGTGGGTTTTTTGCGGCCAGCGTCGCCAACAGATAAGGAATCAGTTTACCCAATATGGCATCAAATATTCATTGGCCTTGGAGGGCATCCGAGAGCATTGGAAAGATATGGTATTGCTTTTTCTGATGCTACAGGCCTTCAGTATGCGATAAAGCTTAATGCAAGCAAGGGAATAAAAATTGATTATGACCTTGCTGTAAAGGAAATTGTACAGGGAATTTACCCAAGTTCTCAAAACTTTTACTTTACCGGCAGGAAATATGAAGAGCTTATGCGCTCGGCTTACTTTAAGATTTTATTAAATGATCCGCTCTTTGTTTTCTATAGCTATGTCCACAAAGTACCTGTCTATTTCAAAGCCCTGTTCTCGAATAGCAAAACTCCTTCATTTTTGCCATCTCAATATGGCAACGTAAATCTCATCGCTAAGCTATTCAACATAAAGGTAATTCTCTCGATAATTTTGATATGCCATTTTTATTCAACCAGATTTAATAATTACTTTTATCATCTTAAAAGCTTTTATTGTTTATTATTCCTTGATTTTCTTTTCTCCATCATTCCTCCAATCATTACCGTGCCGGCCGTGCATAGCGTACTTGATTCTGGTCTGATCTTTACCATTTTAATTCTGCTTTTTATAGTTCAAACTGGATCTTACTTGAAACACAAATCTAAAGCAATGTTTTGCAAAGCTATCAAACCATAAAGAGAAAGAACATTCAGAGGTAATCGAATCATGCTTTTTATTAATCCCGCTGTTGATCCTGAAACGCAGCCTGAACTTTTCAACCCTTTCATTTATACAAGCTTTCCCACGGCAATCGGATATTTAGCCGGTTATTTGCGGCATAACTCCCATATCAAACCTTTAATCTGGGATGAGCAAATCAATTTTCTAAATAAGAAAATCCTTGAAGAATTGATCAGCAAGTTACCCGTACCGAAAATCATCGGCATAACGTGCCTTACTGGCACGGCAAGCCGCGCTTTCAAAATAACGCACCTTATAAAAGAAATCGACGATAGCTTAATCATTATTATGGGAGGCATTCATTCAACGGCTTTGCCTGAGGAATGCTTAGACAGATCTGCTGCCGATATAATTGTCCGGGGGGAAGGGGAGATTACCTTGAAGGAAATCCACGATGCCTTATGTTCTGGTTCTGATTGGTCAAATATTCCCGGAATATCCTTTAGGAAGGAAAATACAATTCAACACAATCCCACACGGCCTTTAGTAGATGATTTGTCTGAATTTCCCCCCTTTCCCTACGACCTCTTTGCAGACAACATCGATAGCTACAAGGATTTTGGGACAGTAATCAGCTCAAGAGGTTGTCCATTCAATTGTATATTTTGTTCCCAAAGATTGATTTCCGGGCAGAAATATCGCTTTCTACCCACAGAAAGAGTAATAAGCAAAATCAAATTACTTGTTGAAAAATATAACCAGCGGAAAATATTTTTTGTTGATGATACGTTTACTATTAACCACAAAAGAACATATGAACTTCTCGACGCAATAATAAGTACCGGCTTGAACAAGAAAGTGGGTTTTATTGTCGAGTCAAGAGCTAAGGAAATAAATTGGGATTTACTTGTTAAAATGAAAGAAGCCAATGTACTATCTATTGCTTATGGTGTTGAAACTGGATCAGAACGGTTGATGAGAACTCTTAATAAGAAAGAGACAGTACAAGACAATATAGACGCCATTCACCTGACACACAGAGCGGGGATCGCCTCTGACGCTTCACTGATATTCGGTCTGCCAACTGAGACAAAACATGACAGGAAAATCACATCAAGATTGGTCCGCAAATTGCCGCTCGATGGGGCGCGTTTCAATATTGCTATCCCATATCCCGGGACGTATTTCTACCAAACAGCGATAAAGGAAAAAAGGTTAAATAAAAAAGATGATTGGATAAATTTCAGCAATCAGCATTATTTAATGTCGGATAATTTACCATATTCACCCGCTGGAACGGTGAATAGCCAGTTGGTGTTCGAAGTGTTTATGGCAAATATCCTATACACGCTTCGGCCTAAAATATTGATCAACTTGCTTTTTAGCGCTTTTATGTCAGGAGGGACTGTTTTATCGATAAATAAGAACTGGTACACATCCCCTCATATGTTTTATAAAATTCTAAAATTGCTTATGTTTCTATTAAAACGAGCGATGATTATAACATTCAAAGGTGGAATATTAGCAAAGTTAAAGAAGTACAGGGGGAAACACGATGAGGATTCTTTTAAAAATCAAAGGGGTTGATTAATATGGGAAAAATGTTAACCATTGTAATTCCGAGCTTTAATGAGGAAGAGCGACTTCCTAAATTTCTCAAGCAATTAATCAATCAGGATATCATAAAAAAAGCATCAATGATTATCGTTGTGGATGATGGATCCTTGGAAGAGTCTGCTGAAATAATTGCATGCTTATGTGAAGATATAAAACATCAGGATGTGGATATTGAGTTCTGCAGGCGTTCAATAAACGGAGGAAAAGGAGCGGCAATTCTCACTGGGATTGAAAGATCTAAGACACCGTACGTTGGATTTGTAGATGCGGATGGAGCTGTTGATTCCGAATCCATAGCTAAGGTTGTTCAGATGCTTATAAATTCAAATGCTCAAAGTCAGCAGATTGACGGGATAATAGGTTCTCGCATTAAAATGTTGGGGAAAGAAGTTAAGCGATCAGCTGTGCGGCATTATATTGGACGTATATTTGCCACATATATTTCGTTGCTATTAAATATTCCTGTATATGATTCACAGTGCGGCTGTAAGTTCTTTAAAACTGATATCATAAAGCCAATTTTGCCGCATATCGCCGATAAAAGATGGCTTTTTGATACTCAGATGCTTATTCTTTTATATCATCTGGGATATAATATTATTGAATATCCGGTGGATTGGAGAGATATTCGAGGGAGCAAAATTTCTCTCGTAAAAGATTCTGTTAGGATGTTCCTAAGGATGTTGATATTCCGTTACAAGCTGGGAAGTATTTTAAATAATATACGAAGAGAAAAATATATCGAAACTACATGTAAGGACTAATCAAAGTTAACTATGGAAAGTACAATATATCCATTAATGGCTGAATTAGAAAAGAGGCATTGGTGGTTCATAGGGAGACGCAATATTATTAGTAAAGTTCTCGATGGTTTTATGCCACGTCTGCCGGGTACGAAAGTGCTTGATGTTGGCTGTGGAACAGGAGGAAATCTCGCACTTTTTTCTCAATATGGTGCTGTGTTCGGAGTAGAAGTAGATGACGATGCGTGTAGAATTGCAAAACAGAAGCAGGTAGGAACAATTATTAAAAGGGATTTTTTATCAGATCAGCTTCCATTCGAAGAAGAAACATTTGACCTTATAGCTCTTATTGATGTGTTAGAACACATTGAGCAACATAAAGAGGCATTATGCAAAGTCACATCCTATCTTAAAAAGAGAGGCTACTTAGTATTAACAGTTCCTGCATTTTCATTTCTTTGGAGTACGCATGATGAATGGCATCATCATAAGAGAAGATATACGAGATACGAAATCTGTAATCTTTTAGAAACAGCAGGAATGAGAGTAGTTTATTCAAGTTATTTTCACTTTTGGTTTTTCCCTCTCATCGCAGTTATCAGGGCAATTCAGGCCAAAACGAAAATATTTGCAAACCGAAAAGAAGTCAGCATGCCAAACTATTATGTAAACAAGATATTAACTGCCATTTTTTTAACTGAACGGTTTTTTATTGGGAAAGTAAAGCTACCCTTTGGAGTGTCAATTATCGCCTTAGCTCAAAAGGCCGATCAGGTTTACTCCCACGTTCACGTTATAGAGAATAATGCTAAATAGAAAATTTGTAAAACATGTGATTTATATTTTTATCTCCATTCTTATCTCCATATATTTATTCTATCCGTTGCTCTCCGGCACATACGTGTATCCTTTTGCAGAATACGAGCTTTACAAGTCATTTATGATTAATTTTATAGAAACATTGAAACATTTTGAACTGCCAACCTGGAATGAATATGTTGGTTCCGGACATCCTGCCATGTACTATGGACATTATCCTATTACACAAAATACTATTTTTTATATGCTTTTTGGTTTCAGCGATTTTACATACTATTTCACAAAACTTGTCAGTACAGCAGTATTGATTACTGGATTTATCTATGCCGCTAAGTTATTCAGGCTCGATCCATTAATCGCCTTGCTTGGCGCACTTGCTTATTTTTGTGTAAATTTTGTCGTTAGGTTCGTTGTTGTCGAAGGTACTGGTGCTAATCTCTATTCTCTTTATCCGATACTTGTCATGTTAGCAGTATATATTGTTGCTGAATATCAAGAAAGTAAAAAAGAGATACTAATATTTATTCTCGTCTATATATTCTGGTTATCGGGCGTACATATAACCTTCATTCCCATGCACGCAATCATGCTGTCTGTTGTGTATTGGATTGCTGTGTGGGTGTTTCACGGCAATATGATCGGATGGGAATCGTTTAAAAAATTCAGTCTATTATACGGTTATATTTTTATTATCCCCTGCATTGCCGTTGCCTACCAGTATTATTTTATCATAGATATTATCAGAAATTCTAATCGTTTAAAAGAAGGGCTTTTAGCGAGCCCCTTCGATGTTATTGTATGGAAGCAATTATTATTATCTTTCAACTCCTCATCCTATATCTGGTTAGGACTATTATTGCTGGTAGTGTATGGTGTTCTGAAATGGCTCTCAAAGAAATATCCAATTGTACAACAACCATGGCTGATGAAATATACCACATGGAGAAATGTTTTAATTACGGTATGTTTTGCACTTCTCGTTTTAATTATATACAAGAAGCAGTTTGTCTCCAGTTCCCACTTTTTCATAGACTATCTCCCTATCTTTAACTCGTATGTATTTCGAATAGCATTGCTGATATACATTATCATCAAACTTATTGTCAGGAGGCACAGGGACTTAATCTGCGTGAGGTTTAGCGATTGTGTTATTTTTTTCATTTACATATCCTTACTTTCTTATTATTTTTATTCCCCGGAAAACATCATGGGTGATGTTAATGGATATGACTTCGATTTATTCAGAGAATTAAGCATACCTTTTCAAACACTTTTTACCTTATCAATATTATGTGCAGTAACGAGTTTTCGAAAAAATAAGATCGTCAGAATTATGATCTTATCATTAATGGTTCTCTATTTAATGCGCTCACACCTGACAATTCCTCTATTACGTTTTACCGGAATCGTCTGGTATGCTACTCGGGATGGATCTATTTTCAGTCTCTTTTTTGCCATATTATTTATGTTCGGTTTGAAAAACATCCTTGCCTCGTTTGGATCGATAGTCGGACGTTGTAGGGAAGGATTAATATCCTTGTCATACCCTTTGCCGAGGCTTGCCTCGTTAGGATTGATAGTCGGACGTTGTAGGTTCCTTGAGATAAAGAGAACGCGAGAGATTATCCGATATGCAAAATGTGCCTTCCTGCCTTTGTTAGTCCTCTTAATGATCCAAGATACTTATAATAAATTCTATCACGGTTTGTCTCATCGTTATATTTTTCCTAATAGGGTGTCACTGGCTAAAACAGGTTGGGAACGAGGCGTCATAGATTCCAGAAATGAAATGATGGCATTGAACAGGTTGTTATTAGAAAAGGGTAAGAATACCACACATTTTTTTAGGTTATTTATGCCAGAAAACAATTATATCACTTTGGGGGGCAATTTGCAGCAGCATAAGTTATATGAATCAGTAATCTATGACTCATCGATTGCAAAGCAATTGCAGGATTTTTATGACAATACTATTTTAGAGAAAACACATTCACGTAGTACTGATCTGAAAAATGTCATGCCCTATTTTTTGTTTACAAGGCATGTGCATGAAGGAATCGGTCTTAAACCTAAGGACATAAGCTATGGTGATTTTTTTATCTTTTCCCCTAAAAATCATTTAGAAAACCTCAAAAATCAAAATATTGAATTTTTTTGGGATCTCTCTCAAGTTAAATATCTTATAATAGGTCCAAAGTTTTCTGAGGCTTTGGAAGGATTTTCAGGTTACGAGAATAACTATAATTTGCTGGATAAGTATCCTAAATTAGGTCTGAATCTATATGAAATAAAAAAGGAAAAAAGTTACTCTAAATTAGCAGTTTTGCCCTTAAATGATAAGCAAAGTTATGGTGAAACCATTGAACAGATTAATTCTCAAGATGTTAAAGTCTTAAAAAAACTTTATTCACAACTTGTATTTCTTAAGGAAGATCAGAATGATTATAAAATATTAGAAGCTCAGCAGCATGGAAATAAAAAATTATACAGGATCAGTGCAGAACGGGAATCCATTTTAATAGACTTTGAAAGTTGGAATCATAATTGGAACTTGAGAGTTAATAATAAAGAGCAAAAGCTTGAAAGGGCATTTCAAATATTCAAAGGGATAAATATTAGACCAGGCGTAAATATTATAGACCAGAACTATCAGGTGAAGTACTTCAAAGAATTATTGATTTTATCTATATTCACTATCTTACTCTATGCGGGTCTTCTGATCAAATTATGTTTCTCAAAAATGAAAAGAAGCAATAGCAAATGAAATTTTACAGAGAACTTTGTTTTCTGAAAAGGCATTGTGTAAAGCTCAACAAATGTCTAACCCATAGTTCCCTGCTTTTTCTCTTACTCTTTTCCTTTTACTTTTCCTATGATTTTTATACCGGAAAGGTTTTCTATGCGCATAATGATTTTGCCGGAATGTATTTTCCATTTAGGCAATGGTTTTTAGAGCGCTTATTCAATTTCGAATTTCCTCTCTGGAATCCCTACTGGGGGATAGGGCATGAGGCAGTGATATGGGCAACAGTGCCTATTGACCTGTATAGTATATTCGAGATTATTCCCGGTTTTAAGTATGCATATTTCTATTTGATACAATGTATAGCTTTGCTACTTTCTATTTATTATGTTTTTAGAAAAATTAATTTTGCGCCCTGGGTAGCAGTATTTGGCTCATTGCTTTTTTTCCTGTCCCCGGTCGTCAATTATTGGTTCTTTGAATTTATTAATACAAATACATTTATCGCCCACGCCTTCACATTTCTTTTTCTGTTCAAGTGGTTTGAAACGGGGGAAGTTCGTTATGTCTTACTGATGGGATGGGCTATCTTTTTTGGTATGTTTGGAACTAAATTAGAGTTCTGGTTTTTTGAAACTGTTTATTTTGTACTTCTCGTTGGGATAGCATGGTTCGTTTATCGCCCCCCCCAACTGACCATAGTTGTTAGTGCCATTGCCAGTATTATTCTTCCCATCATTGCCCATTCATGGCAGTTTAACCTACTAATTAACGCTTTAAATAATTCAGGCCGGATTGAGATTCCCCATCGTATTCAAAATCTTTTCTCAACGGAACTTTATAACAACCTTTTACTAAGCCTAAGAGATACAGATTTTTTTCCACTACTGCTCACTTGCCTCTTGTTATTATTAGGTTTGCACACAACTTTTAAATATCGCTGGGGCGTCTTTGTACTTGGGTTTTTATCCTTAATATTCTTCAAAGCTTGGAATTTCGCATTCTTGCTGTCGTTTTTTCGTAGTCCTCTTTTGTTGGGAGCAGCTTTAGCAACAATTGCCGTATCGGGCACTACCAAGAAGGATCTTATATCAGGCTGGCTTCTCTTTATGTTGCCTGCCTATTATTGGTATAAACCGATGATAAATTTTGATGAGACATATATCCTTCAGATTGCCCCGTTCCTATTCAAACTTATTTTGGGATTTATGGTATGGCTCGGCTGTCTGCAATTTCAAAAAAGTAAGATTGTTCAATTGTCGTATTTTAGCATTCTTGCTGTTATACTTCTGGAAAATCAGGGTCAGATTATTCTATCATATCTATCTGGCTATCTTTGGATTCCGGGCAGAGACACTTATCTGGTAGAATTTGCATTTGTAGTTATAGCCGTCTATGGGACGACAGCACATTTCCGCGGGAAACTTTTAATACTAATACTCGCTCCTTTAATGCTTATGTTCTCAGCTTTTCCTATCTATTATTCACTACCTGCAAAACATATTCCTGGGTATGCTAATCCGTTAATTACCTCTGGACTACATTACGATCCATTCGTTGGGGTTCCCGGGTTGAAAAATCTTCTTCAGAGCATGGGGCATCTTCCGTATAGGCGGGCATTAGACCCTGATATTGAACAGTTGCTACCTCAAAATCACGGAACATTTCTTCTGGCTGGCACAGGGAATGCCACTTTTTATGGTAGTATGGGCCCTGCTCGTTATAATGAATTCATAAATTATTACAGATACGGGATAACGCCAGCGGATAAGGTGTCTGGCTATCCTTCTGTTTATTCGGAGAAGACCATATCGAGGCTGCCAAAAACATTCACAAAGGGGATGAGTAATGGGCTGATATACTATGCAAAAGTCTGGACAATACCCCCACTGGAGAATAATATCCTCAGATTGTTGGGAGTTGAGTATATCATTACCAGAAATGAGGCATTACTTTCTCCGTTAGGCCAGAAAGTAACGCTGGACCAGTTCCTAAAATCAGGCGAATTTATTATGGCTAAACCCAGCAACACCCTGCCGCGCGCGTTCCTGGTGACAAATGTTACAGAAGATAAAGTTTATGATTTTAAAAACAATATGAAGCCTGATATTGAGTTGATAGAAGGAACAAGTGGCACGACATCAACATCAGGCACTTACATTGCCAAGCCAGCCACTATAATTGAATATAAGCCGGAATACGTGGCGATTCAAGTTGAATCACCATCAGAGAGTCATCTTGTTTTGACTGATGTGTTTCATCCCTACTGGTCTGCAATGGTGGACGGCAAATCGCAAGATGTCGTGCCTGCATTTCATACATTTCGAGCTGTCAAAGTGCCCGTGGGTTCACATAAGGTTGAGTTTTTCTGCAAAATTCCTTATCAACAGGTGGCTTTCATTGTTTCCTTATTATTAATAGGGGGAACTTTAGCGTTTACCTGGGCTTTATGGGACAAAATATTGTAATGAAAATGCGAGTTATATAAAGAAGCATCTTGTATTTTCTCTACTAATTTTTACGCCTTCCTTGTACCAAATGTTAAAAAGACGGGCATCCTTTTCATAACATATTGGCTATTTTGGTGAAAAAAGGAGACTTTACTCTTTATGAATAAGGTCAATATTTTTAAGACTTTTATCCTTCCGTTTCTTTTTTTAATAATTATTTCTTTGTTATCAGGTTTTTTTGATATCAACCCTAGAACAATTGATCGTCAACGTTTATGGGATAGTATGGGGCAGCCTGTAGAAGTGTTTGCAAAAGCCTTAAATCTGCCAGAAAAATTTAACGCAGTATTGATTGCTGGTACAGAAGACAAGCTACAGAGAGCGGAGACTTATCAAGGAGGCGATGTTGAATTAGGTTATGTGCTCACCAATCAGCTTCGCTCGTGGCTGTTTGGGACTCAAATTAATCCAACAACTTTGGCATTTTTTATAAATTTTGTTTTTTGTGCATTAGCTATAGTGTTTTCATTTCTGGTTGGATATTTTATATTTAGGAATGTCTATTTTTCGGTGCCTATTCTATTATTGATAATTCTGTTAAGAAATTTTTCTCAAGGGCTCATTTATGCTTTACCCAATAAGTATGCATATCCAGTATTTTTTCCATTAATCAGTTTTATTATTCTGGTGGCTATTATCGTTTTTCTTCCTAAAATTAAAAAAATTATATCATGGTATGTTGTTTATTTTATATTGGCGGGAATGGGCATCGCTTATGTTACTCATGTTAGAGCATCAGAGGGGTATATTCTAACAAGTTCCATCATCATGTTTATCATAACTATAGCGCTTTGTTGTTGGGTGAAGTTTGGCAGGTCATTTTATATTATAAAAAGCATAGTAGTTATTTTGATTGGATTGTTGATTGGGATGGTTGCCTATCAAGGAATGGTTGATGGATTAAAATTTCATAGGGATAAGACATTGCATCTTACGCCTAAAATAGAGAAAGAAAAAATATCCGGACATCCTATTTTTCATATTTTATTTGCGAGCTTGTTTCGTTTCCCTAATAAATATAAGATGGAGTTCGATGATAAGTTCATTTATGATTATGTCCTAGAGCGACATCCAGACCTTAAAATGCAATATGGGATAGATTATCCTCGTTTGGCCCATGAATCAGCAAGATATTATGATTTGGCCAAAATAGAATATTTTAGCTTTACAAAAAATGATCCATGGTATTTTCTAGGATATATAAAAGATAGTTTTTTGGATTACATACTTTTTCTACCATATTATTCATGGTCAGGCACAAGAGCGGCGCATGCATATTTGCCAAAGCTTAGAGATGATATAAGGATAGAGGCAGAAGATCAGCCTTTTGGTTTTCGTCAGACTCCATGGCAATGGATAATCAATTTGAAATGGAAATATTTGCCAGTAAATCCACTTTTTTGGGCTTACGCAATATTAGCATATTTAATGTTATTGCAGGCATTGTATTCTTCTTTATTCTTCTTGATCAGAAAAAGAGAAGAGCCTTCCTTGGATGAATATGTTATAAATCACGCGGCGGATTTCCTTCTTCTGGGGATGTTGATTTATTTCTTTTTTGCTTCTATAGTGAGGATACTCATTCCAAATTATGGGCATAGTGCAGTCATTGCATTTAATGTTATCGCCATCTATAATTTAGTAAGATTATACTCAGGCCATGAGCATGGGATTTTAAAATTTTTAGAAAAGATTAAAAGGTTTAGGCATAAGGTTTTAAATAAAATTGGAAAAATGAGTATGAACAGGTGGGGGTTTGATTTTAGTTTGAAAATCAAAATACCCCTGGTTGTAGTAGTTTTATTACTGGCAGCTTTTTTGGGTTATATAAATCGTATGGACAATGCGGCGGCGGATATAAAACGCAAAAATGCTGAATTGGAAATTGTTAAAGAAGGGTTTCAAGTTAAGTATTTAAAATTAACTAATGTTCAACCTATGGAAGGGTATTTTTATTTTACAGTGCCAGTAGAGGAAGGAAAAGAATATAAAATTACTTTTCGTTACAGAAGAAATGGAAATGCAGTAGGGCGAGTAGTCGTGGAAACTATAATGCAAATACAATTATATAACTCAGCCAGTATTTATAAAGATATATGGACTGAGCACGAAGCTATATTTAAAACAGTATCTGATTTGGTGGTAATAAAAATGTATTCAATTGGAGATAATCCCCTTAATTCGGCAGTTTATTATGATTCTATTAGTGTCGAAAATATGGCGAACAATCAAGAAATATTCAGATTTTAATATACAGAGGAGAGGCGCCTGCTCCATCCGTCGGAGAATCCAGTACCGAAGGTCTTTTAGATGGATAAATTGTGAAGTAAATATGGAGAAAAGGGATTACATGCCAAGAAAAATCAATATATGATGGTCTCGTAAGAAGTCAGCAGCTTACATTTGTAAAAAAATAATGATACAAAGGTGCGTTTTTTTGTTGTAATTATATAGGGTTTGTGGTA
>Ga0315284_10005954_pt1 | contig 17353 bp, 11 predicted proteins | sample YL17G09_16_MG_FD_203696 | JGI IMG/M metagenome (GOLD analysis project Ga0315284, IMG submission 203696) | Sediment microbial communities from Yellowstone Lake, YNP, Wyoming, USA - YL17G09_16 | ecosystem: Environmental > Aquatic > Freshwater > Lake > Sediment | place: USA: Wyoming | collected...
TTCTGCATGTCCCCTTCTCCTCCATCAAAGCATCCCAGTGATGTGCGCGGTTTAATTGAAGAGGCGATGAAGCAAGGTGGTTAGGAAGTAGCCGATTATTCGAATAAACCTATCTTTAAAGCTCCATTAAACCCTTTCTCACATCGACAAGGACACCATCTTCGGGCAATTTTTCCTTGAAGAGCCATAAAAGCCACTCATCGAGAACCGTAAACGCTTCCTCGCTTATGCAATACGGTGTCGATTCACAGGCATCAGGATTTCTGGCGATAGGTTGGATGTGATCAAGGCGGAGAATAGATTCTTCTGTAGAACTGCTTATGGGAAGTTTGTCCCAAAGGTATTGGGGATATTCACATCTCCTGATTCTGTTGACAAATTCTTCCTTCCACCCTCCTCGGGTCGCAGATGGTTCTGCTCCATAATAAGGAGCAACTAATAGGGTGGGAGCCGTCTGCCATCTCGCTGCACCGATTCTGAGACCTCTCGGAATATCCGGCCCACCACAACTAATCACGAGCACTGGCCTTTTCTTGGCGCGATAGACAGTGCGGATTTCTCCCTGATAAGCGGGTAACGCCGCCACCGGTAAAATCGGCGGCCTTGGCATTTGCTTTGTTTGAAGTGGTTCTAATCTGTAATTTACTCGGGTGTGGGAAGTTGGGTCGTTACGGCCTTCCGGGATGAGGATCATCGGATTTTGATCAACATGTGGAACAAACGCCTTTAATAAACGCCCCCTCTTAATAGCCTGGCTTTCTTCTTTTTGCCACCATGATGAGACAAGAGATTGAAGCGAATCATCAGGGTACATCCGGGTCGCACCTTGCTGGAGATTTCCAGACATTGTCAGAAATAGAAATTTCTCCTTCTGATGATTCAATCGGGCGGCCAGCTAATTCATCAAGCCAACTTTGACCGCTAAAAAATACTTCATCATATCGAGGAGCGGGGGTAGGAGATACCACCCTCTGGTGAATGCGTTCTTTTAGCTTTTTTCTGACTTGGTCCTTTAACCGTTCTAGCTGTCTTTTCCGATTTTTTTTGGCTTTCGAGCTTAAAGCAGGCGTGTTTTCACTACTAACTTCCTCTATAATTTCATATGGCATATGGGATTCTTTAGCTAGGCTGAAGGAAAGCGGTTCGTTTGGGGCCGTACAAAGCATCGGAGAAGTATTGTACACGTAATGTAGGAGGCTGGATGTGTCGTTGCCAAACTTGTGTACGGCCCAATTGATTGCGCGAGTAATTTCCACAGGAAGCTGTCGTTCTAACTGTTCGAAGAGGTCTTCGTCGTGAATTTTATAGCGCACCGAATCGCTGTCGAATTTTTGGCTGGTTAGGGTGCGCTTTTCAGCATCGATTTCAGTTATCACCTCGTCAATTTGCTTAAAGACTTCAAGAGACCAGGGTCCGTAATGATAAAAGACCCATGGGACTTTTGTAAATGTTTCTCCATCGTGGGCCTCGGCATAGGCTAGATCGCCCAAATAGACGTATTTGATTAAATGGATCGGGCCCAATTCCTGATTTCCAGGATCTTCCAAGCCTGCCCCGGCAAGAGCGTATTTAAGGAGAATTCTAATTTTGTTTAAATCCATCAAGTTTTAACCCGGCGAGTTTTGAGGAAGAGTATTAAACCTTATAATAAATCCTAGAATCTTGCAAGAGATAACTGTTTGAGATGCCTCCTTAAATTATAGCTCCCTAAATAAGTTCTTTTCAAATATAGGATTACCGTTAAAGAGAATTCATTTACCCTTTATTCTTTCATCCCAAATCTCGTGGAAAATCCATTTCGTAGTTGATTATTTTTTCGGCAGAATTTTATGGGAATATAAGGTGAAAGAAATTCAAGAAATACGAAACAGTGGAAAATAATTGAGAATTATCATAAGAGGCACAGCAGCCCTCTAGCTCCACTCTCTTTCTTCTTTATCCTAACTTCTTGGAATATTTTAATTATTTATTGCTAGATCTGTTTTTTTGAATATATTACGCCTCCGAATAGTTTGGATACGAATTTTCTTGACAATCTTTCCGCTTTTTTTTAAAATGCACCCAAAAAGATATATTGCCACAGGTACAATAACTCAGAACCAGAAAAGGAGGCACCCATGAGCAATGGAACTTTTCCAATAAGCATGAGGGATATGCGGTTCATCCTTTACGAACAGCTGGGCATTGAGCGGCTCTGCCAGTTCGATAAATTCAAGGATTTCTCCCGGGAGACGTTCGATATGGTCCTCGATGAAGGGGCCAAGCTGGCGGCGGAGGTGATTGCCCCCCTGAATTCCATCGCCGACAAAGAAGGGTGTGTTTTTGAGAAGGGGATAGTCAAAGTTCCGGAAGCTTTCCACGATGCCTTCAAGAAATACTGTGAGGGCGGATGGATTGCCGCTTCCGTGGATGCGGAAGCAGGGGGGCAGGGGCTGCCGGACTCTGTGGCCCTTGCGGTTGCCGAGATGTTCGTGGGGGCGTGCTGTTCCTTCACCACCTACCCCGGCCTTACCCGCGGTTGCGCGAACTTGATCGAGAGCTTCGGGACGTCCGAGCAAAAGGCGCTTTACCTGGAGAAGATGTACAGCGGGCAGTGGACCGGTACCATGTGCCTGACCGAATCCCAGGCCGGAAGCGCCGTGGGAGACGTAAAGACCAGTGCGAAAAAGCAAGGAGATCATTATGTAATCCAAGGCACAAAGATTTTCATCACCGCTGGGGACCACAACCTGACGGAGAACATCATCCACGCCGTTCTGGCCCGGACCGAAAATGCTCCTCCAGGAACCAAGGGACTGAGCCTTTTCATCGTCCCCAAGGTCCGCATCAACGCGGATGGGTCCCTGGGAGAACCCAACGATGTGAATTGCGGTGGGATCGAACACAAGATGGGACTCAAGGGGTCATCGACCTGCACCCTGAACTTCGGAGATGACGGGAAGTGTCATGGGTACATACTCGGGCAGGAGAATCAAGGCATTCAGCTCATGTTCCAGATGATGAACGAAGCCCGTCTGGGAGTGGGGCTGCAGGGTTTTGCCCTGGGGAACCTGGCTTACCTTTATGCCCTGAAATACGCCAAAGAACGCATCCAGGGCGTGGAAGTTACCAAGATGAGAGACCCCAATGCGCCCCGGGTTCCCATTATCAAACATCCCGACGTTCGCCGGATGCTCATGACCATGAAAGCCTATGCCGAAGGTCTGCGGGCGCTTATTTACCGCAGCGCCTATTACGCGGATTTGGCCAAGGTGGCCACGGACCCGAAGGAGAAAGAGTACTGCGAGAACATGATTGATCTCCTGATTCCCGTCGTTAAGGCTTATTCGACGGACATCGCCTTCCGCATGACCGAATGGGCCATCCAGGTTCACGGAGGGTACGGGTACTGCGGAGAATATCCCGCGGAACAGCTCTGCCGGGACGTGAAGATTACCTCGATCTATGAAGGGACCAATGGGATTCAGGCCATGGACCTAGTGGGAAGAAAACTTTCCCTGAAGAAAGGCGCCCTGGTTATGGGCTGGATGAAAGAGGTCAACGAGTTCATCGAGAAACACAAAGCCCATCCGGTTTTCGGGCCGGCCATCGGGAAACTGGAACAGGCCAAGAATACCCTGATCAATGTATCCATGCACTTTGCCAAGGTCGCAGCCGGGGGAGACCCGCTCTACGCGATGCTCCATGCCACCCCATACCTTGAGCTTTTTGGAGAGGTGGAGCTGGCCTACCTGCTCCTCGACCAGGCGATCATCGCCCGGGAGAAACTCCAAGCGATTTTCCAGAAGGCCGGTGCGGCTGCGGAAGAGGCTCAGGCTGGGGTCATCAACGACCAGCCCGAGGCGGCCTTTTACAGCGGGAAGGTTCATACGGCTGAGTTCTTTGCGAATAACATTCTGCCGCATGTGCAGGGTACCGCAACGACCATTCTTAGCGGAAACCGGAGCGCCCTGGCCATTCCCGACGCAGCTTTTTAGTAAAAACGCAGGATTGAGGGATTGAGGAATTCAGGGATTCAGGAATTAGGAAATTAATCCGCAATCCCTGAATTCGCAATTCCTAAATCCCTAAATTTATTGCATAGGAATTTCCTTTTTTACCCTTCCCCCTCACCCCCGCCCTCTCCCCCGTTTGCGGGGGAGAGGGGAAGGGTGAGGGGGCTTAACTCGTCCATTCCGTTCATTCTTTTTTCTTTCTCGGTTTTCTTTCCGCAGGCTCCTCCTTTTTGGCGGCCGCCTTTTCTTCTTTCTCTTCCCCTTCCCCTTCCTCCTTTGAAGGGCCGGTCATTTTCTTGGTGTAGCGGCACCTGGGGTAGTTACTGCAGGCAATGAAAGGCCCAAAACGCCCCTTGCGGGAAACCAGGGGGGCGCCACATTTCTCGCAGTTTTCGCCCGTAGGGGTCGGTTTCGCCCGCTCCGCTCCACCCGCTTTCGATGAGCCGACTCTCTTGGTATTCTTGCATTCGGGGTAGTTAGAGCAGGCCAGAAATTTCCCGTAGCGGCCACTTTTTACGACCATGGCAGCGCCGCACTTTTCACAGGTCTCGGTACTCGCTTCGTCCTGGGCCACTTCGAGCTGCCCTTCTCCGTTGACCAGCATCTTTTTGGTGTTCTTGCATTCGGGGTAGTTGGAGCAGGCCAGAAATTTCCCGTAGCGGCCACTTTTTACGACCATGGCAGCGCCGCACTTCTCGCAGGTCTCCTGCACCGCCTTCTCCTTGAGAATCCCGACCTCCCCGGCCGCATTGCGCTGGAATTCTTTGGTGTTCTTACATTCGGGATAATTGGAGCAGGCCAGAAACTGGCCGTGTCGTCCGAGCTTGATTACCATGGGAGCGCCGCATTTCTCGCATTTTAAGTCCGTGGGCACTCCTTTGCCCTTCATATCTTGCATCTGAACTTTGGCCCTCTCCAGATCTTTTTGAAAGGGGTTGTAAAAATCTTCCAGTGCCTGCACCCAGGGTAAGTGTCCTTCCGCCACCTTGTCCAGCTCGTCTTCCATCTGAGCGGTGAATTGCACGTCGAGGATGTCGGGGAAATTCTCCACCAGCAAACCGGTGACCAGACACCCCAATTCTGTGGGGTACAGCCGGCCCTTTTCCTTGGCCACGTATTCCCTCTCCTGGATGTTGTCGAGGATGCTGGCATAGGTTGAAGGCCGTCCGATTCCTTTCTCCTCGAGTTCCTTGATGAGCGTGGCTTCCGTGTAGCGGGGAGGGGGCTGGGTGAAATGTTGTTCGGGCGTCAGGTTGAGCAGCTGTAAAACTTCCCCCACCGCCAATTCCGGGATCTTTCCTTCCGGGTCTTCTCCCCCTCCGTTCTCATCGGCGGTCTCGATGTACAGCGTCATGAAGCCCGGGAAGAGAAGGATGGAGCCAGTGGCGCGGAAGAGATATTTGCCGGCCTCGACTTCCACCGAAGTCTGATCGTAGACCGCAGGGTTCATCTGGCAGGCGACGAAACGGTTCCAGATGAGCTCGTAGAGGCCGAACTGATCTTTGTCGAGGTAGGCTTTCACGGCGGCCGGATCATATTTCATGGAAGTGGGGCGGATGCACTCGTGCGCCTCCTGAGCTGTTTTCCGGCTTTTGTACGTATTCGGTTTCTCCGGCAGGTAGTCGACCCCGAATTTCTCGGCGATGAACTGGCGCACGTCCTGCACGGCCTCCTGCGAAATGCGCACCGAGTCGGTGCGCATGTAGGTAATCAACCCGACCGGCCCTTCTTTTCCCAATTCAATGCCTTCGTACAGCCTCTGGGCTAAGCCCATTGTCTTCTTGGCCGAGAAGCGCAATTTTCTCCACGCTTCTTGCTGGAGTTGGCTGGTAATAAAAGGCGGGGAAGGGTATTTCCGGCGTTCTTTCCTCTGGATTTCCTTTACCGAGAAGGGCAGGGCGGCCAAATCCTGGACGATGGTCCGGGCTTCCTCTCCGTTCTTAATCTCGGCTTTGCGAGAATCGATCCGGGCCAGGGTTGCTTTGAAAGAAGGCGGTGCACTGCCTTCCAGAAAGGCGTCGATGGTCCAGTATTCCTCGGCGATAAAGGACTGGATCTCTTTCTCTCGCTCGCAAAGCAGGCGAACGGCCACCGACTGGACGCGGCCGGCACTGAGACCGCGGCGGACTTTTTCCCAGAGTAGCGGGCTGATCAGATACCCGACCAATCGGTCGAGGATGCGCCGGGCCTGCTGGGCTTCGAACTTATCCCGGTTCAAGCGCTCCGGGTGGAGCATGGCCTCGCGGACGCTGCGGGCGGTGATTTCGTTGAACAAGACCCGATGGACCGTTTGGGGTCGGCGTTTTAGCTCTTCGACGATATGCCAGGCAATGGCTTCCCCTTCGCGGTCCGGGTCCGTTGCCAGGTAAATCTCTTTGGCCTTCTCGGCGGCCTTCTTGATTTCCTTCAGAACCTTAATCTTGCCCTTGATGACCTGATACTGGGGAGCAAATCCATTCTCGATGTCGACTCCCAGGCGGCTTCCGGGAAGGTCTTTGACATGGCCCACCGATGCCATGATGATATATTCATCCTTCAGGTAACTGGAGATCGTCCGGGCTTTGGCCGGCGATTCCACGATAACTAATGACTTGGACATCCTATCTCCTTATTTTTTGCCACAGAGGACACAGAGTTCACAGAGTTAAAATAAAACGAATAATAGACAAGGTCAACCATTCACCTTTAGCTTGGCGCTCATGACTCATTTGTTTTAGGGCCATGGAAACAATCTGTACTTGTATTTTAAACGATTTCTGCATTTTTCTCTGTGGCCTCTGTGTCCTCGGTGGCGAAATTACGTCTTGGCGAAGCGCATCCCGGGGCATTGCTGGATGTGCCCCGCGAGCTCCAGAGAGAGCAGGATGGCTGAGACTTTGGCGCTGGTCAGTGTACTCTTGGCAATTACCTCATCAATGTGTATGGGGTCCCGGCTCAGGACCGAAAAAACCCTTGTCTCCTCTTCGGACAGCTGAGGTTGCCGGGGCGCTTCCTGTGGCGCTGCCTCCTGGTGAGGAAGGATTTCCTCCAGAATGTCCTCAGCCCGGGTGACCAGTTTGGCCCCTTCTTTGATCAACCGATTCGTTCCCTCACTTCGGGCCGAATCCACGTTTCCGGGGACGGCGTAAACATCCCTGTTCTGATCCAGGGCAAAACGAGCCGTGATTAGGGAGCCGCTGCGCAGGGTGGCCTCCACCACAGCCACCCCCAAGGACAGGCCGCTGATGATCCGGTTGCGGATGGGGAAATGGTCGCTATCCGGGGGTGTCCCGACGGGGAATTCGGAAAGAACTGCGCCCTGGGCGGCCACCCGATGGAAAAGCTCCCGGTTTTCGGGAGGATAGGTGATGTCAATCCCGCAGCCCAGCACCCCGATGGTTCTTCCCCCGGCAGAAAGTGCGCCTCGATGGGCACAAGAATCCACCCCCCTGGCCAAACCGCTAACAACGGTAACGCCCCGTCCGCTTAGTCCCATGGAGATTCGCTCCGCAGCTGCCCTACCGTAGGTAGTTGGGTTTCGGGAGCCTACCACCGCCACGGCCACTTGGTCCTGGGGGAGAAGCGAACCCAGCATGTATAGAAGGGGAGGGGGATCGTATATATTTTTCAGGTTGCTAGGGTATTCCTCATCCTCCCACGTCACGATGCGCGCTCCGATTTTTTCCGCCGAGCGGAGTTCCTTTTCCACTCTGGACTTCCAGTCAAATCTCCTCAAGGACTCCACGACTTTCGGTCCGATGCCCTCAACCCTGGCCAGCTTTGTTGGCGGGGCCTTAAAGACTCCTTCCGGGCTGCCGAAGCTCTCAGTGAGGCGTTTGAATAGAACGCTGCCGACGCCCGGGGCCAATGATAAAGCCACCCAGTGGTAAAGGTCTTGCACCTGGCCTCCATTTAACAAAAAAGGGATCGTGGATTCGATGAACCCACAATCCCCGTATCATTTTTTCCACCGGCCCGCAGTGCGCGGGGCCGCTCTATGAATTGCGGGGCTTATTCCATGCCGGAGACAGCCAAATCCCCAATGTGGATGGGCTGAGAAGAACGAGTGACCAGCGCCGTAGAGGTCTCCTGCTGAACCGAAACAGCCACGACCTCACCCACTCTGGCCAAGGGGATTTGTTTCATTTCCTCCTTGGGCTCTCCATAATGCCCTCGTAGACGGGGGGGTTGCTGATAGATCGAGAAAAGGTCGCCCACCATTACCCCATCTTGGCTTCCCCGGTCGATGAAGACGATTTCCTTTTCGGAGATGGTCACCGTACTCTCCGGGGAGAACACCACAAACCCTTCAATTCTTTTCTGGGTGCGGATGGGCACGGCCTCGGGGAGGATGGGTTGGGCGGGGAGGATCATGTCTCCCCGCAAGATGGGCGTGAAAGATTTATTAATTCTGGCTATCGCAACTTCATCCCTCCGTTCCAGGATAATCAACTCCCCGGGTGCCAACACCAGGTGACCGAGTATGTGCTTGGTCACGGGGTGGGTCACCGGCTTTCCTAGGCGTACGATGGAAAACCGATCGCCCACTTGCACTTCCTTTCCGAGTTCCAGTTGTATATAAACGACTTCTCCCTCGCTCAGGTTGAGCGCCCCCTCTTTGCTCCGAATGATTGTACCCCAGGCGGGAATCGATTTGGAGGTGATGTAGCCGCTCGCTTGAATGCGATCGCGAATTCTAGGTTGCGAAAGGTCGAAGCTCTGGTTCGATTGGGCATTGCTTTCTGAGAAACCACCAATGATGAACGGGATTGAAAAAATAGCCCACCCGGCGCTTAGGGTTATTTTCTTCCACCGCATCGCCCACCCCCGGATTCCATCCTTTTTGGAATTTAGGACCTCCGCCAGGTCCCTCTCTAACCAGCTTTTAAAAAATACCTTTCAAGTCCGCTATCTGTCAAGGAAAATATTTTGCCAAGGGCAATTACTGGCGGTTTAGAATATCTATCGGAGTCCCTGCCCCTGGACTTAAACCCTATCTATCCGGCTCGCTTCCCCTCCCCCTGAGCCGAGACGAATATGAGAGGGGAAAGAAAAGCAGCGAATCCATGAAAAGTGGGAGTGGCGGATGGGATTGGCAGGTATGATTTGCCCTTGATTTTCAGGAAGGGAGTGATAAAATAGCCCCGGGTTGGGCAGCAAAAAGATCGGGACTTTTGAGGGATTCCAACCTGGAAATTGTTGGATGGGGAAAGGAGTAAAGGGGTGGATTTTGAACTCAGCGAAGAACAGAAGATGATCCAAGAGATGGCCCGCGATTTTGCAGAAAAGGAGATCAAGCCCAAGGCGCCAGAGCTGGACAAAACGGAGCGGCATCCGGCGGAAATCATCCAGAAGATGGCCGGGCTAAACCTTATGGGTATGGCCATCCCGGAGGTTTACGGGGGAGGTGGGGCGGACATTATCAGCTATGTCGTGGCTCTAGAAGAGATTTCTCGGGGGTGTGCCAGCGTGGGAGTGATCATGTCCGTGAATAACTCCCTGGTCTGTGATCCGATCTCCACCTTTGGAACCGAAGACCAAAAGAAGAAGTTTCTCACCCCCCTGGCCTCTGGGAGAAAACTGGGCTGCTTCGGCCTGACCGAACCCGAAGCCGGCTCCGACGCGTCCGCTCAGAAGACCATTGCCGTCCTTAAAGGGGATGAATGGGTCATCAATGGGAAGAAAAATTTTATCACCAATGGGAACGTGGCCGATTATTGTGTGCTCATGGCCATGACGGATAAGAGCAAGGGATACAAAGGGATCAGTTCCTTCATCGTGGATTGCAAAGCGCCCGGTTTCTCCGTGGGAGTGGTGGAAAAAAAACTGGGAATCAAGGCCTCTGGAACGGCGGAGTTGATTCTGGAAGATTGTCGCCTCCCCAAGGATAACCTCCTGGGCCAGGTGGGCCAGGGATTTTACGTGGCGATGAACACTCTGGACGGAGGGCGGATCGGCATCGCCGCCCAGGCCCTGGGGATTGCCCGCGCCGCTCTCGAGGCGGCGGCTGAATACTCCAAAACCCGGGTGCAATTCGGCCAGCCCATCTCCAAGTTGCAGGCCATCCAGTGGATGATCGCCGACATGGGCACGGAGTTGGATGCCGCGCGGCTGTTAACCCTCCGGGCCGCCTTTCTCAAGGATCAAAAACAACGTTATGAAAGAGAAGCAGCCATGGCTAAGCTGTTCGCCTCGGAAGCGGCCAGCCGCATTACTACCAAGGCCATCCAAATCCATGGTGGGTACGGCTACATTCAAGAGTACAACGTGGAGAGGCATTTCCGGGACGCCCGGATTACCGAGATCTACGAAGGAACCTCCGAAGTCATGAGATTGGTCATATCGAGCAGCATCTTGAAAGGGAGATAATAAGAACATGGAAGAACGGAATAATGGAATGGTGGAATGATGGAAGGATGGAAGGATGGACAAAAGGAAGTTTTTTAGACCCAATATTGATGGTCTCGTAAAAAGTCGTCATTCCCGCGTAGGCGGGAATCCAGGCCCCACGAAACCTATTGAAAAGACTGGATTCCCGTTTCCACGGGAATGACAGAAAAACGAATTTACGGACTTTTTACGAAGCCATCAATATTCCATTCTTCCATTATTCCAATTATCTTTAATAGGAAGGGGCCTGAGATGATCAAGACGAAGGAAGATTACATCAGCAGCCTGAAAGAGTTGGGCCATGTGGTCTACTACAAAGGAAAACGGGTGAACGACGTCACGACTCACCCGGCCTTTACCCCGCACATCAACGCCGCGGCCAAGACCTATGAGCTGGCCCTGGTCCCGGAGCATGAAGATTTGATGACGGCCACCTCGCACCTGACCGGCAAGAAGATCAACCGTTTCACTCATATCCATCAGAATCGGGATGAGCTGATTAAGAAAGTGCAGATGCTCCGCCTGATCTCCCACGAGACGGGGAGCTGCTATCAGCGCTGCGTGGGGTTCGATGCCATGAACGCCGTCTACAGCACCACCTTTGAGATCGATGAGAAATATGGGACGGCCTACCATCCGCGGTTGAAAAAATTCGTCGAGTACATCCAGGAGAATAATTTTATGGTGGTGGGGTCGATGACCGACCCCAAAGGCGACCGCTCCAAGAGCCCGAGCCAGCAGGCCGACCCCGACCTCTTCACCCATATCGTGAAGAAGACGGATAAAGGGATTGTAATCCGGGGGGCGAAGGCCCATCAGACCGGGGCCGTCAACTCCCACGAAATGCTCATCATGCCCACTCAGGCGTTGCGTCCGGAAGACAAAGACTATGCCGTGGCCTGTGCGGTCCCGGTCAATGCCCCCGGCGTGACCATGATCTTTGGGCGGCAGACCAATGAAGAGCGCAAACTTGAGGGGGGAATCGATATCGGCAACCCCGAGTTTTCCCTGGTGGGCGGGGAGGCCTTGGTCGTGTTCGAAGATGTTTTCGTCCCCTGGGAGAGGGTTTTTATGTGCGGCGAATATGATTTCGCCGGGATGCTGGTGGAACGCTTCGCGTCCCTGCACCGGCAGAATTACGGCGGGTGCAAAGGGGGGCTGACCGACGTGCTCGTGGGCGCCTCTGCCCTGGCGGCTGATTACATGGGCACCTCCCAGGCTTCCCACGTGCGGGATAAGCTTGCCGAAATGACCCATCTGGCTGAAACCATCTATAGCGGCAGTGTCGCCTGCTCGGCCATGGGTCATAAGACGAAGGCCGGGAACTGGGAGCCGGATACTCTTCTGGCCAATACCACCAAGTACAACGTGAGCAAGAACATCTATGAAGTCGCCCGCCTGGCTCATGATGTGGCCGGCGGGATTATCGCCACGCTGCCCTTTGAAGACGACCTGCGGAGCCCGGAAATCGGGAAGTACGTGGAGAAGTACCTGAAAGGAACCGAGAAGATTCCCACCGAAGACCGCATCCGCCTCCTGCGGCTCATTGAGAATATGACCGGCGGGACGGCGTTGGCGGAGTCTATGCACGGAGCCGGCTCTCCCCAGGCCCAGAAGGTCATGTACATGCGTGCCGGCAATTGGGAACAGAAAAAGAAAATGGCCAAGAAATTGGCGAAAATTTCTGAAAAAGGATAGGACAAAAAAACTTTTTACCGCAGAGAACGCAGAGAGCGCTGAGACAAATATAAAATTGGGGTTACTAAGGAGCTTCTTGCAAAAGTCACTTACTCCGTCATTCCGGCGAAAGCCGGAATCCAGAATTGCTCGAAAATCCTGGGTTCCGGGTCGCGCTTCGCTTGCCCGGAATGACGACTTCCTCTTGCTTTCAAGAGTTTTGCAAGAAGCTCTAAGGAGTCCATAATTGAGCAGACATATTCTTCCGAAATCTCCCCTGGCCCCTCTTTGCCAAAGAGGGGAATTCCTCCCTTTGATAAAGGGAGGGAAGGAGGGATTTAGTCTTAAGCGTCTATACAATTATGGACTGACCAATAAAACCAAAGAAATCAAAAGCCCAAACCGCAAAGAAAATTCATTTTGATTTTTGGTTTTTCCGGGGGTTCGTCGGGTTCCGAAAAACCCACTCCCCGCTGAAATGAAATACGAAGCAGGGGGTTTAATTTTATGTACATCTCTGCGTTCTCTGCGAACTCTGCGGTGAATATGAAAAAATGGAGGAGAATATGAGAGAAGTGGTTATCGTCAATGCGGCCCGTACCGCGGTGGGAACATTCGGGGGAGCTTTGCGGGATATTCCTGCCGTGGAGTTGGGCAGGGTCGCCGTGGAGGAGGCCCTGAAGCGGGCCAAAGTTAAACCGGAACAAGTGGAAGAAGTCATCTTGGGGAACGTCCTGCAGGCGGGTCAGGGACAGAACCCGGCGAGGCAGGTTCTCATCCGTTCCGGGATCCCGAAAGAAATCCCAGCCACAACCATCAACAAAGTCTGCGCCTCCGGCTTGAAATCGGTCATGATGGCCGCGCAGGCCATCAAGGCCGGAGACGCAGATATTATCGTGGCTGGCGGGATTGAGTCCATGAGCCAGGCTCCCTTCTATGTTCCCGGGGCGCGCTGGGGGTACCGGATGAATGACGGAACCCTGGTAGACGGGATGATCCACGACGGGCTGCTGGACATCTTCAACCGCTATCACATGGGCATCACGGCCGAGAACGTGGCTGAAAAATTCGGGGTTTCGCGGCAGGATCAGGATGCCCTGGCGCTGAAGAGCCAACAGAACGCCGGGAGAGCGATCAAAGAGGGGCGGTTTAAGGATGAGATCGTTCCCGTGGTCATCCCCCAGAAGAAAGGAAACCCTCTCGTTTTTGAAACCGATGAGCATCCCCGGCCCAATACCACGATGGAGGCTCTGGCGGCCTTGAGGCCGGCTTTCAAGAAGGATGGGACGGTGACCGCCGGCAATGCCTCCGGGATTAACGACGGGGCAGTGGCTCTGGTGGTTATGTCCGCGGAAAAGGCCAAGGCACTGGGCCTGGAACCCATGTTCAGGATCAAGTCGTACGCCACGGCTGGGGTCCCTCCGGAGATCATGGGCACCGGTCCGGTTCCGTCGAGCCAGCGGGCTCTCGCCAAGGCCGGGCTGACCGTGAAAGATTTGGACTTGGTCGAGGCCAATGAGGCCTTTGCCGCCCAGGCGGTCTATGTCAACCGCATGATGGGCTTTGATCCGGAGAAAGTGAACGTTAACGGGGGGGCAGTCGCCCTCGGCCATCCGATCGGGGCCAGCGGCGCCCGCATCTTGATTACTTTGCTCTTTGAGATGAAGAAGCGCCAGGCGCGCTACGGGCTGGCCACTCTTTGCGTGGGCGGCGGCATGGGTGGCGCGATGGTCGTGGAAAGAATTTAAGTCTCATGCTGGGGTTTTACGTTTCGAGTTTAAACCTTCCCCCGCCCTCTCCCCCGCAAACGGGGGAGAGGGGAAGGGTGAGGGGGCTTAACTCGAAACCCGAAACTTATTTCATGCGCAACATCAAGCTTTTGATTGAATACGACGGCACGAATTATCATGGGTGGCAAGTTCAGCCCAATGGCCTGACGATTCAGGAGGTAATTGAAAAGAAAGTAGAGGTCATGACCGGGCAGCATGTCCGCCTGATTGCTTCCGGAAGGACGGATGCCGGGGTGCACGCGCTGGGTCAGGTGGCCAATTTCCGGACCTCCGCTTCGATCCCCGTGGAGGGTTTCTGGCGGGGGCTAAATAGTCTCCTCCCGCCCGATATTGTCATTCAATCCGCCGAAGAAGTAGAAACGGAATTTCATGCTCAGCACGGGGTCAAACGGAAAACCTACCGTTACTTGATTCTCAACCAGGATCCTCCTTCGGCCATTTATCGGAATTACTCCTGGCATATTCCCCTGCCCCTGGATGTTTCCGCCATGCAAGACGCCGCCGGAATCCTTTTAGGGAAGAAAGATTTTACCACCTTTCGGGCTGCAGATCCGGATGCAAATGACCCGGTGCGGGAGGTTTCCCAGGCCGGCTGGTTGATGAAAGAGGGGAGTTTTCTTGCCTTCACCATTGAGGCCGATGGCTTCCTCAAACATATGGTGCGCAACATCGTTGGAACTCTGGTAGAAGTGGGGAAGGGGAAGATTTCCGCCGAAGAATTCCAACGCATCTTGCAAGCCCGTGACCGGCGTCAAGCGGGGATTACGGCCCCTCCCCAGGGTCTTTTTTTGGTTGAAGTGAAATATTGAAGGTAGGCATCTTGCTATCTTCTGCCTTTGATGATACAAGAAAAGCAAAAGCCAAATCCCGCCATGGTGGGACAAAACGCAAAAGGAAAAGCCAAAATTCAAAATTGATGATCTCGTAAAAGTCGTCACTCCGGTGAAAACCGGAGTCCAGGGAACTTATAACTGGTGGAAAGAACTGGATTCCGGCTTTCGCCGGAATGACGGGAAACCCCACTTTTTGACTTTTTACGAGATCATCAAAATTGAAGAGGTTGGCCATTTTGGATTTTATGTAGAAAATAACTTTCAAATCCCCCCAACCCCCCTTTACAAAAGGGGGACGAGGGGGGATTTTTCCCACCAACGCGGGATTCGCGGGTGCCGAAACCGTCATGAAAAATTGGTTGGCAATTTTGCATTTTGATGTTGGCATTTTTGGCGAGTAAAAACCTATGAGGGAGAAAGAATGAGTATCAGTGACACCAAAAAGTATGACCGGGAGCATGTCATCCATTCCTGGAGCGTCCAGTCCGCCCTGGATCCCATGGTTATCACCAAAACCCAGGGTGTATACATGTGGGATGAGAGCGGAAAGCGTTACCTGGATATGACTTCGCAGTTGATGAACCAGAATATCGGCCACCAGCATCCGAAAGTAGTGGAGGCGATCCAGAAGCAGGCGGAAAAGGTCTGTTTTGTGGCTCCGGGAGTGGCCTACGAGTCGCGCTCCTTTTTGGGGAAAGCTCTGGCGGAGGTTACACCGGGGGATTTGAAAAAATTCTTTTTCACCCTCGCGGGGGCTGATGCCAACGAGAACGCCGTGAAGATGGCCCGGGCCTATACGAAGAAATGGAAAATCATCACCCGGTACCGGTCTTACCACGGAGCCACCTATGGGGCGATCGCCCTGACCGGGGACCCGCGCCGGCCTCCGGTTGAACCGGCCATGCCCGGGGTCGTTCGAGTCTTTGATCCCTATTGCTACCGCTGTTCTTTCGGGCTCACCTACCCGGCCTGCGACCTTCGTTGCGCCCAGTCTGTGGAAGAAGTCATCCAGTACGAGACGCCGGAAACCGTAGCGGCAGTCCTGGTGGAATCCGTCGTGGGAAGTAACGGCCTCATCGTTCCGCCCGATGGGTACATGCAACGACTTCGAGAGATCTGCACCCGGAACGGGGTTCTGCTGATTGCCGATGAAGTCATGTCCGGGTTTGGCCGGACCGGAAAGTGGTTCGCCGTAGACCACTGGAATGTGGTTCCGGATATGATCGTCATGGCCAAAGGTCTCACCTCGGGCTACGTTCCCCTGGGAGCGATTGCTCTTTCGAAGAAAATCACCGATATCCTGGACAAGGAAATGCTCTATGCCGGCTTGACCTACAATGCCCACCCCTTGGCCTGCGCGACCGCCATCGCTACCCTGAAGGTATACCGAGAGGATAAGCTGATGGAAAACGCCGTGGCCATGGGCGAAGTGATCCGCCGGGAGTTCGAGGCCATGAAGGCCAAACACCGGAGCGTTGGGGATGCTCGGGGAATCGGGCTTTTCTGGGCCCTCGAACTGGTCAAAGACAAGAAGACCCGCCAGCCCCTGGTGAAGTGGAACGCCATGGGGGCCGATGCCGCCATCAGCCGGGAGATTAACAAGCGTCTTCTCGAAGGAGGGGTTTACACGACGGTGCGCTGGAATTTCCTGTTCGTCATTCCTCCCCTGTGCATCAAAGAGGACGAGCTTCGGGAAGGATTGCGGGTCATCGATAAAGTCCTGGATTACGCGGATACGCAGGCGGGTTAAAGAAGCGGTCAGCGATCCGTTGACCCTCTCCCCCGCGGGGGAAGGGGACGGGAGCTGAAAGCTATGATGGGGGGATAGCGAGATGAAGCAAAAAAACGAAAAAGCTCACCCCTTCCCCAGGGAGGCAGCGGCGGACGTCATCCTCACTGGCGGCAATATCATTACCATGGACTCCGGCAAGCCTGTGGCCCAGGCCGTGGCCATAAAAGGTGGACGGTTTTTGAAAGTGGGGAGGGATCCGGAGGTCAAGGCTTTCGCCGGTAGCAGGACGAAGAAGATCGACCTCAAGGGAAAGACCGTTACGCCCGGTTTTATTGATTCGCACCAGCATCTCTCGCTGGTAGGAACAGATCTTTTGCAGATGGACTGCCATTCGGTAGTCTGTAAATCCATCGCTCAAATCCAACAAGCGGTTCTGCGGCAAACCCGGCGGATACTCCCGGGGCAATGGATCCGGGGCGTGGGCTACGACGACACCAAAACCACGGACAAGCGGATATTGAACCGCTGGGACCTGGATGAGGTTGCACCGGAGCACCCGGTCTTCATCCAGCACATCAGCGGCCACTGGGCGGTCACCAACACCAAAGGTCTGGAAACAGGGGGCGTTCGAGAAGATGCTCCCGATCCCAGAGGGGGGGTCTATGGCCGTGACCCCCAGATCGGAAAACTAAACGGGATTCTCTATGAACAGGCTGAGTTTGCCTATATCTTCGAGGGAATGACCGGTCAGCCGCCCATTATTCCGCCCTTTTCCCTGCAAGATCGGAAAAGGGGTTTGCGCCTGGCCGGCGATCGGTACCTGGCCTCGGGAATCACCAGCGTGCATGACGCCCTGGTTACGGCAAACAGCCTGGAGACCTATCAGGAGGCTCTGAGAAGCGGCGCCCTCAAATTGCGGGTCTATATGCTCATTACCTATGAATACCTGCCCCACCT
>Ga0315284_10005955_pt1 | contig 17353 bp, 7 predicted proteins | sample YL17G09_16_MG_FD_203696 | JGI IMG/M metagenome (GOLD analysis project Ga0315284, IMG submission 203696) | Sediment microbial communities from Yellowstone Lake, YNP, Wyoming, USA - YL17G09_16 | ecosystem: Environmental > Aquatic > Freshwater > Lake > Sediment | place: USA: Wyoming | collected...
CCGATCTCCTTCGCCAATTCCAGTCCGCCCATTCCCGGCATCACCATATCGGTGAACACCAGGTGCACGGGCTCGCCGTGGCGCGCCAGCATCTGGAGCGCCTCCTCGCCGTGCCGGGCCTTGAGCACGGTGTAGCCGGCCGAAGCGAGAACGTCCGCGGCCATGGTGCGCAGGGATTCATCGTCTTCGACGACGAGGATGGTCTCCGTGCCTCCCACCTCCTCCGCCGGTGCCGGCGGTGTGGCCGCCTCCTCGCCGACCGCCGCCTCGACCCGCGGCAGGTAGATCGTGAAGGTGGACCCCTGGCCCACGGCGCTGGTGACCTGGATGCCGCCGCCGAACTGCTGCACGATCCCATACACGATCGCCAGGCCGAGCCCCGTCCCCTTGCCGACGCCCTTCGTGGTGAAGAACGGCTCGAAGATGTGCTCGCGGGTGACCTCGTCCATCCCCATGCCGGTATCGCTGATCGCCAGCATCACGTAAGACCCGGGCTTCACCGACGCGCGTTCCGCCGCTTCCCGATCCAGCCCCACGTTGGCCGTCTCGATGCTGAGCATCCCGCCCTCGGGCATCGCATCCCGGGCGTTGATCGCCAGATTCATCACGATCTGCTCGACCTGTCCGGGGTCGGCCCTGACGCGTCCGAGCGGCTCCGTCGGGGCGGAGATCAGCGTGATGTCCTCGCCGATGAGTCGCTCGAGCATCTTCTGGATGGCCCGGACCGCGGCGTTGAGGTCCAGCACCACCGGCGCGACGGTTTGCCGGCGGCTGAACGCCAGCAGCTGCCGGGTCAGCGTGGCGGCCCGTTCGCCGGCGCGGTGGATCGCGACGATCTGCGCCCGCAGCGGGTTGCTCAGGCTCCGGTCCGCCACCGCCAGCTCGGCGTACCCGTTGATGACCGAGAGGAGGTTGTTGAAGTCGTGCGCGATGCCGCCGGCGAGGCGGCCCACGCTCTCCATCTTCTGCGACTGAACGAACTCGGCCTGCAGCAGCTTCTTCTCCGTGATGTCCTGCTTGACGGCGATGAAATGGCGGATCTCGCCTCGCGCGTCCCGTAGCGGCGTGATCGTCATCTCCTCGCTGTAGAAACTCCCGTCCTTGCGGCGATTGGTCAGCTCGCCGTGCCAGACGTCGCCGGCGAGGACCGTGTTCCACAGGCCCTCGTAGAAGACCCGATCGTGCGCGCCGGACCTGATCAGCACGCGCGGGTTCCTGCCGATGACCTCGTCCTCCCCGTAGCCCGTCAGCGCGAGGAACGCCTGGTTCACCCACTCGAGGTTGCCCTCGCGGTCGGTGATGACCACGGCATTGGCGGCGGCGTTGAGCGCCGAGCTTCGCAGGCGCAACTCCTCCTCGGCCCGCTTGCGCTCGGTGATGTCCAGCGCCGCAAAAGTGACACCTACGCTAAGATCGCTTGGTTCTATTGGTGTTGAAGAAAGTAGAACATCAATTATCGAACCGTCCTTCTTCATCCATCGCGTTTCAACACTGCCAGTCCCTTCTTCGGCTATTTGTCTGTATTCCTCTCGCCCAACATTTTCAAAGTCCTCTTGAGTCGGATACAGGATCCGGGCGCTGTTTCCGACAAGCTCTTCACGCCTGTAGCCGGTCATTTCACAGATCCGTGTGTTAACCTCCAGCAGTATCCTGTCCCGTACCACTCCTATCCCGGTAGGGGCCGCTCGGAATATGCTCTGAATCCGGTTCTCACTCTTGCGCAGCGCCGCCTCCACCCGCTTGCGCTCGGTGATGTCCGAGATCACGCCGTCGTAAGAGAGGAGTCTCCCGGAAGCGTCCTTGAGCGGGATGGCGGTGTCGCGCACCCAGCGCACTTCTCCGTCCTTGCGGACGATGCGATGCTCGATCGACGGGACGTCCTCTCCCGCCAGGATCAGGCGCGCGTGTTCGCGGACCCGCTCGCGGTCCTCCGGCAAGACCATCTGGATCCACAGATAGGGATCGGCGGCATACTCCTCCGCCGTGTACCCCGTCACGCGCGCGCAGGCCGGACCCTGCGTCGTCTCCACGGCGCGACCGTCCTCGATGTCCACCGAATACTGATAGTCGGTGAGGCCTTCGGCGATGCGCCGGTAGCGCGCTTCGCTCTTCCGCAGCGCCTCCTCCGCCCGCTTGCGGTCGGTGACGTCGAGGAACGACCAGACTCTCGCTGTCGGTTCGCCTCCAACGAGCATCGGCTTCGAGATGCGTTCGAATACGCGTCCATCCTTGAAGTAGAGCACATCGGCGCTCTCGGCTCTGGGTTCGCCGTACAGTGCCTTGACCTTGGCGAGGAACGCATCAGGGTCGGATAGCTGACTCAGAACGTGGTCCAGCAGTTTCTCGTCATCACCGGAAGCGAGGACATCGCCCGGTATGCGCCACATCTCGGCGAACCTGCCGTTGGCCTTGACGACCGCTCCTTCCCGGTTGACCACGAGAATGCCGTTGTCGGTCGATTCGAGCGTCGCCTCGACGAGAGACAGCGAGTTCTTGAGCGCCTCCTCGGCCCGCCTCTGCTCGGTGATGTCGCGCTGGGCGCCGAAGTGCCCGGTGATCCGCCCTTCGGAATCGTACATGCAGATGTAGTCGCCCTCGATCCACATTTTCGTACCATCGAACTTGCGCTCATCGGTGTCGACGTGCAGGTGTCCGGCGTCGAAGAACTCGCGCCAGAACCGCCTGCCGTGGGCGATATCGTGAGCGAACATGTCGTTGGGTGTGAGCCCGGTGAACTGCTCCCGCGTCGCGCCGTATTGCGCCAGCATGGCGTCGTTGACTTTGGTGATACGCTGGTGGGCGAAGACGTAGTCGAGCACCTTCTCCTTGTCCGCCGTGTCATTCCAGTGCACGGGTTCATCGAGCATCCTGAAGAAGAAACCGTCCAGCGATTGGGAGAAGAACAACTCCATCCGTTCTTCGGCCTGGCGCAGCGCCTCCTCCGCGCGCCTGCGCTCGGTGATGTCGCTGTGCGTGCCGGCGATCCGCAGCGGCTCGCCGTCGTCGGTCCACTCGACCACCATGCCCCGGTCGTGCACCCAGACCCAACGGCCGTCCTTGTGCTTCATCCGGAACTCGCACTCGTAGCGCTCCAACTCGCCGGCCAAGTGCCTTCGGAGTGCCTCGTCAGAGCGCTCCAGGTCCTCAGGATGTACGAGGTCTCGCCATGTCTCTTGGCTGACCGGCTCCAGCTCCGCCAGTGCGTACCCGGCGATCTCCGCCCAGCGCTCGCTGTACACAGTGGCGCCGGTCTGGATGTTCCAGTCCCACGCGCCGACGCCGGTGCCGGCGATGGCGAGGCTGAGGCGTTCCTCGCGCTCCCGCAGCGCCTCCTCCGCCCGCTTGCGCTCGCTCAGGCCCTGCATCCAGCGGCGCAACTCGGCCGCCGCACGGCCGGCGCTGTAGAACTCGGCCGGAGGCACGAAGTGGGGGTTGTCGCAGACATCAGGCCCGATGACGACCTGGGGGTGGACCCGCAGCACGTCCAGCAGCACGGCCGGCTCGAAGCGCCGCCGGTCGTACTGGCAGACGGCCAGGCAGCGGCTGCCGGGGAGAAACTCGTTGAGCAGGACCTCGTACTCGATCAGGCGTTCGGAGCCGGGCAGCCCGCGCAACGCCCAGGTCATCTCGCCGGTGACGCGCAGGGCCGCGTAGCCCTCCGCCAGCGCCCGCGCCGTCTCCGCCCGCAGCAGGGCGATCATCCCTTCCGGATCGAAGGCTCCCCCGCGCAGGTAGGCCTCGTCGCGGCTCAGAATGGCGAGCTGGCCCCGCGCCACACAGGGCTCCGGGGCCAGGCCGTCGTCCCGCAGATAGCCCAGGACCGTCTCGGCGGTGTGGGCGTCCACGATGTAGACGACCTTCTCGCCGCGTTCCAGCCCCTGACGCAGGTAGGGGGTCAGAACGGCCCGGTGCTCTGCCTCGGTCTCATAGAGGCAGCAGAGGTGATCGCCGGCCTCGAGGTCGGCGACAGTGCGCGGGATGCGCGGGGTTCCAGACGCGCTGTGGAACTCGTGTGGGGCCATACGCACCTCCGGGAGGTTTCGGCGGCGTGTCTTCCGCCCGCCGGCGGAAGCACGCCCCCGCTCCTGGCACCCCCCACCTATAGCGCCAGAACAGGCCTGGCCGCTAGGGCGGGAAGGCAGCCGCAAGCGACAGGTGCTCCGGGCTTGCCTTCCCCGGCGCAGGGGGTGGAATTGACGGGTAACGCCCGCACCGCAAAGACCGTCCTGCAAGGGAGGCGTTCGTGACCGTCAGGAAACGAGGCAAATCGAAAGAGACCAGCGAGGCGCGGACGCCGGCGGGCAACAAGCGGGCCAAGCGGAAAGCCCCGGAAGAGGCGGCGCGGGTGCCGGAGAACTTGGATGCGGCGGCGCGGCTGCTGCTCGACGAACTGCAAGTACATCACGCCGAACTGGAGGCGCGGAACGAGGAGCTGCTGCGGACGCAGGAGGCGCTGCGAGAGCGGATCAAGGAACTGAACTGTCTTCTCGGTATCTCGACCCTGTTGCAGTCGCCGGGTGCCTTGTTGGGCGACGTATTGCAGGGAACCGTGATGCTCATCCCTCCGGCCTGGCGGTTTCCCGAGATCACCGTGGCCCGCATCAGGCTGGCAGGACAGATCTTCCAGACGACGCACTTCCGGGAAACGCCCTGGACGCTGGCCCGCGAAGTGATTGTGAATGGCAAGCCGGTCGGAGAGGTGAAGGTATGCTATCTGGAGGAGCGGCCGGCGAGCGACGAAGGGCCGTTTCTGATCCAGGAGCGGCACTTGCTCAACGCCATAGCCGAGCGGCTTGGCATGGTCACCGAGCGGATCAGGGCCGAGGAGGCGTTGCAGGCAAGCGAGCAACGGTACCGGAGCCTGTTCGAGCACATGGCCGAAGGATACGCCTATTGCAGGGTGATATTCGAGAACGGCGAGCCGCGGGATGTCGTCTTCCTCGCCGTCAATGCCGCGTTCGAGACCTTGACCGGCTTGGACAACGCTGCCGGCAAGCGATTCACCGAGCTCATCCCGGGCATCACCGAGACCGATTCGGAGCTGCTCGATATCTGCGCCAGGGTTTCCCTGACCGGCGAACCCGAGCAGTTCGAGATGTTCGTCAAGGCGCTGGATCTGTGGCTCTCCTTCTCCGTGTACAGCCCGGAGAAGGGGTTCTTCGTGGCCGTGTTCGACGACATCACCGAGCGCCGGCGAGTGGACGCGGCGCTGCGGCAGAGCGAAGCGCGCTACCGGCGCATCGCCGAAGGCCTCACCGACTATCAGTATTCGGTGGACATCGAGGACGGCCGCGCCGTGGAGACGACGCAGACGCCGGCCTGCACGAGCGTGACGGGGTACACGGCGGAGGAATATGCCGCCGATCCCTATCTGTGGATCCAGATGGTCACACCGGAGGACCGCGACCGGGTCCGCGAACATGCGCGCCGAATCCTCGCGGGAGAGGACGTCCCGTCCATCGAGCATCGCATCGTCCGCAAGGACGGAGCGGTGCGGTGGGTGAGCGACACCGCGATCCTGCTCAAGGACGCTTCCGGGAGACTCCTCTCCTACGATGGCGTGATCCTGGACATCACCGAGCGCAAACGGGCCGAAGAGGCGCTGCGCCGGAACGAACAGCTTCTCAAGTCCGTCCTGGCGAATCTGCCGGTGGCGGTCTGGATCGCGAACGCGCAGGGAGAACTCATCTACGGGAACCCCGCGGGGCAGCGGATCTGGGCCGGAGCGCGCTTTGTGGGAGTCGAGCGGTACGGAGAGTACAAGGGCTGGTGGGTCGAAAGCCGGAAGCAGATCGAGCCTCAGGAATGGGCGTTGTCCCGTGCCATCGAGAAGGGCGAGACCACCATCGATGAGGAGATCGAGATCGAGTGCTTCGACGGCACCCGCAAGACCATCCTCAACTCTTCCTTGCCGCTCCGCGGAAGCGACGGGGACATCACGGGCGCGATCGTCATCGACCAGGACATCACCGAGCGCAAGCTGCTTCAGGCCCGGTCCCTTCGGTCGCAGAAGATGGAGAGCCTGGGCCGTCTCGCGGGCGGCATCGCGCACGACTTCAACAACCTGCTCTCCGTCATCAACGGGTACGCCGAGCAGGCGGCGGCGGACCGGAGCCTGAGCAACCGGCTGCGGGCGCAGATCGTCGCGATCCACCGCGCCGGCGAGCGGGCCGCCACGCTGACCCGGCAGCTGCTGGCGTTCAGCCGCCGGCAGACCGTCGAGCCGGTGGTGCTCGACCTCAACGCGGTGGTCCTGACCATCGAGAGGATGCTCGAGCGGCTGATCGGCGAGGACATCACGCTGAGCTTCGCCCCGACGGAGTCGCTGGGACGCGTCAGGGCCGACCCGGGACAGGTCGAGCAGGTCGTGATGAATCTGGCGATCAACGCCCGGGACGCGATGCCGGCGGGCGGGATGCTCACCATCGAAACGGCGAACGTCGCGGTGGGTGCCGAGTCGGCGGAGCGCACTTCCCTGAAGCCCGGGCGGTACGTGACGCTGGCGATCGGCGATACCGGCGTGGGGATGGACGAGGCCACGCGCGAGCACATCTTCGAGCCGTTCTTCACCACGAAGGGCTCCAGCAAGGGGACGGGGCTCGGCCTGGCGATCGTGTACGGGATCGTGGAGCAGTGTGGCGGCACCATCCAGGTCGCCAGCACCCCGGGCCAGGGGGCCACCTTCACGATCTACCTGCCGCGGGTCGAGGCCGCGGTCAGCGAAGTCGCTCTCACGCCGCTGCCCGCGCCGGCGGGAGGCACCGAGACCGTCCTCATCGTCGAAGACGACCAGTCCCTGCGCACGCTGGCCGCGGACGTTCTCGCTTCGGCCGGCTACACCGTGCTCCAGGCCGGGCACGGCGAGGAGGCGCTCCAGGCGATGGCGCGCCACGGCGAGCCCGTGCACCTGGTGTTCACCGACATGGTGATGCCGGGAATGGGCGGACTGGAATTGGCGGAGGCCATCGGAAGAACCCACCCTCAGGTCAGGGTGCTCTTCACCTCCGGCTTCGCCTCCGACCCCACCGCGGGCCGGGCCGCTCCGGAGAAACTCACGCACTTCATCGCCAAGCCCTACACCGTCGCGAGTCTGATGCGCAAGGTTCGGGAGGTGCTCGACTGGCTGTGGTGATCCGTGGCCGCCACCAGGTTGCGCCCGCGCCGCAAGGGCCGTGTTGAGTTATCCGCGAGGGAGACGCTCGTGACCGCCAAGAAGACCGGCAAAGCGACTAAGAAGCCCGCCAAGAAGACCGGCGAATCCAAGAACAAGCCCACCAGGAAGACCGGCGAATCCAAGCAGAAGCCCGCCAAGACCGAAGCGCCGGCCGCCTCCGCGAAGCGGCGGAACACCGCCGAGCAGGCGCTGCGGGAGAGCGAGGAGCGGTACCGCACGCTGGTGGAGTCCGCGCCCGACGGGATCGTGATCCACGTCGGCGACCGGGTGGCGTTCGCGAACCGCGCGGCCGCGGCGCTGCTGGGTTTCGCGGGGCCGGCCGCGCTCGTCGGCCGGCCGCTCGCGAGCTTCGTGCACCCCGCCGACCTGGCGAACGCCGCGGAGCGCGTCCGCAAAGTCCTGGCGGGAGAGGCGGTGGCGTACCCCGTCGAGGTCCGGTACGTGAGGCGGGACGGAACGGGATTGCCGGTCGAGAACACGGGCGCATTGGTGAGCTACAAGGGCAAGCCGGCGATCCTCTCGGTGATCCGGGACATCACCGAGCGCAAGCGGGCGGAGGAGGCGCTCAAGAACTCGCTGTCTCTTGTCGAGGCGACGCTCGAAACGACCGACAACGGCATTCTCGTGGTCAACCGGGAAGGAGCCGTCGTCAAGGCCAACCGCAGATTCGCCGAGATGTGGCGCATCCCGGGCGACATCCTCGCTTCCGGCGATGACAAGAGACTGCTGAACCACGTTCTGAGTCAGCTGTCCAACCCTGATGCTTTCGTCGCCAAGGTCAAGGCGCTGTACGGCGATCCCGTGGCCGAGAGCGCCGATCTGCTGTTCTTCAAGGATGGACGCATATTCGAACGCAGCTCGAAGCCGATGCTCGTGGGAGGCGAACCGACGGCGAGAGTCTGGTCGTTCCTCGACGTCACCGACCGCAAGCGGGCGGAAGAAGCCTTGAGAAAGAGCGAGGAAGAATACCGGGGTTTGACAGAACACATCAACTTGGGAATCTACCGGAATACCGTCGGACATGAAGGCAAGTTCATTGAAGCCAACCCCGCCATCATCGGGATGTTTGGGTATGGGAGCAAGGCGGGATTCCTGTCGATGAACGTTTCGGACCTGTATCAGAATCCAGAGGACAGGAATGCGTTCAATGACAAGATGCTCAAGGAAGGATTCGTCAGAGGCGAGGAATTGTGGCTGAAGAAGAAAGACGGGAGTCTCTTCGTCGGGTCCGTGTCAGCGGTAGCCGTCAAGGACGAGCGGGGTCAGGTGGAATACTATGATGGAATCATCGACGACATCACCGAGCGCAAGCGGACGGAGGATGCGCTGCGGGCGAGCGAGGAGCGGTTCCGTACCTTGTATGAGGATTCCACCATCGGCATCTACCGAACGACTCCGGATGGCAGGATCCAGCTGGCCAACCCCGCTCTGATCAGGATGCTCGGTTACTCATCGTTCGATGATCTCTCAACCAGAAGCCTTGAGGAAGAAGACTACGAGCCTTCCTATTCTCGCCGGCAGTTCGTCGAGATCATCGAAAGAGACGGCGAGGTCAAGGGATTGGAGTCCGCCTGGAAGCGAAAGGACGGGACCACGTTCTTTGCCAGAGAGAGCGCCCGTGCTATCCGGGATTCGCAGGCGAACACTCTCTATTATGACGGGACTATTGAGGACATCACTGAGCGCAAGCGGGCGGAGGAGGCGCTGCGGGAAAGCGAGGAGAAGTTCTCCAGGGCTTTCCTGACCTCGCCCTATGCCATCACCATCACGGGCGCGGAAGACGGCAAGTTCCTCGAGGTCAACGACGCCTTCACTTCGATGACGGGGTTCACTCGGGAAGAAGCCCTCGCCGACTCGGCGATCGGGCTGAGACTGTGGATCAATGAAGACGATCGACTGCGCGCGCTGTCCGCTCTTGGCGCGGGCCGGGCCGTGGCGGGGCGGGAGTTCCAGTTCCGGATGAAGAGCGGTGACGTCATCACGGGCTTGTTCTCCGCTCAGGTGCTTCGGCTGGGCCAACACCCCTGCATTCTGTCCAGCATCGCGGACATCACCGACCGCAAGCGGGCGGAGGAGGCGCTACGGATAAAGGACTGGGCCATCGAGTCAGCGACAAACGCCATCGTCACTTCCGACCTAGAGGGAAACCTGAACTATGTGAATCCCGCGTTTCTCAAGCTGTGGGGATATGGCTCTCCGGCGGAAGTACTGGGGAAACCGGCTGTGGAATTCTGGCATATGGGCGAAAAGGCGGCAGAGGTCGCGAAGGCGGTGCGCGCTAGTGGTGGTTGGATTGGGGAACTGGTTGCCCAGCGCAAGGATGGCGCTCTCTTCGATGTCCACGTTGCGTCAAGCCTGGTGCTGAATGATGCCGGCCAGCCAGTCTGCATGCAGGCATCATTTGCAGACATCACCGAGCGCAAGCGGGCGGAAGAGGCGCTGGCTCAGGAACGGTTTCTGCTGCAGGCCTTTATGAACAACGTCCCCGACCATGTCTACTTCAAGGATCGCGACAGCCGCTTCATCAGAATCAACAAGGCCCAGGCCCAAGCGTTCGGTATGAGTGATCCCGCCCAAGCGATCGGCAAGACGGACTTCGACTTCTTCACGGAGGAGCAAGCGCGGCAGGCCCGCGAGGATGAACTGGCCATCATAAGGACGGGGCAGCCCGCGAACAAAGAGGAACGGGAGACGTGGGCCGGTCGCCGCGACACATGGGTCTCGACGACCAAAGTGCCTCTGCGCGACGAGGAGGGGAACGTCGTCGGCACGTTCGGCATCTCCCGGGACATCACCGAGCGCAAGCGGGCGGAGGAGGCGCTGCGCCTGAGTGAAGAACGACACCGGACCATCCTCCAGACGGCCATGGACGGCTTCTGGATAACGGATAGGCAGGGACAACTGCTGGATGCCAATGATGCCTATTGCCAGATGAGTGGCTATAGCGCGCCGGAACTGCTGGCCATGCGCGTTACCGACTTGGAGATCGGCCATACGGCCAGTGAGATAGCTGCCCGAATACAAACGAATATGGCGCAGGGGGGTGAGGATCGTTTCGAGTCTCGGCACCGGCGCAAGGATGGGAGCGTGTTCGAGGTCGAAATCAGCATCCAATACCAGCCCACGGACGGCGGGCGGCTCGTGGCTTTTCTGCGGGACATCACCGACCGCAAGCGGGCGGAGGCGGCGCTGCGAGAGACCGAGGCGCGCTACCGGCGCATCACCGAGGGCCTCACGGACTACCAGTACACGGTGCGCGTCGAACATGGCTGCGCCGTGGAGACGACGCAGGGTCCGGCCTGCGCGCGCGTGACGGGGTACACGGCGGAGGAGTATGCCGCCGATCCCTATCTGTGGATCCGAATGGTCACGCCGGAGGACCGCGAGCGGGTCCGCGAACACGTGCGCTTGGTCCTCGCGGGAGAGGACGTCCCGTCCATCGAGCATCGCATCGTCCGCAAGGACGGAGCGGTGCGCTGGGTGAGCGACACCGCCATCCCGCACAAGGACGCCTCCGGGAGACTCCTCTCTTACGATGGAGTGATCTCGGACATCACCGGGCGCAAGCGGGCCGAAGAGGAGCTGCGCCAGGCAGAAGAACGGATGGAGTTGTTCTTCTCCCAATCGCTGGACGGTTGCTTCTTCGGGATGCTCGATGAACCCGTGCACTGGAATGACTCGGCGGACAAGGAGAAGGTCCTCGACTACGTCTTCGCCCACCAGCGTGTCACCAAAGTGAACGACGCCATATTGGCGCACTACGGCGTGACGCGGGAGCAGCTCATCGGGCGTACGCCCAACGAGACGTTCGCTCACGATATCGCCTGCGGCAGGCGGGTCTGGCGCAAGCGCTTCGACGCCGGACGCTCACACGACGACACCGAAGAGCGCAAGCTCGATGGTACGAAGCTGTTGATCGAGGGCGACTACATCTGCATGTACGATTCTGAAGGGCGCATCACCGGGTACTTCGGCGCCCAGCGCGACATCACCGAGCAACGGCGCGCCGAAGATGAGCTGCGGAGAATGGAGTCAGTGGTCCGTTGCTCGAGCGAACTGATCAGCCTGTCCACGCTCGACGGGAAGATGATCTTCCTCAACGAGGCGGGGTCGGGGATGCTGGGGATCTCTCCCGCCGAGGTCGAGCACTTCAACATCATGCAGTTCATCCCGGCCCACCTGAAGGAGAAGGTCGAGACCGAGCTGCTTCCCGCCGTGATGGGAGCCGGCACCTGGGCGGGAGAGCTCCAATACCTGAAGCTCAAGACCGGCCAGCTCACCGACGTGCACGCAATGGTATTTGTCGTCAGAGACCCGGCCACGGGAGCGCCGCTCCATCTGGCCAACGTTTCCCTCGACATCACCGACCGCAAGCGGGCGGAGGAAGAGGTCCGCCAGAAGGCGAAGGACCTGCAGGAAATGAACGAAGAGCTGGCCCGTTTCACCTACGCCGTCTCGCACGACCTCAGGAGTCCGCTGGTGACGATCCAGACCTTCCAGGGGTATCTGGAACAGGACGTTCGGAACCAGGACGCGGCGCGGACAGAGAAGGACCTTCTCTACATCCGCAACGCGGCCGACAAGATGGGACTCCTCCTCGACGAACTCCTCCGGCTGTCGCGGGTCGGGCGGGTGACGAACCCTCCCGAGGAGGCGCCCCTGCAGTCGATCGTGAAGGAGGCCCTCGACCTGGTGGCGGGCCGGCTCACCGCGCGGGGGGTGCGGGTCGAGGTCACGGAGGAGCCGGTCGTGCTCACCGGAGACCGGACGCGGCTGGTGGAGGTCTTCCAGAACCTCGTGGACAACGCCACGAAGTTCATGGGCGACGAGCCCGCGCCCCGGGTGGAGATCGGCGTGGAGCAGGCCGGCGAGGAGCTGGTGCTGTTCGTGCGGGACAACGGCATCGGCATCGAGCCCCAGCTGCAGCCGCTGGTCTTCGGTCTGTTCCGCAAGCTCGATCCGGGAACCGACGGGGTGGGGATCGGCTTGGCGCTGGTGCGGCGGATCGTGGAGTTGCACGGCGGCAGGATCTGGGTGGAATCGGAAGGCCTCGGCAAGGGCACGACCTTCCGTCTCACTCTGGCGCAGACGACCCGGAAGCGGGATTGAGCCTCATGGAGGAAAGGAGCAGGTCGTGAGTATTCGCACGAAGTTGATGCTGGTGGTCGCGGGCACGCTGGTCGTGTTGATCGGCGTGCTGGCGCTGACCCTCAGCAACGTGATGCGCTCGGGTTTCGCCAAGATCGAGCAGGACGACGCCCGCAAGAACGTCTCGCGGGTACGGGACGCCGTGCAGGCCCAGCTCGGCGGCATCGAGAACAGCGTCTTCACCTGGACGCAGTGGGACCCGGCCTACCGGTTCGTGGAGGACCGGAATCCGCAGTTCCTCGCCGAGAACATGGGGCCGACGGTCTTCACCGGGATGAAGATCGACTTCTGCGTGTTCGTCAACCTCAAGCGGGAGGTCGTCTACGCCGGCGGGTACGACGCCGCGCAGAGCCGCGATCTCCCCGTGCCCCGGGCACTGCTGCAGCTCATCCAGGACACCGGCTCGGCGTGGTTGGCGAACACCGACCCCACCGCCGCGGTGCGCGGCATCGCGATGGTCGGCACCACGCCCCTGCTCGTCGTCGCCGCCCCGGTGACCAACACCGACGCCACCGCGCCGGCCAAGGGACACCTGATCTTCGCGCGGGTCCTGGGCGCCGCCGAGGTGCAGCGGATCGGCGCGACGACGCATCTCCAGTTCGCCCTCGACAGCAACGTGCGGAGCGACTCCGGCATCAGCGTCGAGGTCCGCGACCAGGACATCATCCAGGGCATCACCAACCTCACGGACGTCACCGGCAGGCCGGTGCAGCGCATGGTGGTGGACATTCCGCGCGAGGTGGACCGGCAGGCGCGGCACAGTCTGCGGCTTCTGCTGCTGTCGATCGTGGCCATCGGGGTGATTTTCGGAGTGGTGATGTACGTCGTCATCACGTGGTTGGTGCTGCAGCGCGTGCTGGCGGTCAGCAAGACGGTGGCGGAGATGACGGACACACTGGACTTCTCGAAGCGCGTCCAGGTGAGCGGCAAGGACGAGATCTCGGCGCTGGCCGACTCCGTGAACGGCATGGCCTGCGCCGTGTCCGAGGTGCTGGCCCTCCAGAATCCCGCGCCGCCCGCGGGCCACTGATGGGCGCGAAACTCGCTGCCGTGTTCGCGCGGGCCTTCGCCGAAGGCGGGGCCGTGGTCGCCGGCAAGCTGGCCTTCAAGGCCCGGATCACCAGCCAGGAGGCCGCCGCGGCACCCGACGCTCCCGAGCAGCTGGCGGCGGTGACCCGGCTGCTCGACGAGTTGCTGCGGGAGGCGCGGTCAGCGCCAGCGCCGAAGGCGGCTCCGGCCGCCGCACCTGCCGCGGGTGGCGGCGGCAGGATCGCGCGCTACTTCGAGTTCGCCATGGAGAAGGGCGGCATACCAGCGGTCGTGAAGCTGGCGGGCAAGATCGGGGTGACCAGACAGACGGCGGCGACCACCCCCGAGACAGCGGAGCTGCTCGAGAAGATTCGGGGGGCGCTCGGGGCGTTGCTCCCGGGTGTGCCGGTGCCGCAGCTGTAGCGGGGGGGCCGAGCAGGCGTCAGGGTTCAGGGTTCAGGGTTCAGGGTTCAGGGTTCAGGCTCGGCAACTCGGAGTCGGTTCCTAGCAAGACACCCACCAAGCACTGGGCCGCGGCGGAGATTCCTGTTGTCTATGACCGTGCCTCAGGGAAGGTCTGCTTCTTCGAAAAGACGCCACTTTGGGGGGCCGCATACTACAGAACTTTCCGGAACCAGATCAAGAAGTATCTTGGAGTATCCTCAGGTGCCTAGCCCGCGCATAGGCAACGTTAGGCGTGCACGACTAGGACATGCCTATGCTCAGCTATGTGACACGGCAGGGAAAGTTGATTCCGGCCGACGAGGCCTTCCACGCCTGCAATTCGGGCGACCTGAAACCTATGCTTGCGGCGCTCGATGCCCCGACGAACCTCGTGGATCTGCACTTCCTTAACCAGGCTCGTGCGAACTCGCGTGACGCCTCACCAGCGCAGAGGCCGGGTGAGAACTCCCTTCACGCGAGCGGTGAGCGCACGATAGCGGCGTGGAAGCGGGGCGCTTGCAACGTGGGGAATCGAGGGGGAGCCCCCCCTACGCGAGAGCTGCCAGCAGTTGCGGGACTCCCACGATGTTGAGCACCCGCTTTAGGTTGTAGGCCAGCGCCGTGAGGCTGAACTCGCCACGCGCGCCTCGACAACTGCCACACGACTCGGGACACCACCACCATGTCTGTTCGAACTGGAGCCCTTGCGGGAAGCTTGGCCCTCATCGCCGCTGGCGCTGGAGGGTTCCTTCTTCGTCTCCACCAGGAGCACCCTTCCGCCGCCAAGATCCTGGCGACGACTTTCATCGTCATGCTCGTCGTCGGCTGTCTCCTGATCGCCGTCTGTGCCGGTCGGCGACGACCGATCTCGTTTGTCGGGTGGGGCGCGATCGTGCTCGGCTTGGGTGCCCTGTGGTCGACGACGCTGCTCTCCGATCACACCGTCGGATCGTCGGCGTTCATGTTGGCCCTGGGGGCGATCCTGCTTCTTCTAGCGGGCCTCGTGCTCAACGTCGCTGCCGGCGTGCTTGGCCTGATGGACCGGCAGGGCCCGGCTGCCCCGAGCGCGCACAGTTAGCGGAACAAGCCCTCGATCCTGGGAATGCGAAGGAATGGTCCGCGTATCCGGGCGGACGGCGCTTCGCGCCGCCGCTGAGGACCGTCCTTTCGCGCTCCGCCTCCGCACCCGCCACCCGCCACACGCCAACCCGTCCAGCAGCCGCCGTCCCTCGCCGCGCCGCCGTCGTGAAGATCTCAGCACCACCCACCGAGCACAATCTGCCGGGATAGGGAAGGAATAGCCGCTGCCGCCGACGCCGTCAGGGCGGTGTCATCTCGTTGTGCGGCAAGCGATTGGAGCAAAGCCGGCGATGGCACTGTAGTTGCGCGAACACCGTCCAGAGGTCACCCCCGCTTGCACAGAATGCCGACGACAACTTCCACTTCAAGGGAGTCATGTCATGGCACTACGACAATCACTGATGCTGCTGGGCCTGGTGCTCCTTCCGAGTCCGATGTACGCCCCTACCCTGCCGGCCACCGCCCGTGCGGTCACCCGTGAGGCGTACACACAGGCACGCACGTATGCCATCAGCCCGGCACTGTCACAGGCGATTCTGAGCGCGGCCGTGGTAGAACACATGCCAATAGGGATCGCATACAGGTTGGTGCGAAAGGAGTCGGGATTCAAGGTGCGGGCGCTGGGACGGGCCGGTGAAATTGGATTGCTCCAGGTCAAGCTGAGCACTGCACGGCAGCTCGATCCCACCATGACCGCCCGACGGTTGTTTCAACCGCACACCAACCTGCGCCTGGGCTTCCGGTATGCCGCGCGGATGCATCGTCGGTATGGCGGCGACTGGACGAGGGCATTGACTGCGTTCAACAGAGGTCCCGGTGTGGTCGATACGCTCCAAGCACCGCGCGAGAGCATGGTGTACGCAAACAGCATCCACATTCCACGAACACCCGCCCGACATGCGGCCGCACGACCAGCCCCACAACCGTCAGCGCCCTCCAGCAGCCCGTCCAATCCTCCAGGGACTCCGTAGACCTCAATCGAACGCGGGGGGCCACCTCCGCCGGTACCGCCCCGGCGCATCACCGACCACGCACCTACTCGAACGCCAGCGCGACGTCCTCCATTCGTCCCGCTGTCGCCTGCTGCAACCGAGCCAACCCGTCCCTCAGCCAGGAGGAGCGAGCCACCAGGTCGGCGCGGATCGTCCCGATGAATTCGCGCACTTCGCTCTCACCCAGGTACGCGAGTGCGGCGAGGCCGGCATAGAACACGGTCTCCTCGTCGTGGCACCGCTCGGTTGACCCGGTTCGCCATTCACGGAATTCGGACGCGGCAACCCTCAGCAGAGCCTCCGCGGCGTCCGGCCGTTTGCACGCCGCCGAGCACAGCGTCACGATGTAGTCCCCTCGGCAGACGACGCTATCGGGAACGAGGACGACGGCTCTGCGCATCGCGCGGAGGGCCACGTGCGCGGGTTGATGCTCCCGCAGCCACGCCGCGGCGTCAGCGCACATCTCGTCCTCGCCGGGCTTTCCCATCTCGCGTGCCGCGAACCTCAACGCGGACCTCGACTGCGCCGCTGTCGGCGCGTGGCCCGTGGAAGGCGCTGCTTCGCCGGCCAACAGGATGCCGAGGGACAGCGACTTCGCGTCCAATGGAGCCGCGACGACGCTGCCCGAGGGCGTGACGTACCGCGCCGAGATCGCGTGGGGCAGCTGCGCCCCGGACTCGCCCAGTTCCAGTCCGAGCCGCGAGAGTGGCTCCACCGGCACCCACGCGATACTGAGTTCGGCCGTGGGGGCGGCGCCGCTCGGAAACGCGGGCATCTTGGGAAACGGCCTGCCGAGAAAGACTTCTCGACCCTTGTCCGTGTCGAGGTACACTTCGAGTCCTTCGTGGCGCGCCAGCGGGAGCATCCTGCTCGTGAAGTCGTCACCACGGACGAAGCTCAGCGTGGCGGACAGTTCCGGGGTCCAGCCGATGGGGTGCGCGAGATCGCCGGCCGGAGTCCCCGCAAGCCACATCACCGAGTACGCGCCTTCGCCGGGAGACCAGGCGAGCCAATCGCAGGGAGCGGTGGGACCCGTGCGCTGATCGACGATCGCGAAATCGGCGAATCGGTCGCCGTCCAGGATCAGGAAGCCCAGCCGCTCCAAGTGCGCCCTCCACCCCGCCACGTCGCCCGGAGTCTGAAAACCGACCCGCGTCAGGTGGTCGTCCGCGCAGAAAGTCAGGTTCGGACAGGCATCCCGATAGCCCTCGAAGCCTCCCGGGTACTTGTCCTCGAGGGTGCTGCGTCGCACAACCACGCTAAGGGCTTCCGCGATGACCATCACGCTCCTCCGGGATCCTCAGTCGCTGAACCCGTGGTCGTCGATGAGCGTCTTGATCAGCCCGAGCTGTGTGGGAGTGAGACTGACCAGGTGGAAGCCGGTGTCGAAGAAGTCCGGGTTGATATCCTTGCCGCACCGGACGCTCTCCGCCTGGAACTCCATGGTCTGCCGGGCGCCTTCCGCTCCAACCGGGATCGTCATGCG
>Ga0315284_10005956_pt1 | contig 17352 bp, 20 predicted proteins | sample YL17G09_16_MG_FD_203696 | JGI IMG/M metagenome (GOLD analysis project Ga0315284, IMG submission 203696) | Sediment microbial communities from Yellowstone Lake, YNP, Wyoming, USA - YL17G09_16 | ecosystem: Environmental > Aquatic > Freshwater > Lake > Sediment | place: USA: Wyoming | collected...
GAATCGCCGCCAAGAGACTTTCTCAAGTAACTTCTCGGCCTGCCTCAACTATCCACCGGAAACTCAAGTTTAATGGAAAAACTTGGGAATTTAACTCCAAAAATAAATATCACGTCGACGCTATTGTGCTCGACGAAATGTCGATGGTTGATTCTGCTACTTTCTGTCGTCTTCTTGACGCCCTTCCTGATAACGTAATCATTATCATGGTTGGCGATTCCGCACAGCTTCCCTCTGTCGGTGCCGGATGCGTTCTTGGTAGCCTGATGAAAAGCTCCGAAGTATCCCATACTTCTTTGACTCGAATTTATCGGCAAGATGCTGTTAGCGACATCATCAGAGTGGCTCATAAAATTCAGAAGTTTGAACCGATAGATACCTCTTTTAACAAGGCTTCTGAGTTCGTGTTTTTCAACATTCCTGACGATAAGGTGATGGAAGAAGTCAAGAAATTATCTAGGACTCTCAAAAATAAAGATTTTGGTTTTCAAGTCATGGCACCCATGTATGATGGTGATTTAGGTATCAATGCCTTGAATATTAATCTTAGGGAAGTTCTAAATCCATCTTATGAAGATGGTCAGTTTATTAAACATGGTCTGGTCAACCTATATGAAGGTGATCGAATCATGTTCGGTAAAAACGATTATGAGAGAATGATTTTTAATGGTGATACTGGGAAAATCCAGAAAATATCAATTAAAGAAGATAAAATAGAAGTACGCGTCTTTGAATGGTTCGACGAGCTTGCTCAAGTCGATAGATATTCGGACAAGATTTTCACCTTCACACTTGAAGAAGCTCGAACGAAATTTAGAGTGGCGTACGCTATATCCGTTCATCGTAGTCAAGGGAAGGAATTCGATTATGTCATTCTCCCGATGACTATGAAATATAATATAATGCTATATAAGAATTTAATATATACTGCCATAACTCGCGCCAAAAAGAAAGTTTTTTTGTTTGGTGACTCTAAGGCTTTCCTCTCTGCTGTATCTAACGACAGAGAGTCGATGAGGAATTCTCAACTCACAAAGCTCATAAGTGACTTCGTAAAGAGTCATGCTGTGAATGATGTCCACACCACTTGATTATTCTAAACTTCCGAGATGGAAATTTAGAATGACTAGAAGGACTTTCCCTGATATTTCTGACTCAGAAATATTCCAATATAGTATTTGGTCCCATACATTTGATTCACACCGTAGAGCCCGAATTTATGGTTTTTCTCTTGCGAACATGCTTAAAAAAGATCATGACAGTAGATATAAATTCGAAATTAGTTTGAGTAGATATATTAGAGATAACAATAAATTGTGGTGGTTATATAGGACGTTCACTACAATCGAAGTCAAGTATCTAACTTACCACGTTTTTTGGGATAACAAGCATCTAAACGATTCAGTTAAAGAAATATTGATCCATAAAATACATGAATCCTGATTAGTTTAGATGTAATATTTTAGATGTCCGAAATTCGATTTTTAACTTCCACCGACGAGCACCTCTGCGATCAAAATCCGGGATTTCGTAAGGATTGCTATAGATCCGCTATATTGAAGAAATTGGAATGGCAGGGTCAGTTCGCCAAAAAATTAAGTACCACTGCTGTTCTGCGTGGTGGTGACTATTTTCACGTAAAAGCTGCTAACAAAACAACGATGCGTTCTGTCGGGGCTTCCGCTAGAATTCATAAGGGTTATCACTGCGACACGTACTCTGTGTCCGGTAATCATGATATGTCTCAAAATGACCCGACGACCATTTCCGGACAACCGCTCGGTGTCATGTTCTCAAGTGGTGTATTCAAACCTCTCAAAGATGAGATTTTTGAATCGGGTTCAATGAAGACGAGAGTCGTTGGTGTTGATTATACTGTCGATTTAGATGTACACGACTTGAAGAATTTGGTTAAGAAAAAGGATGAAAATTACACTATAGCTGTTGTTCATGCCCTCGCCGCTATGGCTCCTGAAGAGAAGATTCAATCATTCTTTAAAGAACCTATTTTTGACTATCGCGATCTCGTTTTTGAAGGCTGTCCTGATGTTTATATTTTCGGTCATTTCCATAAAGACCAGGGTATAGTAGATCACCTAGGCATCAAATTCATAAATCTTGGTTCAATTTCTCGCGGTGCTCTTACATTCGAGAACCTTGAGAGAAAGCCAAAAGTTTCTTCAATAATAATTAACTCCAGAGGTATAAGCGTGGAGGAACATATTGTACCGCACGAAGATGCCGCCCAGGTCTTTGACCTGGATAAGAAGAAACAACTCGATAGGGAGCGCAGAAGTCTTGATGACTTCATATCTACTCTCCGTAAAAATATCGCGGTTTCCACATCATCTTCTGTGGACCATATAAGAGCCGAGTTGCAGCAGTTTCCTACTGATATTAGAAACTTAGCTCTTCAAATAATAGAATCAGCGGAAGCTGGGGTTTTAGATGACTAAGCCTCAAAGAGATAAGTTCGATCTATATCTATCATATTCTGGTCGAAAAACATATTTGACTTGCCCGAAGCAATACGAGAATAAATATGTACTGAAAACTAAAATTCCCAGAGATCCTAAAAATTCACTTTTCGGGTCCGCTATTGGGAAAGTATTTGAGTGGTTTTATAATCGTTCACTATGGAAACTTTCCGATCCAACTACTGAATGTCTCAACGCAATTCCTGATGCTATAGAACAGGTGTGTCGTAAAGAGAAATTCAGTATTGATGAAAATAGACAATTCATATCTGAATTAAGAGGAAAACTCAACGAATTTATTCCCCACGGTGTTGAAACGATCAGGAAGAATCAACTCCTCTCCGCAAATAGTCGGGCTGAGGTTGATCTATCTATTGTTTCTCATTCTAAGGAATTCGGATTATCTGTAAACATCGGTGGTTATTCCGATTTCATACACACCAACGATAACAAAAATTTCTGGATTTTGGACGGGAAAGCCAGTAAATATCGTGATCAATATATAGATCCACAACAGTTAATTTGGTATGCCGTTCAGTGGTATCTAAAATATCAGATTTCTCCTTCACGTTTAGGTTTTATATATTGGTCTTTCCCAGATAACCCTATCGACTGGATTGAATTTGACGAAGACTCCCTTCGCAAGAATCATAGAGCAACTTTCGTCGTTGCTGGAAATATTCTAAACAATAACTTCCCCGTTAAAGTCTCGAAAGAATGCAAGCTATGTGACTTTAAAGATATTTGTCCTGAGGGTCAAGAGCAAATAAAAATACTTGAACTTGAATCAAAAACCAACAGACTCAATGTTATATATGACCCAGATTTAATCCAAATATGATTTCCGATGTAATTTATTTAAACGCACCGGAGGCAATATGTCTGATTCAGTAATTTCATCTGACGAAATATCTGCTCTTGAAAAACAACTTCAATCGTTATCGACCCGTCGTGACAAGCTTGTTCAGACAAAAGCAAAACTCGAAGTTCATGTGGATTCAAAGAAAGCTGAACTTGCGCAACATCTGAAGGAAATAAGGGCCCTCGGTTCTGATCCTGAGACTATTGATCAAGATATTTCAAAGCTTAAGAGCGTAGTTGAAAAGAAGATATCAGTCCTCAACGAGGATTTTGATACTTCTGAACGTCTCTTCGAAAACGCACTTAAACATATTGGCTGATAAATGCCGAAACTGAAGTTCAATCCAGAAGATGTTAAGTCGGCTTTGACATCTTCCAGAATAGTCAAACCCTTAACAAAAGATTTGACTCTTCGAATCAGAGGGAAGAATCTTCACATATTATCCCAGGATAGTCGTAGTCGGAGTCTATCAATAGTTCGCTCTTTGGACTCTGATATCGACGATGACTATCGGTCTGAAGATTATTACTTATCTTCAGACCGCCACTCAATACTTGAGGCAAACTTAAACTCTGTGGTTTTGACCGAGACGGATAAAGGTCTTTCCATAAAATATGAAGATGGTCTAAACGTCCGACAAGCTCAGGTGCGCAAGAGAGCTGATAACGCTCGCCGTTCCCGGGCCGATGAAATAAAATTCCCAGAGGATGGATTCCCTCTAAATTCAAGGGATTTTTGTAAACTTTTGGAACTTGTAAGTTGCTCCGCTCTTGTTGGTGATACGAAAACGGATCAAGACATGAAGATGAACCAGGTTCATTTCTTTAAGAAAGAATCATGCGTTTATTCTAATGCCAGGACTTATGCCTCTGTGGCTTTCATGCCCGGCATACCCTTTGATATATCGATAGTTTCCTCTGATCTTCCCCAAATTCGTTCTTTTTGTTCAAAGTTGTCTGGTGACAACGTTATAGTATATTTTGACGATCATAAGATATACTTCTCCGATGAGCTAAAAACCAGACTACTGACCTGTACTCAGGTTAAAACATCAAGGCCTCCTCTTACTATATACTCCGAGGACGAACATGAAGTTGAGCTTTCATGTGAACCTAGTGTTTTGAATGAGAGTATAAACTGGGCAATTACTTCCATCGAAGGGACTAATAAAGTCGGCATAAAATCAGTTCGACAATCTGAAATTTCATTCGTTGAATTAATTGGTCCGACTGGCCAAATATCCAGATTCGAGGCTATTTTTACCAAAGGTTCTAGTATTTCTGTCGAAGTCCATATTGATAAATTATCCCAGTTAACGAGACATATTGATGGTGACATTATTTTGATTAGAACCGGCCATCCAATATTGAGAGATACTATTGAAGTTAGCAACAAAGTAAACTCTCGCGTCCGTGTGCGTCACTTTCTAAAATGTATGAGGGCCCAAATATGATTCCTTCTTCCGAAAGATTCGAAAAACTCAGGCACTCTTCTATTCGTCTTGAATCTTATAGGGATTTACTCAAGAATCAATATTCTAAGCTTGAAGCTGACGAGGAGAAAGCCAAGTATTCAAGCGAGCTTCATCAGAAATGTGTCGAGATATTCAAACGTTGGCTCGAAGACGCTCTTGATAAGAACGTTCACGCCATGGCTGAACTTGCTACATCCGGGCTTCGTCATGTGATTTCTGATCAGAAATTAACTTTCAAGATAAAGCAGGAGATGAAGTATAATCGTCTCTCCATGAAATTTATTCTTGAACAAGAACGTGCTGACGGCGTAATTATAGAAGGAGAACCGACCGGTTCTTATGGTGGTGGTGCTGTAGTTATTATATCTTTGGTCCTGAGATTGGCAGTCATGGCGCGTATGAGGATGGCCAATCTTTTGCTCTTGGATGAATCGATGGTAGCATTAGCTAATGCCTACGTTCCAGCTTGTGCCGAATTCATGAGGCAGCTCTCTGAACAAACCGGTATAAATATACTTATGGTTACGCACAACCCAGAATTCATATCACATGCTAATATTGCCTATGAGGCTTATTCCCAAAACGATAGCCTAAAAATTCGAAAGCTGAAAACGGAATCCATGTGAAGACAAAAGTTCAAATAGAGTCAAGACTCCGGAAACTTCGCTTTCGGTATTTGCGAAAGTACCTCGCAGATACCCAAAAACGTTCTCATGGTAACTGTTTGTATAATAAAACTGATATTCCTCTAAATCATGAAAGAAAGACGGAGTTAACCCCAACAAAATTAACTCCAAGAAATCAAGTAACACTTTTAGTTATTCAGCCAGATAAGCCTGTTGGATACTGTTCTTACCCAACAAACGCTGGTTCTTGGTCTGGCGTCATATGTGATGATGACGACGTTTCTAAAAACTGTAAATATTTTACTCCATCAATTAATGAAGATGAGTCACGCGCCATTTTCGACTCTCGTCTTCAGGACGATGGGTATGTGCTAACTAATTTTAAAGATGTTGCTGCTCTTCAATGGGTATTGGAGGAGAGAGCATTTAAAATAGAAACCTCCTTTATAGAAAAATTCGTTCTGTTTCTCTCTCATATTTTTCGGGCCGCATACTCTTTTCTCTATTTAGCTAAAATTCGAGTTTTTCGTATCAGGAGTGGGCTGGATGATAATTGAATCCATACTTGAGGTCGATTCTGTTTCTCCCACTCAAAAGATGAGTTCAAATTCGTTTATGGTTGAAACTCCTTCATTACCTAGTTTCGTTCCATCCGTCATTAGTACTACTAGAGGTAATTTCATCGTAGTTAGTAAGATGTTTGAAGGTAATAGGATTAGATCAGGTGTTTTCAGTCATCCTCATTCCAGAATAGATGAAATAATCGGTCCACTATTCAAAGCATGTTATGATTTTTCCATTAAAAATGGTCTTGAGAACGTTTTCTCCGATCCTTCATCCGCTTTTTCCCATATAACGGAATCGAGTGGATCCGAATATCAACCACATTCTGTTCTTATCCCCTCAGACTGGGATCATGATAAATTAGTTTCTTGGGCCGGTAACGATAACCTGACAATAGAATCGGGTGGTGAAGATTCCGTTGACATTAGACCATGGAAATTCAGGATGATATGCAATATTAAATATTGTAATGTCGATCTTCCGGTTTTTCTCTCTCGCCCTGATTTCGTTGGACTGTATTATTTCTTTGCAGGAGACCTGAACAGTGTCGTGCTCCATAATCTGGAATTCGGCATGGCTTTCTGTAAGGGAGCATGATAAATCAACTTCCTAAATTCATTTGTTGAATGGGCCAACACCCGTCTTCAAGATTCTGAAGATGCTAAATCATATCTACTTGGCCGTGGTTGTTCATCCGAGCAATGGAGAAGACACCAATTAGGATTCGTTGACTCTGTTTATGAAGTCGATGTATCTCTTGATCCAGTACATTCTAAAATATGTCTTGATCCGGAAAAGAAATTCGCTAGATGCGACTCCTGTAAATTTCTTAATTGGAGTTCTGAATTTAAATATGATGAATATGGTGCAAGAATACGCCTTGCTGGCCAAAGACTTATTGGAAATATCGTTCTCCCTTTAACTACTTATTCCGGTGCCGTAGTCGGCGTTCAGCTTCGTTCAACTGGTACTAAGAACTATGACACTTTCCTCTGTCAACGAAAACCAGAACCTCATTTCTTCGGGTGTTCCACTGCTATCCATGAAATATGGCGGACCGGTGATGTTTGGTTAGTCGAGGGTCCTTTTGATCAGTTAATTATTGAGAGACTCATATCTCCGGCTGTTTTAGCTCTTACCACGAGTTCCGTTTCATCATCTCAATTCAGAGTCATCAAAAGATTTGCTAAAAGGGTATATACCTGTCTAGATTTAGATAAAGCCGGAAGAGAAGGCGTGGAAAGTATTAGAAACCATATCGGTGATGACATGGACGTGGTTGATGTAAAATTTTCTGCATCAAATAAAATAAAAGATGTCAATGACCTTTGGAAACTTGTTGGTGATGAAGGTCTCAAAAAAGCCTTCAGGAAAGCATTAGGATAATATGGAAAATCTCGAAAATACTGAAAAGAAGGGTCCTGGGAAAAAAGAGTTCTCCGCCCCCGATCCTCTTTTGATTTCAGATCACGAGTCTGCTAAAGAAGTAGCGAAACAACTCATTACCGATTATCATCCTCATTTAGCATCTGCCAACATTATTTATCTTTGCCGGAGCAAAGCTCAAAAACAAGGAGGCAAGAAGTTATTTGGCTCCGTTAAAAAGGCTTCCCCCATTGAGCGCCATATTGGTGGTGGATATTTCCCTATCGGGGAAGAAGCCGATTTCATCATGATGATAGCTCTTGACGTTTGGAATGTTTCTGAAAATAACCAAAGAACGGCAATGATCGATCATCTTCTTACCAGGTGTTGTGGCGAGGAAGATGATAAAACTGGGCATATGAGATATTTCTTACAAGCTCCTAGCGTTCAGGAATTTGCTGAAATAGCTAACAGGCATGGCATGTGGAATTCCTCCCTTGAGGAGTTTGCTGGAAATATCCGCAAATGATGACCCCTTTTGATCTGAAGTATAGACCTCGTCTTTTCAGAGACGTTCTCGGAAATACTGGAGTTATTAAATTACTCTTAAACAGATCAAAAAATGACGACCTTCAAGGTCGTTCCATGATGTTTGGAGGGGTTAAAGGTTGTGGTAAAACAACCATATCAAGAATAGTAGCAAAAGCCATTGGTTGCACCCAAACAATTGAGGGAGAACCTTGTCTTGTTTGTGATGGTTGTAAAGCAGTTGAATCTGACTCATCGTACTCATATGATGAGTTTGATGCTGCGACGCAAGGAACCGTTGATAAAATTCGCGAGATCCTAAACGACGTCGAATATGGAACTATAGATGGGAAACCACGGGTCGTTGTACTCGACGAAGCCCATAGGTTAACGAAACAGGCTCAGGATGCACTCTTGCGTCCGATGGAAGATCGGAGAATTGTAATAATTCTTTGCACAACTGAGCCCCATAATATCAGAAGTGCCATTCGGGATAGAGTTGAGGAATATCCAATATCTCATCCAAATCCTGACGATGTCTTAAAAAGAATTAAGGAAATATGTGAATGTGAAGATATTAAATACGAGAATGATGCTCTGAAACTTCTCATAAGTATTAATTCTTCTAATCCGAGAACGAGTTTTACTGGTCTTCAGTCATCCGCAATGCTCGGCGACATTACTTATGAAGCGATTAGATCAATATATAGATTCGATTCTAAAGAGAAAGTTATCCGAGTCCTGGAACTTCTTGATTGCAATTTGAAAGGTGCATTTCAAGAGTTGGAAGAACTTTTCCAAAATGAAGGATCGATGTGGGTAAGGGATGAGATTGTAAGTTCCATTTCCAGTTCCATAAGGGCTGCTAACGGTGCTAAAACCGCCAACACAAAGGCCCGTGCGTTCTATTCAATCCGTGGTATCCGTTGGGCTGATTTAGCCAAGGACCTTGCTTTACTGGACAGGCCCGACGCTGCTGATGTTGAATGCGTTCTCTTGAGTTCCGTTCAGGTCGCCAGAACAATCGGAACCATCGAACCGTATCAGAATGGCATGACTGTCGTAGGAGAACCGGACAACCGTCCCGAATCCGGTTCACGTGAGATTATCGGTTCCGGGACCGAGAATTCAAATGGTTCTGGCACCATCCCCATAACTTTTACTTCTTTCAAGGAACCTGAAAAGGTCCCTGAAACACCTGTTAAACAAGTGGAGAAAAAATCATCTCCGCCCCAGGTTTCAAAACCAAAAGAAGAGAAACCAATTGCTAAATCCGTTGAGATTGATGGTATCATTTTTACTAAGAACGAAGAACTCACTTCTCTCGATGGTAAAATCGGAAAGGGATCGAGTAGTCGTCCTCCTGCAACGAATGATTTCGTGGAATCTCCAAGAATTCAACAGGATCCTCGACTAGCTCCGATCCCGGAGAAGGAGTTCGCTCGTGAGTTCATCAAAGGATTCAAGCGCACCTAAAATCGTACAGCGTCCTAAATGGGTTGTCGTTCAATTAACTTCTTTCGCTGAACGCGAACGGAACGTTGAAGCTATAAAAAGAGCTGCCAAACGTATACTTGGCGATGTAGAAGTTCTCGTCCCTGCCGTTCAAGAGAAAGCGAGGGAAGAGGAGCTTACTACATTCTATATGGATGGATATATATTCATAAAATATCAAGAAAAAATCAACTATATGAAACTTTCCGACACTCCATACTTCAAGACTGTTCTAATAAATCCTCCCAGATCAGGCAACTCAAATCCATATCAACTGATTGATGATAAGATACTTAATCCAGTCAGAAGCGGAATGAAGGAAATAACGAAGTCTTCATTCAAAGTAGCGCAGAGGGTTCAAGTCATTAAGGGCACATATAAGAATATGGACGGTGTAGTCGTTGCCGTTTTCCCTGAAAAAGACCAGGTTCAAATTCGCGTCCCGTTGAGATCGAAGCCTCTTCTTGTAAATTTTCCTGCTTCTTTCCTTGAGAAGATGAAGGAATACGACGAATAATGAGAAGAGTATCTACCGGTTCTAGTAAAAATCATCTTTTGATTGATGGTAATAATCTTGCCCATCGTGCTTTTTGGGCCGAGGAAGCTCGGTTTAAGCGAGGTGAACCGGTTTATAGGGATAAACTCGGGCAGCCTATAGGAGTAATACGTGGTGTCCTATCATATGTCGGCCAAACATTAGAAGAATTGAATGATATTACTGATATACATGTTTTCTTTGATGGAATTCCCAGAAAAAGAATAGACATCTGGTCAGATTACAAGAAACCGGATCCTGAAAAACCTGGTTTCAAATCTGACTTGAATGATAAATCAGCTGATTTTAAATTCGATGATGGACATAGTTCTATAAATCAAATGGCTGCTTTGGCAAGACTTTTTTGCCTTTTTGGTTGTAGTGTATATCATCTTCCGGAAGATGAATCCGACGACTTAATAGCAAGTTTTGTTTCAAAATCCGACGGTGTAAATATAATTGTCAGTTCCGACAAGGATTTCTTCCAGCTCGTAGGAGGAAAAACTGTCGTATACAGATTCGGTCATGAATACCCAAGGCTCCATGATTCCGAAAGGGTCGAGGAGACCATGGAAAAGCTGACGAAATCATCTAAAACTTCTGCTGGTTCTAGAGTCCGTCCTGATCAAATAAGGATGTTCAAAACCCTTACTGGCGATTCTTCTGATGGTATTAAGGGAATCTTTAAACTAAGAAAGAAGATGGCCCACCGGCTATCTGAATTTAAAACCGTCGAGGAAATATTAAGCTCGGATCTGAGCTTTCTTTCTGAGTATGAGAGAAATGCCGTACTGAGTAACTCAGATTTGCTTAAAACCAACCATCGCCTAGTTGGAATGTATCATGACCTAGATCTTGATCAAGCCAAGATGAACATAGAAAAGAGTCTATTCTTAGCCAGTAAATTCATGTTAAATCATGATATTCCAGAATATCTATCTTATCCGTTTAAGAAATCTGATACTACCTTTCATTTCGATCCTACTCCTGACTTCCTCCTTGATTGATTCTGCTGGAAGCTTCCGCAACAACTTCTTCACTTTCATCTTTCATCATGTCATCTAAATATTTCGGGTCTATCCTTCTAGCAACTATAATGCGAACTCCTTTATATTTATCATTCATCATTTCAGGTAAATATATAGGGTCGATCCTACTAGCAATTTCCATTCGAACGAACTCGCTTTCATCTTTCATCATTTCAGGTAAATATTTTGAATCAATTCTCGTAGCTACTTCCAAACGAACATGATGGCTTTCATCTTTCATCATTTCAGAATAATATTTTGAATCAATTCTCCTGACGATCTCTGAACGAACGAATTCGTTATCGCCTTTCATCATTTCAGGTAAATATATAGGGTCGATCCTACTAGCAATTTCCATTCGAACGAACTCGCTTTCATCTTTCATCATTTCAGGTAAGTATTTTGGATCAATTCTTCTAGCAACTTCCGCACGGACATGATGACTATCATCTTTCATCATTTCAGGGTAATACTTTGGATCAATTCTTCTAGCAACTTCTTTTCGAACATTCGAATCTTCGTCTTTCATCATTTCAGGTAAGTATTTTGAATCAATTCTTCTAGCAACTATCATTCGAACGTAACCATCTTCATCTTTCATCATTTCAGGTAAATGTTTTAGATCAATTATCTTAGCGACTTCAAATCTATTATTCCCATCCTCATCTTTCATGAAGTCCATTGGATTTTCATTAATTTTGTCTGTTTTAGTTTTGAAACTTTTAGCATCAGATAGTATTTTATTCATTATCTCAGGTAACCCCGGGGCGTCGTTTTCATCTATCAATGTATCTTCAGCGTCGTATACTTCTATGGCAAATTCTTGATCTCTCATGACAGCAATAGCCACTTTGGCTAATGGATCCATTTGATCTAATTTTTTATTGATCCAAAAATAGAAAATGGTATTTTCTGCCGAATAACCTTCAAAATAATCGGCATCTTCCATAGAGATACACCATTGAGTGCCTTTCCCGTACTCGACGCAGGCTTTCTTATTTTCTATTCTTATGAGTACGTTCGTGTCGTCTTCGTATAACTTAGTTGATCCTGATGTCTTGGTCTCTTTACGTTCCTGTTTTTTCGACTTAGTTTGACTGATTTCTTTAACTAAATCTTCTAAATCCTTCAGTTTCTCATACTTATTAATATCTTTTTCTTTGAACCGATTTTGATTCCTATCGAAATATTCAATAGTTGGGAGGAGGTCTTCTACCTTATCCCCCTCAAGTAACTGTTTGATCGACCAATCGAAGTATTTCGGTTTGAGATTCTTTGATTTGATCTTCTTAAGAGAATCGGATAGATCTGGATATTCAGTAATCAAGTCGTCGATCTTCGCGGATAGACGTATCCTACATATCTCATTCGACACTCTAACAGCAATCAGTCCCATCCGCATACTATTCATGTCTCATACTACTGAAAATAGTCCTATTCATTTCCTCCTCGATTGATAGTAGTGTATTTAAGGCTTCCGGCCATCTGCCTTAATTGGCACATACTAAAACCTACACCTTCCTATTTCCGCCAAAATAATTTGGCTAAGAGACTCATACTAATACCGACACGCGTTGAATCCCAACGCCGGAGGTCCTATGACGTCTCATGTTATTGTCCAAGATCCAGGTAATTTATCCTCAAGATTTTCAGATAGGCATAGACTAGGATTTGATCCAGATTTTGATATAGAGGAGATGATTGATAAAAATCTCGCACCCGATGACGAATCAGATCTACTGAGCGAAGGTCAGGGTTTAAATTTCTCCTCTGTTGAAAAATACCTTCATAGAATTCCCCCTCGGGAAGCCGACCTTATTGAGAAATATTATTGTTATAAAATGAAACAAGAGCAAATAGCTCGAATATTTAGAATCACACAAGCTGCAGTCAGTTATAGACTGCACCGTGGGATCCGGAGAATCCAGTTTTTAAGGACAATCCCCGAACTCGAACGTGACGAGTTCGAACTTGACCTTGGTCCGAAGTTCATAACTCAAGACCTAGAAATCCTTTGGCTCATGTATGAAACAACCTGCCAATCGAAAATAGCCAAAATACTCGGACTTACACAGGGAAGAGTACGTCATAGATTTTTCCGCGCCCTCGATAAGATTAAGAAGATGATTGAAGAAGAGGTTCGCGAGAGACGAACCCGGTTTGATATCTTGAAACGCCAGGGGGCCGACGAAGACGAGCTTCGTGAAGCCTTTGGTGATTTATCTAATGAAATTCTCTCCTCTAGATACGGTAAATATTACACCGTTTTCTTTGCTATAAGCGACAAACATTTTAATATACTCCACGAAGTGTCATTACCTCAGTTTCTAGACCGTTCTGAAGCTCAAATTTTAACAATAGAATGATCCATTTTAAATCTTAAAAATTGTAAATTAATGAATTTGGATTGTATTTTTACATGTGATAAAAAATACAATCCCTAATTCAATTGTGAAGTTTGTTCCTGAGGGAGTTCTAACAAGTAAATCTATAATCACAGTTTCTTGTAGTTGCGGGAGTGAATCGCAACTACAAGTGGCTTCTGTTATTCGTACTATTAAACGGGTCGGTTCATATCGGTGTCTTTCTTGCGGAATGATGGAGAAACATAAAGATCCAGATTTTCGTAAAAAACATAGTGATGGAATAAAATCTTCTTGGTCTTCTGAAAAGAAGATAAAACAATCTGAAATTTCTAAAAAATTATGGTCTGATCCTGAATTTAAAGAGAACCAACGGGATGCCTCTAATAAAGCTTGGTCGGATCCTTTGAAGAAACAAGAAGCTTCTGAACGTGCCATACTTTCATGGGATGATGAGAAGCGAGACCATTATCAAAAAATTTGGACAAACGAGAAACGTTCTGAATCAAGTAGTTTTGTTTCTGATCTTTGGAAACATCCCGAATATATCAATAAACAAATTGTAACTAAAAATTCTCCCGAACATATTGAACTTCAGCGACGATTGGCTGTTGAGCGTTGGCAGGATCCAAATTATCGTAATATGGTCACGGAAACTCTGCGTGAAATGTGGGTTGATGATCCATCTTTGCGCCAACAAATGTCTGATCGCATGACGGCTCTTTGGAATGATGAATCTTATAAATCTAAACAACGTGTAATTGCGATAGATCCGGCTCTTTGCAAGTTAAAATCTGACAATGCAAAAAAACAATGGCAAGACCCAATATTTCGTCAAACAATAATAGATAAACTCGTAGTTATATGGAACAGTCCTGAATACCAAAAAATAGCATCGGACAACTCAAAAAAACAGTGGCAAAATTCGGATTTCAGGAAGAAGCAGGCTATAGCCAGGTCCAATATTCTTTTGAATGGGAAGGATAGTATACTCGAACGAACTACGCAGACTCTGCTTGGTTCATTGGGTATTGAATATATCCGTCATCATGTATTGGGATATTTTGAATTTGACCTGTTCATACCATCACACAAACTTCTTGTTGAATGTAATGGTGAATATTGGCACTCCCTACGGAAAGCAGCTGATGCGTCTAAATTTACGTATGTCAATGAATACTTTCCGGATCATAAAGTCTTATATCTTTGGGAACGGGATTTCTTGAATCCAGGATTAATACATCAGAAAATCGTCAAAGCTTTAGATCTTGATGATGAAGAACTACTTGAACAAAATGATTTTTCTTTTTCTTCTGTTGATATTAAAACACTTTCAATTAAAGACGTTCTTCCTGGTTCTTATTATTCAGAACCTGAAGAATTTCTCCAATCTTTTCATTATGCTGGTTTCGGTCGCTCTGCAAAAACTATTTATGGTGCTTTTCTCAACGGAGTACTTGTTGGTATTTGTAAATTCGCCTCTCCGATGCGTGCGGAGTCGGCAACGTCCATGGGATTTTCTCAGTCTCAAGTTTTGGAGCTAGATCGTTTTTGTATACATCCTCGTTTTCATAAAAAAAATTTTGCTTCCTGGTTTATGTCAAGATGCATGAAAAACGTTCTTGACGATCATCTAAAAATTCAGGTTTTGATCAGTTTTGCCGATTTAACTTATGATCATGTTGGGACAATATATAAGGCTTCAAATTGGGAATTTCTTCACGAAGTTAAGCCTAGTTATCATTATATTAGTCAAGATGGTTTTGTTATTCACAAAAAAACTCTATATGATCATGCAAGTCGGCATTCTCAAAAAGAATCAGATTATGCTGATTTGCATGGTTACGTCATGGCTTTTGGTCGAACTAAAAATAAATTTTGTTATAGACGGAAATAGGATTTAATGTAACCTTCAGCATGTCTACAACTTCCGACCCTCTTGGGATGAGTGTTCTTTCTGCCAAATCTCTTGAATGGCGAAAAACTCTAAATTCCGAGGGGGCTCATTTCATTGCATCCAGGGGTATTAATGATGATGATCCTTGGGTCTTGCTTAGAATCGAATTCGAATCTGCTAAGGAAGCAGATCGTGAATTCGAGAAACGTCGGAAAAAATTGAAATGTGGTGTCCTCGGTTTAGTCTCACCCGATAATAATATCCGAAGTATTGTTGGGCACATTCAATAAAATTTCTGTGTGAATTTTTTATTTTATCATATATATATGACACCAAGACAATTAGCAAACCATCTCCGAATCATGGCTCATAGGATAGATATTTCTAATAATCCTAGTCGTTCCATGGTTGCTGCTGAATTACAACGTCTGATCCGATTCGCGAGTCGGAATGACGTAATTAATCAGGTGACTCAAAATTTCAATAAATATGACATATATCCCCCATCTATGAAAGAAATCAGTAAAAATAAATATACTGGAACAATCGATTCTGGATGGGAGCTTGAAGTCGAAGAATTGACGGGCGGAATATTAAAAATATTGTTAAATGGTAAGAAGTGTTCATCTTTACAGGACGCTGTTTTGGCTTTTAAGAAAAAAGATCCTAATTTTTCCTCCTCAGGTCCTTCCTCAAAATCAAAAAGCTCGAATCCTTCAGGACACATTGATTATAGATCTCCTGGAATTAATGGTGATATTCCGTATACTTTCCGCAGTCTTGAAATTTCCAAAGACGGATTGTTTAAGTCTGATATATCATGGACGTTAACTACTGATGACGGTGACCAATTTGATATAAGATCAATTGTAAATTACAGAATGGTCGAATCCTACGACTCTATTGATAACTCCATTTCTTCGTATTCTGTTAATGGTAAGGAATATGGCACAGCCGATAATGCTAAAGATTCCGGGGCTTTCGGTAAAGATTATGATGATACCATCTTGAACCCAGACTCCGCCTCCGATTTGTCTTTTTTAGATTTCATTGATAGAAACTTTTCGGAAGAATGGAGTGAATGGAACCAAGAGCATGATATTCATCACATGGACCAACAAGCTATAGACGACCTTTATTCTATTTCTGATGATGGAAGATTCGTCTAACTACTCGGACTTTTTTATTCTCCGGATTTAAATGGCATCATTAGTATCCGGAAGTTCCTCCTCTTTCTCCCTTAAATCTATTGGGGGGACTTGGCAATGGTCTGTCAGCGCGGTAAATAATCGCGGAACAGGCCAATACTTCGAAGTCAGGGATATACAAAGCCCTTTCGGTCCCCTTGATGTTGTAGCATCTCCAATACCTGGAGATGTAATAGTCGCCATGTCCGATGCAATATTGGCCATGCAGCAACAACTTAATCCGCAATTGTATGTTCCCGGTTCCACATCATTCTCACTCACCGTCACCGAGGGCGGTTCTACCATAGAGGCTGCAATTGTTTCATTCCAAAATTCCGGCGCTTTTGGTTCTTTTCTTACTGCTACCGCTACTCCGGACGCTCCTTGGCTTTCTGTAACTCCGACTTCTGTTGTCGGTGTTGATAAGAATTCATCCGGACAGTTTAAAATATATGTGAAGCCATCTTCGATGCTTGCCACATCTTCTCCATATACCGGGCATGTTAATATTCAAGATAACCGGAACCCGCCCACGATAATTCCAGTCACATTCAACGTGACTGTTCTTCCGCGCCCGGCCATTTCTCTTAATGCATCGTCTGTTACTCTTTCGTGGTATCTGTCCACTTCTTCTTCTTTCGGTCCCCAGACACTCAGGGTTACTAACTCCGGACCAGTCGGCTCTTTCCTCGACTTCTCTGTCGCGAAAATACAGAATATATCTCCATGGTTATTTTTCGCCCCGGCTTCAGCTGGACCTGTTCCTTCCACCGGATATGTTGATGTGTCCTTCTCAGTAGTTGGCGTTTCTGTTCCCCCAATACCCGGCACCTATAGCGAGATGGTCAGAATCAGTTCTCTTGAGGCTTCCAATTCCCCTCAGGACATAACCGTCAGTCTAATCGTCAACCCTTAAATCCTTCATACGGTCTCTTGTCTGGAGGCCTATTTA
>Ga0315284_10005957_pt1 | contig 17351 bp, 22 predicted proteins | sample YL17G09_16_MG_FD_203696 | JGI IMG/M metagenome (GOLD analysis project Ga0315284, IMG submission 203696) | Sediment microbial communities from Yellowstone Lake, YNP, Wyoming, USA - YL17G09_16 | ecosystem: Environmental > Aquatic > Freshwater > Lake > Sediment | place: USA: Wyoming | collected...
TGTGCTGGTACCTAACAAACCGTGTACATAACGTATACAGACAATCGTTTTTCCAAGACGCATCTGCATGAAAAGAGCACCACCGTGGTTTTCTTTAAGGTAGTCGAGAGCTTCTTGTTGATAAGGTCTTAGTTTTCGCATTAGTTTAATTTAAAGTATTTATGTGCCCCTCGAGGTTCAGGAGGGTGAATCCGAAACCTGTCAACGGGGCACACTTGGAAAAATTTTATAAAGGGCTTGGGCCTTTTCGGTACTCGGAATCGTTGCGTCCAACGTCGTTCTTTCACTACTTCGGCCCGCGCCCTAAAAGTGATTTATAAGCTTCAGTGATTCTCTTTTCCAGAAGACTGCCAATTTCTCCCTTCCCGTCGCACTGATTGTAAAGCCATTCGGCACAAGTTAAACAAAAATGTTTTATGGTTCCAGGGCCGCCCGCCGGTCGACCAATTTTGATCCACCGGCCCGGTTCAAGAGGATGTCGGCACCTTTCACACTTCAAGTTTAGCTCCTTAAATTTTGGTTGTAGCCTTTGACGAGGCTGGGGAAATGATGAGGCCTAGGACATCAAAATTCTCCAAGGGTGTCACCCCATACAACCATTAGTGCCGGATACGTACTTTCAGGTCGACGACTCCGGGGAACCCCACGCGGCTTGTAGGCGCGTCACATTCAAATTAACTAAATCGATTAAACTTCTGATCTGTTTTAAACAAAATCTTTTGATCCTTCGATTCAATCCACACAATTTGGCATTCGAAACACATGTAAATTCCAACACCATAAGTAATTTCTGCGGCATAAAAAGTTAATTGGTGTGGACAGTTAACCGTACAGCGAACCGTACATTGATGGGGGATCCTCTTTGTACGGTTCGCTGCGGAGGTCATTTGTAAGGCTTGAGGCGTTCCTTGGGAGCCGGGGCACCGGGAAGCTTTCCGGCATTGTAAGAGTTTCGAACTGAATTGACCCACTTGGCCCATTTCGTTTTTCGTCCGGGGAAGTGCTTCTCCATAAAGCCCACGATCAGCTTCGGAGCACCGGGTTTGGTTCCGAGCGTTTGGAAGGCTTGGCCCCAAGCTTCGTAAACGGACAGACCTTTCTTGGTGGTAGCGGCGGGATCATTCACCGGTTTTGGTTCGGCGGATTTCTTTGGGGACGGTTTAGCTTTGGCTTTGGTTCGGGTAGGCATACTGTTCTCCTGTGTACGTAGGATTAATTTGTAGTCGCCGTCTACTTCAACACGCGACCACTCCCGGAGGGCCGGGAAATAGACTTGCAAAATGTACCGAAGGCCATCGGTGGACAACCCTTCGTAACGGCACATGTAAGTTTTTTTAGGATCTTTGGATTGAGCAGTTGTGTAAAGTTCGTTGGGAAGGGCGTTTTTTGTAAGAACAATGCCTCGCATTCCGGACAGTACCTTACCACCACTCCCAGGTTCGGGATCGGTTTTCTGAGTGGATATGAATCCGGACACTGGCAAACCTGACGTTTCATTCGTTGTCTCCTTCACCGGGAAGCATTGTTTAAAGAATTGTGAAGCAAAAGCGTTCCAAGAAAGAATTTCTTCTTTAGGCGCGGGAATTTTAATTCGACGAGTGTCGGATTTGAAGGTGAGGTAAAGTACGATGTAACTAGGTTCGAGGGCCCGCTTGAAACGGGCTTGAAAGGATTGGCCTTCCTTGGTGGTACACCTGATTGGAAATGCTGGTAGTTTTAAACTTAACATCACACCCTCCTGATTGAACCGGCATTGTGCCTTAATAAAAATTAAAAGGCACGAACTATTTTAAACTATTTTTCTACCGACTAAGAAATCAGTTAACCGTTCCCGAAGCGGGTGGCGTGGTTTCCGAAACCGGCCCCTCCTTCAAAGGTTCGGCTTGTAAAAACATGGGCGGCTTGCCGGGGATGGGCCGGGCCGTCCGGTAGTCAAATCCCATCCGGTCTCCTACCGATTTCCAAAGGGCGGAAATCTGTCCTTCAATTAAGTGCCCCACCATTGACAAAGTATTAAGGCGCGTGAACTCTACTTCGGTCATTTGAAACTCTTTAAGAACAGGTGGAACTGGATTTCTTTTAACTCTGAACATTTGAATCTCCTTTTACGAGTATGATATTTGAAGCAACTAAATCTCTTGGGCCCGCAAAATAACCACCGCAATATTTACACGTGCGGATCAACCACCATCCGCCTATAACTTCGGGAGGATGATTCTGCTTGGCTTCCGGGCACACCGATCCTTCAGCAACCACCGGCCCTTCGTGCCGGCACTCTCTGTATATAAGGTAGTGAATTGTCCTTAAAAGTTTTTTAAACATTTCGAACTCCTTCTGTTAAAATCTGGGGGTGGGGTTTATCGACCCCTCTAAGACCGACTCCCCACCCCACTGCTTTCCGTCTTTACGGCTCGCGGTGCACCCTCCCTAACCAAGAGGTGCGTTCCGCAAATTTCACGTGGATGGTGTTCACAACCGGGGTAGCGGCCCTCTCTGGGCCAAAAGCATACTTCGCACCTTCGCCCGGCGTCAACGAACAGTAACCACGTTTTGTAAGACGGGGTTGGAGGAATGGGAATGTGCAACTCCTCCAGAAGCGTTTCCCCGTCCACCACTTGCCCAACAGCCGAACCATCGTGGCACTTCAAAACTTTGTAGAGCGCGGTGCGCCCGGTGGCCCTGTAGACCCATCGAAGGAACCGGGCCTTGGAATTCGCCAACCCGCCCACGGTTACCGGCCCTCCGCCAAAAGGATGGAGCGTTCGAGTTCGTTGAAAACGCCAAGGGGTAGGTCGCCGCAGGCCAAGGCTTCCTTCGATGCGGCCAAAAGGGGCGTATGCGCCTCGACGCTACGAGTAATGTACTCGACAGCGGCGGGGTTGAACCCGGCGTGCTTTAAAGTCTTCTCCAGTTTCCAAATGTCTACTTTGCATTTTTCCATTAACATGTCACCCTCCTGATTAAAGTTAAATTATTTTTCCTCCGCTTGCGCAATTGCTTTTTCTGCTCTTGTTACTTCTCCTAATTCACATTCAAACGGCATTTTGTTTGTCTCTAATAACTTACGATCTAGTTCCCTTAATCTTTTCAGACACGCCTTAAGATTTTCCAAAAGCGCATCATGGGAGTTGACGGCGCGGATGATGAATTCGGCGTTTGCATTTGCGATGTTGTAATCTTTTTGATTTTGAACAAACGCTATCTGGTCTCCGTTGGTAGAGCATATTCCGGCATGGAATTGTTTGGGCGCGATGTATTGCGTCCACAATGTCGGTGTGTGCTTTGTTTTCATAATTCCCCCTTTGGTGAATAGAAGTAAACGCAATACACTAAGTTGTTAAGATTCTTTCCTTTGTAAGTGACTTCGGATCCGTCAAAAGTATAGTAGTAGGCTTCGGAGTAATTGGTTCCGAGTTTGAACCATTGATTTACGGACAGGTCTTTGAGGAAGACTCGAACCGTGGATCCATTTGTGAACGGAACGTCCACTACTCCATTGGCGGGCATGTACCCGTAAAGGACAGTTCGGTCAAAGCCCTCCGGGGCGGGGACGTTAAACGTGGGGGCGGTTCCAAGCGGGGCCGGGCCTATAGGAGGGGCCTGTAGAGGCCTAGAGTCGTCTGTAGAGCCGTTGAGGAGCCGATCCGCGCCTCGGCACCCCCCAAGAAGGAATAGGAGGGTTATTAAGGTAGGAATGAACCACGTGTTCCGGGCGGAAGCTTGGGGGGACTTCTTCAAGGATTCCTCCATTGTGTCGAGCTCTTGGTTGAGCCGAGCCTCGCAAGCGGCGCACATGCCGTGGAAAACGGCAGGGTTGGCAAGAGGTGGTTTCTCACCAAGGTCTTTTTTGCACCATGCGCAGATGATTTTCATGGCTGCACCTCCACTGGTTTTCCGAACACCTCCACATAAAGCGCGAACAGGTTATTGTCAGACACGCGCTTGAAGACTTCCCGGATGAAGTCGTCTTGGGTTGTGATATCGAATTCCTTGAATTTCCTCACGAGGTCAATTACGGCTTTTTCTCGAATATTCATGACCGCACCCCCATTTGCAATTCTTTACGAATTTTAAACGCAGCTTTACGAGTGTGCCAGAAGGACGATTCAGACGGAGTTACAAGGCGTCCAGTATGGAATTTATCTACACATCCTTCGACGACCTTGCCCCGGTTGTCATAGGCGCGGTACGGAGCTGAAGCCGGGTTGTTGCAAGTATGGCAACGAGTGGTAAGCTCTACAGCAGCAGAAAGAAGGCTTGATTCAATTCTTTTAAACGGTCTATTTTTCATAACACCCTCCTGATTTAAACTTTACTCCTAACCTAAGCTTAACCCCAAAAGGGTAAAAAAGCTCGAACTATTTGATAATTATCGACCGTGAAAAGGCCTGAATATGAGGTAATTCTAAGACTATTTGTCATTCTTCGTCCTTTTCGGCATGAGTTAAGGCGACACCGTCAACATAAACAGTGTACCCGCGCCACCGGGCCAACTTGAGGAAGTCCTCGAAGTAGGATTCGAAAATGGAGCGCGGGGGCCGGGTTCGTTCCTCCGGAGAGAGCAGAGCATGAATTACCTTGTTATTGGTTCTGGTGAGGATGTGGAGGGAGGGTTGCATGATTCTTTGGAAACGAACCCTTGACCGAAGTCCCATGGGGATGTAAAAACCGGTGTGGGCAAGGCGCATGTGAAGGGCGCGCCCGTTAAGATCAAGAGGTGATCGGCGGGAAGGACAAGGGAGTCGTCGTTTTCGATATCCTTTACGTGGCATAGGCGGATTGTGCCTTAATAAAAAGAGGAAAGGGAAGGAAAAAGCGAAAAAAGAGTAAAGGACGTGTATATTGCTACAATGGAGGGTTGATTAGCTACTAGGGGAATTGGTTCAGACGGAAAACCGGTGAAATTGGAGAGGTAGAAATTTGGACGGTGGGTAAGGCGTTTACTTAATGTGTCTAGGTTGTTACTAATGAAATTAATAATTATTAATTAATATTAATTAATTAATTAATTAAGAGTTAATTAATTAGTTGATAATAATTAATTAAGTTAATTAATAGAAAAAATAGAAAGGAAGGAATTAGCTAAAGAGAGGTAAAGGGAGGTAACTAAGAAAAAGCTTCCTTTTTAATATTCAACGTTTACATAGGGAACATCATTACTCTAGTAACGAATATTAAGAAGAACTTGACTCCACCCTTATTACTCCGACTACCCGACTTCGTGATATTTCCGTCGAGCGGCGTTACGCTAGTACATTTCTTTTGTTTAAATAACACACTACATTGTTTATTTAGGAATTGGCCCGGAATTGAGTCATTGTAATGCGCGTGGGAAGAGAAACCAAACGTCAGAAGAAAAATGGGAAGTATCCCAGTACTGTCCTCCTTGGGCCGGAACCTAAACGTGAATTATTAAAGGAGGCCGTGGCGTCGGTGACGTCAACACGTCCAATACCACATTGGGCTTCTTCTTTTCTTACAGCACTTCGAAATTCTGTCCACTTGTACCAGGCCTGCAAAGTCTCTCATGTTAACCGACACGATGCCATTAACGAACGGGAAATCAATCCAGCGTTCGCGGTGGCTTGGGACGAGGCCCTGCGTGAAGGCGTCGAGAAGATGGAGACCGTCCTGAAGAAAATGGCCCCGGACAACGTGACAGCGTTAATCTTCTGGTTGAAAGCCCACGACAAGAAGTACCGTGAGAACATTCACTTTGAGATTGTCTCCAGGATAGTTGAACGATTCGTGCTGGATGTTAGCGTCAATTTGAAGTCTGTCATTCCGGACGCATGTCCACATTGTCAAGGACAGTTGGCCCTTGGCCCGAAGATCTCGGACAAGCTTCGGGAGCTCTCAATGGCACTTGAAAAAGGAGAAGCGTGAGAGACGGTACGATCAAAATCTTAAGCGCGGCCCTGAATCAGTTGGCCGACGCCTTCCATTCCGAACAAATCTCCTATTCAGAGTTCGTTCGCAAAGCTTGGCCCATAATCGAACCCGCCACACCCTTGTCCGAAGGCTACTACATTGACTTCATCGCCGAACACCTTGAGGCCGTTGTCCAAGGACAGATCCGAAACCTTATTATTAACCTCCCTCCACGCTACGGCAAGAGTAACCTCGTTACTGTGATGTGGCCGGTGTGGGCATGGACGATGGATCCTTCCCTGCGCTTCATTTGCGCTTCCTTCAGCCAACGACTTGCGACCAAGCACAGCCTCTCCCGACGCCGCATTCTCAACTCCTATTGGTTCCGTGCAAATTGGGGCGGACGTGTGCAGGTAATGGACGATCAAGACCAGAAGATGGAGTTTGAGAACACGGCACGTGGCATCATGGCGGCCACGTCCGTCGGCGGAACTGTGACGGGAACGGGAGGCGACGTATTAATTGCGGACGACTTCCTTGACCCCGAACGGGCACGGAGCAAATTGGTAAGGGAGAACACCATTGAGTTCTGGGACAAAACGTTCTCGACCCGCCTCGACGACAAGCACAAGGGCGCGAAAGTAGTCGTAGAGCAACGGTTGATCAAGAACGACATCACTGGTCACATCACCGAGAAGGAGGATCATGGATGGACGCACGTTGTGTTACCTGCCGTTTGTATTTCTCCCCAGAAGTTGATCTTTCCCCTCTCCGGGAAGATTGTGACCCGCGATGTTGGCGACATTCTGTGCCCCGCACGGGAGACTGGCGAAGAAATTATGGCCCAAAAGAAAATCATGACCGACAAAAAAGGTTCCCATGCCTTCGAAGCCCAGTACCAGCAGAACCCGACGTCGGACGAAGGGGGGATGTTTAAAAGGGATTACTGGAAGCATCACACCATCGCCCCACAAGTGGTCTGGAAGCTTTGGAGTTGGGACACTGCCATGGAGGATGGAGAGCAGAACGATTGGTCAGTCGGAATCCTCATTGCCTTCCATGGACAGGGGGCCTGCGTGGAGCGGGTGGTTCGCGTGCGCGCACAATATCCAGAACTGAAAAGAACGGTTGTGTCCGAGTGGTCTTCCCGGCCCGCGAACTCCTTATTGATTGAGGACACTTCGAGTGGTAAGTCCCTTGCACAAGAATTGATTAAGACGACCGACTTGCCAGTCATTGCGGTGCCGGTGGACGGGAAGGACAAGGTGTTCCGCGCTTCGCTCGTCAGTCCCTACGTTGAAGGAGGGCGCGTGTCCTTGAAGGAGGGGGAACCATGGGTTCCGGACTTCATTGAGGAATTGGCGGAGTTCCCGAACGGCGAACACGATGACCAAGTGGACTCCTTCAGTCAAGCCCTGAGTCAATACTATTTACATCAACAACGTCCCGCTGCCGCGATGGTCGGGGGACAGTTGGTCACAAGCGGGATTGCAAGCCAATCGGATTGGATGGACGGAGGGAGATAAATGAAGACAAAGCACAAAATCAAATTTAACCACGCCGTCCTTCGAAAGGGATCGGCGAACGACTGGATGGAGAACGGTTCGTCCAGTACAAAGCCTTTCATGAAGACGATGAGTCCGCCCGTTGAGCTCACGAACTACAATCCTGATCAAGAATTTATTGAGATCCAACAAACCGCCGTTAAAAACCCCGTCATCGCTTTCACCGAACGTCTCCTGAAGGGAGAGGTAATGGTGGAGGAGGCGTGGCTCTTTGAAGGCAAATTCAATCAGCGCGGAAAGTTGATGCAGGAGGCTTCGCACTTAAAGTATCATGACATGTTGGTTCCTTACCGTTTGCAGCACCTCACTGGTGAGGAGTACGTGGAAGCCCTTCAAAAGGGCGCGGATCACTTTACTTCTCTTCCAGAAAAGGTGCTTCGTCTTGAACGTGCAAAGCAGAAGCATCTCGAAGGCGTTCGTAAGTTACAGAAGGCGCATCTTTTGGAGGACGACTTCTCCGTGGACGCACTTAGTGGACCCTACGACGCGAACCAGTACACGGAGTTCGTTCCCACCTACGGCGGGCCCTTCAACAAACAACTTTATATCTATGACTACCTCACCATGCACGCCCGTGCCTTTGAAGCTTGGAACCATAACCCGGTTGCAAAGCGGATTGTTAATGCCCTTGCACAGTACGCCTTCGGACGTCGGTTTAAGGTTCGTATTAAGAAGGACAACCTGCGGAAGGCTTGGGAAGAGGCGAACAAAGAACACAAATTTATTCACAAAGCCTCAAAGTTCTGGAGTCGAGAGTATCTCATTTATGGGGAGCTCATGGTGGACAAACTTCGTTGGGACAGCATCGACCCCTCCACAGTTTGGGACATCATCACCGACCCGGACGACATTGGAGACGTTTACTATTACTACCAATCCTACTCCACTGCTTTCCAAACGTTTACGGGGTACCAAGTGGCCGGTGCGCCGGGTTCGGCCAAGCAAGAACCCCTTCGGTATATTATAAGGCAATTGCCTGCCAAGCAAGTCCTCCACATTAAGTCCAACGTTGTGTCCCAAGAGAAGCGGGGCCGTTCGTCTTTGTTCTCCATACTCGGTTGGCTTAAGCGGATTAAAGATCTTTACAATGCTGAAGTAATCCGCGCCCAACTTGAAGCATGCTTCATCTGGGACGACACCATTGACGGTGGGGCGGGCGATGTGGCGGCGCACGCGGCGGCGTACGCGTCAATGCCGAAGCCTGCCTCCATCTTTGTGCACAACAAAGCAGTGGAACGCAAACCGATGCAGGCCATCAGCGGAGGGTCAACGCGCTCGAGCGGGGGCGTGAGCGACGAACTGCTTGCCTTTATAGCTACGGCCATTGGCATGCCGAAGGATTTCTTTAACGTACTTGCCGCTGGAGGAGGGAACCGGGCCACGGCCCTTGTCGCTGCCGAACCCTTTGAGAAAGTTATTGAAGATCTTCAAGCGGACTTTGAACATCTCTTCCAGGAAATTATTTATGATATCTGGGAGCAGGCCGGGTTGGACTACGAGGACGGGGATGCTGAGTTCATGTTCCCCAGCGTTACCAAGGACACCACCACGGAGACGGTGGCGAACCTTAACCGGGGTGAGGTCATGGGTTACATTGACCACCAAACTGCCTCCGAGATGTACGCTGCTGAAATGAACATAACGAACTACGATTACGATGATGTCCAATCCAAGATTAAGGATGACCGGGAGAACGGAATCGATCCGCTCATGCCTCCGCCCACCCGTTCGGGCCCGGCCCAAGAACCAGTTCCGGGAGAGGATGGAGTGGTTGGAGACGACGCTTCTCCCATTCACGGTGCAGGGAAAACTGCTTTAAAAGGACAACTTAAAACTTTATGAGGCGAACACAAACTCAAGTCCTCGAGCGTCTTGAACGAGACACCCTTCGAGTCATTGACGGAATGGTGGACGAGCAGGGACTACGCCTGAAAGGGTTGTGGGAAGGAACGAAGTCCCGCCTTAAGATGTACATCCAACACGAGTATTCTCAAGACTTTCGTGGGGAGCCTTGGAACTTTTCGGACGCCGTTCGCCGGGGTACCTTTGAACGCATTCAAAAACGTACGCACGACATCCTTCATGAATTTTACGAGCAGTCCGCTGGATCGTTTTCCGAGCACCTTAAAAGGCTTCGAAGGGAGAGTACGCTTCGGGCCGCGTGGATGCTGGATCAAGTGACGCCGGGCAGCATGAGCGCCCGGTTGCCAATGGGCTTCGCGCTCAAGGAAGCCGCTCAACTTGGGGAGACGCAGTGGAACGATCGTTGGGGCGCATGGTTGGATTCGTACCAGATTTCCTTAACCAACAATTTAAGAATGGGTGCGTTGAATGCTTCTACTCCAGAGGACGCTGCCGATGAGGTGGAGGCTACCCGGCCCGGAAGTCCCACGGCGGACATGTGGTCTGCTTTGGAACGCATTCATCGACATGAGTCGTACTCAATTTATGCTTCGGCCCAAGGCGACGTTGCCAAGGCGAACGAACAATTTAACCTTGTGGAGATTTGGCAGACACGTTATTATAAACGAGTTTGTGATATTTGTGAAGAGAACCGGGGCCTGACGCGGGAGGAAGCTACTGACGACATCCCGGCACACCCCAACTGCGAATGCTTTTGGAGGGTTGTGCCGGCATCCTGGGCGCAACTGATGCGAAGCGGGAACGCGGACGAACGGGAGATTGCGAAGGCGATGGACGCGGCGGACGAGGTACCGGACATGATGCTTGTGATGAACGACCAAGGCGAACTCGTTGGGGCCGCAACGGTGGAGTTCGGGGATTGGATTTCAGACAAAATGAAAGTTTTAACAGGAGGATGAAGTGGCTTTGAACCCAGCACAAGCAATTGAAAGTAAGTCCCAGACACTCTTTGACAAACTCGTTTCGAATGGAGAACTTTCAAACGTGGTCATGGCAATCCTTGGGCAGTTGGTTATCATTTCAAGTCAGCAAGGCAAACCCATTGAGGGTATTGTGCTTGGGCACCCCAATTGGCTTGGACGTTCAATCCGTTCCAAAGTAGCCTTTAATTCGCTTGCCATTCCTTCCATGGGCTTCTGGAGAGGAGAAGACGACCTTGCCCGTTATGCGCAAGGGCGGGCGGCGAACTTAGCACGGGTGTTCGACAAGAACCCTGGAGTTCTAAAGTTCTTCACCTCTTTGATTAAGGAAATTGATTTGTTTTGTACCTACAAGGGAATTGATTTTAAGGACGTCAAAGTCGAGAAGGCAATCATCACCTCCGAATACGTGATGATCATAACTCTAAGTAAGGAGCACGTTGGCTTATGGCAGAGATAACGAAAGACGAAGCGGAACTTCTGAACGAGTACCGCACTTTAAAGGATTTGAAACACGGCGACCTTCATGTCTCCGTGAAAAATGAGGAGATGGTGAAGCTTTGGGTGACTACCCAAACCACGCGTAAGGTTGACCTTACGAACGTGGCCCATCTCAAGGAGGAAGGGAAATGAATGCAGCTTTGCTTGAAATGGTTGTGAAGACTTTTAAGGGCGATGTTGAAACTGAGTTTGACAAGTTGATGAGGGATGCAGTGAAGCGAAAGAAGCAGGCCAACTCTGCCAACGTATTTGCACAACTCATGCGCGGGGGAAAGAAACAGGAGTGCACCGAAGCCGCGAAGGTCATCTCCAAGAAAACCGCTCCTGGTTTGGGAGACGCTTCTTCCTTTCCAGAAAACATCATAGAAGTCCTCCTTATTACTGAAGGGTTGGGGAACCGGAACGATATGAACTACTACGGGCCCGAAGCGATGGCTTCAGCACCGGTGGCCTTTGAAGGGAAGCCGTGCTTCCTTGATCACCCATCCGAATCCGAGGAAAGGGACATCCCCGAACGTCACGTTTTAAGCAAGTGCGGTTACTTCAAGAACGTTCACACTGAAACGGTTGACGGAATGCTAAGCGTCGTTGGCGACCTTCACTTTGACATTTCCGAGTCTGGCAAGCAGGGTTATTTAAAAGCACTCACTGCCCTGCACTACCGGGATGAGTTTCCCGGCCTTGACTCAGAGTACGTCGGACTCTCCATTAACTCCAATGGAGAAAGGGAGAACCGACGCATCGAGTGGCAAGGAGAGAAACTCGATGTTAACTACGTAACGCGTTTTGTCGACGCGTTTTCGTGCGACATAGTAACGTCACCCGCAAGGGGAGGACGTTTCCTAGCCTTGGTGGAGAGTGTAGCCGGGGCAAAACATCACAGAGGAGGTTCCGCAATGGACGAACTAAGAAAGTGTCTTGATGCGGCGCGCTCTGCCTTAAAAGAAGCAGTTAAGGAGACGGACTCCGAAAAGTTGAAAGTCAAACTTGCGGAAGCCGACAAGCTCTTTGACGACTTCATAACGAAGGCGGAAGAAGCGTCCAAAAAGCCCTCAGAGAAAAAGAAGGAAGATGAGGACGAGGCGGAGGCTGAGAAAAAAGAAGCTGCAGCCAAAGCCAAAAAGGAAAAGAAAAAGGAAGGATGTGACAGCAAAGAAGATGAGGATGAAGATGATGGCGAAGACGAAGACGAAGATGACGACGCCGTCGAATCCCGTCGGATTGCAATCACGTCGCTTGCTAAAGAGTCCGGGGTCGAGTTACCGGCAGAAAAATTGGAGGCGTTGATCAAGATGCCGTTGAAAGAAGCGAAGCAGGAAATTTCTTTCTACGGAAACTTGGTTAAGTCTGCCACCAAAAAAGCTATCAGCACCATCGGCGTCCCAGCGGCCCGCTTTGCTTCAATGAATGAAGCGGAACGCAAAGAAGCCGGAGCTCGGAACAACGAGCTTTTTGCTGATTGCAAACGATAAGGAGGGACTGAGAAATGTCTACTACTTCTCAAAACAATCAGGTTTTTGACAAGAGTTCCCCTCTGTGGTACCCGGTACTCACGGACGGAACTTACGACATTAACCAAGGTGATGTTGTCTATTGGGACAGTTCAGCCCACGTTGTTAAGCCCGTTGATTCAGATGCTCACGCGGCTTATGTGGCTGGAGTGGCTCTGCAACAGTCCAGTTCTAAGGTGTACGGCACGACCGTGTACCCTACGGGCGGGATTCAGGTTGCAACCCAAGGGGTCTTTAAGTTTAAGACCATCACGGGTGACACCATCAATCATGGCGACGCGCTTTATTTCAGCACGGACGCCCAAACAGTCACCAACACCGCAGGCGGAATGTCATATCCCTTCGCCTACGCTGTGTTGAAACCCGGTCAGTCCGCAATTGCGGGTGCGACAGGAGGCTCGGTGCTCGTTGAGGCCCTGCTTTATGTTCGGTTCCCGTTCGCGGGCGGCCTATAAGGAGGAACTCAAATGGGCAAAGAAACTAGAGATTCAGTTGTTCGGTTGAGCCCTCTGATCGAGGCTAACCGACGTATGACACAACGCATCCAAGAGCACAGCCTCACCAATCTCTTGGAGAGCGTTCGGCGGACGTTCCGCGTGGACTTGACGGAGAAAGCGCACTTCGACTTTGAAGATCCGTTCTTCTCCTTCAGCAAATTCCGTGAAGCAGCTTACAAAGTTGCGGAAAATCAGATGCAAGAGTCTAATGCGGAAAATACCTTTGCGCAGCTTCTCCGCGCCGGTATTAACATGATTGCCAACAACTGGTACAACCTGGTTGAAACCAATCACGAAATGGTCGGAGCGACCACGTTCTCAACCAAAGCGGTTGAGCCGTACGCCCCCGTCCACCGTGGTGCGGTTCCACGCCGGGTTTCCGCAGGCGGTCAATTCCCACGCACGAAACTGCAGGGACTTGACATTCAAATCACTAACGAGAAGTTCGGTGCAATTGCGGACTTCGAACGTGAGTTGTTTGATGATGACCAGACCGGTCAAATCGCTCAACGCGCCAAGGACATTGGTGAGAACATGCGCATCCTCGAAGATGCGTGGTTCTTCCAGCGGTTCATTGGAACGGCGGGCGAATATGCCGGGGACGTCATCCCTGCTTCCCAGACCATGACGACCGTTTGGTCCACCGCGCTTTCTGGCGGCGGTGCGAACAAGCCGTCATCGTATGTGGCCTTCAATCCGGATGCAGTGCAAGCTGCTGATCTTGCTCTCATGAATCAACTTGACCTGCTTGGAAACAAGATGATGGTCAATCCGACAACGTTGCTCACTGGTACGAGCAACAAGTTTACTGCTCGGACGTTGTTGAATTCTGAGTGGTACCCTGCGACGGGTGCGATGCTGGTGGGCGGAACCGGTGGAACCGGAACGACCATTGGTACGACCTTCGCAAAGAACGTGCTCGAAGGACTTTACAACTTGGTTGTTAGTCGCTTCCTGCCAAAGAAAGCGTGGGCCCTCGGGGAAGGCGGAAAAGGGATCGTGTTTCAACGACGCGATGCCTTGGAAGTCATCCAGGAGAATCCGGCAAGCGGGATGTCGTTCTCACTCGACGTCTTCCAATTCCGGTCCCGTGCTCGTTGGGAACCAGACTGGGTAGACCCCAGATTCTGGTATCTTGGCAACGACGGCAACACCTAAGTCGACCAATTAATTAATGGATGGGGCGTGCCTTCAACCCCATGAAGGACAGGGCACGCCATATGTATTTGACAATTTGAAGGGAGGACTATCATGAAAAGATTTTTAACAATCGCGGCGGCCTGTGCCTCCCTGCTGGCCTCAATAGCAGTGGTGCAAGCCGCCCGCGTGATTTACAATCAGACTTTTGTTAGTGAAACAGCCCTTGCTTACAACAATACTTATGTTCTGGACTTGGGCTCGAGTGCGCTTCCTTGGAGTAACATTGACTCTGCCTTCATGCAAGCGGACTACTCCAGTACTACCATTGCAGCGGTTAACTTTACGGACGGTACGGCTTCCACGGCTACCATCACCGTAAGTTCCTACTCCGCCTTGGGGGCCGCCGTTGGTTCGAACACTTTAACCGTGTCCTCGAACACAACCCGCGCCCTTAAAGGACAAACCTTCACGCTTGGAACCAAGGTGTACCGAGAAGGGGATATGTGGAGTGTGAAAGGTTCCACAACCTTAACGGCAGTTGAAATTACCAATAAGATCAACGCGGACGCGGACGTGAACACAATCTTCAGTGCTACGAATACATTAGCGGTAATAACAATAACTTGCCGAAGCTCCGGGACGGCCTGCAACAACTATGCTCTCACTTCCAGCACAAACGCCGCCCTCACTCCAGGGGCCGCGAAGTTCTCCGGGGGAAGGAACAACGGAATTCTAGTCATGGCCGGACAGATGCTTGTGGAAGGAACGGACTTTGTGGCGTCGTCCTCCAATGCTCTGACCGCCAAAGCAATCAGTGATGGGATTCAAGCTAATGCAACTCTTGCCGCCGTAATTAAATCGACTTACACTTCAGGAAGCGCCGTAGTAACGGCAACTTCTGCGGTGGTCGGTGCGAACATTCGTTATGGTATGTGGTCATCTTCGTATGTAGCATTGGCTCCTTTCGCTCCTCAGTTTTCCGGAGGGACAGCCAGCAACATTGTGACTGCTTCCAGCAAACTCAACGTTACCGCGCACAGCCTTACTACTGGTCTTGCGGTTCTTTATACAAAGTCTGCCGGAACCAGTCCGGGGGCCTTGGTTGCGAACACAACCTACTACGTAATTAAAGTAGACGCGAACAACTTTAAGTTGGCCTCAAGTCAGGCAAACGCAATTCTTGGGACGGCGGTTTCCATTGCAACCCAAACAGCACAAGGTGGAGGAAGCTTCACTCTTACTCCTTTGGCCTTAACGGGAACGCCGGCATTCAAGTGGCAATATTCAAATGACAATTCGCATTGGACGGACATGTCCGTGTCCTCCGTTACCATGACTTCCTTGGCAGCGGCGACAAGCGTTTGGGACTTTAGCGGAATTAACTATCGTTACTTAAGGCTTAATGTTGTGGCCCCGACAACCGGTGGGATCAGTTTAGTCGTCACCGGCGTCGGACGTTCAAGCAATTAAATCAAGGAGTTTTTTATGAAGGAAACAGGTTCAACCATGACTGGAAACCCAAAGAAAGCGGCCTCCGCAACAGTGGAACCGCGTGCAAACCTGGAGAAGACCTCGGCGCGGGAAGCCCTGCTCGAAGCCCAAGAGCTCGCTTACCGTTCGGAAGAACTCAACCGGCGGAATGCAGCGAGGTCAAACAAGGTGGCCTTGTTCCTTCAAGCAAGTTACTACATCACCGATCAGGCGTTCGCCTTTCTAGTTTTCAAAGGCGAACGCCTTACGGTGAGTGAATACTACCCAGAGATCAAGGTAGCCGTTGATAAGTTTTACGAAGAAACGGAGTATGACAAGGACATTTGTACGGAAAAGAAGAAACTCTTTAAGAAGCACGGAATTCGTTACGCTTTTTTAAAGCCGGGGAAGTCCCTTTCAGACCTGGAGAAGGATTTGGAGGTTTAACCTATGACAGCTTTGGCCGACAGAATTACAAGCCTTAGAATTATGGCACACGATGCCCCTACCTCTAATTTAAAGACGGGGGAAACTCCCGTTGGGAATACTTCGTCCGGAAAGCCGGACGGGGTTGGTACGAAGTTTCGACTCCAGCACCAGAACGTCGTAGCTTTGGGAGTGTATGTTACAATGGGGCCGCTGGCCGCGAACTACCGGTTAACGACCGGATTCACTCTGGACGCGGCCAACGGAATTTTAACTTTTGCCAGTGCTCCGGTCACGGGACTGGATCCGTTCCTTGTCGACTACAATTGGCAATGGTTCACTGATGCCGAACACTTGGAATTTTTGTACGAGGCGGCGGAAAATTTGTCCGTGACGGATCCCACGTTGGTTGTGGCGGGTTTGGCCCCGGCCCTTATGCAGTTTGCCTTAAGCGCCTACTACAATCGTTTGGCTTCGCGGTACGCCCCACTTTACTCTTCAAGTGGCGGACAAACCGGACATCAGATTGACGTAGTCACCACCAGTTTTAGGAATCTAGCAAAGGCGGCCTTTGACCGGGCCATTCAGTTCCGAGACGACTACTACAAGCGTCAAGGCCAACGGGAGCTTCCCGTTTCACAAGCTAAGAATTATAACATTGATCCATTTACACCCATAAGGTGACCTGTGGCCGATCTTCCGCCCGCGTGGCAAGAAGCTCAGACCGAAGGCAAGCTAAGTTTTAACATAAGTATGGTTTGGAAGAACGTCCACCTCCTTCCGGAGATGGAAGCCCGGCTTAAGGACATGAGGCCGGTGTTTGAGCAGATTGTGCAGGATTGGGCCAAGGGGAACGAGGACAAATTCGCCTCTGCAGCGGGAATGGAGGCGGTTGGGGCACAGATTGACCCTGGAGTGTTTTGGGAGGCTCTGTCGCCCGAATACAGCGCATGGAAGCGAAAGGAAGGGATGGCTAACCAGATTATGGTGGCCACCGGGGCCCTTGAAGCGGCTTTGTCGGATCCGGGAATGTTCTTTCACATGGAGACGCCAAGGGAAGCGGCATTTGGTATTCCCACTTCTCCAGAAGAGGAAGCCAAGCTCGGTTATAATTGGTACCGAAGGCAGACGCTCTTTTTAAGTGCGGACGATCAAACTATGATCCGCCACCACATTCGGAATTTTTTGGCCTTCGGAGAAAATTGGCAAGAGATACTTTTTACAAGAGGTTTGGAACGATCGTACCAAAGGGATGAGATGGCTTCGATGGAAGTGGCATTCGGCGGAACTGTGGGAGTGAGTTAAATGAGAACAATTGTACCTAGTTCATCAATGACTGTTGTGAATGAAACTGATTTGCGCGGGCAAGCCATTCTAGCCTTAATTAAACAGTATGTTCCCGGTTTCACGGGAACCTATTACGGGTTTCGTCCCTTCGGAGCAGACGACCTTTCGTTCCCGTGCGTGATGGTGGACGTGGTGAACCAGAGGCCGAAGATGGTCTCTACTGGAAAGTATCATTTGAAG
>Ga0315284_10005959_pt1 | contig 17349 bp, 22 predicted proteins | sample YL17G09_16_MG_FD_203696 | JGI IMG/M metagenome (GOLD analysis project Ga0315284, IMG submission 203696) | Sediment microbial communities from Yellowstone Lake, YNP, Wyoming, USA - YL17G09_16 | ecosystem: Environmental > Aquatic > Freshwater > Lake > Sediment | place: USA: Wyoming | collected...
TGGAAGGGCGGGGCTTTAGCCCCGCCGTTACAAGGCCTTTCTGATTATTCCCGTGTCCCGCGCCCCGCGCAGCTTGCGGCTGCAAGCTGCGCGGGGCGCGGGACGAACAGAGGGCAGGAGCCGCGATTTCGGCGGGGCTAAAGCCCCGCCCTTCCGGCAGCCCCCCCAAAAGCGTCCCCGCGTGGTGAGAAATCCGGGCTAGAGCCCTCTTGACAGGGGAATGCGGTCGAGATAATTTAACTATCTGGGTTAGTTAAATGCGGATGCATGGCCAGCGTGGACCGAAACCGACCCAGGTGCGTCACCGGGATAGTGTGAGCACGCGCGCTCGAATCCTGCAAACCGCAGGGCAGGTATTCGCCGAGGCGGGACTGGCGGGCGCGCGCACGGAGGCCATCGCGGCGGCGGCCGGGGTCAACAAGGCGCTGCTTTACTACTACTTCAAGAGCAAAGACGGTTTGTACCAAGCCGTCTTGGATGACCATCTAAAAGAGTTTAGCCGTCGGGCCGTGGAGATTCTCTCGGCTGGGGATTCGCCGGGCCCGATCATACTGCGTTACGTGAGTTACCATTTTGATTTCATCGGCGCGCGGCAACCCGGCGAAAAGGAGACACTTCCCGGCGTATTTGGCCAGGGCGTGCTCAATTTCGATGAGCTGATTCCTGAGGTGCTCCGCGCCGGCTGCCCGACCAATTGGTGGACCATCGATCTCTGTTTTTGGCCGGACGCCTGGGAAATCACGGCGGAGGCGAAAGCCTTCCTGGAGCGACTGGCGCAGAAATGGGCGGCGTAACTGGCCCCTAGCCCGAAAAGGTGGCAGCATGAAAAGCAGCAGGCGAAGATTCCTTAGAGATTCCACACTCCTTGCGGCAGCGCTCTCCTGGAAGACGCAACGGCAAGCCGCCCTGGCCGCGCCCGCAGCCATCATCATCGATCCGCAGCCGCTCTTCGACATCTCCCCCTATCTCTACATGCAATTCATGGAGCCCCTCGGGACGACGGACGGATCAGTGGAAGCCGCGTGGGACTACGATGCCGATGACTGGCGCAGGGACCTCGTGGACACCGTGAAGGACCTCGCACCAGATGTCATTCGCTTCGGCGGCCTTTTCTGCCGCTACTACAAGTGGAGAGAGGGCGTCGGACCCGTCGCGGCGCGACCGACGATGCGGAACTACGTCTGGGGCGGAAAAGAATCCAACCGTGTGGGCACCCACGAGTTCGTGGACTTCTGCAGGCGAGTAGGCGCGGAGCCTCTCTACTGCGTGAATTTCCTGAGCGACGGCAGGCGCCAATACTGGAAGACCCGCGAAGGAAACCGTTCGGGTGACACCCAGGAAGCCGCAGACTGGGTCTCCTATGCTAACGATCCCGACAGTCGCGAGCGGAAGGCCCATCGTGTTCATCAACCTTACAACATCAAGCTCTGGCAGCTCGGCAACGAGACTTCCTATGACGACGGATTCACGAAAGACGAGGCGATCGACCAGACCATCGCTTTCGCCAAAGCCATGAAGGCGCGCGATCCTTCAATTCAACTCATCGGCTGGGGCGACCGCGGCTGGGGGAAGGACTCATCCTACTGGGCCGACGATCTGCTGAAGCGCGCCGGAGAGCATATCGACTACGTCGCATTTCATACGATGGGGCAGCAGCTACGAAGACCGGACACGGTCCTGAGGGGACGGCGGTATGAGGAGCGTCCGGAACAGGCATGGGAAGAACTGATGGGGCTCGCTGACAACATTGAAACACGCTTGAGCGAGTGCCAGCAGGTGGTCTCTTCACAGAGTTCGCGCACCGGCATCGCCATCACTGAGGGGCATCTCAGCCTGCGTCCGCACAATGCCAACCCGATCTTGTACGAATGGCTCACCGGAGTCTTTCACGCCCGCGTCATGAATATCTTTCAACGGCACGGCGCCCGCGTGAAGATCGCGACAGCCGCCGATTTCTGCGGGACGCGATGGACAGTCAACGCCGTCATGATGCAGGTTCCGGCCGGGATCAGTTACTTGATGCCCGTCGGCTCCGTAATGCGTCTATTCAAGCGATGCAACGGGAAGCAGGCTGTCGCCGTCAAGTCCGCCCCGACGGATCTGGACATCGCCGCAAGCCGCAAGGGGAATCGATTGTTCCTGCACGTGGCCAACATGAACTACGACAGATCGCGCGAGGTGACACTGGCGGTGGAAGGCGTGACCGTCACGGGCGGAGACGTTTACGACATTGCCCCCGGAAACCTCCGTCAGTACGTTAGCGATGAAGAACCCGATGTTTTCTCTCCCAAGAGGAACGCTTTGGTGGTCAGTCCAGCGCCCACCTGGCGATTTCCTGCCGGCTCAGTGAGCGTCTTAGAGCTCGAATTGCAAGGTGAGGCGTAAGGACGAGCCTGGACCGCGTAGTTGATGCGCTCTGCACTCGGTTTCCGCGAATCAACTAATCTGCGACCGCCGCTGAGGCTTGTTCTTCCCCTCTGCTTCTAATATCATCATCTATGGGCATGGAGCCCCGTGTTGAGACCGGTGTAGGGAACCGTAATCATGCTGCTGGATGCCAAACCGGCTAAGCCGCCCGTCAAGATCGGAAGATACCTTCTGCTGGGCGTAGGCGTCCTTTTTCTCGGGACTTTGCTTTGTTTCATATTCTGGAATTATGCTGAAGAACACGCGGTGTCACGGTTCTTGACGACCCTCGAAAGGGGCGATTACCCAGAAGCCTACCGCTTGTGGCAGCCGAGTCCCTCCTACCGTTACGAGGATTTCTTGCGTGATTGGGGTGAAAAGGGTGATTACGGGCGCGTCCGGCGTTTCCGAATCATCAACTCCAAATCGAAGGGGTCAAAAACGGTTCTCGTGAAAGTAAAGATCAACAATGTTGACCCTCCCTTGGAGATTGCCGTCGACCGTAAGAACAAGGGATTGTCCTACTGGATTTTCTAGCCGATTGACGAATAAACCTAATAGCTTATCATTCTGAGGAGTTCGCCGCGACGGGCGACGAATCTCGTCGGGAATAGTCGAAAGTCAAAGGTCAAGAGTCGAAAGTCAAGAGTCGAAGGTCAAAAGGTGAAAGGAAAAGCCCGGGCTTTCGACATTTGACTGTCAACCTTAGAACCGCTCTTTCGACCTTCAACTTTCAACTTTCAACTTTTGACTGCCCTTTGGATATTCTTCGTCGGTCCCGGCACCGTCAGGCAAGCACATTCTTGATCGTCTCGATAACCTGCTCCACGGTGACGGAGAGGATGCATTCGGGGTGCTGGAAGCGATGGCACTGGTAGCCGGGGCAAGGGTTACAGTCAAAGGGATTCTGGACGTAACGTCCCGAGCTCTGGGGTGGCCACGGTCCCCAGATTTTTGGACTCATCGAGCCAAAGATGACGACGGAGGGGCACTTCAGCGCCGCCGCCATGTGAGCCGGTCCGCTGTCGTTGCCGACGAAGACCCGCGCGCCCGCCAGCGCCGCCGCGAGTTGCCCGAGGCTCGCATCTTGCAGCCTAAGGATGGAGGCTCCGGCGGCTCGTTCGACGGCATCCAAGACTGAAGATTCGCCGGGTCCGCCGTGGTACAGAGGGAGCAGTCCCAGCTCGTTCTGCAAATAGGTGCCGATTTGGGCGAAGCGTTCCGGCGGCCACTGTTTGGTTTCGAGACGCGCGGCGGGATTCAAAAGTGCGTAAGCTCGGTTGGGGGCAATCCCGATCTGGGTGCGCTGCTCACGCCACCACTCTGCGTGCGATGGCCTGACGAACAACTGTGCGGGAGGGACCTCCGTTCGAGGCATACCGAACCAGAAGAGCGCGGCGGCCTGGAGTTCGGCCGCATGGATGTCTTCCTGTCCCAGAAATTTCCGAGCGTCGGGCACCAGGAGGTGATACGCCCAGCGCGTGCGAAAGTGATGGAAGCCCAGCTTCCAGCGCGCGCCACTCGCCGCCGTAAAGTACGCGCTGGTCGGACCTCCGTGGAGGTTGAGGCAAACGGAAAATTCCCTCCGTCGCAACTCGCGTACCATTTGTAGGCGTGCCGTCACTTTCTGCCAGCCGGCGCCTTTCTCGAGTTGCAGGATTTCGTCCACGTCGGGATTGCCTTCGAGCAGCTCGCGGAACCCGGTCTCAAGAAGGACGGAGACCCGCAGGCCGGGCCGCCAGTTCTTCAAGAGGCGCAGCGCCGGAGTGAGCAGGACGATATCGCCGATGGAACGCAATCGAACAATCAGGAGGCGCGCTTGCGGGGGAAGAGAAGGAAGCAGAGAAGCCGGAGTCCCGGGTGGCTTCACCGGGGCTACTCCGCTTCGATCTTGGCTTCGTCGATGAGCATCACCGGAATATCGTCTTTGATAGGGTAGACGCGGTGGCACTGGCTGCACTTCAGACCCTGACCGTCCGGCGTCAGCTTGACGGGGGTCTTATCCAGCGGGCAAACGAGAATATCGAGCAGTTCCTGGTTGACGGCCATGTTCATTCTCCCTTGGTGGCTCTCGCTTCAATCTAGCAGACACTCCCCTCAAATTCAAGGACTCATAGGTACGGACTCTCAGCTTTCTCACCCGTAGCATCGTCCCCGGGGGTGGATTTGGGCCGGGCGCTGGAGCTGACATAATGTCCGATTCTGGCCCGAAAACCCCCCTGCGCCAGCCATCCAGCCCTCCGGTACGCAAAAAGTGCCTTTTTTCCGGCTTTCGGAGCCCAAAATACGCCCTTCTGACCCCTCTTTTCCCGCCCAAACCCCCCGAAAATCACCCCTTTTCGGCCCATTTCCGCGCCCCTTGTTTCGGACAAATTGACTTTTTGGGATTTCGGTTCCTGCCGTTTCGCTTTTCGGATTTCGATACTTGTGGTTTCTAGTTTCGAATTTCAGCTCCTGGGGTTTCGGCTCTTCAAATTTTAGATTTTAGATTTTGGATTTCCGATTTGCGATTTCACGCGGGGTGCGCAGGAGTCGGTAGCGCAGAGTTTGTGCTTCTCACACTCTGCGGTCCTTGGTTGGGAACCGCCGAAAAGCCGCAGAGTTTCTGGAATGCGAAACTACCTTGCTTATTGGACCGGGATTATTAGAGCTAAGACCGAATCCAAGTACTTTCGTGCCTTGACTTGGATTGTTGTCGGTTGAAGGCGTACACGCTGGCTTGTCTCCCACCACGAGAGGTCTTCTACCTGCTCCCCTTTGCCGTTCGTGCCTCGGAATACCTCTGAGATCACGGAGCACCTGGGAACCCGCATATTGTTGAAGATTTGAATTCCAACGTCCCTTGCCGCAGGGTTGGGGCTGACCTTGACCGCTCGGAGGTCCAGTCTCGGCGAGCCTATGAACCCAAAGCTTGATTGTTCTGTCGCTACTCGGGCTTCGCTTTTCTTCGCAGCAAGCTTGGCCTCAACCAGCACGCAGGGCCGCGGCCACGACTGAACGAACCCAATTACCGAGGAATAGAAGCTGGCCTGAGGGCAGAGTTTTGCGCGCAGGCGGTCTATCTCCTCAAATGAGATCTCTTTACCGAGGTTTTCTCCCACGATCTCAGGAAGAAAAGCAACCTGACCGGCGACAATGTCCATCAGACTTTCCTCCGGGTCCCTCACACTTGTTGCGTGGGTCCTGCGGAAGGCCAGACGGCGCTGGGCAGTGAGAGCGAGAAGGTGCGCAACTTCGTGCCACTTGGTGAAGTATGATCTCTGGGCCTTGTTACCACGACAGTCGATTACAGAGACGAACTTGTTTTCCCAGGGTTCCGCTCGCAGCCGGCGAAAGGTAATCCCGAAGACCTCATCTGAAAGCTCTATTTCGAGGTTCGCGAATCCCGTCTCCCCCCTGGAGCAATACAACTGTTTTATTCTTTGGAGGTCCTCGTCGGATTGAATCTCTTCAAATGCTGTCTCTAAACGTGCGCCGACCCAGTCGAGCAACTTGCTGAGACTGTCACAGGCACCTAATTCCGGCAGCATTTTCCGAACGCGCCTCTTACAGTACTCCACGATGGAGGCGACGGGGTCTTCCTTTGGCCGAAGACCTAGATCGGCCGCCAGTTGCCAAATCTGCGGGCTGGATTTTAGCTTCGAATTCATCGGAATTGATCGAAGACCTTTCTGATTGCCTTATAAAGCTCCTTCCAGTAGCCCACCGTGAAATTCCGGTTTGACCGGTCGCCTCTTCGCGCGACGATCGACTTGTGTGCTTCCAGAAGTTCAACGGTCTCGCTGAATTTGAGCCTTTCCTGTTCTGCGAACGTCCTAAGCTCAGGTGGAATTACCACAGGTTCGAAGAATTGCTCTTCCTTCGTTTTCCCTCTTAAGAGGTAATCGAGCGAGGCACCAAGGGCATTGGCAACTTTGAGGAGATTCTCTGAGCTGATGTCTCTTTTGCCATTTTCTACATCACTCAGAAAGCCTTTGCTGATGCCAGCCTCCTGGGATAGCCTGTCCTGTGTCCACCCTTTGCCTTCGCGTGCCTGCCTTATTCGGTCCCCGACACTCGACATCCTGGCTCCTGTCCCTTTCAATCAATTGGTTTCGAAATCCTGTATACCACAACTAAGGAAGGTTTTCAATGATTTTGTTTTTTCTGTTGACTGCAACTCGTGTTCGCCATACAATATGACGTATGCTGTATAGCGAACACGCGAAAAGCATTGGAAGGAGAACTTTTTTGGTGACCGCAGAGGACCAAGTTGCGATGGAGAAGGAAACGATATGTTCAAGATTCGGATCGAGGGCCTGGAACAACTTCAAAGCCACTTCGCGGAGATAGGTGCAGCTATGAAGGAACTCGATGGGGAGATTTGCAGGGTCAACGTAAATGTTGCGGACCCTGCCGACGTGCAGCGGGCGATCCGCGAAATGGAGCGGGCTGTGGATGTGAAGGTCCAGCGGTTTCGCGGCAACGCTGCGGTAATGAAGATTGCTGCGGCTGCAAAAGTGCAATTTCGCCAGCAAATCTTTCAGCGCGCGAGGGAATCGCGGCAGAAGGCGTGACCCTTTGCGAAGTTGCTGACGCACGGGCTGGCATATATATCCCCACCTCCGTGCGCCGCAAGGCATGTCAGGAGGGTTGAAGACGGCAAGTCTCGGAATGTCTATTGGAGGATGAAATGGTTATATCAGAGGAAACCCGCCGCGCTCTGTATGTGCGTGCCGGGGGACGTTGTGAGTGTGAGATGAAAGTCTGCGACCATCGAGGAAGGTGCACACGCGGTCTTTCCTACGGCTATTGGGACGCGCACCACAGAACAGCGGGTGGGCCAGGCACGTTGAGCAATTTGATCGCCATGTGTGCGACTGTGCCATAAGAACACCCTAACGTATGGAAGGGGCTAGCTAGCGACGCCGGAAGCGAACGCCGCCCTCTGGCGCGCCACACGATTCCTACACGCCCAACGGCTGCAATGAGGGACATGGCGGCTAACGTCGTGTCGCCCGGCCAAGGGCGATCTGATCACAAAGGAGAGTGTCATGAAGGTGAACAATGTTAACGGTACCAGCGACAACACTTGCAAATGCAGTAGCTGGCTAAACCATTGGAAGAAATTCAGTGGCCAAGCGCTTCCGGAATACTGCACCGAGAAAACCTGCACTAGAAAGCCAGAAGTAGGTGCCCATGTCCAGAAAGACAGCTATACCGACAAGGGCTGGTACATTGTTCCGCTCTGCAAGGAGCACAATGCGGAAACGGGCGAATCTCTAAACATAATGGACAGCGTCGCACTCGCGTCGGCCAACGTCAGCCAGACCTGTGGCAAGTGAGCAAGCTGGCGCAGGCCTCCGTCTTTGAGGTTTGCGGCTGGTCCACGATGAATCAAGAAAAAGCCGCTTTGGTCTGGTAGGGGAGGGCTCGGCCCTCCCGCGGGCGGCCAGAGGCCGCCCCTACCCAAGACACAAACGGCGTGTTTATCCCGCCACGCCGAATATCCCCGTACAAATATGGCGGCGTAAAGCGAGGTAGCGCCGACCTGCGGTGGAGGTCTGCGGCTTTCTCGGTGAACGAACCGCGGACCTACAAATCAGGGCCGCGCTCCTTGCTGGTGCCCTCCCCCTCAAGTACCTTGCGGCAGAGGCGAATCAAGCGGGCGTATGGAATATCGCGCGCCGGGTCGAGCATCAACAGTTCACCTTCGCGGAAGCTGCTGTAGTACCACCGTGCCAGCAGGCTCAGGTGCTCCCAGGGCGGAAGCCCCGTAGGGGGCGTCGAGCCTTCATCGAGCGAATCCAGGAGAGTGCGAAGCTGCCGGTCCAGCGGGAGGGGAGAAGGGACGTTCTCATCCAGCGACAAGGCGACGGGCCCGCGCAGCTCGCCCGCGCAGACTCGGAAGAGGGCCACGTTCTGGGCTTCCGCCCCAGGCTCGACCACGACCCCGTGGAGGTCGTGCAAGTCGCGCGCCAACTCGGGCTTGAGGCGCAGGACGGTATGGACTTTTTCCAGTTTGCGGTGGATGATGCCAGCCCGCTCGAACTCCAGCGCCTCTGCGGCCTGAGCCCGTTCGGCCTCGAGCGCCCGGAGCAAGGTTTGGCCGCCGCCGCCCAGAAAGTCGGCCACGCGGCCCACTTCCTGCTGGTACGCCTCATCCGTACACCCGCGAAAACAGGGCGCCAGGCACATCTGCATCTGGGAGTAGATACAGCCGGGATGGACGGGATCGGGGTCAAGCTCCTCGACGCAACGCCGGATCTTGAAAAAGCTGAGGAATTCCGCCGAGAAGTGCTCGGCCGCTGCCCGCGAGGGAAAAGGGCCGTAGTAAAGCGAGCCATCCGCGGCCAGGCGACGGGTCGGGTAGCAGCGCGGGAAGCGGTTGCGGAGGTTCAACTTCAGGAGGACAGGAGTCCTCAGCCGTAGACGTTGCCGATATTGCCGCGGATAGTAATGACGCTGGAGTTTATAGACCAGCCAGGATGCTTCCAAGCCCGGCCCCACCAACTGATATTCGATGCGCCCGGTGAACTCCCGCAAGTTGAGCATACGGGAGTCTGACCTTGCCGGCCTCAACAACCGGGCCAAACGACGGCGCAGGTTTCGGGTGCGGCCAAGGTAAGGCGGAGACGGCGCGGGCGACTCCCGACCCCCAAACAAAGCGAAAACCGCAGGCCGCGTCGGGAAGGAATCGAAGAAGGTTTCGGATGCTGTCCGACCATCGAACGGCGCAGCGTTTTGCAGTTTCATGCCCGGCCTCTAGTCCCTTGCCCGCCTGGTTTGGTGCTTTACGGAAGCGTTCGCAATCAACACAAACACCGCGTGGGCAGAATACGCTCGGAACCTCTTTAGGCGGTCACGGGACTAGTCTCAACCAATTCTAGTCACCGCACGAAAGCCGGGTCAAGTGGAAGACCAGAAACTCCCCAGCCAGCATGAGCCGGGTGCCGCTGCGGCAGAGTCGCCAGTTCCTCGCGGAGGCGCGCACAGCCTGCGGCCAACCTAGGAGTGGAACAACGGAGCGAGCTTGTCGTAGGTGGTGAGCAAGTCTTCGGGCTGAACGCGGGTTTCACCAATCGCGGTCATGAAACTGGAATCCCCCGTCCACCGGGGAAGGAAATGCAGGTGCACATGGTCGGCCACCCCCGCCCCCGCACACTTGCCGAGGTTCATGCCGAGGTTGTATCCCTCGGGGTTGTAGATTTCTTTGAGGGCGGCCTCCACTCTCTGCGCCAGGACCATCATTTCCGTGAGCGTATCGGGCGGAAGTCCATTCAGTAAGGGGACATGCGCATAAGGAGCAATGAGGCCGTGCCCCGTCATGTAGGGAAACAGGTTGAGGAGCACGAAATTCGCCCGGCCACGATGGAGGATGAGGTTTGGGCGATCCTCGGCGGGGTCAGCCGCAGCCTTGTCGCAGAAAACACAGCGGTCGGATTTCGCGACCTCACTGACGTAGCGAAAACGCCACGGGCTCCACAAGTAATCCATATGCCGGTTAAGAAAATGGATGCCGGGTCGACTTAGGCCGTCGGCACCGACGGCGTACTCGGCGGCGGTGGCGCTACCGGGTCCGCCGGGACCTTGGCTGCTGCCGTCACGCTGGTACTGTTCACCAGGTCCTTAAGGTCCTTGCTGGGTTTAAAGTAAGGAATCGTCTTGGCAGGGACCTCAACGCGCGCACCGGTCTTGGGGTTCCGCCCGATCCGCGGCCGGCGTTGGCGCGTGCGAAAACTGCCGAAGCCCCGGATTTCCACTTTATCGCCCGCCCGCAGCGACTTCACGACACTCTCGAAGATTGTCTCGACGATAATCTCGGAGTCCTTGCGGCTCATCTGCACGGCCCGGGCAACGTTCTCAATCAGGTCAGCTTTCGTCATGGTCCACTCCTACCGCCCTATTCTCTGCGTCCAAAGGCGACCGGTCATTGTCGCCCATTCCCGCCTGCGGCCCACAGCCTTCCGACGCGGGCCAATGTCTACTCGAAATCATTCATCAGACAAGGGCTTGTCGTTGCCCGAGGTCGGCGCCGGACGAACCGCATCCAGCGTCACGCCGGCCGAGGAGAGGGCCGCCGCCATCGACGAGGGGGATGCGATCTCTTTCTTCGGCTTGCGCTCCTCCACGGCCGCCGCGGGGCGCGCGGGTTCCTTGAGGCTCAAGCCAATGCGCTTCTCGCCAGCATTGAGGCGGGTAACTCGAAAGTCACGCTCACTTCCGACCTCGAGTTGCGGCTTGCCACCCCGTGCATGGTCATCTTCAATCTCGGAGATGTGACAGAGGCCCTCGATGCCCTCGCGCAACTCCACAAACGCGCCGAAGGAGGCCATCCGTACCACCTTGCCATGCACCACATCGCCCACCTGCGTGGAAGCGAAGAATTCTTCCCAGATGTCGGGTTCGAGCTGTTTGATGCCCAGCGACAGCCGCCGGTTGACCGAGTCCAAACTGAGGACCACGGCCTCGATCTTCTGGCCCTTCTTCAAGACTTCAGAGGGGTGCTTGATATTCTTGGTCCAGGAGAGGTTGGAGAGATGGATCAAGCCATCCACGCCGTCTTCAATCTCCACGAACGCGCCGAAGTCGGTCAGGTTGCGCACACGCCCTTGCACCACGGAACCCACAGCAAACCGCTCCGCCAGCGCCGTCCAGGGATCGGGCAGCGTTTGCTTCAAGCTCAGCGAGATGCGCCGTTGAACCATGTCAACATCGAGGACCGCCACTTCCACCTGCTCGTCCAAGTTGGCGATTTTTGACGGGTGCCGAAGCCGGCGGCTCCAGGTCATCTCGGAAATGTGTACCAGGCCTTCCACCCCCGGCGCCAACTCGACAAAGGCGCCAAAGTCCGTAAGACTGACCACGCGGCCCTTCACCCGCTGGCCCGGCAGATAAGTCGTGGGGACTTTTTCCCAGGGATCGGGCGTGAGTTGCTTCAAGCCCAGCGATACCCGTTCCTTCTCCGGGTCAAACTTGAGGACCTTGACTCGAATCTCCTGGTCAGTCTGAACAACCTCGGACGGATGCTTGACGCGGCTCCACGAAAGATCGGTGACGTGCAGGAGGCCGTCGATCCCGCCCAGATCCACAAAGGCGCCGTAGTCGGTAAGATTCTTGACCCGGCCGGCCAACACCGCGCCCTCCTTTAGTTGCTCCAGCAGGCCAGCCTTCTTCTTCTGGAGTTCTTCTTCCAGAATCAGTCGGCGGCTGACCACCAAGTTGTCTCGCTTCCGGTTGAGCTTAACAACCCTGCATTCAATCTCCTGCCCCTTCAAGGTGTCCAAGTTGACGTGCGGTCGCAGGTCCGCGTGCGAACCCGGCAGGAAACCTCGAATCCCGAAGTCCACCACCAGGCCGCCCTTGATCCGATCCACTACGCGCCCGCGCACCGTGGTCTGCTCGTGGAAAGCCTGTTCGACGCGCTCCCAGGCCTTGGCGTGGACCGCCTGCTGATGCGAAACGGTGATAGTGCCCGTCGTCTCATCGAAGTGGTCAACCCAGACGTCGATGGTGTCGCCGGGCGAAACCGTCAGCTCGCCTTCCGCATTCAAGAACTCGCTGCGGGGCACGGTGGCCTCCGACTTCAGGCCCACATCGACCAGCACTTCGCTGCCATTGATGCTCAGCACATGCCCTTGAACAATGGTCCCGTGGGAGATCGGAGGAGGCGCCATCGTCTCCATGCTCTCCATCGACTCCCCTCCCTCAGCGCTTTCGGCGCTGCCAGGAGCAGCGTCCACCTCTTCGGCGGGCGTTTCCGGCTGGGAAGGTGCTTCTGTGGGTTCGGCAGGCCTGACCTCCGCCGCTTCCGGCACGCCACCTTCCATCGCGGTCGTGGGGAGGCTGGGACCAGAATCTGCAGTCTCGGTAGGTTGTTCAGCCGCGGGTGGAGCAGAGACGACCTGGGTCTCCGCCCCCTGTTTCAACTCACTGCTTTCTGTTGATGCCGTAGATTCCGGAATGAAATTTGTCAGGGTTGATTTAGAGTCAGTTTCGTTTTCAGTTCCCGTGTCTTGAAGGGAACCGTGATTTTCCTCAGAAGCCATTCAAGGCCCTCCCGGCCCAATCCGACGCAACCCCATAGGGAAGATGTCATTCTAACGCCCCCGGAAAGGCGAAGTCAACGTCTTGCCGTGTTTCCGGATTACCTGGGCGCGAACGTCGTCTCGTTTCTTACTTACTGCGCCCGCGACCCACGGCGTGCTTCCGTGTCCGGCGGGTCACTCCACGTGAAACTTATAGCCCGCTTGCTTCACCGCCTTGCGGAAGTCGTCTGAATGAAGTTCCACCAACTTGCACATCTCGTACAAGCGCGAGCGAATGGTCGCGCCCAGTTGGTTCAAAGATCGATCCACTTCGGGGACCACTTCTCCCCCCGGCGTACGCACCTCCCGCCGGCCCCCCATCTCCCCAAAAGGCAAAGTGGTCGTAATCAAAGTGACCTTCTTCTGATTGTACCGGGTGTTGATAATGTACGCCAATGTTTCCTTCACCCAGTCACTGGGATTGGAGGCGGCCAGTTCGTCCAGCAACAAGACCTCCGTGTCCAGCACCGGCTGGAGCACCCGCAACTCCGAGGTTTGCGAAACCGGATCGTAGCTGTCCCGGATTTCCTTCAAGAGATCGCGGAAGTCATAGAACAGGCAGGGAACGCTCTTGCGCAAGATGAGTTCGCGCAAAACGGCCACCGCCAGATGCGTCTTGCCCACCCCGGTCGGTCCCACAAACAACAAACCGAAATCCGTGGGGTACTCCTCGACGAAGCGTTCCCCATAAAGTTTGGCCGCCACCAGGGCCGTATTCGTGTGGCCGCTCTCCTTGTCCCGCCGGATATCGAAGTTCTCAAAGGCGCAGAGTTGGTAGCGCGGCGGGATACGCGCCTGCCGGAGGAGCACTTCCGTTCGCTCCAGTCCCTCGCAGTCGCAGGGGGCCACCCGGTGGACGCCCTCGACCTCGACAGGCTTCCACCCCGTACCTTCGCACTGGGGACAATCCTTCTTCGCCATGGCAGAATTAGGGTATGAATTGTAAACCAGACAAAGACCGTTAGCACGAAGATTCTTTGCGTGAGGTGGCGGCTCAAGGGGGAAGACTGTCTGCTCTAGCGGCGGTCGAGGGCCGCCGTCTTGGAGTGCGGCGGCTTTGTCGGTGGTGGGTTCTTGGGCAGGGGCCGCCGCCAGCCAAGCTTGGCCAAGTTTTTTTGTGACACGGCTCGCTTAAGCCCGCCGTGGCGGGCGATACAAGTTGGCCCATGGCGCAAGCCGTGGGTTCTCGCATCCCCCCTCACCCCCTGCCCCTCTCCCCGCGCAGCAGGGAGAGGGGTGCCGACGGCGGGGTGTGGGACCCGGGTTCCCAGGGCTTACGCCCTGGGCTAATTTCTGTCGGCCCTACCGGGCCTAGTCTGGCGAACCGCCAGGTGCCCGCCCGGCTGGCGCAGACCTTTCAGTTCAGCGGGGGCAGCCACGGAACAAATACGGTGCCGTGGCCACCGGTGTTCTGCTTGCGCAGCACGCAGACCCGAAAAGCCTGCGCCAGCCCGCCCTCGGAGTTCTCCTACTTGTTCTTATGGAGTGCAATTTGGCTGCGGATCAGCGTCGGATGCCCCACGCGCACCAGCGCATCCTGAACCCGTTCACGCGCTTCTTCCGAGCGGGGAAGCAGGTCCTTCTGCACGAACTCGACGAAGGCCCGCATCTCTTCCTCCATCTGCTTCATATGTTCGCGCATGTCGAGGATGATCTGAATGCCGGCCAGATTCACGCCCAGCTCGCGCGTGAGGTTCAAGACGGTCTCGAGACGGTCCAGGTCTTCCTGGGTGTATTGGCGGGTGTTGCCTTCGCTGCGCGAGGGGATCAACAACCCCTCGCGTTCATAGAGGCGCAGGGTCTGGGGATGGATGTGGTACATCTCCGCCACCGCGCTAATCATGTAGCCAGCTTTGCCGCGAGTTTTCTTTCCACGAGGCATAGTAAAATTGTGAATTATGAATTATTAATTCAGAATTCAAAATTCATAATTCAGAATTGACGTTCCCCGCACACTCAGGTAGACCCCTTCAAGTCCTTACGCGGGTCTTCCGGGTTCAGTTGCGCGAGCTCGCGCAGGATTTCCTTGGTGCGCTCATCGGCCACGTGCGGCACCACGACCTGGACCTCCACAAACTGATCGCCGCGCGCTTCGCCACGCAGCGAGGGCGTGCCTTTCCCCCGCAGCCGCAACTTCTGGCCGCTCTGCGTACCAGGTGGAACCTTGATGGTGGTCGGACCGTCGATGGTCGGCACTTCCACCTTGGCGCCCAGCGCCGCTTCCGTGACCGTGACGGGAACCTTGACGTAGATGTTATCGCCTTTGCGTTCGTACACCGCATGGGGCTCAACTTCCGTGACGATAAACAAGTCGCCCGGCGGTCCTCCACCGATCCCGGCGTTACCCTTGCCCGGAATCCGTACGCGCGAACCCGTGTCCACGCCCGGTGGAATTCGGACTTCAAAGGACTCGGGCTTTTGGGTCTGGCCTTTGCCGCCGCAGGCCGCGCAGCGCCGCCGCTGGCGGCCGCTTCCGCCGCACTGCGGGCAGGTCACCGAAAAGCGCATGGCGCCCGCCTGACGCGTGGCCTTGCCGCTGCCCCCGCAAGCCGCGCAAGTCGTCTGCGCACCGCTCGTCGCGCCGGTCCCTTTGCAGGAGGGACAGGGTTCCTGCCGGGCCACCGTCAGGCGCACCTGCGTGCCGCGAATCGCATCCCAGAAGCCCAGGTGCAGGCGGTGCTCAATATCCGCGCCGCGTTGCGGTCCCTGCGCCTCGGCTTCGCCCCCGCGCGCGAAAACCTGGGAGAAGAGATCGCGAAAGGAAGAGCCGAAACCGCCTGGCTTTTCCACTTCCGGCCCATGCTCGCTGAAATCAAATCCCGAGAAGTCAAAACCCGGCGCCCCCGCGGACCCCGAGGCGGCCGGCCCGTAGCCTCCCGGCGGAATGTTGTCGGCGTAGAAACCGAACTGGTCGAAAATCTTCCTCTTCTTCTCGTCGCTCAGGATTTCGTAAGCTTCGGAAATCCCCTTGAATTTCTCCTCCGCCGCCTTGCTGCCGGGATTGAGGTCAGGATGGTATTTCCGCGCCAGCCGGCGATACGCCTTCCGGATCTCCTCCGGCTTGGCCTGCCGGCTTACTCCCAGCGTGGCGTAATAGTCTTTTTGCGTCCCGACGGGCATTCGCCTTCCCCGTGGTACAGGTCGTCGTAGTGAACTACGAGCTTCCGTTCATCCTTGGTTGTTAACCAAACGAAAACTGCGTATCGTTAGATGTCCGAGTCCGTGACTTTGAGGGGGAGGCGCAGCCTTCTCGATTACGGCCCGCCAGATTTGACTGTCGTTCAAAATCACTCGTGGCCCCGACCTACGTTTGTTTGCCCCGCCAACGTGCCCCTGGAGTGCGTCCAGGATGTCCTTTAACCGGTTGTCTACGTCATGCATGGACAGAGCGGCACCTCTGAGATAGAGACGGATGTGGACCTCTAACTTGTCTTCATTCCCATACACAATGCCTCGCCTTCGCTGCTCGGCCCTTGTCTCCTGCTGGATCAACCGTCGCCACTTGAGACGGGGCGTTACATACTCCGGAAGGCGTACTTTTAGAGTTTTTCTCACCTTGGCCATGAAAAAGCCCAACCTACTTCTCCGCTCCATCGGGTGGCACGAGCGGCTCGATCAGCCCGACCAACTCGGGAAGATCCTTCTGCACGACCTCCCACACCTTGTCGGCTGCAACCCGGAAATACTCGTGAGCTAGGCGGTGGCGCATTCCGACAATCGCCGCCCAAGGAATCTCAGGGTGCGCCGCTTTGAAATCAGCCGATACATTACGCGCCGCCTCCCCGATGATCTCGATCAACCGAATCACGGCGTGCTGAAGCAGCCGGTCATTGTTAAAGTTCTCGAACGAGACGCCCTCGGTAAACTGTCGCAATTCTCTTGCCGCCAGAAGCATATCCAGGAGGAAAGCCTCATCGCGCCACATAGACTGGCTCCGCAGAATTGAGGATGTGCCGGCGGCGAATGTAATTATGACTCCGCTCGACCGCGCTACGTTCGACGAGATCAACCCGGTGCCCTAAGGCTTCGCCCAGCTCTCTCTCCATCTCCACCACATCAAGCAGGCTCCAGCGCGCATCCGGCGCAAAGCTGACCATCACATCTACATCACTGTCAGGCCGGAAGTCTTCCCGCAAGACAGAGCCGAAGAGCGAAAACTCAACGATTCTCCACTTGCGGCAGAATACCTTGATCCTTTCCTCCGGCAATTCGGTCTTCCGCATGGCCTTGTCCTGATTCTTCGCTATGATCTCCTGCCGCTTGCCTCCGCTTCGGCTCAGTTCTTGCTGAACTTCAAGAACGTTCCCAGGTGATCGGGGCAGCACGAGCGCAGCCACTCTTGAATATGCCCCTGGATTTCCCTCCCGTAGGGGCCCTCGGCCAGCGACTGGTCGAGGTTCACCTCCACAAAATGCCGCCAATGGCACTGCGGACATTCAACTCCAAGGTGCGCCCGATGTTGAACCATTTCCTCTACCATTTCTCTACCCCGCTTTCCCGGTAACAACTCGGCCCCTGGCCCGCGCAACTCCGCCGTTTCTGCGTCGCCCTTGACCCACCGCCGTCCGCCCCGATCTGCGAATCAGCCTCCGACTCGCGCTCCGGCGCGCGGTGCTCCTGTATTGGTAGGGGAGCGCTCCGCGCTCCCGCGGGCGGGCAAAGCCCGCCCCTACCCAGGCTACAAGCGGCACTCTCTGCTCGCTGCCACTACGCCTGCCTGGTCAGCTCTTCTTCTTGTCGTCGTCCACCACTTCGGCGTCAATCACCTCGCCGTCGCCTTTTGACGCCGTTTTGCTCTCCGCCGTGGACGGGCCCGCGCCCGCTTCCGCGGTGCCCTCCGGAGCCGCGCCGGTCGGCGCCGTCTGTTTATACATCG